>Ga0308161_1000368_pt1 | contig 77352 bp, 50 predicted proteins | sample PhyFR2_FD_201034 | JGI IMG/M metagenome (GOLD analysis project Ga0308161, IMG submission 201034) | Phyllosphere microbial communities from UC Gill Tract Community Farm, Albany, California, United States - DLSLF.R2 | ecosystem: Host-associated > Plants > Phyllosphere > Unclassified | place: USA...
GATATCCGGCAGTATAACCCTAGGACGGCGAGCCATATAAACCCCTAAATGAATAAGAGCTTACAGCTTAGCCGCCTATCACTAGGCCAACAAAATCGAATAATTACAAAAAATAAATCATATTTAAGAGAGCAATTCTGCTGAACTCTAAAAATCGCAAAACCGTGGTCTGACCCCTATTTTCCTTTTCCATTCTTCACAGCACTTCCAAACATTCAAGATAAACTAACTTATGCCACTACCGAAAAAAGGGGATAGCTTTAATTAACAGTCTCTTACTGCCATCTCGAATAAAATAAACTCCTACCATTTTTATCCCCCTCTTTATTTCATAGTCACCTCAACAAACTATAAACAAACAAAGAAAATGTTTCACATAGCTTGTTAACACTCATATCTGCAGAGTCTATTTCCACTACAGTCCATTTATCATTTTTATCAAAACCGACGCATCGTCCCTGCATATCATCGCCAAAAATCATAACACCTTCGAATTGCGCCGCAGTCTCATCATCAAAAATATCACTTGCTTCCAGAAGTCCGTTATAAAGCATGAATCCGGCTGTTTCAATTTCCCCACTCCCGAATTCCTGCAAAAACTCTAAGTAATCATCAGGAGCATTTTTCTGCCCTACCCTTATTGCATTAAGACTGACATCATCTACAGCAGCCAAGCCATCAAGCAAATGCTCTTCTTTCTTACTCTTCAAAAAAGTTTTAATGTCCACCTTAACCCCCTACTTTTTATCGGAAAAAATCTCTCTGGCCACACCTCCAGCACGATGTATTCCACCCTGATGCTGATCCGGAAATCTGGCAGGATGCATATTCCACCATTCGTTAGGTCCGCCAAAGCTATTTTCGATAATATGATGTGCGTCAAACGGCTGTCCGGCTTTCCGCGAAATCGTCACCCCGTTTTTTGCGACAACATCCTCCGCGTAGCGCGGCCACACTTGTCCAGTATTTACCTCCCATTGATTTATTAGGTCATTTTTTACCTTGTTAAAGTCCTTCCTATTGATGTCAGATAACTCTGGAGAAAGCTTGGAAAATTCCTGCTGACGCAACGTGCTTGCTAAATTTGCTCTCTGCTCATCTGTAACCTTGAAGCCCGTTTGCGCCTCAAGATCTTTCAAATAACGCCGAGCTTGACTCGAAAGATCCGTAAATCCTTGTGCCGCTGCATTATCAGGACGTAAAAGATTATCACCGTTAAGCTGGGTTGGCTTTAAATTTGGCGGTTCAATATTGCCCGCGGTCCTACTTACCCAACGCCCACCAATCCACTCAACTGCCTTGCCGCCCACGCCCGCGGTAATTGCCCCCGTGGCTGCGTCAAACACAATTCCGCCAAGCTTATCCGGGGTTGCAAAAATCAGCTCGTCGCCGGCCCGCTCGAGGCTCTGTGCTGGTATGGGGCTATTGATCCAATTGACACCATCCTTACCCGCCTGAAGTAGATTTGCCGGGATGTCCGTCAGGTGAGTGATCGTGTCATAGACCTTACCTGGCCAATCTACAGCCCTCTTAACAAACCCAGACCCCATTTCGCCGGCGATATATCCCAGCTCATGAGCGGGTTCATAGCCAGTCCAGACTAGCTCGTTTTTATCGATTCCATTCCAATAAGAATCCAAGGCATCCTTGTACTCTCCAGATGTCATTCCTTCTTGATAGTTAGCTAAATCCACCTGACGAATCTGATCAGCTCGCTCCATATTTCGAGCTTTATCAAGACTGTCCATTGCTTGCGTGATACTTCGCTTACAACCAGCGACATCTCCTCCACGTGCATTGCATCCTTCACGCGCTTTGTCCGCCGCTTCTATCTCCCCATGCAATAGCCAGTTGTACTGAGTAGCGTTGCCCGCAACCCAAGCCCCGGTCTGCAAACTCTCACCGTCAGCATCACTGTCCACCGACGCCGCAAGCACACCAATCAACTGCGAGCTCATCACCAGCAAACCTTTTCTCTTATCCTCCGGCATGCTGGCGTACTGTTTGGCGAGGCTGTCTACAAGGGCTTCGTTCACACCTGCTGCCAACGCACCAGTACGGAAATCGCCGCCAGCGGCTTCAGCCGCCAGCCCGCCCATCAACGCATGCAGCCCAATTTTGGTGATACCGCCGTCGGCGAACCGATTCTTGGAGACGTCACCAATCATGTTGAAGCCATAGGCAGCAAATGCATTGGCAAGGCTGCTTTGCAATGCATCCCCGAGGCTGGCTTCTCCTCCCAGCGCTTTAGTCAGGATGGCCGATGTGCCGTTTTGCAGAACCTGATTCGCAGTAAATTGACCAACACCTTGCCAGGTACTCAATGGGCTAGCAGATGTCACTACACCCGAGTTAGGCAGCGCAGTAGTAGTGCCTGTCTGAGTGCTGGTCCAATCGTCATAGAACCCCGCGGTTAACCCCGCAGTAACGCCCGATACAACATAGCCTCGCATCGCGTCGCTGGAAGTTACGTCCTTAAACACTGCACTCAAATTGCCACGGTTATTGATCGTGCTGATTGCACCATTACTGGCCATGCCGCCAAGCACAACGCTGCCGGCAGCATTTGCCCAGCCCGCGGCAGACGTGGCGGTGGCAGCAGCCGTGGCCCCAGCCATCGACGTACCCGTTCCAGCAGCGGCGATTGCGCCGCTGGCAGCCCCCATCGTGAAGTAGGTAACAATGATCGCTATGATAATTTGCGCGCCGGCACCCAGGCCCGAGTTGCTGTATTTGAAAGAATCATGCAGCTCTTTAACCTGCCGCCAATCCACATCCCCGCGCTTTTCGGCCTCTTTGATCCAGGCCAATTGCGGGTCGGCCTTGACCATCGCGTCGATAGTCTGGCTGACGGTTTGCTGGTCGACTTGCTTGATGTCGATTTTCAAGCCGTTGACGGCCTGGATGACGGTTTGACCCTGTGCTACCAGCTCACTCTGACGCAAGGTTTCATCGGTCTTGCCTTTGCCCTTCATCGAGAACCAAGCCATGTTGCTCTTGCTCTTGGTATGGCTCTCGTCGTGATAGTCCTTCACGCCTTCGAAAGTGATGGCCCCGCCGCTTTTCAGAATCAGGTCGTTGCCGCTATTGAGCTTGGCGACCTGGTAACGCTGGTCGCCGTCGCTGACCAGTGTCAGGTTGCCGGCGGTTTTGATTTCGGTGCCGACGTTGGTGGTCTGGGTGACTTCGTCGCGCTTGGCTTTTTTCGCCCCCCAGCCGCCCTTCTCCTTCATGTCATACAGCGTATGCGTGCTGTTCTCAGCCGCCAGCAAACTCAACTTATCCCCGCTATACAGATAAGCCTCATTCCCCGCACTGATCCGGCTCGCCACGATCGTGGTGTCACGCCCGGCCTGGCTGGTGAAATTCCCACCCGCCGTCAGCACGCTGGCCACTTGGGTGGTTTGCTCATCTGCGGTCTTGATGCGTTTATTGCCGTGTTTTTCCTTGCCCTCGACGTTGTGCACATCGCTGACCGACGCCACGTTGAAGTCACGTCCGGCGTCGACGTTGAAGTCTTTGCCGGCGGTGGCATTGCTGCCGATGATGTTGATGTCCTGCCCGGCCTTCATGTTCAGGTTGCCGCCGGCGGTGACGGTGGCGGCGCGGTTTTTGACGTCGGTGGTGATGCTGGATTTGTGCCCGCCGTCGCTGAAGGCGTGTTTCACGCTGGTATCGCTGACAGGCAGGATGCTGATGTCGCGGCCGGCGGTTAAGGTGACGTCGGTGCCACCTGTGAGGGCGCCTCGGGTGATGAGGTCGCGGCCAGCGCTCATGGCCAGGTTTTCGCGAGCGACGATGAGGCTGGAGCCATTGTCGGTGAGGGTGCGCATGCCCGCGCCGTCGCGTACCTGAATGGCGGTGTTGTCGTTGGTGATGTCACCTCGAACCGCCGCCATGCTGACTTGCTTGCCGCGAATTTCACCGGCCATCGCGTTGCGGATGCTGTCTTGGGCCAGCAATTTGAGGTTGTTGCCGGCTTCGATTAGGCCGCCGTTGTACAGGCTGCCGGCGGCGGTGGCGGAGAGGTTGTTGCTGGCGCGCAGGGTGCCGACGTTGATCAGGTCGCCGCCGGTGAACAGGTTGAGGTCGCGGCCCTGGATCAGGCTGTTACCGCGCACGTTGCGCGACTCGGCCTGGGCCAGATAAAGCACCGGCACGAGGACGGTCTGGCCGTCGACCACGCGGTTTTCCATCCACACGATGTCGTGGGTCAGGGCGCCGACTTGCTGGGCGGTGAGGGACACGCCGAGGCTCAGGCGCAGGGCGTCTTTGCTGGCGAGGGCGTTGTCCATCAGGTAGCGGAACTGGTCGGCGTCGCTGTAGAGGCCGCCGGCGAGGAAGCGTTGGCCGGTTTGGGCGAGCACGGCGTCGCGGATCAGGCGGCTTTCGTATTGGCCATCACCGAGGCGACGCCAGGCGTTATCGCTGGAGAAGCCGAGTTTGCCGAGCATGTAGTCGGAGCTGAAGAAGCCGGTGAGGCTGGCAAATTCCGGGTTGGTTTCGATCAGGTAATGGCTGGTCGGGTCGGCATTTTTGACGAACAGGCCGTACTCGCCCTTGGGCAGCTGGTAGTTGGGCGAGGTGGTGGGGTCGACGGAGCCGAAGGCTGCGCCGGTGTAGTCCACGGGTACGAAACCGCCACCCGCTGCGGGGGTGACCACCGGCAGTACGCTGCCAGGGGCCTGCGCGCTGGGGTCGTTGGTGTGTTTGCTCAGATTGATGTTGATGCCGCCGACCGGGACGCCGGTCTGGTCGTCGCCCAGGGTGCCGGTCAGTTGCGCCAGGGTGTTTTCGTGCAGCGTGCCGTTTTGCACGTTGCGGGTGACTTTGGAGAGATCCACCGTACCACCGGCCTGAAGCGTGGCACCGTACTCATGACCTGCGTTGGGGGTCCAGGTGGTGACGTTGCTCATCTCGACGAAACGATCATCGCTGGAGCGCGCCTTCAGTGCTTCGAACTGCGCCAGATCAAACTTCCCGGCAGCGAGGGCCGCGTTGAATGCCGGTATTTCCGTGAACTCCACCAGGTCCCAATAATCGGTGGCGATTTTTTTCCGGTTGCCAATGACGATGTGGTTCTGCCCAGTGCGAGTGCCCGCGCCCTGGTTGAGCAGGTCGTTGGCGGCGATGGACAGGTTACGGTTGGCAGCCATGAGGCTGTAGCGGTTCTGGACGACGTCGCCTTGGATCAGAAGGTCAGCACCGGCTACCAGTCGTGCTGGCGCGGAGTCTTTGATGGCCGACTCAAGGTAGGTCTGATCAATGATGGTCTGGCCGCGCTTGAACCAGTCATGGCCCTTGCAGTGCTGGCCACAGATCCACTGCACGCTACCGGTGGTGATGGTTTTCCCCAGCTCGAACTCGGCTTTGGCGTTTTCCACAAACGCCGCGTTGATGCCGATATTGCCTTCGCTTTCCACAGTACCGGAGAGGTTGCTGAAACCGGCCGCCATCCCGCCATCCCGTGCGGCAAACGTCAGGTTGCCCTTGCTGTAGACATCGCCATACAAGTTGCTGAAACCATTACCGCGCAAGGTCATGTCGCCGCCGCTGAACAGCAGCGAATCGGCGGCGTTGGTGATGCCGTTCACGGCGGTGAGGTTCACCGCGCCCTGGGCGCCCAAGGTGCCACGGTTATTGAGCTGCGCCGCCGCGATATCCAGCTGTTGACGTGCGGTGAGGAAACCGAGGTTGTCCAGCGTGCCGCCCAGGCTCAGACGGGCGTTGGTGCCGGCCAGACGGCCGCCGTTCTGGCTCAGGTTATTGGCTGTCACGGTGAGTGTTTGCAGGGCCGATACGCGGCCGCTGTTGGTCATGTCGCCGGTGGTGATGCTCAGGTCACCGTCGCTGAGCAGTTCGCCGCCGTTGTCGAGGCTGGCCACGTCGAGGATCAGGCCCTTGCCGCTGGCCATGCGGTCGCCGGCCTTGAGGGTCAGGCCCTGGGCGCTTTTGTAGGTAAGGACTTCGTTGAGTTGCACACGGCCCAGGCCATCGACTTTGCCGAACGCCCAGTCGGCGGTGCCCATGCCGTTGATGGTGCCCTGGCTGCCGGTGAGGCTGGCGGTATTGATGCGGAACAGGCCGCTGCCGGCGTGCTGCAACAGACCGGCCTGGTTGTTCAGGCTGGCGGCGTCGAGGCTGAAACCTTGACTGCCGAATTCGAGGATGCCGTTCTGGTTATTGACGGCGCCGCTGAGGTTGAGGCTGCTGGTGACGCCGTTCAAGGCGCGCACTTGACCACTCGCGCTGTTGTCGAGGTTGCCGCCGCTGACGGTCAGGCCCTGGTTGGCCTCGATCAGGCCGCCACGGTTGGTCAGGGTGTCGCGTGAGGTGAGGGTGAGCAGGTTGCCGCTGATCTGGCCGCCCGCGCTGTTGTCGAGGGTGGCGCCGCTGACGGTGACTTGTTCTTTGCCGAACAGTTTGCCGCCGCGGTTGGCAAGCGCTTCGACAGTCAGTTGCAGATTGCCGATCAGGCTTGCCATCAGGCCGTCGCTGCCGTTGTCGACCTTGTCGGCGGTGACGGTCAGGGTATCGCCCTGCACGGTGCCGCCCTGGTTATCGAGGCTGCCGGTGGTCAACTGGGTGAGGGCGCCGCCGCTGAGGATCAAGCCTTTGCGGTTGCTCAGGTCCTGGCCGCTGTAGTTCAGGCCGAGGTTGCCGGCCAGCAGTTGGCCGTTATCGTTGTTCAGATGCTGCGCGGTGATGTCCAGGCGCTTGCCCCGTAGCAGGCCGCCAGTGTTGTTGAGGGTGGTGAGCTGTTTGACCAGCACGCTGCGTTCGCCGGCGTCAATCGCGCCGCCGCGGTTGGTCAGCAGATCGCTGATGTTGAGGATCACGTCACCGGCATCGCTGATCAGCGAGCCTTTGCTGCTGTTGTCGAGGGTCTTGGCAGTCACCTCAAGCGCATTGCCGAGCACGGTGCCGGCGCGGTTGTCGATATCGCCACCAGCGACGTCGAGCAACAGTTGCTTGCCAACGATCACGCCGCTCTGGTTATCCAGGCTCGCGGCATGCAGTTCGATATTGCCCTGCCCGGCCTGCAAACGGCCCTGTGCGTTATTGAGCTGTTGCGCGGTCACGAGGGTGAGCTTGCCGGTGTCGGCGCTCAGCACACCGCCTGCGTTACTGCTGAGGCTGCCGGCGGTGAGGTTCAGGTCGGTGCTGGCCTGGGCGAACCCTTGGCCGTTGTTGAAGGCGTTGGTGACATTGAGAGTGAGCGTGCCGGCGTCGGCCTGGATCAGGCCCTTGAGGCTGTTATCCAGTGAGGCGGCGTTCACCGTGGTAGCGCCGGCGGCGACCACGCCGTTCTGGTTGTTGAGACTGCCCGCGTTCACGGTCAGGGTGTTGGCGATGATTTGCCCGCCGCTGTTGTTCAGGTCGGCACTGGTGAGCACCAGGCTGCCGCCGGCCATTTCGATGCGGCCTTGGCGGTTATCCAGCGAGGCGCTGTTGAGGCTTGCGGCCTGACCGTCACCAAAACGGATCAGGCCGCCGAGGTTGACGATGGCCGGCGAATTGATCGCCAGGCTCTGTTCGCCGAACAGGCGTGCGGTAGCGCCCTGGTTGGTCAGTTTGGCGCTGCTGACGTCGACGGTTTTGGCCTGGATGATCGCACCCTGGTTGGTCAGCGCTTGCGCGGCGGTGATCGCCAGTGCGCGGCTGGCCAGCAGGTTGCCGCTGGTGGTGACGGTTTGCGCGTTCACCACCAGGTCACCGGTGGTATTGCGGATGTTGTCGGGGGCGACGCCGGCTTCGATGATGCCGGAGTTGTTGACCGTGGCCGCATTGATGTCGATGCGTTGGCCGGCGGCCACACTCTTCTGGTTGACCAGCGCCTGGGCACTGGTGATCTGGACGTTGCCGGCGGCGTAGACCTTGTCGGTGAGGTCGACGTTCTGCGCGGTGACCCGGATGTTGCCGGCGGTGGCTGCCGTCTGCGCCATGCTCAGGCGCCCATTGGCATCCAGTTGAATATCGCCGCCACTGGCCGCGAGCGTGCCGTCGAGCTTCACGCCCACACCGGCTTCGGTGCCGACCAGTTTGATCGCGCCGGCGTACATGCCGCCCAGGGCGCTGGAGTCGATGGCCAGCTCAGGTTTGGCACTGCCGTCGTCGGCGCGCGCGGTGGCGCTCAGGGTTTGTGCATCCACGTCATTGCGACCGGCAATCACGGTGAGTTGGCGTGCGTTGATCTGCGCGTTGATCTTGGCCGAGCGGGTGATGATTTCGAAACGGTCGACGTCGCTGGCGTTGAGGCCCTGGCCGTCGATGGTCACGGCGCCGCCATCGACCTGGTAGCTCTTGAGTTGGCCGGCCGCGTCGAGCACCGGTTTGCCGGTGGTGAGGGTGACGTTGGGGGTGTTGATAAAGCCGCAACCGCTGCAGGTGATGCCGTACGGGTTGGCGACAATGACCTTGGCCGACTGCCCCGCCACTTCGGTGTAACCGCGCAACTGGCTGGGGTTGGCGCCGGTGACTTCGTTGAGGATGACGTTCGCGGCGCCGCCCTTGAGATTCGGGTTGCCGACGATGTAGCCGCCAAGCTGGGTGTTGGTCACAGCGCCGTTGGCGTTGTTGAGGATCACGCCGTTGGGGCCGACGTTGTAGTCCGAGAACTGGTTATGGGACACGCCCGCGCCGTTGGGCGTGGCGATGTTCACCACGGGTACGCCATTGCCCGCCGCGCCCACGGTGGTGCCCGGCGCGCTGACCACGATGCCTTCGGCCTGGGCCAGCAGCGGCTGCCAGAACAGCGCGTTGACCAGAATCAACGCCAGGCCGCGCTTGGGCAGGCCGAGGAACGAATCCCGACGCTTCAACACAGCGGAAGGTTGGCGGACCAGGAAGGCAAATTGGCGAACATCCATTTTCAGATTCTCGTTACGGCGCAGCGTTGAATTACAGGAAGAAATCCATGCGGAAATAGATCGGCGCTTCGCGCTCGGTCAACACGCTGGGTCTTTCCAGCGAATGGGCAAAGGTCACGCTGGTGCTGACATGTTTGCCCCGGGCGAACAGTTCCAGGGAGTTGCTGGACACTCGGCCATGGACGTTGTCGTTGTAGCGATCGTTGCTGATCACACCCTGGTCGTAGCCGACACTGGCGCCGTATTCGGCGAACGCCGGGCGCATCCAGTCGAGCGTCACCGGGCGCGCCCAGCGCACTTCGTTGCGCCAGTAGCCGCCGCTGTCGCCGGTCAGTTGCTGGTCCTTGAACCCACGCACCGAGGCCGAGCCACCCAGGCTCATGCGCTGTGGGCTGAACAGGACGTCTTCACTGCGTTGGCCGGTCGCCAGGCTGCTGAAGCTGAACGACTCGCCCCACAGGCTGAATGGCTGCAGGTAGCTGACCGTGGCGGTGTACTTGCGGTAGCGCGAATTGGGCTGCCGACGGCCCAGCGAGTCACGCTCGTCCTGGGATTGGGCATCGAGCAAGCCGATGCCGTTTTGCATGCCCAGGTCGAGGTTGACGAAGGCATTGCCGATGCGTCGACCGTGGTTGATGCCCAGTTGCAGTTCGCTGAGGCGGTTGCTGCTGGGCTCGGTGCGTACGTCGAGCACGTAGTTGTTGGTGCGCAGGTGCGACAGGCCGACGTTCAGCGAGGTCTTGCTGACGTCGTCGCGGTGGATGACCCGCTCGGCGCGCAGCTGGTGGTTCTCGTTGTCGCCATTGAGCTTGAATTTGTAGCTGTCGGTCTGGCCGTAGGTGCGGTAATCGCTTTCGTTGTAGGTGTAGCTGAAGTTCCACCAGCCCCACGGCACGTTGTAATACAGCATGCTGTTTTTCGAGGTTTTCTGGTGGTCGCTGATGGCATCGTGGCCGCCGCGCAGGATCAGTTGATCGGCCAGGCCCAGCGGGCTGTCCCACTCCAGGCCGGCGCCCCATTGCTGTTCGCCGGTGCTTTTCTGGCCGTCGTTGTTGCGCGACAGGCTGGCGCGCCAGGGCTTTTGCGGCTGGTTCTTGACCAGGACTTCGCTGCCGCCGATCTGGCTGCCGGGGGTCAATTCCATTTGCGCCTGCTTGGACGGCAGGCGGCTGAGTTGATCCACCAGTTGCTCGACCTCACGAAGGTTGAGCGCCGCGCCGACTTTGCCGGGAAACGCCATGGCCAGCTCGCGGTCGGTGACTGTGCTGCCCTGGGCGCCCTTGATGCCTTCGAGTTTGCCTTCGACCACCAGCACTTGCAGATGGCCGCTGGAAAGATCCTGCTGCGGCAAGTAGGCGCGGCTGGTGACGCGGCCTTTGGCGATGTAATGGTCGGTGATGACCTTGAGCAGCTCATTGAGCTGCGTAACGCCCAGGCATTGGCCGATATAGGGCTTGAGCAAGCGTGTGCGGTCGGCGGCGGAGAGGCTGTCGGCGCCTTTGAGTTCGATGTCCTGGATGGGGAAGCAACGGGTGTCCGCAGGCAATGCCGGCGTCTCTGGCTTACTGGCTTTGCCGGGCAGGTCCTGGAGCTCGTCCAGGCGCCGGCGCTGTTCTTCGAGCAGGCGGTTCTGGCGATCGCGGATCAGGTCCTGATCCCCTGGCGTAGGGCCGGCCACAGCACTGTTAATACTCAAATAAGCGAGCAGTAAAGTGCACAGAAGATACCGAGTCCGTGGTAATAGAAAAGACATGTTCGGTCCGTCGAAAATCAAGGGCCGGGAAACTAACATCGAACTTGCAACAACCCAAAAAATTGAGTTAGTTGCACCTTCGTACTAGTTACATCCGTAACTCATTGATTAAAAACAACAAAATTTTATCAAAAAGACAAACAGCCTGAGACTGGACGTATTATTCCGACAGGCGGCTGCTGTTTTGATAGCGATTATTCGGACAACTTGAAATTGCCATTATTTGGCCATCAAGCTGGTGCCGAGATAAGTTAGTACCGGAAAGTGCAGATAAGTTCGCGGGGTTTTTGTGAATTGGATCCCAGTTCTCGGTATCGGCAGGGTGATACCTGAATGTGGGAGGGGCGGTGCTCCACATCTTGAGCCGAGCCCCTGCGTAGCAGCTGTCCTATTGAAGTTGTGTAGATACCTATGGCCATCGGGGGCAAGCCCCCTCCCACATTGGATTGGGTCTACAGCCTTAGCTGGCGTCTTTGCTTTGGGTTGCGCCAGGCACGAGGGTCAACCCCGGCTTTTCCACGTCACGGGAGACATGGGCTTTGACTTCCGACACGCCGCCCTCTTCGTCGTTGTGGATCACCAGCACGCCCGGCCGGCGCAGTTGCTCCAGATCGCCCTCCGCCAGGCTGAAGCTTTCGCTCAGGCGCTTGTCGCTGAGGGCCTTGGCCTCGGCGCGGCGCTGGGCGAACTTGCGCCCCTTGCGTTGCTGGTAGCGCGCCCAGGAAACCAGGATCACGGCGTTGAACAATGCGATCCACAGGTAGATCTGCAAGGTGTTGAGCGCGGCGAAGATCGGCGCCTCGATGCGCGGGCCGCCGTGGGTGTCCAGCATCGAGGTGATCCCACGCGCCAGCAGCCAGACCAGTCCGGCCCAGGCCATCAGGGTCAGGATCACGTCGATGATCCACATCACGGTACTTTGGCGAGTTCTGACCAGTTTCATGATCACGCCTCCTCTTCAACAGGTTTGATACCGCGATCGGGGCTGACCCAGCGCGCGCGTTTCTGGTGTTGGTTGAACAGCACTTTGGGGAAACTGACCAGGGTGGTGAACAGGCTGACCAGCCAGAACACCATCGGGTACCACACGGTCCAGAACAGGGTTTTCCACAGGTCTTTCTCGTAGCGGCGGTCGATCAGGATGCTGACTGCGAATTGCAGCAGGCACACCATCGCCAACACCAGCCCGGTAAACGCCGGCGGCATCAGTGAGTCCACTGCAATCGCCTGGGGCAGCGGAATGAACTTACCCACGCCCCAAAAGATCACCGACAGCATGAACGTGAAGGCCCAGCCGGTGGACAGGCAGTATTCGAACAACAGCGGCCACAGGTAGCGGTGACGCCATTGCCAGATGCCACGAATGTTTTTGAACAACACTTCAGCACCACCCTGGGCCCAGCGCAGCCTTTGTTTCCAAAGGCCGCCGACGGTTTCGGGCATGAGGATCCAGCACAGTGCGCGGGGCTCGTAGAAGATGCTCCAGTGGTCCAGTTGCAGCTTCCAGCTGACGTCGATGTCTTCGGTGATCATGTCGGTGGACCAATAGTCGATGCGATCCAGCGCCTTTTTACGGAACGCCACCACCACACCCGACACCGTGAAGATGCGCCCGAACACGCGCTGGGTACGTTTGATCAAGCCGATGATCGAGGAGAACTCGCCCACCTGCACGCGGCCGATCAAGGTCGAGCGTGTGCGGATGCGTGGGTTGCCGGTCACGGCGCCCAGGCGCGGGTTGTCGAGCATCGGCGCGACCATGTAGGCCGCCGCATTTTTATCGAGCAGTGCGTCGCCGTCGATGCACACCAGGTATTCACTGCGCGCCGCCACGGCCCCCATGCGCAAGGCCACGGCCTTGCCCTGGTTCTGCGCCAGGTGCAGCACCCGCAGGCGCGGATGTTCCAGCGCCAGGGCGTCGAGCACGGCGGCGGTGTTGTCTTTGGAACCGTCGTTGACTGCGATCACTTCGATGTTCGTGTACAGCTGACCGAGAGCCGCATGGATGGTGTCGGCGGCGTTATCACCCTCGTTGTAGCAAGGGATGATGATCGAGATCAGCGGGTTGCCGGCCAGGGTCGGCGCCGGGGTGTCTTCTTCCCAGGGCCAGTGGCGCTCCCAGTGCAGCCAGAAGTACAAGCCGCCGGCAATCCACAGCGCCGACATGAACAGTGGGTAGAAGAACACGAAGTCCATCAGGAACTGCCCGGTGACCAGGAAGATCAGGCCCAGGGGCACGCCCAAGACCAGTGCCAGCACGAATAAAGCCAGGATTCTGTCGAACATGGTCAAGGGTTCCATTGGTTGGAAAGGGCCGGACGCACAGTCTTCAGGTCCGGGGAATTTTCCAGGAAGTTGTCCGGGTAGTAGCCAAAACTCGTGACACCCTGGCGCTTGAGTACACCCATCCATTCAGCCATTTGCGCGGCGGACAGGTCGGGGGCATCCGGGGTGCGCCAGTCTTTGGCTTGCAGTTCGAATACGGTTCGCTGCATCGCACCGGGGCGGGCCTTGACCGTCGCCACCAGCTTTTCCAGCCAGGCGTTGGAGTTTTTCAGCGACTCACCTTCCATCAGCGGCATGGCCATGGGCGCGGTCCAGTCGTAGGTCTGGAGGAAGTCATCGAGGTTCTGTGCGAACCAGGCTTCGCTTTCCGGGTTGAGCATCGGCTGCGCGAAGATATTGCGTGCGGTCAGCACCTGCGGCCCGGCAATGGCGCGGACCTTGGCGGTCAGCTCATTGGTGAAGTCGATCAGGTAGCGGCTCTTGAAGCGCGTCCAGCGCTGCATCACCGCAGGGTCGGCGCGCAGGGCCTCGATGCTGCCCGGCAGGCCATTGGCGGCATAGGTTTTGAGTGCGGCGGGGCTGGCGTCTTCGAAATCCGAGAACACCGCGTCGTCGTGGTACAGCACCCCGTCGATGGCACTGTTGCGCGCCAGGTCTTCATAGAGCTCGCCAATGATTTTGCGCACTTGCGGGTCGAACGGCGACAGGCGCTTGTATTGATCCGGGTCGATGCCCACCTTGCCGGTTTCCGGGTCCCAGCGCGTCACACGCGGCAGCTTGGGATCAAGGGCAAAACTCAGCACCGGCATCCAGGCATACACGCTGGCATGGGCACGGGTGTGCAGTTGCCAGGCGACGCGGTTGAACAGGTCGGCGCGCACCGGCAGGTGGCGGTTGGGGAAGTACAGCGAGTGCACCAGCCCGTCACCCTTGGGGTCGGCGAAGGCTTGCAGGAATACGGTACCGGCGCCCATGTCCACCACGCGCTGCACCAACTGGTCGAGGTTGCGCGCTTGTTGGGCGGCATCCGGGTCGTAGACGTTATCCAGGTCCACATGCAGCACCCGCAGCGGTGCCGGGGTTTGCACCGCGACGATGCTGTTGGCGAAATGCTCGCCGTCCGGGTCGGAAGCCACCAGGAAGCGCGGGCTGTTCATCAGGTCATCGGAGCTGTCGAGGCCGTCTTCCAGGGTCAGGGCCATCTGGTAGCCCTGCTCGCCGACAATGGCCAGCGAGGTGCCTTTGGCCGCACCGTATGGCCATACCCAGACCCGTGGTTTCTTGCCGGTCACGGTTTGGATTTTGTTGGAGATCGCCACCACATCCGCACGCAACCGCGCATCAAACTGCGCCTGGCCTTCATAACGCCCGGTTGCCGGGTCATAACGCAACGAGGTCGCCGCCGGCTCCAGGTTGCCCTGTGGGTTGGCGAGGATGCCTTTGTGATTGGCGTCGGTGTGCGCGGCGATTTCCACCAGGCCGGACTGGGACACCTCACGAATCTGCTGCCAGGTCAGGAACTCGCCACGCGGCCGGGGCGAGCCGGCAAAGTCCACCGGCTGGTTGAGCGGTGTGTCGATCCAACTGCCCACTGGCGCCAGCAGGGCCGGCCAGTGGTAGGCGCGCAGAATCGGCAGCACGCGGGTGTAGAAGCTCGAATAGCCATCGTCGAAGCTGAGCATGATGGCTTTGGGCGGCAATGCCGGGCCGCCACGGCGGGCGGCCAGGATCTGGTCAACGCTGACTGCCTGGTAGCCGTTCTCGCGCAGCCAGGCCAATTGTTCAATCAAACGCTCGGTGCGCACCGCCACCACGGCCTGGTCGGGATCGCGATCCGACACGTCGTGGTAGGCAATGCCCAGGAAATGGTTTTTCGGCCACGCCTGTTCGTTGAGCGGGGTCGGCCGCTCGGCGGGTGGAGTGAAAGGTGCGGGTTGCTGGGCGCAGGCACTGGCCAGCAATACACCCAGAACCAACAAGCAACGGCTGAGGAAGGTCATGGTCAGGCTCTTTTAGAAACGGTAAGTGAGGTCGACGAGCAGGCGCAGATCGCGTTCGCGATCACCGTCGTAAGGTCGGCTGATCAGGCTCAGGTTGGCGCCAACGTCCAGTACGTCGTTCCAGCGATAGCGTTGGCCGTAGCCGATCAACGCCATGCCGCCGGTGGAGTAATCACGCTGGCTGTACGTACCCGCACCGACCTGGAACTGCTGACTCCACTGGGTCTCGTAGCGGTGATAGAGCACATGGTTGATGGTGAGGACGGGCAGCACGGTGAAATCCGACTTCGGATTGAAGTACACCGTGTCTTCCTTGCTGTTGCGGCTGGCGCCGACTTCCAGGCCCAGGTCGACTTGCACCCTCGGCGAGCTGTAGAGGCCCTCGCGGCCGCTGAGCAAGGCTTCGAAGCGGTCGTTGCCGTCGCTGAAATGGGACGGGCTGAGGGTCAGTTTCCACTCGCGGCTTTCGTAGGCGCGCCAGCGGATAAACCCGCTGCCGCCATTGGCGGTGATGCCGTCATTCAGCGCGCGCAACGGCGTGGTGCTCAGCAGGTAGCCGAGGCTGCCGCCGTATTGCCAGTTGTCGTTGATGTCGCGGGCAATCGAGATCGCGGCGCCTTGTTTGGAGCCATCGCCATAGGAATGGTTGGAGATCTCGGCTTCGATGGTCATGTCGCGGGTGCGCCGCTCTACGCCGACCACCTGCCAGCGATGCTGGCCGGTGCCCTCTTCGAAATCTGCACGGGCGTAGCCGGCACCTGCGAACAGGCGCCAGTCTTCGTCGATGGGCGGCGTGTAGAGACGGCTTTCGATGCCCCAATCGCGACTCCCAGACACCGCCCCCGCCTCGCTGTCGTTACCGCCGCCGAAGCTTTTACCGGTGTAGGCCTCGACGCGCAGCTCAGCCATGTCATGCACATCGCGCAGGCGGCTGAGGCGTTGCACTTGGCGGTTGTCCGGGTTGCGCGCAACCACGTCGTCGGTGAGCACGTCGAGCTGGCGCCACTCCTGTAAGTCCATCGCGGTGTATGCCTGGCTCACTTCCAGGCCGATGTCGCGCGGGGCCTGGGCTTCGGTTTCCTTGAGGATGCCTTCGGCGCGCCGTGGCAGATCGCGGGCGCGGTACATGTCGGCCTGGGCCAGGCGCAGGCCGACGTTGCCCGGGGCCTTGGCGACCAGCGCTTCCAAACCGGCTTCGCTGCCCGGCAGGTCGCCGCCGTAGACGCCGGCCTGGGCCGACAGTTGCTGGGCGTCCATCCACGCGTCGTTGGGGTTGCCGACGGGCAGGCCTTTGAGTTCGACCCGAGGCTGCTGGCTGTTGGCGAGCCCCTTGGCGACCTCGTTGGCATCCTCGCCTTTGTCGCTTTCCTGCAAGGCGTAGAACAACGCGGTGGTGTCTTCGACCCGGTCATCGGGCTCGGCGTCGGTGGCGCTCAGGGCCTGGCGATACAGCGGCTCGGCTTTTTCCGGCTGGCGTTGGTCGAGGTAGGACGCGGCCACCCAGCGCACGGCGTAGGTCGGCAATTGCACGCCTTCGCCTTTAAGAATTTCGTACTCACGGATCACTTCGGCGGTACGCGCCCGGGCCTTGAGCGCCCCCAGGCGGTCGATGCGCCAGCGCACTACGTCGTCATGGGCGGTGGTGTCCGGGGTCCAGCGGGCGAGCAGTTTGTCGTAGTCCGCCAGGGCGCGGTCGGCAATCACGTAGCGGTCTTTTTCGCTGCGCGTGGCGAACTCGGCCATGCGCACGCGCTCGGCGGCCAGATCGCCTTCCAAGCGGCGCTGGGTTACCGGGTCCAGCAGGCCCGGACGTTGGGCCGAAAGGCGCAACGCGGCTTCCGGCAGGCGGGCCTTTTGCAGGGCAACGATGTATTCGCGGGCGACTTCAGGCTTGTCGCCGGCGCGGATAAACGCCTGGTCGAATTCAAACAACGCGTCGTAGTTCAAGCCGGCGCGGGTCAGCGCGTACCCCAGGGCCATGCGGCGGTTGGGGTCATCGGGTTTGGCGGCCACCAGCGCACGGGTGCGTTGCACGGCTTCGGTGGTCTTGCCGCCGTCGGCCTGTGTCAGGGCGAGGCCCAGTTGCAGGTCGATGTTATTTGGCTCACGCAGCAGCGCCTGGCGATAGACCGCCTCAGCCTGGGCCCACTGTTTTTGATTGCGATAGGTGCGTGCCACGGTGGCGAGCGCCTGGGTGCTGAGGTTGCGATGTTTGCCCTCGGCCTCGTACACCTTCAGTACTTCAGCGTCCTGGCCGGCCCAACCGGCGATCACCACATGGTCGCTGACCTGGCCTGGCGTCTGACGCTCGGCCGACAGCTGGCGCAATTGGGTAAGGGCGGGTGTGAAGTTGCCGTTGCGCGCCTGGATGATCAGCGCGTCATAGGCCGGATCGGCCATGGCGAACGCGGGCACCAATAGCTGGCTGCATAAAGCTGCCCCGACGAGCAGTCGCAACCGGCCTGATGCACTGAGTGGTAGGTTTCGCAACATATCGTGAGCTTCCTTACACACGGAAAGCTGTAACGATAGGTGGTCCTGCGCGATTTGCTGCAGGGTGCCGGCGTCTAATGACCCGGCCTAGCTTTCCTGTGTGAACTATCTCTTAGGAAAGTTGGCAGAAGTCCAATTCAGAACAATTGTTCAGAATTGCGGGCAAATCTGAAATGTGAATGCGGGAGCAGACTTGCCTGCAACAGACGGGCTCGGTAGGCATGAACGCCAGCCGTTTGACCTCTGTTGCGGGCAGGCCCGCTGCCCCATTATTTATTTGCGAGCCAGGGCCGACTATTTACTGCGCGCCGCTCACCGCACCGACTTTGGCCATCACAAAACCAATGAATTGCTCGACAGTCATCTTCTGGCCGTTGAACGTCACTTCATTGTTGGCGTAGTGCAGCTTGGACACCACGTCGCTGCCGACCAGGGTCGCCAACTGCGTGCCCACCGCCATACCGCTGACCATCTCGGCGGCCATCTGGGATTGCTGTTCGATGGCTTTCGGGTCGGTCAGGCCGCCGAGTTGCGCTTGCAACGCGGAAACGTCAGCGATCATCGGCTTGGACAGGGTCAGGTTGGCATCCAGCAGCGCAATCATCTGCTTGCCCAGTTCAACCGGCGGCAGCTCCATGGACGCCGGCTTGGCCAGGTCGACCAGCAGGCTGAACTTGCTTTCGCCGTGGGTGGTTTTCAGCGACAGGTTTTCCACCGCCACTTGCGGCTTGGCGGCCAGGACCTGGTTGACGTTAGTTTCGGCCAGGGCCTGCTCGGCTTCGGTCAGTTGCAGCTCAGGTGCCGGCTGGTTGGCGGCAGCGGCGGCTTGCACCGGCTGCATCTTGTCCTGGTAAAGCTTGGTCAGCACCAGCATGGCCGGGATGTCGACATTCTTCATGCTCACAGCCAGCGCCGCCGAACCCACGGGCTTGCCTTGGTAGCCGATCTCGTCGATCTTGTAGTCGACACGGCCGGCCAGGTTGTTGTCCTTGGTTTCGCTGGAGTCTTTCTGCTCGAAGCCTTTGACGGTCAGCACGGCTTTCTGCGGGCCGAAGGTGAACTTGCTGTCGGTCAGCTCAACGGTGTTCTGCCCGGTGTAGAAACCGAAAGTGGACTTTTCCAGGTTGCTGGCGATGGTCAGCCCGGACAGTTCAGCTTCGAAGTGCTCGCCCTTGCCGTCCTGCCCGGCAACCTTGAAGCTGTTCATGAAGCCGTCAGCCTTGACCTTCTGGCCTTCGGCGGTGCTGTCGAAGTTCAGGTTGGCGCCGGAGAAGCTCACAGAAGCCGTCTCGTCCTTGAACTCCAGAGGCAGAAATTCGACGTTGCCGTTGACCGAACGGGTGTAACCGATATTGGCCACGCCTTTGAGCGGCGACGCGTCTTTGGCGGCGGCGAACCACTTCTCGGTAGTGGCGTTCTTTTCCAGCTCGTAGTGACTGGTGGCCATGACCGGCAGCCACTTGAGCGTCACCAGGCGCGAGAACGGCAGCGGGCCGTGTTCGATATGGTCGACGAACAGCAGTTCCGGGTTCGGGTTGTCTTCGCCGAAGACCGAACCTTGGCCTTTCAAGCGGTAATGGGCGGTGCTGCTGAACACCCCACGATCCAGGGAGACCAGCTCCAGGGCCACGGTGCCATCGACGCCGGCCATGGAGGTCTGCAGTTCCTTGTTGGCGTTCTGGATTGCGGTTTGCAGCACCGGCTCCAGTTGTTTACCGGTGTACCAGGCGCCGCCTGCACTGACGACGCCAACGGCGACAACAAAACCCAAAAGAACGACTGCTGGCTTATTCATGAAGTGACCTGATCAAATCCTGTGAGAAGTGGGCTGTCTTCCTTGAACCCCGTAGGGGTTGGCTCAAGCCCGCCGAAAGCGGGGGAAGATTAGCACTGGCGGCCTTAAACGGCCCAGCCTTTCAGAGGGATCAGTTCAGTAGTAGTTCAGGAATACTCCAGCTCGATTTCATCCAACTGGTGATCGAAACTCTTCAAGCGCGCCGTCCAGGTGTACACCAGCACCTCAAACTCGCGGTGTATCACCGCGTTGCCGGGGGTGTCGGCCTTGGGGTCGCAGAAGTCCAGCTGATAGCGTTCACGGGCCATCTGTGTCGCAACATCAGACAATTCCCGCGCATTATTGAGCCAGTGCCTACCCTCGGCGACCTGCTGATCGAGGGCCACGCACTGTTTTTTCAGGACTTCGAGGCTTTTTTCCAACGGCGTGCCGGTGAGGTCGCCCATGACTTCCTGGAACGTGCGCCCCGGCTGCCAATAGCTGCCCCAGAAATAACGGTCGAACACCGTTTCCACCCGGCGCAGCGCAACCTTGGTGTCCCAGATCGCCACGCGGGTCTTGCCTTGTTCGAGGAGTTTTTTCTTGATGCGTTGATTTTGGTAAGAAGCCCAGGCCACCACGCCGATGGACAAGGTACCGATCACCAGGCAGGCGCTGTCAAGAAAGACCATGGCCTTGTCGAGCTGGTGAGCGAGCATGACGCCGTAGAAATACGCGGCCGATAACAGCACCAGTGCGAAGAGCACGCACCAGAAAGCGGGAGCATAAGGGTTTTTCATTATTGGAATCCCCATGAGCAAACGCGAGCAGTGTCAGGCAGGGCATCACGGCGCCCCACCTGACAAAGCATAGCTATCTGCTCAGGGTTTGCTGGCTTGTGCAGGTTGCGTTCGTCCGCTTTCCCAGCCGCCGCCCAACGCCAGGAACAGGTCGATCTGACTCATCGCAACCTGGGTGTTGGCCGCCGCCAACTGCGCACGCACATCGGTGTAGGTGCGAGTGGCTTGCAGATCCGCGAGGAACGACGCACGGCCGGCCTGGAAGAAGCGGTGGGTCTGCCCTGCTGCTTCCTTGGCGGACGCGCCGGCTTCCGCCAGCGCGTCTCGGCGTTGCAACTGCGCGGTGTATTGCGCCAGGCCGGTCTGGGTTTCGCGGATGGCGTTGAGTACCACTCCGTCGAAATGCGCCAGGGCGCCCTGGGTCGCCGCTTCGGCTTCGTGGATACGGGCGCGGGCGCCGTTGGTCGGCACGGTCCAACTGATCATCGGGCCAAAGCCCCAGCGGTTGGTCGCAGGCGTGCCGAGGTTTTCGAGCAGGCCGACGGTGCCCACCGTGGCGCCGATGGCGATGTCCGGGTACAGGGCGCCGGTGGCCACACCGATACGAGCGGTGGCGGCGGCCAGTTGGCGTTCGGCCTGGCGCACGTCGGGGCGGCGCTTGAGCAGGGCCGCGCCATCACCCACGGGCAGCAGTTGGGCGATGTGCGGCAGCTCGGCGCAGCTGCCGGTGCCCGCTGGCAGCTGGTCCAGCGGCTTGGCCAGCAGCATCGACAGGCGGAACAACCCGGCCTGGCGCGCCGCTTCGTAGCGCGGCATGTCGGCGCGCAGGGATTTGTACTGGGTTTGCGAACGGGTGACCTGGGTTTCGTCGCCACGGCCGGCGTCGCGCAGGCGTTGGGTCAGTTTGGTGCTCTGGGCTTGCAGGTCCAGGGACTCGTTGGCAATCGCCAGTTCTTCGTTGGCCGCGCACACTTGGGTGTAGGAACGCACCACATCGGCCACCAGGGTGATGCGTGCGATATCGGCAGCGGCCTGGGCCGCATCGGCGCTGGCCTGGGCGCTTTCGATGCCGCGTTGCAAGGTGCCGAACAGGTCGAATTGATACGAGGTGGTAATGCCGACGCTGCCGATGTTACCCACCGGCACTTTGTCGGCCAGCAAAAATGCTTCGCCGGACTCCTGCAGGCGCTGCGCCTCGGCCTTGGCGCCGAGGCTCCAGCCGCCGGCGGATTCAGCCTGTTGGGTCTGGAAACGCGCACGCTGCAAGTTGGCGGCGGCCACGCGCAAGTCGGTGTTGGACGCCATGGCCTGGCGCACCAGCTCATCCAGGCGCGGGTCCTTGTACAGCTTCCACCAGTCGCTCGGCACCGGCGCCGACACCACGTTGGCGCCCTCGCCCGCCAGTTGCCCTTGCAGGTCGCCACGGTTGACGGCGGCCTGGTCCGGCAGTTGGTAATCCGGGCCTACCACTTGGCAGGCCGACAGCAGCACACCCAGCGCGGCGGTTGCCAACAGCTGCTTCATGGCGTGGCTCCGTCACTGGGTTTGTCGCCAATGATCGACACTGTGGCTGTGCGCCCGGCGATCATGCGGAAGTCCGCCGGCACGTCGTCAAAGGCGATGCGCACCGGAATCCGCTGGGCCAGGCGTACCCAACTGAACGCCGGGTTGACGTTGGGCAGCAGGTTGGAGCCGCTGCTGCGGTCGCGGTCTTCGATACCGGCGACGATGCTCTGCACATGGCCGCGCAGGCGGGCGTTGTCGCCGATCACGCGGATGTCCACGGCCATGCCGACGTGGATGCCGTCGAGCTTGGTCTCTTCGAAATAGCCGTCGATATGGAAAGAATTGCTGTCCACCACCGACAGCACCGGGCGGCCTGCGGTGACGAATTCCTGGGTTCGTGGCGCACGGTCGTTGACGTAGCCGTCCACCGGGCTGCGGATCACCGAGCGATCCAGGTTGAGTTGGGCCGAATCCACTGTCACTTGCGCTTCGGCCAGGGCCGACTGGGCACGGGCCACGCGGGACTGGCTTTCTTCCAGTTGCTCGCTGGGCACCAGGTTGCCGAGGCCACGGTTACGCTTGTACTCGCGGCTGGCCTGGGCCAGGGTTTCCTGGCGGTCGGCCACGGCGGCCTGGGCCTGGCGCAGGGCCAGCTTGAAGCGGTCCTGGTCGACGGCAAACAGCACCTGGCCCTTGGTCACCAACTGGTTGTCGTGCACGTCCACGCGCTGGATCAGCCCGGACACGTCAGGAGCGATCTGCACGATGTCGGCACGGATGTGGCCGTCGCGGGTCCAGGGCGCAAACATGTAGTACATGACCATGCGCCACACAACGACGACCGCGAAGCTCACGATCAACAGCGTCAGGACTACACGGCCGATGGTCAAAAAAGGTTTTTTCATGTCATCAGGTATCGACTGAGTGAGTCCACCGCGCCCAGCAACAGCGCGTAGAGCCCCACATTGAACAATGCCCGGTGCCAGACCAGGCGATAGAAGTGCATGCGCGTCAACAGCCCGTGCACCACCAGGAACAACACGTACGTAATGCCCATCAGCACCAGCAGCGTGGGCAGGAACACACCGCTGATATCCAGATCACCGATCATAAAGGCGCTCCATCCGGCAGCGGCGCTTCCAGCTCCGTGCCACCAATAAATTCGACGCCGGGCAGCAGCGCCAGACGCAGGCCGGCCAAGGCGTGCAACAGGTGCAGGCGGGTATCGTCTTCGTCTTGCAGGCCTTGCCCGTTGAGGGCGCGGCGCGTGCGGTCCAGGGTCATCAGCAGACCGCTGGGCGCGGGCAAGCGTTCACCCGCCTTGAGGCAGGCCTTGAAGTACGCGCCGACGCCTTCCACCACTTGGTTGAGCAACACCCGTGGCACGCCGAGGATGCGCGGCGAATAGGCCAGCAGGTCGAGCAGGTTCAGCGCCACGCGCAAATCGCGCAGGGCGATGCCGGTGTCCTGGCCGGTGAGGGCCAGGCGCGGCAGGTGCTGCATCAGGCGGTCGAGCATTTGCACGGCCAGGTGCCGGTGTTCGGCCAGGGTGGCGGGTTCGGTGAGGCCGACGATGTCGCGCCAACTGAAACGGGTCAGGCGCTTGGCCGCGAATTCGGCGCCAAAAGGCCGTGCGACCAACGTCCACACAAAAGCAAACAGCAGGCCCACGGGCCCGGCCAGGTTGACGTTGGCGAAGTTGAGGAAGTCCGCGTCGTAGGCGCCCTGGATGCTGATAAACGACGAGGTGTTCACCAGCGTCAGCAACATGCCCAAGTAGAAACGCGGCTGCACGGTGAGGGTGCCGATGCAGATAAACGGCACCGCGAACGCCAGCACCAGCATCGGGAAATCGTGCAGGTTGGGCAGCACCAGAAACAGGTACAGGCTGGCGAACAGCACCGACATGGCGGTCCAGAAAAAGAATCGATAGATCTGCGGCGCCGGGTCGTCCATCGACGCGAAGAAGCTGCACGCCACGGCGGCCAGGATCACGGCGCTGCCGCCGTCGGTCCAGCCCAGCAGAATCCACAGCACCGAGGCGACGATGATCGCCGTAACGGTGGAAAACGCCGAGTAGAACATCAGGCCACGGTCGAGGAATGGCGTAAGCCGGCCCAGGCGCCAGTGACGGTATACGGCGCGCCAGGTGTCTTGGCTTTCGCACTGGATCGCGGCCTGCAGGCTGCGGCAGTCTTGCCATAGGTCGATCCATTCGCCCAGGCGGTACAGCGCGTTGGAAAACAACAGGGTGTGGCGATCATCCAGCGCTTCGCCTTGGGGTTGCAGGGCATCGACCTGATCACGCAGGGCGCGCCAGCTTTCCATGGGTGCGCTTTCTTTGGTGGCTTCCAGCCATTGGCTGGTGGCTTCCAGGATCGGCTTGATGCGGTCGAGAAATTCCGGTGCACGGTGTTCGATGGCGTACAAGGCATCATCCAGGGCATCCACCACCGGCAGCAGATGGATCATGCGCCCACGCAGTTCCTTGGTGTTGCGCACCGTCTGCGGCCGTGCGCCTTCGTGGGGCAACTGGCCGATCATCAATTCAAGGGTGTTGAAGGTGGCAACCATGCCGCCGCGCAAGGTGCTGACCTCTTCAGGCGCCACGTTGCGCGTCAGAAAGCGCTGGCTGTAGACCTGGGCATCGGCAAACCACTTGGCCACCGAGCCATCGAATACCGGCATCAGGCGGCGCGGCCAGAACATCGCGCCCACCACGGCGGCGACCGCAATGCCGAGGAAGATTTCTTCAGTCCGCGCCTCGGCGACATCCCATACCGCCAGCGGGTTATCCACCACGGGCAGGGCGATCAGCGGCAGCGTGTAGCCGGCCAGCATCAGCGCATAGTTGTTGGCGGTGCGCAGGTGCATGGAGAGGAACAGCAACGTGCCCGTCCACAAGGCAATCACCACCACCAGGATGTATGGCGACTGCACGAACATCGGCACAAAAAACACCGCCGCCGCCGCGCCCATCAAGGTGCCAATGGCGCGGTACAGGGCCTTGGAACTGGTGGGGCCGACAAACGGGCTGGAGACGATGTACACCGTGGCCATCGCCCAATAGGGACGCGGCATTTGCATGAGCATGGCGATGTACAGCGCGATCATCGACGCGGCGAAGGTACGCACGCCGTAGAACCAGTCGCGGGCGGGCGGAAAACCGGTAAAGAACCCGTTCAAAGCGTCGCCGCCTCAAAGGCCCGCAGCACACGCAGCGCGGCCTCCATATCGGCGGGGGTGATCTGCGCCAGCACTTCACGGCGCAGGCGCACCAATTGCACTTCCACCGCCTGCACCAACTCACGGCCACGTTCGGTGAGGCTCAAGGCCTTGGCACGACGGTCGTGGGCGTCTTCGGTGCGACACACGTAGCCGTCACTGCACAGGCGATCAAGCAGGCGCACCAGGGACGGGCTTTCCATGCCGGAGGCCTGGGCCACTTTGACCTGGTGCACACCGTCGCCCAAACGACCGATCATCAAGAGCGGCACGGCGCAGGCTTCGGAGATACCGTAGCTCACCAGCGTGCTCTGGCAGATTTTGCGCCAGTTACGGGCGCCCACCACCATGCTGCTGCTGAGGTTCATCTGGAGTTGTTCGAGGGAGTGAGGCACTGGATAGTTCGCATACAGTTAGTTTGCTAACTATCAATATGATGTAGGGTGGTTGTGCCGTCAAGTTTTGAAACAATTTCTCGATGGATGGAGCGATTCAGCGGCAACAGCGCAGGACCCATGTGGGAGGAGGCTTGCCCCCGATTGCGGTGGGCCAGTCATTGATGCATGCGCTGACACTCCCTCATCGGGGGCAAGCCCCCTCCCACATTTGGATCGATGTTGGCTTCAGGATTGCTGTGCGGCCTGGCCATCCAGGCGGCGCTGGATTTCTCCCATCATGTCAAGGCCATCGCGCAGGGAAACCAGTGCGGCTGTGACCAGGTGATGGAGGTTTTGGCTGTCAGATTTGGCGGTCAGGGTTTCCAACAGCTCAGTGCCGATACGGACGCGACTGCGCGCCGTTTCGTGGAGCAAATGCGAGGGGGCAAAGGTGTTGAAGGCCAGTACGGGAACGCTGGTTGGGTTGGTTTGAAACGGTTTGTATTGGTCCATCGATAAGACCTCACAGATAAGGATTTGAACCACCCGCTCTCGTCGCCAAACAAGATAAGGGTGGCAGCTGTACGCAGGTTGGCGAACCGGTTATCTGTGAAACCCGGCAGATCCGAAGATCTCCCGCGCACAGCCGCCATAGAACCTAATGCACTCATCCAACAGAGAACGCACGAGGTATGAACGCTGAAACGCGTCACAGAAACTCGGATCGCCAAATCCGATCGCCGATATGCGGCGACGGGCGAACTATAGGGGGGATGGTTGAGGCTGTGCAACAGACTTCATGGGTTGTCAGGCCTCTTGGCCGGTCAGGATTTTTCGCACCATCGCCATACGCTCCAGACTTTGACTCCTTCAGAAACAATCACTAACACCCGCAACTATCGTCCACTTCCGTTTAGTCGATAGGAAATTTCCCAATATCGCGCAGAGCATCCCCCACCTCCTGCTCAATAAACTCAAACACCTCCTCCGACACGCTGTACTGAAACTGCTTGCGCCGGTGCCTGGAAACCTTGCCCTCGTTATCCAGGCACATCATCACCAGCTTCGACAGATCACTGCCGCGCACATCAAAGCGCTGGTTCACGGCCTTGATCACGCGGTCGTAACGGTCGAGAAATTCGGTTTCCTCGCGCAGTTCCACTTCCAGGGCGCGGCGGGCCATTTGCAGGGTGAATTTGACGCAGCTTGTGGCGTCCCAGTAGCGATAGATCGAAGGGTGGCCGATGAAGTCGAAGGCCATTTGATCGCCGTCCAGCCACGTAACGTTCCAGAATTCCCGCGTCGGCTGGGAAAAAGCTTTGAGTGCCGCCAGATAGGCTTGCTCTTCGTGCTTCATCGCGACGGACACCGGCAGCAGCAGGCCGTTTTCCAGTGCACCGTAATGGCAGAGTGTCTGATGGATCAGGAAGCGCGACAAGCGCCCGTTGCCGTCCATGAACGGGTGCAGGAATACGAAGCCGAACGCGGTAACGGCAGCCGCTACCAGCGGATCGACGCCGCGTACCGGTTGATTGGCGAAGGCCATCAGCTCTTCCATCAACTCCTGGCACAGCGCTGGAGCCGGCGGCACGTAGCTCACGCCCGCAGCGCCGCGCAGGCCGTTATGCAGGTGGTTTTGTTCGTGGCGAAAGGCAACGGCCTTGTCGAAAGGGTTGGAAACGGCGCTGTTTTGGAGCTCAACCAAATAGTCTTCAGTGAGCAGGCGACCTTCGTGAGCCTGGCGCAACAGTTGGACGAAGCGGCGGGATTTTTCTTCGCTCGGTTGTTCTTTTTCGATGGCGAACGAATCGCGTGTTTCGTGCAGGTAAGCCCACTGGATGGCGCGGTCCATCATTTCGGGTGGGAGTGTGGCCATGAAGGATTTAGCACGACCGAGGATGTCGAAGCTCAGTAAAGCGTCAATTTCCGGCGTCCGTTCTACGGTTGCGCAATAAGCCAAAGAGCCCAGCCCATTAAAGTCGATGCGCCATCGGGAATTACGCGTTGACGGTCCCGTCACGTAACGTTGAGGGTCAAACAAGGGAGAAACGCGGCTATTGATCGGCTTGCTGTAATTGAGCTGCTGAAGGGTCAGGCCTTCCCATAAGTAACAGACCTTGCGAATAAATACTCCGTTGGGTGCCTTATCCAGCTCGTTCAATAACTGGTCTGCGCTGACGGTTTCAAGCGCCTGAGCCAGAATGCCAAGGTTGATACCTTCGTGTTTGAGGGCGAAAAGAATATGGTCGAGTACTGAGCCAGTGACGGGCGCAACAGCCTGAGGAACCGCGAGGCAATCACCTATGATCGAAATCCGGGTGACTGGCTTGATCATCGCTGCTCGGGTAGGCGCAATGGCTTTTAACCCGAGGGATTGATGGAGATGGGCATAACCAACAAAAGACATCGCGCAACCTCAAAAAAAGTTCACTTACGCGATTAAAGCCCAGTTTTTTTCAACCCTCACCCGTTTTTTTCAAGTTTTCGCGATTTCTCTAATTTTTTTACACCCCTCGCCCACCCCGCAACATCAGATTCAACTCATCCACCACTTCCGCCCAATCCGCATCGTCCAAAATTTCCTTGCGTAAAAACGCTCTCTGGCTGTCCGTCCAAAAAAAAGCATCCGCCAGATGCAGCTCCGGCTTTAGCGGTGAGTGGACCGCCACAAACTGATCAATACTGACCGGGTCATCCGGCAGCCCAAGCTGTTTGAACAGTGACGGCAAGCTGTGCACAGGCGATTGCATGGTGGGCTCCTGAGAAGACGATTGCACAGAGTCTAGCCCAGGCGCCAGCCAGGCCAGCAAACGTTCGACGCACTGCTGCGCCGATAACACGCCGGTATCCAGTACCAACGCAGTATCCGTCGGCGGCTCATAGGGTGAACCCACGCCGGTAAATCCTGGTAATTCGCCCCGGCGCGCCCGTGCGTAGTGACCTTTGGGATCGCGCCCTTCGCACACCGCCAAGGAGGCGCTGCAAAACACTTCCCGGTAATCCGCGCCCAGGCGTCGGGCAAACACCGCCCGCAATTCGGTCAGCGGCGCGATCATGGCCAGGATCACGATCTGCCCGTTGTCCACCAGCAGCGCCGCCAGTTCACTGGCGCGGCGGATGTTTTCCTCACGGTCGCCGTCGGCAAAACCCAAGTCTTTATTGAGACCGCCGCGCAAGGCATCGCCGTCGAGCACGATGCTTTGCCGACCCTGTTCGAATAGCGCAGCTTGCAGTCCCTGGGCCAGGGTCGATTTACCCGATGCGGGCAAACCGGTGAGCAGGATCGCCATAGCGCGATGCCCATTACGCGCCTCGCGTTGACGGCGCGTGATGCTCGCCGTCGGCGCCACCAGGTTACTGGGCAACGCCACGCGGCACCGGTGTGGCGATGTTGCCGGCAGCCCAGGCCGATTCGCGGCTGGCCAGCGCGGTGGCGATGGTCTGCACGCGGTCGGAGTCCAATTGCTCGGGCAACGGGTCGAGCCCGGCGCTGGCGAAGATCTGGCCGTAGGCATTGCGCAGGTCGGCATAGGCCAGGTCACGACGCAGGTCGGCTTGCAGGGTGTTGAGTTCGCCCTGGATCAGGTCCAGTTCGCCCAAACCCGCCGCTTGGTAACGATTGCGCAGTTGCGTGAGGATTTGCCCGTCGATGTTCGCCAGTTGCTCGTTGGTCTTGAACTGGCGCACGGCGTCCTGGTAATTGGCGTTGGCCACGTAGACTTGTGCCAGCACCGCGATCGACATGGCCTGGCGCCGTGCGGTGGCAACTTCTTCGCCAGCCTTGGCGACATCAATGGCCGCTGGGGCGGAGATCACGTTGAACAGGTTCCAGGTGATCTTGGCGCCATAGTCAGCCCAACGGTTGTCCACCAGGAACGAGTTGCTGTCGTAGTGCCCGCCAGCGGAAAACTCCAGGCCCGGCAGCAGGCGCAACATGGCCTTGCGGGTTTCCGCAGCGCTGATGCGGGTCTGGTAATCCTGCTCACGCAGCTCCGGGCGATTGGCCAGGGCTTCCTGTTCCAGGCTGCTCAGATTGACCTTGAGTTGAGGCACCGTGTACTCGTCCGGCGTGGCCAGCTTCAGGTCGGTGCCCATGGGCAGGTTGATCAGGGTGGCCAGTTCGGTCTTGGCCAGGGACAGGGCACGGCGCTGCTCCTGCAATTGGCGCGTGGCTTCGATCAGCGAGCGCTGGTAACCGAGGGCCTGGACCGGGTCGCCGATGCGCTGCTCGCTCATGTTTTGGCTGTTGGCCTGCGCTTGATCGACCCGTGCCATCAAGCTGTCGATCTGGGTCAGCAGACGCTCGGCGGCCACGGCGCGCCAGTAGGCAGAACGCACGTCCTGGACGATGGTGTTGATCACCTTGCGTCGACGTTCCTGGATGATCAGGCGCTGGTCGCCCTGCTGCTTGGCGCTGATGTAGCTGACGCCGAAGTCGAGCACGTTCCACACCATGGTCAGGTCCGCCACGCGGCGGTCACGATCCTGGGAGGTGGACGGCTCCAGGGACTGCGTACCGGTGAGCACGCTCTGGCTGCTGGAGGCGTTGGTGTTATTGCGCCCGGCGTAGCCTGCGGACAGGGCCATGCGCGGCAGCATGTCGAAACTGGACAGATCGGATTGGCGCTTGGCCAAGGCTTCTTCCATCACCTTCAAGCGACCTTCGAGGTTGTACTTCACCGCACGGGCCATGGCCTGGTGCAGGGTCAGGGGGCCGCTGAGGGGCTCTTGATCCTTGTACATGCCGTGTAGGTCGCTGCGGGCTCGCTGCTCACTGACACTGCGCTCAATCGGTTCGCTGGTGACCGCGCAACCGCTGATCGCCAGCACCAGCAGGCTGGCGCCGAACAACTTTTGACCTGTCTTCATCCCTGTACTGCCCCTGTTCCTGCGCAAAATTGGAGTGTGTTCAAGCCTGCATTTCGCTGATGCCGACCTGTTGCAACGCGGCCGCCAGGTCCATCACCTGACGATGCTCGGTGTCTTTGATCTGTTGCAATTGCTGGCCGAGGGTCGGGGCGCCAAACACGCCACGCAAACCCTGGGCTGCATCGCCGCTGCCCTTGATCGACTTGTTGTCGAACGCCTTGAAGCCACTGTCGTCGCCGCTGTTTTCGCGGTTGAACAGCCCCGAGAGGGTGCTTGAACCAAACACCCCGCCATCGCCGCCACCAAACCCGAGGAAGCCCTGGCCACTGCCGTCCCCACTGCTATCGGTGCTGAACACCTGGGCGATAAAACTGGGCGACGAAGCGCCGTTGTTGATGAAAATACTGCCGACGGGCGGCAAGCCCCCGCCCATTTCACGTTGTTCGAACAGCGGCGGGAAGCCGATCGGCGAACCCAGGTCGCCCCCCGGCCGGCCGAAGATGATCGGCTGCAACGGCTGGTTCGGTGCGTCCACAGGCGCCGTCGGCGTGGTGACACGGAACAGGGGGTCGCCCGTCAGCGCGATGGTGTTGATCGCAAAATTGTTGGAGTTGGCAAACCCGCTGCCGGCGTTGCCCGCCAGGTCCGCCACCAGGCTGGAATCCAGCGTGATGAAGTTGCTCAGGTCGTTGATATTGGCCGTCGGTGTCAGGGTCGCCGTCCAGGTCTTGCCGCCGTCGTTGGTGGCCAGGTTGGACAAGGTGCCATTAGCCACGCTGAGGTCATCCAGCTCGAAGCCGCTGACTTTTTCGCTGAAGGTGAAGGTCACCGTGGTGGTCTGCCCGACCGTCAGGTTGGGGTTGGCCACGCTGATGGTCGCGGTGGGCCGCTCACCATCAATGGCAAAGTTGTTGGAAATCACGATGCCGCTGCCGACGTTACCCGCCGCATCATTCACCAGGCCGGCGTCCAGTACGATCAGGTTGGTGGCATCGCTGATCGCCGCCGTCGGCGTCAAGGTAGCCGTCCAGGTTTTACCGCCATCGCTGCTGGCCAGGTTGGACAACACACCGTTGGCCACGCTCAGGTCCGACAGATCGAAACCGCTGACCGCTTCACTGAAGCCGATGGTCACTGTGGTGGTCTGGCCGATGCCCAGGTTGTTGTCCGCCACGGAGATCGTCGCCGTCGGACGCTGGGTGTCGACCGCGTAGTTGTTGGAATCGGTGGTGCCCACGCCGGCGTTACCCGAGACGTTGACGACGCCCGTATTGTCCAGGGTGATCAGGTTGCTGGTATCGGAAATGCTGGCACTTGGCGTGAACGTGGCCGTCCAGGTGACGCCGCCGTCGGTGGACGACAGGTTACTCAGCGTGCCGTTGCTGACGCTCAGGTCGCTGTTGTCAAAACCGCTCACCGCTTCGTTGAACGTGATAGTCACCAGCGAGGTTTCGCCAATGCTCAGCGCTGTATCGGCGACCACGATGGTCGCCGTCGGCACCTGCGTATCGATGCTGTAGTTGGCCGAGTTGGTGGTACCGGTTCCGCTGTTGCCCGCCGCGTCACTTACGCCGGTGTTGTCCAGGACGATCAGGTTGGTCGTGTCGCGCACGCCGAGGGTCGGGGTGAAGACGGCGGTCCAGGTCAGGCCGCCGTCGCTGCTGCCCACCGCGCTCAGGGTGCCGTTGGCAACGCTCAGGTCATCGTTGCTGAACCCGGTGACGGCCTCGCTGAAGGTGATGGTCACCAGCGAGGTTTCGCCGACACTGAGGCTCGAATCGGCCAGCACAATCGTCGCGGTTGGACGCTCGGTGTCCAGCGCATAGTTGTTGGAATCGGTGCTGCCGACATTGACGTTGCCGGCCAGGTCGACGATGCCACCACTGTTGAGCGTGATGAGGTTGCTGCTGTCCGTGACGCCGTTGGTCGGCGTGAACGTCGCGGTCCAGGTGATGCCGCCGTCGCTGCTGCTCAACCCCGAGAGCACGCCGTTGGCCACCGTCAGGTCGGCGCTGGTGAACGCCGTCACGGCCTCGTTGAAGGTGATGGTCACCAGTGAGGTCTCGCCGGCGGCAATGGCGGTGTCCGCCACGACGATGCTCGCGGTTGGGCGCACCGTGTCGACCGCGTAGTTGTTGGAATCGGTGGTGCCCACGCCGGCATTGCCCGAAACGTTGACGACGTCGGTATTGTCCAGGGTGATCAGGTTACTGGTGTCGGAAATGCTCGCACTTGGCGTGAACGTGGCCGTCCAGGTGACGCCGCCGTCGGTGGACGACAGGTTACTCAGCGTGCCGTTGCTGACGCTCAGGTCGCTGTTGTCAAAACCGCTCACCGCTTCGTTGAACGTGATAGTCACCAGCGAGGTTTCGCCAATGCTCAGCGCCGTATCGGCGACGACGATGGTCGCCGTTGGCACCTGCGTATCGATGCTGTAGTTGGCCGAGTTGGTGGTACCGGTTCCGCTGTTGCCCGCCGCGTCACTCACGCCGGTGTTGTCCAGGACGATCAGGTTGGTCGTGTCGCGCACGCCGAGGGTCGGGGTGAAGACGGCGGTCCAGGTCAGGCCGCCGTCGCTGCTGCTCACCGCGCTCAGGGTGCCGTTGGCAACGCTCAGGTCATCGTTGCTGAACCCGGTGACGGCCTCGCTGAAGGTGATGGTCACCAGCGAGGTTTCGCCGACACTGAGGCTGGAGTCAGCCAGCACAATCGTCGCGGTTGGACGCTCGGTATCCAGCGCATAGTTGTTGGAGTCGGTACTGCCGACATTGACGTTGCCGGCCAGGTCGACGATGCCGCCACTGTTGAGCGTGATGAGGTTGCTGCTGTCCGTGACGCCATTCGTCGGCGTGAGCGTCGCGGTCCAGGTGATGCCGCCGTCGCTGCTGCTCAGCCCCGAAAGCACGCCATTGGCCACCGTCAGGTCGGCGCTGGTGAACGCCGTCACGGCCTCGTTGAAGGTGATGGTCACCAGTGAGGTCTCGCCGGCGGCAATGGCGGTGTCCGCCACGACGATGCTCGCGGTTGGACGCACCGTGTCGACCGCGTAGTTGTTGGAGTCGGTGGTGCCCACGCCGGCGTTACCCGCGCCGTTGATCAGGCCGGTATTGTCCAGGGTGATGACGTTGCTGGTATCGGAAATGCTGGCGCTCGGGGTGAACGTGGCCGTCCAGGTGACGCCGCCGTCGGTGCTGGCCAGGGTGCTGAGCGTACCGTTGCTGATGGTCAGGTCCGAATTGTCGAACCCGCTGACCGCCGAGTTGAAGGTCACGGTGACCAACGACGTCTCGCCGATGCTCAACGTGGTGTCGGCAATCACAATGGTCGCCGTCGGCACGTTGGTGTCGACCTGGTAGTTGTTGGAGTTGGTGGTGCCGGTACCGGTGTTGCCTGCGACATCACTGATGCCGGTGTTATTGAGCGTAATGACGTTGGACATGTCACTGACCCCGAGGGCCGGCGTGAAGGTCGCAGTCCAGGTGATGCCGCCATCGCTGCTGCTGACCGCGCTCAATGTGCCGTTGGCCACGTTCAGGTCCGAATTGTCGAAACCGCTGACCGCCTCCGAGAACGTAATGGTCACCAGCGAGGTTTCGCCGACGCTCAGCGCCGTATCGGCGACTACGATGGTGGCGGTCGGGCGCAGTGTGTCGACGGCGTAGTTGTTGGAATCGGTGGTGCCGCTGCCGGTATTACCTGCCCCGTCGACAATCCCGGTGTTATTGAGGGTGATCAGGTTGGTGGTGTCGCTGACGCCCGCCGATGGCGTGAAGGTTGCGGTGTAGGTGATGTTGTCGCTGGTGCTCAGCCCGCTCAGGATGCCGTTGGTGACACTCAGGTCGGCCAGGGTGAAACCGGTCACCGCCTCGCTGAAGGTGATCGTCACCACCGATGTTTCGCCAACCGCCACGGCCGTGTCGGCGACCACGATGGTGGCGGTGGGGCGCTGGGTGTCGATGGCGTAGTTGTTGGAGTCGGTGGTGCCGCTGCCGGCGTTGCCCGCCGCGTCAGTCACACCGGTGTTGTCCAGGGTGATGACGTTGCTGCTGTCGCTGAGACTGGCACTGGGGGTGAGTGTCCCGGTCCAGGTAATACCGCCGTCGCCACTGCTGAGGCCGGTGACAGTGCCGTTGGCGACCGTCAGATCGGCGGCGGTAAAGCCTGTTACCGCTTCGTTGAACGTGATGGTGACCAGCGAGGTTTCGCCGACGCTCAACGCGGTGTCGGCCACCACGATGCTGGCGGTGGGACGCTGGGTGTCGACCGCATAGTTGTTGGAGCTGGTGGTGCCGCTGCCGGCGTTACCGGCTGCGTCCGCCACTCCGGTGTTGGCCAGGACGATCAGGTTGGTGGCATCGGTGGTGCTGACGCTCGGCGTGAGCGTGGCGGTCCAGGTGATACCGCCGTCACCGCTGCTCAGCCCACTCAAGGAGCCGTTGGCGACGGCCATATCGGCCAGGGTGAAACCAGTGACGGCCTCGCTGAAGGTGATGGTAACCAGCGACGTTTCGCCAATGTTCAGCGCGGTATCGGCCACCACGATCGTGGCGGTCGGACGCAGGGTATCGACGGCGTAGTTGTTCGAGTCGGTGGTGCCGCTGCCGGCGTTACCGGCTGCGTCCGCTACCCCGGTATTGGCCAGGGTGATCAGGTTGGTGGTGTCACTGATGCTGGCCGTCGGGGTGAGCGTTGCAGTCCAGGTAATGCCGCCGTCGCCGCTGCTCAGCGCGCTCAAGCTGCCATTGGCAGCGCTCAGGTCAGCCAGGGTGAAACCGCTCACGGCCTCGGTGAAGGTGATGGTCACCACGGAGGTTTCGCCAATACGCAACGCGGTGTCGGCCACCACGATGGTGGCGGTTGGGCGTTGCGTGTCGATGGCGTAGTTGTTGGAGTTGGTCGTGCCCACGCCAGCGTTGCCGTTGAGGTCCGCCACGCCGGTGTTGTTCAGGACAATCAGATTGGAGGTGTCAGTGACCGTCGCATCCGGCGTCAGCGTGGCGGTCCAGGTGATGCCACCGTCACTGGTGCTCAGACCGCTGATCGAGCCGTTGGCAACGGTCAGGTCGGCGCTGGTGAAACCGCTCACGGCTTCGCTGAAGGTGATGGTCACTGCGCTCGTTTCGCCGATCCTGAGGGCGGTGTCGTTGACCACGATGGACGCCGTGGGCGCCACGGTATCGTTGACGATGTAGTTGTTGGAGTTGGTCGTGCCCACGCCGGCGTTGCCGGCCAGGTCGGCAACGCCGGCGTTGTTCAGGGTGATGATGTTGGTGGTGTCGGCGATGTTGCTGGCCGCAGTCAACGTGCCGGTCCAGGTGATGCCGCCGTCGCCACTGGTCAAGGTGCCGACAGTGCCGTTCTGCACCGTCAGGTCCGCCGCAGTGAGGCCCGTCACGGCTTCGGAGAAGGTGATGGTCACCGTCGAGGTGCCGCCGGAGTTCAGGTTGGTATTGGCCACCACGACGGTCGCGGTGGGCGGCGTCTCGTCCGGCACATAGTTGGTATTGATGGTGCCGCCATCACCGTAGACGTTGGCCACCGAGGCCGGCGAAACACCCGCCGCGCCCGCACTGGTCCCCCCCACACCACTTCCGCCAATGTTGCCGGCCAGTGCCGCGAAGTTGGCGGCGGTGATCAGGATCGAGCCTTTGTTCCAGATGGCGCCGACCCCGACACCGCCCGCACCGCCTGCCTGGAGATAGCTGCCGCCGGCGCCACCACCGCCACCGCCACCGCCCGCGCCGACATTGTTGGAGATGGTCGAGTTACCGATGATCCGCAGGGTCGCGCCGGTGTCGTTGTAGATCCCGCCCACCGCGCCGCCGCCGTCGCCACCGAAGTTGTCGTACCCGTCACCGCCACCGCCACCGCCGATGGACAAGCCGCCACTGCTGGCCGTACCACCGGCAGAACCGGTGCTATAACCCGGATACGCCGCACCGCCGGCGCCACCCGTGGTGGAGCCGCCACGCCCGCCGATATTGAAGAAGCCGCCGCCCGCGCCGCCCTGCCCCGCGGTGCCATTGCTGCCCGTGGCGTTGAGGCTGTCGCCGCCCTTGCCACCTGTACCCCCGCTGATCGCGCCGCCGCCACCACCGCCACCACCGGCGTATATCGGCGTTACACCGCCGCCGCCGCCACCACCGGAAGCGGCGTTGGCGGTCACGGTGACGTTCTTCAGGGTCAAGGTACCGGCGTTGTAGATACCACCGCCCTGGGACACCAGCGCATCGTCACCGCCATTACCACCATTGCCGGCCGTCATGCCCCGAGTAATCACCAGGCCATCGAGGGTAGCCGTGGTGCCGGATGTCACTTGCAGGATCTGGGTGCGGTACTGGCCGTCGAGCGTCACGTCGGCCACGTTGTCGTTATTGAGATCACCGTCGATGGTGACGTTCTTGTTGACCACCAGCACCGAAGTCAGCCCGACAGTCATGGAGCTGCTGAACGTGACAATGTCGCCGTTCTGCGCGGACGACAGCGCCGCACGCAAGGAACCGACGCCGGAGTTGAGGTTGTTGGTGGCGGTCCAGGTGGCCAGGCCCCATTGGTATTCACTCATGGCGCTGGCGGACAGCACGTTGGCGCTTTCGATGTTGCCGGTAGCGATTTCCAGGTCCCAGTCGCCGCCCAGGCCGGTGCGGTCGTTGGATGCGGCCACGTCGCGGCCGGTCAATTGCGCCAATGAATCGACCAGGCTCAGGCCACGCTCGCCTTCGGCGGTGTAGCAGCCATAAATCAGGATATCGCCGCCCACGTTCATGTCATGGCCGATCTGCGCCAATACCTCGCTGCGGGCCTGGACGTTATCCGCCGACAGGTAACTGTTACCCAGCCACAGATCGCCGGCATTGCCGTGGGCGATGATCTGCACCGAACTCACGCCCTGATGGCTGTCCAGGTAATCGGCGATCTGCTGCAAACCGTCCTTGCTCGCCTCCAGTTGCACCACCTGGGTACCGGGCGCCACACCTTCAAGCAGGCTCGCGGAATCCTTGACCCGGGAATCGACGAACAACACGCTCTTGCCCGGCACCGCCGCCTGGGTCGCATCGACCTGGCCCTGGGGCGCGTGTGTGTCTGCCGGCTGGTCGGCGGTGGGGGGCTTGGCCGCCTCGACCGTGGGATGGGCATCCGGCTGCGCGGCATCGGCCACGGTGGCCGCGACCGCGCCGTCGAACAGCATTCGCGGCTCCAGGCACATGATCATTGGCGATGCCAGGGCGTGCGCGCCCTCGGTTACCCGCGATTTGCCTTTGCTCCACCACATGACGATCACCCGGACTCGAACGACTTGAATACGCAAAAAAGGAAAAGCCGCAATCAGCTGATCGCGGCGTCGGTTTTCATACGAATGACATTGGCCGCACTGGCAGACCCATCGCGCCAGAACGACAACGCGGCGTACTTCTCAAACAAGTCCGGCGGCAACAGCGTGCGCCGTGCCTGTGGCGCGACCTTGGGCTTGACCTTGTGCAGGCCGGCCAGTCCCAGGGCCTGGTCGAAGAGCGGCGCGTCGTAGGTCAGGTGGTTGAAGTCATGTTCAAACCAGGGCTCGCCGATGAAGTCGTACACCAGCCGCATCACTCGCTCCGGGGCCTGGCTCAACAAGTCGTAATCGACGACCAGCAACGATTCGGCGTTCTCGCCGTAATACGCCTCTTTGAGCGCGGTCCAGGCAAAGCCCACCAGGCGATTACGCTGGGCCAGGGTTTCGCAGCGGCTGTAGACGGTGTTGCGCTCGTCATCGTCGTTGAACAGTTTGGTGTTCTCGAACGGGTTGGCGCGGTACAGGCGTTCAAGGCTGTCCAGCACCCAGGCCACGTTGCGCACACAGGCGATCACTTTGGCCTGGGGGAACAGGTCATGCAGCGCTGGCATGCGCGCGCACCATTGACGGTTGGTATCGAACACCACGGGGGTGGACGCCTTGTCGGCGTAGTAGGCGTCGAACAACCCGCGCAGCAGACGGCGGCGGGTGCCGGCGTCAATCACCGAGCCGAACTCGCTGCCCGCGCTGCATTGCGCCAGCACCCCGTTGAACAAGGGGCTCACTGGGCTGCTCATGCCGGCGTGAAAACGCGGGTTCTGCAGGAGAATCGCAGAGAGCAAGGTCGAACCGGAACGCGGCAGTCCGGAGATAAAGTGATACTGCAATCCATTCACCACTTTGTAGGACAAAAATCCGTTTTGTGATGCAAGCGTAGCTGAGGATTGCAATCTCAACTAGTGGTTAATTGCCACTATTTTGATATGCCTGTAATGCCAAACGGAGATTAGGGACAAGCTACCGCCTGGGCGGTATCCGGGCCGCGGCACAGCGCATATAAACGCGCCCTGGCGCCACCGCCGTCCTGTTGGGTGATCAGGCGCCAACCTGCGGGCAAGGGCGCAAATTCGTCCGCCCCGTCGTCGCTGCTGATCAGCCAGACGCGTCGGGTATCGGCCGGTAATGCCGACAAACGGTCGAGGTAAATGCGCCCGCCGTCCTGATCCACCAGGGTGCCGAAGCCATAGGCATTCGGTCGGGTCGGCGTGCCGTCGGGTTTGGGCGGGGTATAGAGCTGCAGCTGCGCGTCGGTCTGGTCGTAATACACGTAGCTGAGGTACCACATCATGTCGCTGAGGACGATGCGGTCGTCTTCCTGGTAGTTGCGATTGACGAACTCCACCGGCACGTTGAACTGATCGTGCTCATCCACTGCGAAATTATTCTTCAGCCCCACCAGTTCCACACCGACCAACAGCACGAACAACGCCGCCCCGAGCCACACCAGGCGTGAGGGCAGACGATCGATTGCCACCGCCACCAGCATCGGCAATGCCAGGGCGTATACGGTGAGGTAGCGCTCGATAAATACTGGCGAGATAAACGACACCCCATACACCAGCAACAGTGGCAGCAGAAAAAACAGCGCCAACAGCACCGCTGGGCGATCAGGCTCGCGGTCACGCCAGGCGGTAACGCCCACCACCGCTATCAACAGCAGTGGGAACAGCCAGAACAGCGGCCGCCAGAGGTCCTGACCTTCGTCCTGGAGCACAAACTGCCAGATCATCGATGGCACCGAGAACAGGTCGACCGGCGCTTCCCAGCCAATATCGCCGCCGACCTTGAGTTGATCGACATGCTGCACCAGGTCCAGCAGGTTCGGCAGCCAGGGCAGATAAAGCAGCACGATGGCGACGTTAGCCAGCCACCAACTGCGGCTTAAGATCAGGCGTTGGCCCGCTGGTTGCGACGTGCACAACAGGCCCAGCCAGGCCCAGTGCACCAGTACGCACAGGGCGGTGAAGTAGTGGGTGTAGAAACCCGCGCACATGAGCAGCACATACATCGCCGGATAGCGCGTGCGGCCAGGTTGGCGCACCCAGTACACCAGTGCCAGCGTAGCGCCCAGCAGCCACACCCCCAACAGGGCATACATGCGCACTTCCTGGCTGTAACGCACCGCCGTGGGCATCAACGCCAGCAATATGCCTGCGAAGACGGCCGCACGTTGGTTCGACAGCTGCCGGGTGAGCCATATACCCAGGCCCACGACCGCCACGCCAGGGATCGCGCTCATGCTGCGGATCGACCAGATTCCATCGCCAAACAACTCGATCCAGCCGCGCAGCATGAAAAAATAAAGCGGTGGGTGCACATCGTGGGCGGCGTGAAACCACAGGTCGTCCAAGGCGTATTCGCTGAGCAATAGGCTGGAGCCTTCGTCGCCCCAGATCGCCGCAGCGGTCAGACCATAAAAACGCAGGGCCATGGCCAACCCGAGGATCGGCAACCACCACAGCCGGCTGAGCCAACCGGCACCGGCCCAGGCACCGTAGAGCGCGGCAACGGCGCTTGCCTTTTGGTTTTGTTCTAACACAGACCGTCGCACCTCAAATTCTTCAACAACCGTACAGGCGCAAACACGCGCCACTCCAGGTCAAACGGGCTATCCGCGCTTGCTGTTGCGCAGGGTTCAGGCAGCGCGCCAAACCTGCGTCTACGCTCTGCAATGACGCCCACCCTGGTGCGTCACACTCTATAGAGCCTCTACAAGGATGAACGATCCATGGAAGTATTCATCGGCACTATCCAACCCTTTGCGTTTAATTTTGCTCCTCGGGAGTGGGCCTTGTGCGCCGGTCAAACCCTCCCCCTCAGCCAATACCAGGCGCTGTTCGCCCTGATCGGCGTCAACTACGGCGGCAACGGCTCGACGACTTTCATGCTGCCCAACCTGCAAGGTCGCCTGCCGGTCGGCCAAGGTAACGGCCTTGGCTTGACGCCGCGTGTTATCGGCGAAGTCTCCGGCACCGAGAGCGTCACTGCCACACTGGCCAACCTGCCCGCCCACACCCATGGCAGCACAGCGCTCAAGGCCAGCACCTCGGTGCAACTGGCCAACGCTGCGAGCAACCCGGCGAACGCGCCCACCGCCACCAACTCGTTTATCGGCGCGTCCGGTACCGGGCCAGGCAGTGCCAACATTTACTCGGACCAACAGGGCACCAACCCGGTGCCGCTCCAAGGTGTGAGCACCACCTTGACCGGCACCATTGACCCCGCCGGCCAAGGCCAGCCCATGGGGAGTATGAACCCCTTTCTGGTCGTCAACTTCAGCATTGCCCTGAACGGCATCTTTCCGTCACGCGAGTGATGTCACCCCTTGGCCGAGGCTTGAATGCCTCGGCGCTTTTGAAGCGGAGCCATGCTTATGTTGAACCTGGTCACCTCTGAACATTTTCGCCCGTTGCTGGCAGGCAGCAGCACGCTTTACCTGCCGGATGGCTCGGCGCTACCGATTCAGATCGAACGTGTACGCGAGGCGCCCCAAGCGACTTTGCCGCACAACCCACGCGGGGCTTTCAGCGTCTTGTTCAGCAGCCTTGGCCCTACCGATTTCGTGGACGGTCTATGCTGCCTGCCGCTGCCGGACGTATGTCTGGAACAGGTGTTCGTGTCCCGCGAGCCCGCCATGGGCCGAGATGCCGAACGCGGCTATTTCTGCATCGTGTTCAACTGAGACGGGTACCACACCAGCCGTTGCGCGGCAGGGGTCTCTTCCTCCACCCGAAACCCCAGCGCCAGGTAATGCTGGCGCGCGTGGGGGTTGCTCGCCCATACCACCGTGGCCACCGGGCAAAACACCTGGCTGGCGGCCTGCTGCACACCTTGCAACACCGCTCGGCCAAACCCCTGGCCGCGAGCGGCCGGAATAAACGCCAGGTACAGCACGCGGATCTCGTTAGGCCCGAAGTCGGCACTCAACGCGCCGATGGGCGTGCCCAGTTTCTCGACCACGTAATGTAGCGCGCCGGGAAAGTGTTCATCCATGCCCTTTTCCTGGATCTGGAATTGCTGGGCGATCACCTCCTCCACCAAGGCCTGTTCGCTATCGATCCATTGCAGATCGGCCCGCGCCGAGCGGTAAAGCCCCTGTAGGAACGGCCCATCGGTACTGCGCGACGGGCGCACCACCAGGCCCTGCGCCAAAGCGCCATCCTTGTTCAGCATCGTGTTCAACTCCTGTCAGAAACCGCTTTCCCGGACGCCCAGCGCTGCCGCTCGTCGCCAAGCCACACCCAGCACTGATTCGCTGCGCCCTTGCAACACCACCACCCCGCGCAACGGCTGATGGGGCGTAGGGATTGATTGCACAGTTGTGAACCGAGCGCCGTATTGCGCCTGGACCGGTGCCGGACGCTGGTTTGCATCGCGGCGCACGGCAATCGGTCCGTGGTGATCGGAGGTCAGGGCTTCTTGATCGAGATAGGCCACGCCGTTGGCATCGATGTCCGTCAACGCCACGGCAATCGCGGCGTGCATCGGGTCATCGGCGATAAACCGCCCGGTGGCCCCCGGCAGCACGCGCCACAACTCGGCCTCGGCCAGATAACCGCGCAAGCGTGCGCCGTCCTCGACCACTTGCGCCAGCGCGTCCTTGGGCGACAACCAGCGGCCTGTGCTCAGTTGCGGCAGCACGTCACGCACGGTCCCGGCATGGGGCGCACGCAACAACAGGCGCTCGCGCTGGGCGGCCAAGCCTCGGTATTCAGCCAGGGCCTGGGACAATCGCTGGTCATTGATGCCGGCATCCGCCGCCGTTTCGCTGCGCCCAGCCTGGCGACGCATCTGCAACTGCAGGATCTCGACTTCGCGGCGCACGATGCTTTGCCGGGCGTCCAGGTCAGGGGACTCCAGTTCGACCAACACCTGGCCCTGCGTCACCACTTGCCCGTCCACCACGTTCAATGCCTTGACGCGTGCCGCCACCGGCGCATGCAACGCACTGGCGCGCCCCGCTTCGAGCATCGTCGGCAGCTCCACCGCACTGCGCCAGGGCACCACCAGCGCCAGCACTATCAGCAGCAACCCGAGGCCCGTGAGCACCACCCTCGGCGTATGGGCCCGGCTGCGTCGGCTCCACCATTCGCGCCACTCCTTGATCACCGGCAGGCAGATGAACCACACCAACTCCACCAGCATCAGAAAGATCCCGAGCAGTTTGAAAAACAGGTGATACACCGCCAACGCAATCCCCAGAAACAGCGCCGCACGCCACAGCCACGCCAAGTAGCCCCACCACAGGAGACGTCGCTGCATTGTCGGCGACCAGGTTTCCGGCGCCGGTTCGCCATAGCCGAACAACCACTCACGCAAGCGCCAGCGGCAGAGGGCGAAGGCACGGCCTTGCAGGTTATCCACGCCCCACAGATCGCTGATCAGAAAGTAACCATCAAAGCGCATGAACGGGTTCAGGTTGATCGCCAGGGTGGTCAGCCACGTGGCGCTGGCCAGCATGAACGCTGCGGTGCGCGCCGGGCCGTCCGGCAATAGCGACCAGGCCAGCAGCGCAACGCAGGCGAGCAGCAATTCAGCCATTACGCCGCCGGCGCCAATCAGCAGCCGCGAGCGGCGGTCATTCACCCGCCAGGCGTCGCTGACATCGGTGTAGAACATGGGCAGCAACACCATGAACGCCACACCCATGCTCTGCACCCGGCACCCGGCACGTTTGGCCATGAAGGCATGACCGAACTCATGGCACAGTTTGGCGAAAAACAGCGCCACCCCGAACGCCAAGGCACCACCCAGGCTGAACAGATGTGGAAAGGTCGCCAAAAAACGCTGCCAGTCCCGCGCGACCAGAAACACCCCCAGGGCCAGAATCATGGGCAATCCGTAGCGCAACAAACCCGGTCCAAACCGCGCCAGCCACGGCCAGGCCCGGTTGAGGAAAGCGTCTGGGCGCCACAGCGGAATGCGAAAGAACAGGTATTGATGCAGCAGTACTTGCCACAGGCTTTGCTTCTGGGCGGCGGCTTTATACAGGTAGCTGGCCCGTTGTTCCGGGTCCAGCGCGGCGATCAGGTCGTGGGTGCGTAGAAAACTCAACAGCTCATCCACTTCGCTGTCGCCCAGCGGCAAGCCCGGCTCGCGGTTGGCAGCCTGCAGGACTTTTTGCACATCGCCCAACGACCAGTGGCGCAACAGCCGAATGGCGGTGGCGCCAAGTTTGAAGTAACGCCCGCGCACCGGGTCGGCCAGGGTCCAGCGCGGCGAACCGTCCAGGGCGACACCGGCGCTGGACAGTTGCAGGTCGTCGCGCAATCTGGGCAAGCCCATCAAAGCCCCACGCTCTGGCGCAGGCCCGCCAGCGGTCGACGCAACAGGTACAGCGCCAGCGGGGCACGCTCGCCAAAGATCTTCGCGGTACCGCGCAGGCCGATACGCGGCGGCGCGTCATCGAACTGCGCGTCCAGGCGATAGGCCAATTGCCCTCCCGGCGTGGGTTGGGCCTCGTAGGCAGCGCGTTGCAGGGTGGCGAGGTGGCGTTGCAACGGGTCGCTGTCAAGAAAGAGTGCGACTTGGGCGTTCGGCGCCAGGGCAATCGCATCGCCCACCGCCAGCTCGATGCGCAGCTCAGCCTGGCCGGGGTCGGCGATCTGCAACAGGCGCTCGCCGGTCTGCACCGGTTTGCCGAGCCAGCGCTCGGGATCGGCGAAGACGGCGATACCGTCACGCTCGGCGCGCACTTCGCTGCGTTTGAGCAGCTCACGGGCGTAATCGCGTTCGGCGCGTTTTTGCTCGACGCGCGCGGCCAGCAAGTCGATGCGCGAATTGGACTCGGCGTCGGCAAACGCCCGCTGGGCATTGGCCTTGAGTTCGGCTTCGGCCACGCCCAACGCACGCGCAGCCACGTCGGCCTGGGCCGTGAGGGTGGTGCTTTCAAAGCGCAGCAGCACGTCACCGCGCTTGACGGGTTGGTTGGGTTTGACCAGAAATTGCGCAATCACGCCGTCCAACGGTGCCGCCACCACTTGCCCGGCCAACGGCACCACCTCGGCAGGCGCCAGCACCGACTGGCGCACGGGGATCAACAGCAACAGCAGCAACGCGACCACCACCAGGGCCTGTCGCTTACGGGTCAGGCGCAACCGCCAAGGCTGACGGGGTTGCAGCGCGAGCCAGGCATGACTGTAAGTGTCACCCAGTTGCGCCAGCAGCACCTGCTCGGCGGGGTTCCACGGAGTATCCCGTGCCAGCCACAAACCGCCGAATACTGGGCCTTGAGGGCCGATGAACGGCAACCAGAACACATGCCCGGCAGACAAACTCAGCCAGTCGGCCTGCACCTGTGCGCTCATTAGCTCGACAGGCACCACACGGGCGGTCTCGCCCAGCGCCTGCTTGTGCAATTGCGCCACGGCCTGCTCGACGAACGCCACAAACGGCGCGTTCGGATCGACGCTGCTCACAGCGGTCACCGCCTGCACCTTGCCGGCGATCAACAGCGCCGCGTGGCGGTAGCCAAACAGCGGCTGACCATCATTGACCAGGCTGTAGGCCAGTTGCTCGGTGCTGCGTGCGGCGCGGGTCTGACGTTCAAGCTCGAGAAACTGGGCGAACACCCGCTCGGTATGGCCTGGCATCGGTGCGTTCATTGCAGTTGCGCGAAGTGGGCGGTGCCGCTCATGCCGGCCATCAGCCCGGTTGCATTGGACACCGTGGCCACCAACAACAGCGTCTGGCTGCCCTCGTCAATGCGTGCGCCCAGGCGTTTGACGGTGGCGCTGAACGCTTGGCCGGTTTCATCGGGGGTGAAGTTGAACGTCTGCCCGGGCTTGAGCCTACTCATCCAGCGCGACGGCACCAGCAAGTGGATCTCCAGGCTGCGGTTGTCGACGATTTCCAGCAAGGGCGAGCCCGCCGAGACGCTTTCATAGCGTTGCACTTTGCGCTGCACCACTTGGCCGTCATACGGCGCCAGCACGCTGCAACGCTTGATCTGCACCTGATAGACCTGGGATTGGGCCTGGGTTTCGGTGAGTTTGGCTTCAGCGCGTGCCACTTCGAAGCGACCGACGGAATTGAGCGCCGCCAGTTGCTTATTGTGGGCCAGTTCTTCACCGGCGCCGCGACTGGCCGCCGACGCTGCATTGAGTTGGGCCTGATAGGCCGAACAGTCGAAACGCGCCAGGGTGTCGCCCTTCTTGAATGACTCACCCTCGCTGAACGGCAGATCGACAATGCGCCCGGACAACTCACTGGCCAGCATCGCCTGGTCGCGGGCGCGCAACACACCACGCGCCTCGCTGCCGGTGCTCACGGCCGCCGTAGCCGGATGATCCAGCAACGGGTCATCCGCCATCACCATCGGCACTGCGCCCATCAGGCAGGAAAAACTCAATACCCATCCATGCAACGACTTCATACAAATCTCTCCCTGATCATCAGCGCAGTCTAGGGCAGCGAGGTTAAATTGCCACCACTCGAAGCGGACAAATCTGTGATTTGTGTAGGCCTTCACCATAGCCAACATCGGATCAGGCTACTATTGGCGTCCTCCAAGGACTCAGGATCAAGGACACGTCATGCGCATCGGTTTTCTGTCACCCCTGGCACTGGCCCTGCTGGCCAGTTTTTCCCTGCCGGCCCAGGCCAGTTCAGACGATTCGTGCTACCCGGATTGGCGGGTGTCACGTGACAGCCTCGATCCCTGCAACAACCTGCCGTTCCTGAGCCCAGGCAACGACAGCCGGGCCAACCTGCGCCTATTGCTGGCCGACAAAAAAGCCGAGCCGCTGACGCCTAGGGCATTGAGCGAAGACGATCTGTCCCAGGGTTTTGGCCCGGTGCCATTTGCGGTGTATCGCCTGATACCCGCCTCAAGCGCAGAGACGGAGGCCGACTCGGACCAATCGCCCACCGCCGAGTTGGACACCTTGCTGACCGGTCTGGGGATCAAGCGCGAGGACTATAAAACCGCCGGTGCAGCCTTCGTCGATGGTGAAGGCAGTCGCTGCCGCAGCAACGACGATGACAGCGCCACCGCATTTACCCGCCAAGTGATCAACGCCGACATGCCGAGCACCGAGCGCACGGCGCTGGTGAAGGCGCGTCTGCAATTGCTCACCACCTGCGACTGGGATGGCCAGGTGGTGAGTACTCCCATCGAGTCCGCCCACGGCCTGCTCTTTCGCACTTATCTGCAAGCCGCCGCTGACTTCTACAGTGGCCGCTTCAGTGACGCTGAACGCGGATTCGCCGCCGCCAACCTGTCGACGGTCCCTTGGCTGAAGGAAACCGCGCTGTACATGACGGCGCGCACGTCACTCAACCAGGCCCAGGCCGAGGCCTTCGATGAGTACGGCATGCCGCAGCTTGAGCATGTGGATAAGTCCGCCCTGAGCCAGGCCGAAGCCGGGTTTCTGGGTTACCTGAACACTTATCCACAAGGTGATTACGCGACGTCGGCCCACGGACTGCTGCGCCGCGTGCATTGGCTGGCGAACGACAATGACAAACTGGCTGAAGATTTCGCCTGGCAGTTGACCCAGGCCACCGAGGCCCAGCGCAACGTGTCGGTGGACGAGCTGGTGGAAGAAGCCGACCTCAAGCTGCTGATGGTCAACAGCGCCAACCTCAAGGAGCCGCTGCTGCAAACGGTCACCGACCTGATGCTGATGCGCGCCAACACCCCGCCACGCCTGACCCGCGAAGCCCTTGACCAGCAGAAAGGCACATTTGCCAACGCGCCCGCGCTGTACGACTACCTGCAAGCGGCTTTTGCGCTGTATGTCGAGCATCAACCCGACGCGGCGCTGAAGCACCTGCCCCAGGACGTGCCGTCGAACCTGGACTACTTCGCTTTCAGCCAACACACCCTGCGTGCGTTGGCCCTGGAGGACAAAAAGGATTGGAAAGGCGCCGAAGCCCTGTGGCTGAAACTGCTCGACCAGGCCAAATTGCCGCTGCAACGCGACCAACTGGAACTGGCCCTGGCCATGAACTACGAGCGCAGCGGCCAACTGGCCAAGGTGTTCACCAGCGACTCGCCGATCAGCGCCACGCAGGTGCGCTACATCCTGCTGCGCACCGTCGCCGGGCCTGAGCTGCTGCGCCAACAGATCGCCCAGGCCAGCGACCCGCTGGAGCGCCAGACAGCGCAGTTCGTGCTGCTTTATAAAGACCTGCTGCGCGGCCAGTACGCCACCTTCGCCGACGACCTCAAGCAACTGCCCGCCTCGCCCCCTGAGGACAAATTGGGCACCAGCCTGGGTTATGTCTACAGCGGCAACCAGACCTTGAAGCTGTTCCAGTGGAACGGTGACAAAGCCGAATCCGGCTACACCTGCCCAAGCATCGCGCAAACCGCAGCGGCGTTGCAGGCCGACGCGAAAAACCCGCAAGCGCTGAACTGCTTCGGCGAATTCATCCTGCGCAACAACCTGGACGGCATGCCCCTGGAACAGGCTCGCGCCGCCGGTAGCCTGGGCAGCAGCGCGTCGGACTTCAAGGGCGAAACCTTCTCGCGCCTCGACGGTTACAAGCAGGTGATCGCCAACGCCAAGGCGTCGAAGAATGACAAGGCCTACGCGCTGTTCCGCGCCATCAACTGCTACGCGCCGGCCGGCTATAACAGCTGCGGCGGCCAGGACGTTGAACCGGCGGTGCGCAAAGCCTGGTTCCGCCAACTCAAGACCGGCTTTGGCGACACCCAGTGGGGCAAATCCCTGCAGTACTACTGGTGAAACACCTGTGGCTAGGCTTGCTGCTGCTGGCAAGCCCGGCCTTCGCGGCCGTCGACGCTCGCGACTATGACGCCTTCTGGCTGTGGAGCGGCGTCACGCCCCAGCCGGTACTCAAACAGGCCAAGACCCTGTACATCCTCCAGGGCCAGATCAACTCAACCCGCCGCGCGCCCCAGCGCGGCGTGCAATTTATCGCCCAGGGCATCAGCGTGCCGCGCATCACCCAAGGCGAAGTCTGGGTGGTCTACCGCGCCCACACCCTGCACTGGCCGGAACGCGTCTACACCCAACTGCTCGGCCAGGTGCAACGCTGGCGCGACGCGGGCAACCCGGTGGTCGGCATCCAGATCGACTTCGACGCCCGAACCCAATACCTGCACGAATACGCCGCCTTCCTGCGCGACCTGCGCCAACGCCTGCCCTTTGAGCTGCGCCTGAGCATCACCGGCCTGATGGACTGGAGCAGCAACGCCGACCCAGCCGCCATAGCCCAGCTCAAGGGCGTGGTGGATGAGGTGGTGGTGCAAACGTATCAAGGCCGCCACAGCATCCCGGATTACGCGGCGTATTTGCCACGCATGAATCGGCTGGGGCTGGCGTTCAAGGTCGGGTTGATCCAGGGTGGGGAATGGGAGGAACCGGGGTTCTTGCACGGGAGTGAGTGGTTTCGGGGGTATGTGGTGTTTTTGCAGAATCGCTGATCATCCTTGACATCGGTATTGAAGCCGTGCAAGAAAGTGTCCTCTGTCCGCGGACAGAGGACACTTAAGTTTGGAGCCCCATGAAAAGTCAAGACGTACTTATCTTGTTCAAACTCATAAGCCTGGAATTGCAGGCCAGGGGGGAGCGCGTGAAAAAACGCGAGTTCTCCGTGATGCAAGATTCGGAAGGGGCGGTCATTTCGACCATCAAGCAATTTTTTGAAAATGAAAACGACATACAAGCCGTTCAGCTTTCTGATCTCGAAGACTGGCGCGGCTGGGACGAGAGCGAGCCTACCGAACAGGACAATCAACAAAGCTACTCTGTAAGAGCCCTCGCATCGGCATTGGGACTGAGCAAAACAGAGGTATCTTCATCTTTAAGCCGGTGCCGCGAAATTGGGTTGGTGTTTACGGACAATAACGACGGTTCGCCCCTCGTCAGAAAAAAAGCACTGCTTGATCTCGTCACTTACAGCATTCGTTATATTTTTCCGGTGAAGCTAGGCCCCATCGTTCGGGGCATTCCGACCGCCTTTGCGGCCCCTATCCTGGCGGGAAAGGTCATCAGCGGCGGCGAATTAATCCCCGTCTGGCCGGACGCCTACGGCAAAAGCAAAGGCCAGGAAATCACGCCCTTGTACAAGACGGTGCCAGGAGCGGTAAAAAAGGATGAGCTTCTTTACCATTTCCTGGCCCTCGTTGATGCCATCCGCATAGGAGGCCCCCGCGAAGCCAAAGTGGCCGACGCCATGCTGAGGGAGTGGATTCTGTGAACTACGCCCGGGCAATGATGCTGCAAATGCTTGAGGAAGTCGCCGATGCGCTGGGGGCGGAGCTGCGGCGGCAAGTGGCTTTCGTGGGTGGATGCACGACAGTTCTGCTGATCACCGACGAATACACTCAGGAGTCCATTCGTGGCACCGATGACGTGGACTTAGTCATCCACCTGACAAGCACCGCAGCCTGGTACCGACTGGAGGAAACTCTCAAGACCAAGGGATTCAAAAACACAGGCCAGGATACGGTTACATGTCGCTTGCGCTTGGGTGAATTGAAAGTCGACTTCATGCCCACCGATGAGAAAGTACTGGGTTTCTCTAATACTTGGTTTGTCGGTGGACTGGAAAATGCCATTGATTATGCGTTGCCCAATGGCACCCGCATCAAAGTATTTGCCGCCCCCTGGTTTCTCGCCGCAAAACTACAGGCGTATCAAGGAAGGGGTAACGGCGACGTCCTGATGTCCAACGACATTGAAGACATCATTGCTTTACTGGACGGCCGGGAGGAGCTGACCGCAGAACTAGAACAAGCGCCTGTCGGACTGCAACGCTTCGTGAGCGATCAACTGTCGGCGCTGCTCAAATTGACGGCGTTTCAAGACGTAATCCAAAGCACAGCCCAAGACCCCGATCGCGAGGCCTTGATTTACAGCCGCCTCACTGCATTGATTGATGCAGGAGGGAGCGCTTGATCCTGCGCCTGAGCCTTAGCCGCAAAGGAACTCATAGAGCAGAAAACCGTGACTTCAGCGGCTGGGCGCACAATGCTGGCGCCCAGCTCTATGTCATCGCCGATGGGACGTCTAAACCCGGAAGCGGTCAACTGGCGAAAGCCATGATTCAACATGTGCTCGATGCGTTCGCCCATGCACAGCCAACTGAAGTATGTTCGCTCGATGAGGCGCTGAAGCTGACGCTCACTTCATTCAATGACGTGCACTCAAACCTATGCCCCGACTTCCCATTCGCTTCCACCAGCTACCTTGCATTGCTGGTTCTTGGACAGACCGCAATCACTATTCATGCTGGCGATTGCTGCCTGGGGCATCTGGAAAAAAATCAGCCCGTGACCTGGCTCAGCTCGCCACACTGCGGCCCCAACTGGAAAGGCGATCTGAGCCACTCGCTAATTGCCAGCAGTCCGGCCCGTAAACAACTACTCAACTGCATGAGTCATCGTAGGAGCCACGAGCCCCGCGTTCAATCGTTGCCAGTAACCCCAGATACATTATGGGTTCTGGCAACAGACGGTTTCTGGGCAGAGCTCTCACCCGAAAGCCAATTAGCCGTCATTGCCGCGCGATCTCTCGACGCCTACCCGACTGAAGACGATGTGACCTGTTTGCTGATACACATCTGAAAGGCTCACCAGTCGTAGGTCAAACTCGACACCACTGTGCGCCCTTCCCCGTAGTAACAATCCAAATCACTGGTGCATTGCGACACATAGGTCTTGTTGGTGAGGTTCTGCACGTTCATCGCCAGCTTCACGCCCTTGAGTTTCAGCGCCGAGCGGCCCAGGTCGTAGCTCAGGCTGGCGTCATAGACACTGTAGGACGGCACGGTGAAAGCACCTGCGTAATAGTCACCCAGGCTTTGACGGGCATAGCGCACGCCCAGGCCTGCGCCGAGGCCGGCCAACGGGGTGTCGCCGAGCACGGTGTAGTTGACCCACATCGAGGCGGTGAGCGGTGAGATGCCGGCCGGGTGGCGACCTTCGCGGCCGTCATTGTCCTTGGTGTACTTGACGTCGTTGCGCGAGGCCGAGGCCACCACGTCCCACGCATCGCTGAGAGAGGCCTTGGCTTCCAGCTCGACACCCCGCGAACGCATCGCGCCACTTTGGGTGCTGTAGGTGGTATCTACCGGGTTGGTGGTCAGCACGTTTTCCTGGTCCAGTTGGTAGACCGAGACCTGGACAAAACTCTTGTGGCCGGGCGGTTGGTACTTCACGCCCACTTCGTATTGGTTGCCGGTGGACGGCTCGAACGGTTTTTTATCGATACTGGTGCCGGCCAGCGGCAAGAACGATTCGGTGTAGCTGACGAAGGGCGCCACGCCGTTATCGAACAGGTAGACCAACCCGGCACGACCTGTGAAGGCTTGGTCCTTGCTGGCGAAGCGGCTGTTCTGGATCGGCTCCTTGTTCACCACATTGGCCCAGTCGTAACGACCACCGAGCACCAACGCCCATTTATCCAGTTTGATCTGATCCTGCACGTACAGGCCTGTCTGGGTGATGGTGCGGTCCCAGCGATAGGGCTGACCGAAGTTCATCCGCTGGCCGTAGACCGGTTTGAACAGGTCGATGATCGGCGGGTTTCGGTCGTAAAGGCCGAGGAACTGGGAGTTGGAGTGGTAGTAATCCAGGCCGACAATCAGGGTGTGGTCCAGAGCGCCGGTGGCGAATTCGGCCTGGGCGATGCTGTCCACGCCGAACACTTTGTTGGTTTGCGACCAGTCCACGCCGAAGCGTTGCAGGTAGCGTTGGTCTTGCACGCCGGTGGCCGGGTTGGCAACGAAACGATAGCCGTGCAGCGGCGCGGTGTAGCGATCGTCGACCTCGGCGTAGCGGGCGTTTTGCTTGAGGGTCCAAGTGTCGTTGAGCCGATGGGAAAGCTCGTAGCCCAGTACGTACTGCTCGCGGTTGTACTGGTTGACACCCGGCTCGCCGATAAACAGGTCGCGCTTGATCTTGCCGTTGGGGTTGGCCCAGAGGGTGCCGGACGCCGGCAGGCCTTGGGCTTCGGGCACGCCTTTGTCTTTCTGGTACTGGGCGAAGACGGTCAGGCGGGTGTCGTCGTTGGGCTGCCAGGTAACGCTGGGGGCGATGAACTGGCGTTTGTTTTCGACGTAGTTGATCTCGTCCTGCCCATCATTGGCCAGGCCGGTCAGGCGGTAGAGAAATTGCCCCTGCTCATCCAGCGGACCACTGAGGTCGATGGCGGCGCTTTTGTGTTCGTAGGTGCCCGCTTCCAGCACCACCTGATGCACGGGTGTTTCGCTGGGCCGCTTGCTCACCATATTGACGATACCGCCCGGCTGGTTCTGCCCGTACAGCACCGACGCCGGGCCCTTGAGCACTTCAATGCGCTCCAGTGAGTAGGGTTCGATCTGCAATGCACCGCCGGTGCTGCCGCCGCCGTAGGGCAGGTGCAAACCGTCGAGGTACAGCGGCGTGGGCGAGAAACCCCGCGAGGTGGGTTCGTCAAACAATTTGACCCGGTCAGCGAAGCCGCCGGCGCTCATGCCGGGGGTGTAGAGCAGCGCCTGGGTGACGCTCTGGGCGCCACGGGCCTTGATCTCCGCGGCGGTGATCACGTTGATCGTCTGCGGGATCTCCACCAGTGCCGAATCGGTCTTGCTGCCTGATGCACTGCGCTTGGCGACAATCCCGTCCACCGGGCCCCAGGCGCTTTCCTGCCCCTGCTGACCACTGATCTGCGTGGCGCCCAACTGCAACGGGCCGCCCGCAGAACTCGCCTGCAACGACCAATTGCCCTGGGATTGCACGGCGGCCAAACCGCTGCCGGCCAGCAGTTGCTCCAATCCCGCCCCAACCGCATAACGGCCCTGCAGACCCGCAGTGCGCTTGCCTTCGGTGAGCGTGGCGTCGACCGACAGCAAAATGCCCGACGCGCTGGCAAATCGATTCAGTGCCTGGTCGAGGCTACCTGCCGGAATGTTATAGGCGCGCTGCGCTTCGGCGCTTTCTTGCGCTTGAACAAAGCTCGGCACCACAGGCACCGTCGCCAAAAGGCTGACAAACAAGCCACGGCGCAGCGCGCGGGCCAAGGGTTGGACTGGGTGGTGCGGCATTGCAGGACTCCCCGTGAGATCGCTTCTTGATTGGCTTTCAAGAGGTATCCCGAGCGGGCAGCCGAAACCGACAAGCACTGATGAAAATATTTTCAGACCCGCGCCTTGATCGTCACCCAGTAGCGCGTCACCGCCTGCACCTGCACCGGCAGTGAGCGCTCCAGGGCCGCGAGGATCGCGTCGGTGTTATCCAGCGGAAACACGCCGGTGAGCAACAGCCCCGCCACCGCATGATCACAGCGCAACAGCCCAGGCCGATAGCGACTCAATTGCGCGACAAACTCGCCCAGCGGCTGGCGCTCGGCGATCAGGCGATGCTCGGTCCAACTGCTGCTATTGGCACTCAACCCAGGCAATGCGGAGCTTTGGCCGGCGTTGAACCACAGGCTATCACCGGCCTGCATCTGCACGGAGGTGCCGTGCAACGGGCTGACCCGCACGCGGCCTTCGTAAAGGTCGACGCGACTGCCGTCGGGCAGTTCGCGCACGGCAAAACGGGTGCCCAGCGCTTGCACATCCCCGGCTGGGGTTTCGACGATCAGCGGGCGAGAAGGGTCGTGGCCGCTGGTCAAGAGGATCTCACCACGCACCAGGCGGATACGCCGCTCGCTGGCACTGAAGCGCAGGTCCACGGCGCTGTCGCTGTTAAGGTCCAGGCGCGTGCCGTCACTGAGGGTGACGTGGCGGATCTCGCCAGTGCGCGTGCGGTACTCGGCAAACACCGCTTGCCAGGGTTCGCTGCGCTGCACCAGAACGCCGCTGCCACCGGCCACCAGCAGCAAGCCGAGCAGCTTGAGCGCGGCGCGGCGCTGGGTGTCCGGGGTGTCGCGCAGCACCGCTCGGGCACTGTGGGTGGGTACACCGCCGAGGGTGTGCTGCAACTGCTGCAAGCGCTGCCAGGCACGCCGGTGTTCCGGGTCTGCGGCCTGCCACCGGGCAAAGGCCTGGCGTTGATCGCCTTGCAACTCACCGCCCCATTGCAGCATCAACCACTCACTGGCTTGCTCGACGATGGCCGGCGCGATGGGCGCGTCTTGTTTCATTCTTCGTAGACCACCTGGTAGCAGGCGACGATGGCGCGGGTCATGTACTTCTGCACCGAACTGACGGTGACTCCCAAGCGTTCTGCGATCTGTGCGTAGCTCAGCCCTTCGAATTGCGACAGCAGGAAGGCACGGCGCACGTTGTCGGGCATGCGGTCGAGCATGGCGTCGATCTGCATCAAGGTTTCGAGGATCAGCGCACGTGTTTCCAGGGACGGCGACTCGGGCTCGGGCAGGTGCGCGATGCTTTCCAGGTAGGCGCGCTCAATGCGCAGCCGTCGCCATTGGTCGATCACCAAGTTACGGGCAATTTGCACTAGGTAGCTGCGACTTTCCTTGTCGCCGGGAAAGCGACCGGACACCAACAGGCGCAGGAACGTGTCCTGGGCCACGTCCGCCGCATGCTCACGATCACCCAGGCGCTTGCGCAACCAGCCTTGCAGCCAGCCGTGATGGTCGCGGTACAGGAGGTGAAGCTGTTGCTGGCCGTCAGTCGCGATGCCCATGAAACGCTCAGAAAAGTTATTGAGAGCAATTATCATTACATCTTATTTCGCGACTGACAAAGCTCTTTGTTGCTCAGCGCTCGGCGGTGTGCAACGGATACACCGACTCCCAGCCCCCACCCAACGCCTTGTACAACCCCACCATGGCCAACGACACGCCGGTAGAACTTTCCACCCATTGCTCCTGGGTCGCCAGCAATGCGCTCTGCACGGTGAGCACGTTGACGAAGTCCGCCACGCCTTCGACGTACTGATGCTGTGCGGTGATCAGGGCGATCTGGTTCTGGCGCACGGCTTCGGCGAGGCTGTCGCGGCGCAGTTGACTGGCGTTGTAGCGGGTCAGTTGATCGTCGATTTCATGCCAGGCGCGCAGCACGGTTTGCTGGTAGGCCAGGGCCGCTTCCTGTTGCTGGGCTTCGCGCAGATTCACCATGCCTTGCAAGCGCCCGCCATTGAACAGCGGCAGGCTGAACTGAGGGCCGAAGGCGAAGGCGCGGGAGCCCCAGGAGCCGAAATCCGACAGCTGCATGGCCTGGGAACCGAGGCTGCCGGACAGGGTGATACGCGGGTAGAAATCACCCTTGGCCACACCGATGTTGGCGGTGGCCGCGTGCAAACGGGCTTCGGCCTGACGGATATCCGGGCGGCGTTCGGCAAGCTGCGACGGCAGGCCGATGGCGACTTGGCGCTGGGTCTGCGGCACGGCGGCGTCCTTGGACAACTGCGCATGCAGGGCTTGGGGCGGCTCGCCCATCAGCAGGCTCAGGGCGTTGATCAACTGGTCCTGGCGTTGCTGCAAATCCGGCAGGCGCGCTTCGATGGCGGCGACTTGGGCAGCGGCTTCGGCCACGTCCAGATCAGTCGCTACGCCGTCGGCCAGGCGCAGTTGCGAGAGCTTGAGGCTGTGGCGCGCAACGTCGAGGTTTTGCTCGGTGACGGCACGGGTGTTTTGCACGCCGCGCAATTGGATGTAGTCCTGGGCGGTCTCGGCCAGCACCGACAAGAGTACGGCGCGACGGTCGTTTTCGGCGACTTGCAGGGTGGCGTCGGCGGCTTCGGTTTCGCGTTTGACGCGGCCCCAGAAATCCAGCTCCCAGGAGGCGGAGAAGCCTGCGTCCCACTGGTTGAAGGCGGAACGGCCGTTTTCGCCGGACGGGTCGCTCAAGCCTTTGCCGCTGTTGCGTTTGCGCTGGTAAGCCCCTGTGGCATCAACGTCAGGGTAACGCTCGGCGGTGGTCACCTGGCGCACGGCGCGGCTTTGCTCCAGGCGGCTGCTGGCCAGTTTCAGGTCGAGGTTGTCGGTGAGCGCACGGCGCGTGAGGGCCGACAGTTGTGCGTCGTGGAACACGTCCCACCAGCGCTCCTGGAGTGGGCCGCTGATGGCGCGGCTGTCGGCTTGGCGGCCTTGGGGCTCGTTCCATTGCGTCACTTGAGGGCTTTGCGGGCGCTGGAAATCCGGGCCGACGGTGCAGGCGCTCAGGCTGATCAGACTCAGGGTGAGCCAGGCAAGACGTTTCATTGCTGCGCTACCTCACGCTGAACGGCAACAGGCTGGGTGTCGACGCTCGCCTCCACGGACATACCGACGCGCAGGCGCTCGGTCAGCGGCTGGTTGGGTTCCAGCACAATTTTGACCGGAATGCGCTGCACCACCTTGGTGAAGTTGCCCGTGGCGTTGTCCGGTTTGACCGAGGCGAAGGTGACCCCAGTCGCGGGGGCGAGGCTCTCCAGATGACCGTTGAGCAACTCGCCGTCGAGGCTGTCGACCCGCACCTGCACCGCTTGGCCGGCATGCATGTGAGAGAGCTGGGTTTCCTGGAAGTTGGCCACCACGTAGGCCTCGGCCAACGGCACCACGGCGAGGATCTTGCTGCCCGGCGTCACATAGGCGCCGACCCGCACGGCGCGCTCGCCGACCATGCCATCGACCGGCGCCACGATGCGCGTGTAGGACAGCTGATAGCTGGCCATTTCCAGCGCGGCCTGGGCGCGCTTGAGCCCGCCTTCGGCGGCATCGCGCTGGGCGGTGAGAATCTCCACCTGCTTGCGCTCGGCCGCCAGCACCGCCGTGGCATTGGCCAGGCGTGCGGTGGCCTGGTCGATGCGGGTCTTGGCTTGCTGGGCGTTTTGCACGGTGCCGGCGCCCACGCCAGCAAGGTGGTTGTAGCGGTTCAGTTCGTGTTCGGCGAACGCCATTTCGGCGCGGTCTGCGGCGACGGTGGCCTGGGCTTGGGCGATCACCGAGCTTTGCCGTTCCAGGGTGGCGGTGGCGTTTTTCAGTTGGGCCTGGGCGACCAAAGTGTCGGCATCAGCAGCCTGGGCGGCGGCGCGAAAATCACGGTCGTCGATCAGCGCCAGCAGTTGGCCGGCCTTGACCCGCTGGTTGTCCTCCACCAGCACTTCCTTGATAAAACCGGCCACGCGCGGGGCGACCAGGGTGAAGTCGGCGGCGACGAAGGCGTCGTTGGTGCTTTGGTGCTTACTGCCCCACAAGCCAGGCGCGACCAGGTACACCAGCACACCGACGGCAAATACGGTGATGACGGAGACGGCGATTTTGTCTTTGCGTTTCATGGAAAGTCCTTGTGGCTAGGTCGGTGCGCGAGGCGGAAAGATCCGCGTGGGCATCCAGAAAATCAGCAGGATCAACGCCACGGCGACGCCGCCCATGACGTAATAGAGATCCGAAGAGGTGAGCACCACGGCCTGCTCGTGCAGCCGATGGGCGAGGCCCGGCGCATCGCCGTCGGCCAGGGGCGAATTGCCCAGGCGGTCCACCAGCATGGTCGAGTGAAAGTGCAGGCGCTGGGTGGTCAACGTGTCCAACACGCCAGTGGCAACCACGGCGGAGAGGCCTTTGACAGTGTTGAACCAGGCCGAGGCAAACGGCCCGTCCTGTGGCTGAATACTGCCGGTGGACAGCATCAGCAGCGGCAACACGGCCATGGGCTGGCCGAAGATCTGCAGCAGGTACAGGCCGTAGAAATCGTCACGAATCCATTCCGAGGTGAGGTGCGCGCTGCCGATGCAGCACAGCACCAGCATGCCCAAGCCGATCCCCAGCACCCAGCGGCAATCGACCCAGCGCAGGTTGCACAGTGCGGCCACCAGCGGCAGCGCGATCAACTGCGGCAGCGCCATCAGCAGCATCACCGGCGCGGTTTGCAGCGGTCGATAACCCTGGACCTGGGCGAGGAAACTCGACGGGATGATGATCACCGAGGTCAGCACCATCAGCACGCCCGCCAGTACGATCAGGGCAAACGACAAATTGCGCAGACCGAGCATCTGCAACTTGAAAAACGGTATCGGGTGCGACCACTCATTGAGCATGAACAGCACCAGCAACACGCTGCCGCCACTCAGCAAACAGGTGATCAGGCCCGACTCGAACCAGTCCAGGCGGTTGCCTTGCAGGATGCCGATCACCAGCATGCAGATCGCCGGGAAGCCCAGCAGCAGGCCGCGCCAGTTGAACTGCTTGAAACGTTCCAGGCGCAGCGGGTCCTGAGGCAGGCCGTAGGCCACGGCGGCCATCGCCAGCAGGCACGGCGCGACGATCTGCCAGAACGCCCACTGCCAGCCGACGTATTCGGTCCACAGCGCCGCCAGCGGTGTGCCGAGGCTTGGGCCGAAGGTGGCGGTGAGTGCATAGCCGGCCAGGCCATACAGCTTGACGTTGGCCGGCAGGAAGCGCAGCGCCACGGTCATCAGCATCGGCGGCAACGCGCCACCGGCCAGGCCTTGCACGGTGCGCAGCAGCAACAGGCTTTCGTAGTTCGGCGCGAACGGGCACAAGATGCCGAGCACAGTGAACAGGCCAATGGCGCAGAGGGTGAAGCGGCGCAGGGAAAACGTCACCGAGCACCAGGGCGCAAAGGCCATGGCCGCGACCGAGGTGGCCGTGTAAGCAGCGACCAGCCAGGTGCCTTCGTCAAAACCGATGTACAGCGCACCACGGATATCAGCGAGGGCCACTTTGGTGACCATCTCGTTGAGGCCGGACACCAGCACCGCCAGCAACACCCCGACCAGGCCGATGATGATGCGCGGGCCGAACACGGGCGGGGTGATGGCGATGGGTCTGGCTGCGGCCTCAAGGGCGGGGGCAGCAAGGGAAGTCATGAACAGGTAACTCGGAATGGTAAATACCCGAGCAGTTTAATCAGGCACATGCATGACAAAAAGTTACATATCGGCAGCTTATAACTGCACCACACACAATCCTGAATCCGACACAAATCTACATGTGGGAGGGGGTTTACCCCCGATTGCTGTGTGCCAGACACAGATTTTCTATCTGATCCAACGCAATCGGGGGCAAGCCCCCTCCCACATTTGCCCTGTGTACGCTTGATGTTTAGGTGGGTTGGGCTTCCAGCCAGGTAGCGTGGCAACTTTCGCGCATGGTTTCACGCAGCCATTTGTGCGCCGGGTCCTTGTCGAAACGCGGGTGCCAGGATTGGGCCAACACCAGGGTCGGCAAGGAGATCGGCAGCGGGAAGGCGCGCAGAGGCAGCTTCAGGCGATTGGCGCTGTAGAGCGCTTCCTTGGGCACCGGCAGGATCAGGTCGGAATCGGGCAGCATGAACATCGCGCCGTGAAACCCTGGCGCAATCATCGCCACGCGCCGCTCCAGGCCCTGGGCATTCAGTGCGGTATCAATCGGCCCACGGGCGATGCCACGCCTCGAAATGCTGATATGGGAATAGCTGGCGAAACGCGCGGCGGTGATCTCTTCGTCAAATAACGGATGGTCCTCCCGCGCAAGGCCGACGAAGGTCGTGGAAAACAGGTTCTGCACCTTCACTTCCGGGGTGACCGGCATGGTGTTGCTCACGCGCAAGTCCAACCGTCCTTCGCGCAGCGCTTCATCATCGGTGTCGCCTTCAGGGACGAAACACAGCTCGCACAGTGGCGCCATGCGCTCCATGGTGTCGAACAGACGACCGCCATACACACCGATGAAAAAGTCATTGGCGCGCACGCTGAAGCGGCGGCGCAGGGTGCTCAGGTCTACCTGGTCAGCCGAGCGAAACAGCAGCGCGGCCTGCTCTACCACGTTGCGCACCTGCCCCTGTAACTGCAATGCCTTGGGCGTTGGCACCAGGCCGCGACCGGCACGCACCAGGATCGGGTCGCCCACCGCTTCGCGAATACGCGTGAGGGTGCGGCTCATGGCCGCCGGGCTGAGGTTCATCCGCCGTGCGGCGCCGACCACACTGCCCTCGTCAAGCAAGGCGTCGAGGGCGACCAGCAGGTTCATGTCCGGTAATTGCATGCCAAGCACTCGTGATCAGAGGGGAGTGAACTGGGCGCAATCGTAGCAGGGATAGGTGGATCAGCGCTGCATGCCCCAACGCTTCACGGTGAGCCGCTCGAAGGTGTCAAACACCAGGTTCTCCACCAGCAGGCCGATCAGGATCACCACCGCTAACCCGGCAAACACCTTGTCGGTATACAGCTCGTTGCGGTTCTGGAAGATGTACCAACCCAGCCCGCCCTTGCCGCTGGTGGCGCCGAACACCAACTCGGCGGCGATCAGCGTGCGCCAGGCAAACGCCCAGCCGATTTTCAGGCCGGCGAGGATCGACGGCAGCGCGGCCGGAATCAGGATAAACAGCACAAAGCGCATGCCCTTCAGACCATAGTTGCGACCGGCCATGCGCAGGGTTTCGGACACGCCGAGGAACCCTGAATACGTGTTGAGCGCCAGCGCCCACAACACCGAATGCACCAGCACAAAAATCAGGCTGTTCTGGCCCAGGCCGAACCACAGCAGCGCCAGCGGCAGTAACGCAATGGCCGGCAGCGGGTTGAACATCGAGGTCAGGGTGCTCAGCAGGTCGCGGCCCAATTGGGTCGACACGGCCAAGGTGGTCAGGGCAAACGCCAGCACAATGCCGATCAGGTAACCCTTGATCAGCACCACCAGCGAGATGCTCACCTTGCTCAGCAATTCGCCGCTGAGCAGGCCGTCATACAACGCGGCGGACGTCTGCAGAAAGCTCGGCAGCAGCAGGTCGTTGTTCTGGTAGCGCGCCACGGCTTCCCACAGGATCGCGAGCACAATCAGGATCAGGCCTTTGCGCAGCCAGCCTTGTTGCCACAGGCGTTGGCGCAGGGGCAACTCGCGCTCCACGGGGACACTGAGCAGCGGTTCGAGGGTGACTTCATATTCCTGGCGCATGGGTTGCCCTCTTAGTAAGCGATGCGGATGTCGGCAAAACCCAACTCGGGCTCCGCGACGCTGGTTTCATCGAACAGCAAGCGATGAATCCGCCGCGCCGACGCCTGGAAGTCCACACCGCCCAGGCTGTGCAGGTCGTATTGATGGCTGTGGATTTCTGCGCGTACACGCCCCGGATGGGGGGACAGCAACAGGATGCGATTGCCCACCACCAGCGCTTCTTCGATGGAGTGGGTGACGAACAACAGGGTAAAGCGCACCTCTTCCCAGAGCAGCAGCAATTCTTCCTGCATCTTGCGCCGGGTGAGAGCATCGAGGGCGGCGAAGGGCTCGTCCATCAACAGGATTTTCGGCTGCATGGCCAGGGCACGGGCGATGGCCACGCGAGCTTTCATGCCCCCGGACAGGGTGTGGGGGTAGGCGTCGGCGAAGGCACTCAGGCCGACTTTGTCGAGATAATGCAGGGCGCGTTGTTCAGCTTCGCGGCGCTTGAGGGTGTTGGACGCCAGCAGCGGGAACATTACGTTCTGCTTGACGGTTTTCCACGGCGGCAGTTGGTCGAATTCCTGGAACACCACGATGCGGTCAGGGCCCGGTTGCTCGACCTTTTGCCCCAGCAGACGAATCTCGCCCTCGCAAGGTTTGATAAACCCGGCGATGGACTTGAGCAAGGTGGACTTGCCGCAGCCCGAAGGGCCGAGCAGCACGTAGCGGTCCGCCGGGTCGATCTCGAAACTGACCTGGTGCGTGGCCCGCACCACGCGCTCGGGGGTGCGGTATTCCAGGCTGACGTTATCCACCGCCAGCAACGGCTCGGCGGTGTGCAGGTTGCTGGCCGTGTGGCCTTGCAAGGGCGCGTTCATCTCAGCTTCCTTGCAGGGGCTTGGCGTCTTGGAAGAAGTAGTCCTTCCACGATTCAGGCTTGTTTTTGATGGCGCCGACGCGGTAGAGGAATTCCGCCAGCGGGTAGGTATTTTTCGGCGTGACGCTGAATTCGAACTGCGGGTTGTCGATGATCTTGAGCAGCTCGGCGCGGTCGATCTTGGCCTTGGTCACGCGGATGTAGGTGTCGGCGGCGGCACCTTTGTCGTTCTGGGCGAATTGTGCGGCTTCGGTCAATGCCTCGACGAACGCCTTGTAGGTTTTCGGGTTGTCGTTGCGGAATTTTTCGGTGGCGAACAACACCGTCGGTGAGTTCGGGCCGAGCAGGTCATAGGTGTTCAACACCACGTGCACATTGGGGTTGGCCAGGGCCTGATCCTGGAACGGCGGGTTGGAAAAGTGCCCGGTCAGCTCGGTGCCGCCAGCGATCAAAGCGGCGGTGGCGTCAGGGTGCGGGACGGCGACGGTGTACTTGTCGAGGCGATTGAATTCCTTATCGCCCCACTGCTTGGCGGCGGCGTATTGCAGGAAACGCGACTGCACCGAAACGCCCACCGCAGGCACGGCGATGCGGTCCTGGTCGGTGAAGTCGGCAATGGTCTTGACCTTGGGATTGTTGCTGACCAGGTAGTACGGGAAGTTGCCCAGGGACGCTACGGCCTTGACGTTCTGCTTGCCGTGGGTGCGATCCCAGATGGTCAGCAGCGGGCCGACGCCGGCACCGGCGATGTCGATGGAGCCGGATAGCAGTGCATCGTTGACTGCCGCGCCACCGGAGAGCTGGGTCCAGTCGACTTTGATGTCGATACCTTCCTGCTTGCCGTATTTCTCGATGAGATTCTGATCGCGCACTACGTTGAGCAGCAGGTAAACGATGCCGAATTGTTCGGCGATGCGGATCTCGCCTTCGGCCTGGGCAACCGCCGGGGCTACCAGACTGCCGGCCAGCAGGCTGATACCCAGCCCAACGGTGGCGGCCAATCGTGCAAATGGAATGTTCCTGGACATGGTCATGCTCCGAATCAGAAAGGCGCGTCGCCCTGGATGGTGGTGCGAAACAGCTTGCGGCGCAGGTAGCTCGGGCAACCGGCAGCGAGATGGATCAACGAGCGGTTATCCCAGAACACCAGGTCGTGGGGCTGCCATTGGTGGCGATAGATGTTCTGCGCCAACACGCTGTGGGCGTAGAGCTGGGCGAGCAGGTCACGGCTTTCGTCTTCGGGCAGGCCGACGATGCGGGTGGTGAAGCCTTCACTGACGAACAGCGCCTTGCGACCGTTTTCCGGGTGAGTGCGCACAATCGGGTGCACCACTTCTGCGACCTGCGCCAACTGCTCGGGCGTGAGCGTGGGGCGCCAGTTGCCTTCGAATTTGGTCTCGCTGTAGCGCGCGGTGTAGGAATGGGCGGCGCTGCGGCCAGCCACCGCCTTGCGCAGATGCTCGGGCAGTTGGTCCCAGGCTTTGTGCATATCGGCGAATAAGGTGTCGCCGCCTTCGGAGGGCAGTTCCTGGGCATGCAGCATCGAGCCAAGGCTCGGCAGTTCTTTATAGGACAGGTCCGAATGCCAGAATTTTCCCGCGTCGCCCAGGCCGATGGATTGGCCGTTTTCGATGATGTTGGAGACGATCAGGATTTCCGGGTGATTGGGCAGCAGGAACTGTTTAAGCACGTGGATCTGCAGCACGCCAAAGCGACGGCTGAAGGCAATCTGTTGTTCGGGGGTGATCCGTTGTTCGCGAAAGACCACCACATGGTGATCCAGGTGCGCACGGTGGATGCGGGCGAAATCCTGGTCATTGACTGGCCGGGACAGATCCAGGCCAATAACTTCGGCGCCGACGCTGCCGGGCAGTGGGCGAATCTCGAACGTTTGGGCGGTAGGGATCGCTGTTGGAACAGTAGAGGTGGCAGACATGAGTTCACTCCCGGTCAGACAGGAGAGTGACTTTATAGGTATAAGAACGGCAATTTAAATACCGTTAGAGAATATCCATATGCGGGAATGTCGCAGCATGCCAATGCCGTGTAAGACCCCGCAAGACCCCGACGTGGGCCGTCTGAGCAGCATGTTGAAACGCTTACAAGCCGAAACCGTGCCCGTTTGACAAGCCTATGGGCAGCCTCTAGTGTGCATTGGATCCAATTAGCCACCACTTTTCCAATAAGGAGGATAGCGTAACCGTGACGCAGAAGCCGAACCCTTTGAACAGCATCAAGATCAGCGGGCCTATTCCCGCCCATCTTGCTCGCTCCGTAATTGAAGAAACCCTGCGCAATGCCATCCTCGACGGCCGATTGTCCTGCGGCACCGCCATGCGCCAGCAAGAGCTGGCCAGCCTGTTCGGGGTCAGCCGCATGCCGGTGCGTGAAGCCTTGCGCCAGCTGGAGGCGCAGTCACTGTTGCATGTGGTCACCCACAAAGGCGCCGTGGTTGCACCGCTGATCGAAGACAATTCAGCTGAGACCTATGAACTGCGTATGTTGCTGGAGTCTGAAGCGCTGCGCCTGTCGATTCCTTTGCTGACCGAAGCTGATATCGCCGAGGCAGACACACTCATCTGTGCCCTGGAACAGGAAAAAGACTTCGCCGAGATTGGTCGCCTTAATCGCCTGTTTCACATGACCCTGTACGGCAAGGCGCCCAACCAGCGACTACTCAAATTGGTAGAGCACGGGCTGAATGAGGAAGAGCGCTTCCTGCGTTTCAACCTTGAAGCGATGGGGCTGGGGGAGACATCCCAGGAAGACCACCGTGAACTGCTGAACCTCGTGGCACACAAGCACGTCGCTGAAAGCATCCTGACGTTACGCAATCACTTGATGCGCGGGATGGAAGTGATCACCACCTACCTGAATGGTCTGGACGCCGACGCCAGGTAAGTCACTCAGCAGAACTTCGCTCTCCCGCCTTGCTCCTCAAGAGTTGCGGGTCACTGCCCATCGGACAGAGGCCCGTACTGAAGAAATTTCCGACTTCAATAACGCAACTAACTGACAGCACATATTATTTAGAAAAACTTCTAACATATTTGTATGCTCGCCAAATTGTTTAACCCGCCTATTATCTTTTATTAATAAACCAGGCCACTCACTCGGCGCCTCACGCACGCGGGCGGCCTTCCTGGCCACGCCTGGTTTACATCTACTCATCTTTTTGCCAATCACAAAAGCCCATCGCTGTTTCTACAGCAGACGCAATAATTTATAGGCATCAACCATGCATCAACCGTTACTGGAACAAAAAAAACTGCAGTTATACAGCCATCCGTTATTTGCAGAAATAACTTCACTTCGCAAGTTACAACACTTTATGGAAGGCCATGTTTTCGCTGTTTGGGACTTCATGACACTCACCAAACGCCTGCAACAGGATCTGACCTGCACTCACTTGCCCTGGCTGCCACCCTGCGACCCGCAAGCTGCGCGCCTGATCAATGAAATAGTGCTGAGCGAAGAGTCGGACACCCGTCCCCGGGGAGGCCATTGCAGCCACTTCGAGCTGTACCTGGAAGCCATGGCCGAGGTCGGCGCCAGCACCTCTGCAATCAACCGTTTCGTGACGCTCCTGCGTCAAGGCGTGACGGCAGATATGGCCTTGCACGACGTTGCGCCGCCTGCCGGGGTGGCCCGTTTTGTCAGGGCAACATTATGCGTCGCGGTAAACGCGCCCACGCACTGTGTGGCGGCTGCGTTTCTTCACGGCCGCGAGCGTGTCATCCCCGCGATGTTCGAGCGCATCCTGCAAGCGGATGCGTCGATCCTGCATCAAGCGCCTACCTTGTGCGGCTATCTCAAGCGCCACATCGAACTGGATACGCAGGATCATGGCCCGGCGGCGGAGCAACTCCTCGAACGTCTGCTCAGTGCAGATCCGGCTTATGCCCAACAGGCCAGGGATACAGCCCTCGCCGCCATGCAAAGTCGCATCGACTTCTGGGACGAGTTGCGGGTTTCGTTGCAAGGGGTACGCCCATGAACACTGCCAATTACCCCGCCATTGCCGAAGATTGGGAACGCCGCGCAACCGTTCGCACACGCCCCCGCCGCCTGCTGGAAAACGATGACAAGTTGATCTACCCCCTGTGCCGCCAGCCATTGGTCCTCAGCACGGCCTTTGTTCAACATTGCCCGCAGTGGCGCGACTTCGTGCTGGTGCAAAGCTTTTACAAGTTCATCAATGACGTGGTCATCTTCGAGACTGAAATCGTCGATAAAACTGCCCGCAGCATAGCCAAGAATCGCTTCTCGCTGCCCTTCCCCCTCGCCTGTCGCGTTGACGCGATGACCGTTGTGGTGGACGAGGATTATCACGCGCTGGTTGCACTGGATTTTCTGCAACAGACAGTGACCATGACGGGCATACAACCGCTGGACCTGCCCGGGCAAATCGAGTTGAGCCGGGCGCTGCCGGCGGCACAAGCCCTGGCACCCGCTCACCTGAGCGATGCGGTGGAGTTGATTGGCGTGGCCATCGCCGAAAACACCGTCACCCACGATGTAGCTGCGTTTTCCAAGGACAACAGTGTCAAAGCGTCGGTTCGCGGCTTGATGGCGGACCACTTGTTTGACGAAGGTCGCCACGCGCAATTCTGGACGCGGCTGGTGCGTATTTATTGGCAGGCCGCGAGTGCCGATGACCGCGACAGCATCGCTCAAGTGCTGCCGACGTTCCTGGCGCATTACCTGACCAACGACTTGCAGAAGAACTTCGACCTGCACTTGGTTGATCACCTGGATATCAATGACATGGTACGCAATGCACTGCGCGATGAGGTCATGGCACTGGCGTTCCCCATCAGCCGCCATCACCCGCTGATGGGCAATATCATGAACTTCCTGCAGCACAGCGGCTTATTGCAAACACCCAGTGTTGCGCAGGCGTTGAACGACTACCTGCCAGTGTCCGGGAGGCCCACATGAGGCGCCTGAACATCGGCTGGAGCGGCGCCAGCAGCGCTTTGAATGATATCCGGCAAGTGCTTGAGCAATACGGGCATATCTCAAGCGACGACGCCCTCGATCTGTTGATTGAGGATGGCAGCCAACCACCGCCGATCCACGCTGACCAAACCCCGTGGATACGCCTGCGCGTGGGCATTGGTCCGGTCGCCGACTGCGGACTGCCCGAGTTGCAGGTACGCGCTTACGCGCACGACGGGCGGACAGTTGCCGTACTGCACATCGCCGACGAGCCCAGTGGAAACGGTCACCGGCTGCGCCAGCAGGTGATGAATGCACTGGTCGAATGGGTCGTGCTGCACGTCAGTGGCTTCGCCCGCGACCCAGGGTACTTTTCTGCAACCGCGGTAGCCAATGAGTGGCCAGAGCAGGACTTGCGAGCGCTGGAGGCGCTGGCGTTTCTTCATCGATTCAACCGTACGACAGACCTCAAGTTGATGCAGGAAGCGCGGGTATCGGTGATCGAACAGCTGCAGGCCAGCCTTCACACCTTCGCCGAACGCCCGGCGCTGAACATCGCCGGCAGCCAGGTGACCTACCGTCAATTGCATCGCCATGCCCTGGCGATCCAGCAACGATTGCTTCCCTTGCTGGACACCGCAGACGCGCCGCCGGTGATTGGTGTGTACCTGGAAAAATCCATTGAGCTATATGCCAGTATTCTCGCAGTGCTGGGCTGTGGCGCGGTGTACGTGCCGCTCGGCACCGAGCAGCCCGCTCAACGCCATCACGTCATGCTCGAAAGCGCGGGGGCTCGCGTATTGCTGGACGCCGGCCAGCATCCATTGCGGGGGCGCTTTGTGTCAGTGGATGTCCGCAGTGTCGCCCCCCTCGATGCCGACATCACACGCTCGTTGATACACCAACGCCCGCACCCAGATGCCCCCTGCATGGCGCTTTATACATCAGGCACCACCGGCCAGCCCAAGGGCGTGCTGCTCAGCCAATACAACCTGGCGCACTTCACGGCGTGGTTCAAGCGCTGCATGGGTTTGGACGCGCAGAGCCGCGTCCTGCAGTTCTCGCCGTTGAGCTTCGATTCGTCGCTGATCGATATTTTCCCTGCCTTGATAGCCGGTGCCGAGTTGGTTGTCCCGAGCGAAGAGCAACGGCGCGACCCTCACCAACTGCTTGAATTGCTCCACCAGCACTGTGTCACCCACGCCTTTCTGCCACCGGCCCTGCTCAACATCCTGCCGCCCGACGCTTGGTTGGGGCTAACGCACCTGCTGACGGGAGGCGATGCGTGCGAGCCTCATGTGATCGAACGACTGGCGGGGCAATGTCAGTTTCACAACCTCTATGGCCCGACGGAGGCGACGGTGTTGGTCACCCATCGGGTGATGCAGGTCGGCGACAGCAACCGCAGCCTTGGCCTGCCCATCGCCAACAGCCAGGTGCTGATCCTCGATGCCGACCTGCAACCGGTGGATGAACACGTGATGGGCGAGGTGTACATCAGCGGCCCGGGGGTAAGCCTGGGATATGTGAACGAACCGCAACAAGCGGCCAGCGCTTTCGTCGAACTGACAGTGCCTGGTGGTCGGAACCTGCGGGCCTACCGCAGCGGCGACCTGGCCAAGTGGACCGCCGAGGGCATTGTGCTGGGTGGGCGCTGCGACGATCAGGTGAAGATCCGTGGCTTTCGGATTGAGCCTCAGGAAATTGAGCAATGCCTGCGCAACAGTCGCTTGTATCGCCAGGTGGCGGTGGTTATCGATGGTGAAAACAGAATCCGATGTTTTGTCGCCCAGCCTGAGCCGGGTGCCACGTTGGCGGACCTGCAGCAACATGGGCGGCAGTGGCTGCCGGATTATATGCAGCCCGGTGGTTGGGCCGAGTTGGCGGTTATGCCTCACACCTGCAATGGAAAAGTCGACCGTAACGCCCTGTTGGCGCTACCGTTTGAGCCCCCTTTGCGGGCTTCCCCTTGCACTGCATGCACCCCGTTTCAAACGCGATTAAGCAGCCTGTGGGGTGAGTTGCTGGCCTTGCCCGTTAATCGGCTGTCCATGGATGACAGCTTCTTCGATCTAGGCGGCCATTCAATGTTGCTGTCGACGCTGATGCTGCGTGTTCGCGAGCAATTCGGCCGTGGTTTCACGCTAGGTCACTTCCTGGAAGTACCGACGATCCGTACCCTCGCAACACTGCTGGAGAACGGTGAACGGCCCGATGCTCCCTTTGCTCAGGCGATTCGCGATGCCCAGCGGGAGTGGGTGATCAACACGCTGACACAAGACCGTGCGGGGGATCCCCGCAAAGTGATCGTGACGGGGGCCAACAGTTTCGTCGGCAGCCATATCGTCGAAGCCTTACTGGCCGGCGGTGCAACCAAGGTAGCGTGCCTGGTACGCGAGGCGCCGGGGAATACGGCGATGACGCGGTTTACCGAGGCGTTGCGCGAGTACCGCCTGGAACACCTGGACCTGACCCGGGTGCACGTCTTCGCGGCCGATATCAGCCAGCCGCAATTGGGCTTGACCCGTGAGGTGTATGACGCCCTTGCAGAGGACTTCGGCGTACTGGTGCACAACGCGGCACGGGTCAACCACGTAATGGACTACCTCTCACTGGCGAGGGACAACGTCGACCCCATATTCGAATGCCTGCGTTTATGTGAAACACGCAGCAAAAAAGTCTTCAATTTTGTCTCGACGCTGTCGGCCTCCAGCAGCATCAACTCTCGGGGGCATGTGCTGGAAACGCCTGCGGCGGCCACGTTGCCGCTGTACATCAAGAACGGCTACAACCTGTCCAAGTGGGTTGCCGAGCGGCAGCTGGGAGGTGCACTCGCCCAAGGTGCCTGGGTGAATATCTATCGTCCCGGGAATATCAGTTTCAACAGCCGCAACGGTGTCTGCCAGCCGCAAAAAAACCGCCTGATGTTGATGCTCAAGGGGTCTCTGCAACTGGGCTTGCTGCCGCATTTGGATTTGAACTTCGATTTGATGCCTGTGGATTTTCTGGCGCGCTTCATGGCGTTCCACTGCGGTCGCTTTCAGGCCGACAGAAACGTGTTCAACCTGCATAACCCACAGCCATTGAGTTGGGAGCACTACCTGGATGCATTCAGCCAGGCAGGCCACCCCTTCCAACGAGTGAGCATTGCGCAATGGCAGCAGGCGTTACGAACGGTGGGGCCGGGCAACGCACTGTTTGGCGTACTTGGGTTCTACCTCGATCGCCTGGATGAGGACATCGGCGATACGTCGACGATTCACCATGACAACGCGCGGCACGGTGTTCAGCAGATGGGAGAGTCCTACCCCGAAAAAGATTCGGTGCTGTTGAGCAAAGGCTGTAACTACCTCAAGGCCATCGGCTTTCTTTGAAACGCCTCAGGACAACCTCATGAAACCGCTGCAACCTGATACGTTAATCCGCAACCCGAACGGCGCGCCGATCGTCGCCTGCGTCGTGGTCGAGTGCCCTGCCAGCCACCTCTGGAACGCGGTGGGTCAGTTTGGGGGCTTCGATGCGTTCATTCCTGCCCTGACGCATATCGAAATGACCGGCGTCGGTGTGGGCTCGTTGCGCACGAAGTTTTTCCACGATGGCAACCTTGTGGTGGAACAGCTCAATAGCCGGGATGAGCATGCGATGCGCATGACCTGGACCACGATCTACAACACCCTGGGCGTGGCCAGGTTGTGGGCCGCAATCAACGTGGAAGCACTTGGAGAGCACTGCTCCAGGGTAACCTGGACCATTATTGCCGAGCCCGAAGACAAGGGGCAGGTAGGATTTGAACAGTTTGTGCAGGGGTTCGTCGACAGCGCCCTGGAGAATGTTCGCCGCTTGCTGGCAATGCGATAGGAGCGAAATCGCTCGCCCCTACCACACACTCAGCAGATCAAATTTTGAAGCTATCGACCAACTGCTTCAACCGATTGGCTTGTTGCGACAGCGCATCGCAGTCCTTCAGGGTTTCGTTGAGATTGGTCACACCCTGTTGGTTCAGCAGGTTGATCTGGTTGATGTCGACGTTGAGGGTTTCCACCACGGCAGTCTGTTCCTCGGTGGCCGCAGCGACGGACTGGTTCATGCCGTCGATCTCGACGATTCGCTGCGTAACGCTGACCAGGCGCTCACCCGCCTGGTTGGCCACTTGAACGCTTTCTTCACTGGAGGTCTGACTGGCATTCATGGTGGTCACTGCCTCACGCGAACCCACTTGCAGCGAAGTGATCATTTTATGAATCTCTTCAGCCGACTCCTGGGTACGGTGAGCGAGGTTACGCACCTCATCAGCGACCACGGCAAATCCGCGTCCTGCTTCACCGGCACGGGCCGCTTCGATGGCCGCGTTCAATGCCAGCAGGTTGGTTTGCTGGGAAATACCTTTGATCACATCAAGGATGTGGCCGATGTTGTCAGTGCTGGCGTTCAGAGTTTCGATCTGGGTGCAGGACAGGCTGATCTTTTGCGACAGCTCCGACATTGCCAGGATGGTTTGCTCAACCACTTTGCGCCCATCGTCGGCCTGCTCGCTGGCACCACTGGCGTGCTGTGAAGCGTCGGCGGCGTTACGTGCGATTTCCTGGGTAGCGGCGCCCAGCTCGTTGATGGCTGCGGCCACGCTGTTGGTGCGTGCGCTCTGCTCGTCAGAGCCGATGATCGAGGCATTGGATGACGCCATCACACGCTGGGACAAGTCATGCACCTGGCGTGTGGCTGAGGACACTTCGGAAATCGAGGCGTGAATACGCTCCACGAACCGGTTGAACGCACTGCCCACTTCTCCGAACTCGTCTTTGCTGGTGACTGCCAGGCGGCGGGTCAGGTCGCCCTCACCTTGGGCAATGTCCTGCATGGCAATACCCATGGTGGTCAGGGGCCGCAGCAGCACTTGGATCAGCAGGCTCAAGAGCACGGCAATCGCGACGACGGCGATCAGCATGGCAATCAATGCGGAAGTACGGAATTTACCCAGCGGCGCGTAGGCTTTGTCTTTATCGATCGACAGACCGATATACCAATCAGCACCGGGCAAGCCGCTGATAGGCGTGAACGACAGGATGCGATCCTGGCCTTTGAGGACGACCTCTTGGTTAAGTTTCTCGATGCGCAGGCTGGTGCCAGGATAGATGTCCTTGAGGTTTTTCATCACTTGGTCTTCGTCAGGGCTGACGATGACTTGGCCGTCGCCGCTGACCAGGAACGCATGGCCGATACCGCCGAAATCCACCGAGTTGATGATCTTCACCAGGGTTTGCAGGCTAAGGTCTCCGCCGACCACGCCGAGCAACTCGCCATTCTTTTTCACCGGCATGGCGATCGTTACGATCTGCCCACCCACTGCGGCCATATAGGGCGGCGTGAGCATAGGTTTATCGGCAGCCACAGCTTGCTTGTACCAAGGACGCTGACGAGGGTCGTAACCGTCAGGCATCTTTGCGTCCGGGCGCTGGGTGAACACCCCGTTAGTTTGGCCAACATAGGTGAACTGGAAGTTCGAAGTGAACGCGGGTTGATCGACCAACCCCGGGAGGTCAGCCCCACTGCCTTGGTGGGCAACGTTTTGCGTCAGGCTTTCGAGTACCAATATTCGACCGCTGAGCCAATTCTGCACACTGCTGGCGGTGAGCTCACCAGACTGCTGGATAGACGACTCCAGGTTCTGCTTGATGGTGCTGCGCTGCAGATAGTCGTTGTAAAGGGTAAATAACGCGAAGGCCAGAACCACAACGCCTGACGCGGCCAACAAAATTTTATGACTGAATTTGAGATTCATTTCATCGACTTCTTTTTGCCAAAGGGGGGTGAGCGGGCCGAATGGAGCATTCCATGTAATGGTGTCGGCAGCTTCTCAGGCCGCTCTATTTCGGTGCACGCATGGCTTATCAGGCTTTCGGCCACGTCGAAGCAAAACTTAGGGGATTGTGGGAAAGATCTACTTTTTGAGTGGGAAACCGACCAGCGGTTGTCGTACAAGGACCAGAGTTGCAAATTTTTTCCGCCTACCAAACAATGCGACTAATTATCATTTGTGACGTATGGCCGAGCTCGTTTACATGCCGCCCTCTGAGTACATCTCGTGTGAAGAAAGCGTTGTGCAGGCGCTTTACAGCACCCACCACAACTGGCTGAACACTTGGCTGCGCAGCCGCCTGGGTAATGCAGCCGATGCTGCAGACCTGGCTCAAGACACCTTCGTGCGCCTGCTGCAGAGAACCGAGCGTTTTGAGCTCAAGGCACCACGGGCATTTTTGCGCACGATTGCCCGAGGCTTGGTCATTGATCACTGGCGCCGCGAGGAGATCGAACGGGCCTATCTCGAATCAATCGCCCATCTGCCCGAAGCGTTGGCGCCGAGTGCTGAGGCGCGAGTGTTGGTGCTGGAGTTGCTGGAGGAAATCGCCCGGCTTTTGGAGGGCTTGAAACCCAAGGTGCGTAAGGCATTTCTGATGGCTCAGTGTGATGGGCTAACGTACAAGCTGATCGCGCAGCAGATGGGTATCTCACTGAGGTCAGTTGAGCGTTATGTCGCCGAGGCGCTTTATCACTGCTACGTCCTGCGTTATGGCACCCATGGATAACTCCACGCGCTGCGGGCCAGATCCCAGGGTGGTCAAGCAGGCTATCAGTTGGATGCTGCGCTTGCGTAACAACAGCGCCAATACCCAGTTGCTCGTGCAATGTGAGCACTGGCGCGAAGCTCATCATGATCACGAACTGGCTTGGCAACGGGTTCAGGCGCTGCTGCAGGAGCTGAATGGCCAGCTGACCGCGATCCCCGAGACGCATAGGGCACTGGAAAACAGTGCTCAGGGCCTTGGGCGGCGGCAGGCACTGAAGCTATTGTCCGGAGCCCTGCTGGTGGGCTCGGCGGTATGGGTACGCCGGGATCTGAGCGGTTGGCAGCGCTGGACTTCTGACTTCGCAACAGCCACCGGCGAGCGCCGCAGCATGCAACTGCCCGAGGGCACTCGCCTGCAACTCAACACCGACAGTGCGGTAGACCTGGACTTCAAAGCGCAACAGCGTCTGATCACACTGGTGCGTGGGGAAATCCTGGTGACCTGCGGCGCTGCTTTGTCTGCCCCCTTGTTGGTTCAAACGCGCCATGGCTTGCTCGAAGGCATCGAAGGGCGCTTTACCGTTCGCCAGGACAACGACTGCACACGCTTGAATGTGGTCAACGGCAATGTGGCTATTCACTCACCTCACAGGCCTGATGGACTTTCGACGCGCGTTCACGCAGGAGAGAGTTACCTCCTGCGTCAGACCGAAGCCATGCTTGTTCCTCCACCGGATATGGACGTTGCTGCCTGGGCGGATGGGCTGATCGTGACTCGAAATATGCGACTCGCCGATTTCCTTTCAGAGGTTGGGCGTTATCGCCCTGGCCATTTGGGCTGCTCGATGGATATTGCAGATTTACGGCTATCGGGTGTGTTCCGCCTGGAGGACACCGATAAGTTGCTGGCGATACTTGCGCGCACACTGCCGGTACACGTGCGCTATCGCACCCGCTGGTGGGTGAGCCTGGAGCGGAGGGTCTGATCTTTTACTTTTTTTGGCGGCTTTTTTCCCAGAGTCCGGCTTAGTCAGTAAGCCAATCAATCTGCCCTTACCGGCCTCTACGGATCTTGATCATGCCTGTGTGTTTTCCCCGCAATACTTGCGACTCTTCCTACCCGCTATTGGGTCAAGCCATACGCGCAGCCTTGCTGTCGACGGCGCTGGGCATCAGTACGGTGCCGATCACTGTCTTGGCCGCAGAGGGCCGCGCAGAACTGGTTAATCAACACTACGAGATACCTGCAGGACCACTGAGCGAGGTACTCAATCAGTTCTCTCGACGGGCAGGTGTCACTCTGTCCAGCACACCAGCACAAACTCAGGGCCGGCAGTCGGTGGGGCTAAAAGGTGACTACTCTGCCGAGCAGGGTTTTAGTCGTTTGCTAGAAGGCACAGGGTTGCAGGCAATATCCGAAGACGGTGTCAGCTTTGTCTTGCAGGTGCTGCCGGAAAGCAACGCGCTGACTCTACCGACCACCGACATCAAGGGTTTCGCCTTGGGCAATGCCCTGGGGAGCATGGAAGGCTACAATGCGACTCACAGCCAGATCGCTACCAAGACCAGCACCGCCCTACTGGAGACCTCGCAATCGGTTTCGGTAGTGACACGTGAGCAAATGGATGACCAAGGCTCCCAGACCGTTTCCCAAGCCATGCGTTACACACCTGGCGTGCTGACCAACCCCTATGGCGCAACGCATCGGTATGACTACGTGGCGATGCGCGGTTTCAATGATGGCTCGGTGGATAACATTTACCTTGATGGTTTGAAGTCCATGGGGGACAGCGGCACCTATAGCACGATGCAAGTTGATCCGTATTTCCTGGAGCGCGTGGACGTTCTCAAGGGGCCTTCCTCGGTACTGTATGGGCGCAGCTCGCCCGGCGGCCTGGTGGCACTGACCAGCAAGAAGCCGCTGTTCGAGCCTTATCACCAGGTTCAAGCGACAGTGGGAAGCAACGGGCAACGGGGGATGGGATTTGACTTCAGCGGCCCAGTGGATGAAGACAAGCGCATCGCCTATCGACTGACAGGGCTGGCGGATAAATCCGACACCCAATTCGACTATGCCAAGGAGAAGCGCTATGCATTGGCGCCAACTTTGAGCATCGACTTTACCGACGATACTTCACTGACGTTACAGGCCTATCTTCAGCATGATCCTGATGGCGGCTATCACAGCGGGATGCCAGCGGATGGCACACTGCATCAGCGCAATGGGCAGCGAATCTCCAACCACTTCTTTGAAGGTGAGCCCGGAGTTGACGGCTACAAGCGAAATCAGCAGTCGTTCGGCTATCAGTTCGAGCATCGCTTCAATGATGTGTTAACCGCACGGCAGAACTTTCGCTACCTGGATTCCAAGGTGCATTTGGATCAGGTGTACGCCTATGGCTGGACCACTCCGACCAGTAATGAGCTGAATCGCTATTACTCGGGCGGTGATGAGAAGCTGCATGCATTCATCATCGACAACATGTTGCAGGCTGAATTTTTTACTGGAGCGACCAAGCACACCACGCTGTTAGGTGCGGACTATCAACGGCGTAAAACAGTGGTGGATTGGACGAGTGGGTCGCTTGAGCCAATCAATGCGTTTAACCCCACCTATGGCAACTCCGCTATCAGCTATTACAGCCCTACCAGCTATTTGCGTCGGCTGGAGCAGACCGGGGTTTATCTGCAAGACCTGATCGAAATGGATAAATGGCGGTTTTCATTGGGGTTGCGTCAGGACTGGGTACAGACCTCTGACGAAAACCGAGTTGCAGAGACGAATCGGCCAGCGGGTACTGAGATCAGTGATAAGCGCACTAAACTTACTGGGCGCGCAGGTGCGTTGTACTTGTTTGATAGTGGCCTGGCACCCTATGTCAGCTACTCCGAGTCGTTCAATCCCAACTCCTATTCCGACAGTGCAGGCACTCCCCTGGCACCTACCGATGGGACACAGTGGGAAGTGGGGTTGAAGTATCAACCACCTGGCACCGAAAACTTGTTCACGGCATCGTGGTTTCGCATCGATCAGGAAAATCTGGCAACCAAGCTGCCGCAGGAAAACTTTTATCGTGGTGTCGGCGCTGTGCGCTCACAGGGACTGGAATTGGAAGCGCACATGCAGCTAACCGATAACCTCAAGCTCTTGGGCAGCTATACCTTTACCGATATCGAATACTCCAAGTCGATGGTGAGTACCTTGAGCACTGCTGACAATCTGATTGAGAACAAGGGCAACTCGCCGACGCAGGCACCTCGTCATATGGCGTCGATCTGGGCTGACTATAAGTTTGACAGTGGCGCACTGGACGGGTTGAGGCTTGGAGGTGGCGTGCGGTATGTGGGTTATAGCTGGGCAGATGCGGAGAATACGATGAAGGTGCCTTCCTATACGCTGTATGACGCGTCGGTAGGATATGACTTGGGTAAGGTCGGTTTGAAGGGTGTGGATGTGCGGCTGAATGCCAACAATTTGACCAATGAAACTTATGTCGCGTCCTGTGCCAGTCTGAACTTCTGCTATCTAGGAGAGGAACGTAACTTGAGCGCGACCGTCAGTTACCAGTTCTGATCCGTTAGTGCGGACCACACCGACCAGCGACTCTAAAACGACAAAACCCCTGTCTGTTTAACAGACAGGGGTTTCGGAATTTAATCTTGACGATGACCTACTCTCACATGGGGAAACCCCACACTACCATCGGCGATGCATCGTTTCACTGCTGAGTTCGGGATGGGATCAGGTGGTTCCAATGCTCTATGGTCGTCAAGAAATTCTGTGTATCGGAACGTCGCATTAGCATCGCACCGATGAAATTCATGAGTTTCTATATAAAACAAAACCCCTGTTTGCGTTAGCAAACAGGGGTTCTGGAATTTAATCTTGACGATGACCTACTCTCACATGGGGAAACCCCACACTACCATCGGCGATGCATCGTTTCACTACTGAGTTCGGGA
>Ga0308161_1000372_pt1 | contig 76953 bp, 62 predicted proteins | sample PhyFR2_FD_201034 | JGI IMG/M metagenome (GOLD analysis project Ga0308161, IMG submission 201034) | Phyllosphere microbial communities from UC Gill Tract Community Farm, Albany, California, United States - DLSLF.R2 | ecosystem: Host-associated > Plants > Phyllosphere > Unclassified | place: USA...
GGATCGTATGTGGCAAACGCTCAAACATGAAGTCTTCCCGGAAGATACAGCCGATTCTGTTATGAAGCGGGCTCTGAAAATGCTGTATACTGGATCATAAGATAGGCCAGAACCAGCAGTGCATAGCGGGAACTGGTGAACCGAATTAATTTGTGTAATATAGATTCAAATACGATTCTTGGATAGATTGTATTTGATACAGGATACAGGATACAGGATACAGGATACAGGATACAGGATACAGGATACAGGATACAGGATACAGGATACAGGATACAGGATATCAATGGTATTCGTATACTTATACTGATTGAGTATAAAAAATGTAAACAGGGCACCAGATATCGGGGCCTTGTGCGAATATGAACTGCAACGAGAGGGGAGCGATAAAGATGACGGATGACCGCATCATATCGGCTAACTTGATGATGGAAGACCAAGCGGTGGAACTCAGTCTGCGTCCCCGCTATCTGGCGGAATACATTGGTCAAAGCCGGGTAAAGGAAAACTTGAAAATCTATATTGAAGCGGCCAAGATGCGTGGTGAGGCACTGGATCATGTACTGCTTTATGGTCCACCAGGACTTGGTAAAACAACACTTGCCAATATTATTGCCAATGAGCTAGGAGTGAATCTTCGCACCACTTCAGGACCAGCAATCGAGCGTCCAGGTGATCTGGCAGCACTGCTGACTAATTTGCAGGATGGAGACGTTCTGTTTATTGATGAGATTCACCGATTGAATCGCTCTGTAGAAGAGGTATTGTATCCTGCAATGGAGGATTCGGCGCTGGATATTATGATTGGTAAAGGACCAAGTGCACGATCGGTACGTTTGGATCTGCCTCCATTTACACTCATTGGAGCGACAACAAGAGCGGGTTTACTGTCAGCTCCGCTGCGTGATCGGTTTGGTGTTGTCAGTCGATTGGAGTTCTATACCGTAGATGAATTAACCTTTATTGTCAGTCGTGGTGCAGATATTCTGGGAATTGAGATTCTGGGAGATGCTGCCGAGGAGATTGCACTGCGTGGAAGAGGGACTCCACGTATTGCGAATCGTCTGCTCAAACGGGTAAGAGATTATGCACAGGTACGTGGTGATGGTATTATTACACCGGAGATTGCCGAAGAGTCGCTGAATATGCTGCAGGTTGATCCATGCGGACTGGATCAGATTGATCATAAAATGTTGGAAGCAATGATTCATAGTTTCCGCGGAGGTCCGGTAGGTCTGGACACTATTGCAGCTACGATTGGCGAAGAAGGACAAACGATCGAGGATGTATACGAGCCTTATCTGCTGCAGCTAGGGTTCTTGCAGCGTACACCACGTGGACGTGTAGTTACGCCAAAAGCCTACAGTCATCTGGGAATTCCCATGCCAGAAGACTTGAAGGGTAAATAAGTACAAGTCATGTTATAATAGAGGCTCTGATATGTAGATAGAACCTCTTGATAGCGCCAAGCCTGTTATTTATAGAGTGTATCTTCTATAAATAACAGGCTTTTTATTGTATTGATCTTATAGGAATACAGTGAATAAGGATACGTTGAATAGGCATGCATTCGAAATAATAGTAGATCAAAAGCTCAAAAGATGCATAGATTGAAAGGCTGAATTATTAAAATAGTTATATCTAAAGAGTAGTATATTTTAAAACTGGGTCTCCAAAAAACGAAGCTGCACTCCAAAAAAGGTTAGCTATAGTTAGCTTTAGGTACTGAACTATTATTTATGTTGTAAATAGTCAGCCTTTTGTAATCTGTTGCCATTGATCTGTCTGATGATGGAAGAAGTATATGCTGCTTGATCGGGAATGATTATTTTAGTGAACAGTGAAAGGAAGGTAGCAATGATGAAATTTGCAATGCTGCGAGAACAGGATCGGGAGAAAGCTGCTGGAGATAATTATAATAACGATAACTGGCAGGAAAATACAGTTGTCAGGGCAGCAAACCATCATACTATAGGGTCTGATCATGGTTCCAGCCTGCAAAGGATACAACTAAAATCATCCATTATCATAGAACATGGAACGTATAAACAAACAGGCAATGAACAAAATAACCGCACAATAACATGTATGGAACCGGAAAATAAAAAATATCGAACTTCTCTTGTTGAGCTTCGCAACCTGTTCGTACGTACTGCAGGCACATTGGCACTGGCAGCAGTACTCATGGCAGGATATGCAATGCCTTCTTATGCAGCAGGGCCTTCGGATGAAGAGATTCGGGTCGGAATATTTTTTAATGGAGGTAGTACGTATACTTCTATCGTGCCTATGGTAAATGTAAAGTCGGCCAGTGATCTGGAACTGGGTGAAATGAGCGGACGGACATTCGATTCCTGGCTGTCGATTGGTAAGCAGGCGAGCTTTGGGATTGATGGATACCGGGTTAAAGTATTGGAAACATCAGACTTTGCTACAGCCGCGGCAGGAATCAAGCTGCTGCAACCAACCAGTGATAAGCCGATTGTACTCACTTCCTCCAAAAATGGAAGCACGATCTATCAATTATATACCGGCATGTATGCTACCGAAGCGAATGCTACAACAGCAGCTTCCCGTGTGAGCTCTACCGTACGTTCCCTATTAAGTGGTCAGACGCCATCCGTCAAAGGAAGTATGCACTTATCTGCAGGTAGTTATACGAGTGAATCTCAAGCTCAATCTGCGTTAATGGATGCACAGAATGCCGGTCTGGATGCATTTATGGCTTTGACTCACAGCGGTGGGCAATTGACCTATAATGTATGGGTAGGTGAGGAGGCTAACACTGCCGGTCTCGCTGCTGTAAAAGCAGCTGCTGCGGCAGCACTGCCTGAGGTGACGCTGACAACAGTAAGCAGTACGGAATCTGCGCTTATCATTCGCCAAAATGCAACATCAAGTATTACCAGTCCTGCTCCAATCGATCATTATATCGTGAGTGGCAGCAAAGCTGTTATGCGTCTCAAAGGAAGCGATGCCGGAACCCAGGTGACTGAACGTTCTGCTCGCTCCTATCGTGGAGACTTTGAGATTAGCAATTATAACGGTCAGTTAGCCTGGATCAACGTACTGCCTATGGAAGACTATCTCTATTCGGTAGTAGGTGGCGAAGTATCTGCCTCATGGCCTGCCGAAGCACTCAAGGCACAAGCTGTAGCGGCACGCAGCTATGCCAGATCCCAGGAAGGCACATCCCGTTTCAAAATAGCGGATGTAGTCGATGGGACACTCAGTCAAGCCTATAATGGAGTGAGTGCGGAAGACAAGCGGATTATCAAAGCAGTAGATGATACGGCAGGTGAAGTGGTCATGAAAAACAATAAGGTTCTGGAGACGATTTTCTCTGCCAATGCCGGTGGAGTCAGTGCGGATAATTCAGAAGTATGGAAAGGCAGTGGAGACGCCTATGTAAGTGTCGTCTCGGATGGAGATGCCGCTGCCCAGGCCAATCTAAAAAAATGGTATCATGTCCTGCTGGATAATGGCGAGTCAGGCTATATCCGTGAAGATAATGCCAAGCTCGCAGGCAAGCAAACGGAAGCGGGACTCGATTATATGACCGTGACTACCAAAAATACCAATGTACGTGAGCTTCCTGTCGTACAAAACAGTGTCAAAGCAGTTGCTCAGCTGAATCCGGGCAATCAGGCGGTTGTGCTGGAGATTGTGCCAGAGTCGAATAGCTATGAATGGATTCGCGGCCCCTATACATCTTCACAGCTATTATCTGCTCTGAAAGGCAAAACTACATCCAGCTTGCCGTCGACGATCACTTCGATTCAGGTAACCGAGCGTGGACCATCCGGACGTGTGACCGAGATCAAGGTAAATGGCAGCATAGTGAATGTTAAATATCCCGATATGTTCCGTTCGGCGCTCAACGGGCTGCCAAGTACGCTGTTTGATGTGGTGCAGACCGAGAAGTACACTATAATCGGCGCAGGGAGCAGTCAGGATGAACTGCCGGCAGCAGGAGTAGTGATTCTGGGAGCTTCCGGGCAAGGAAAAGGTACTTCCTCTACCGTTATTATGAACGGAGAAGGCAATGCCCGTGTTACAGAGCCAGGTGGATTCCTGTTTACCGGCCGAGGCAATGGTCATGGACTTGGCATGTCCCAGTGGGGAGCCAAAGGTATGGCCGATAAAGGTTCCACTTACAAAGAAATTTTACAGCATTACTTTAAAGGTGCAGTAATTACGAAAGGATAAATGAAGATGAAAGTAGATATGTATGATTTTAACCTGCCGGAGCATTTGATCGCGCAGGTACCGCTCAAAGAACGTACAGCGTCCCGTCTGTTGACGCTGAACAAAACAACTGGTGATGTGCAGCATGAGCATTTTGCAGATATCATTAATTATTTCCATGAAGGCGATACCCTGATTCTGAACGATACACGTGTTATTCCTGCACGTCTGTTCGGAACGAAAAAGGATACAGGAGCCAAAGCAGAGATTCTGCTGCTGACTCAGTTGGAAGGGGATCGCTGGGAAGCGCTTGTGAAACCGGGCAAAAAGATTAAAACCGGCGCAGTTATTCATTTCAGTGACGAACTGGAAGCGGTAATTGAAGAAGAAGGCGATATGGGGATGCGTGTACTTTCTTTCAAGTATGAAGGGATTTTTCAGGAAATTCTGGATCGTCTGGGTGAAATGCCGCTGCCTCCTTATATTAAGGAGACGCTGGATGATCGTGAACGTTATCAAACGGTCTATGCCAAAAATGAAGGCTCGGCGGCTGCTCCTACAGCCGGTCTGCATTTCACTACAGAACTGCTGGACCAGATTCGTGCCAAAGGTGTACAAATCGGATTTGTTACACTGCATGTCGGTCTGGGAACCTTCCGGCCGATGAGCGCAGAGACGATCGAAGAGCATGTCATGCATGAAGAATATTATTCATTACCTGCGGAGACAGCGACGCTGCTGAATGAAACCAAAGCACGCGGCGGCCGGGTAATCGCGGTAGGTACCACTTCGGCACGCACCCTTGAAACAGTGGCTCGTGATTTCCAGGATCGTCCGCTGGAAGCAGCAAGTGGTTGGACACAGATCTTTATTTACCCGGGGCATACCTTTGGTCTGGTTGATGCCATGATCACCAATTTCCATCTGCCCAAGTCCACGTTGGTCATGCTGGTCAGTGCGCTGGCCGGACGCGAGCATATTATGGCAGCGTATCAGGAAGCGATTGAGCGTGAATACCGGTTCTTTAGTTTTGGCGATGCGATGTTTATTTATTAAATCGATAAACAAACATCTGTAAATAATAAATATATCAGTACGAACATATATTGTGCTTCATGGGGTTGCTCCGTTATAATTAAATGTCGGTTGATTGCAGGACCGGTTCTGCCGGTCCTTTCTGTTTTGCCTATTAAATGACCAGAAGGATGAGAATAAATACTATGTCTGGACCTATAACGTACGAACACATCAAAACCTGTAAACAGTCAGGAGCCCGGCTTGGACGGGTTCACACTCCACACGGTATTATCGAGACACCGGCTTTTATGCCTGTCGGCACCCTGGCAACTGTCAAAACGATGAGTCCCGAAGAACTCAAGGAAATGGATGCCCATATTATTCTGAGCAATACGTATCATCTGTTCCTGCGTCCCGGTCATGATCTGATCAAGGAAGCTGGCGGACTACACAAATTCATGAACTGGGATCGCCCGATTCTGACAGACAGCGGCGGTTTTCAGGTATTCAGTCTTAGTGAAATGCGCAAGATTACCGAAGAAGGCGTACATTTCCGTTCCCATTTGAATGGAGACAAGCTATTCCTATCACCGGAAGTAGCCATGGAGATCCAGAATGCGCTCGGTTCCGATATTATGATGGCATTTGATGAATGTCCACCCTATCCGGCAGAGTATGATTATGTCAAAAAATCGCTGGAACGTACGACCCGCTGGGCAGAACGTTGCCTGAACAGCCATGCACGTCCACAGGATCAGGGATTGTTCGCTATCGTACAAGGTGGTATGCATGAAGACCTGCGCCGCCAGAGTGCGCTTGATTTGACTTCGATGGATTTCCCGGGGTATGCTATTGGTGGACTGAGTGTAGGAGAGCCCAAGCATTTGATGTATGAAGCTCTGGAATATACTATGCCATTTTTGCCAAGTAACAAGCCTCGTTATCTGATGGGTGTCGGTTCTCCCGATGCACTGCTCGAGGGTTCGATTCGTGGTGTGGATATGTTTGACTGTGTACTTCCTACACGTATTGCGCGTAATGGTACGACAATGACCAGTGAAGGCCGTGTTGTTGTACGTAATGCCAAGTATGCCAGAGACTTTGGACCGCTTGATCCCAATTGCGACTGCTATACCTGCCGCAATTATTCCCGTGCGTATCTGCGCCATCTGATCAAAGCGGATGAGACTTTTGGTCTGCGTCTGACTACGTATCACAATCTGCACTTCCTGCTTAACCTGATGAAAAATGTACGCCAGGCGATCATGGATGACCGTCTGCTTGATTTCCGTGATGAATTCTTCGATCAATATGGTCTGCATGATAATGATAAAGGCTTCTAAACCGAATACTGTATCATAAAGAACATTGAATGATGTACCGGATCATCGCTGTATATTTTGCCGAACAACAGCTGGAAACACTTCGGGTACCGGAACTCCGGTCCCCGGTTTATATTAAAAAGGGGGCAATACCATGTTTAATTTAGCATCGGCCGCTGGTGGCGGTACTGGAATTTTGAGCGCTATCGTTCCATTTGTATTGATGTTTGTTGTATTCTATTTCCTGCTGATTCGTCCTCAGCAAAAGAAACAAAAACAGCGCAATATGATGCTGAACACACTCGGAAAAGGCGATAAAGTTGTAACAATCGGGGGTCTGCACGGAACGATTACGGAGATCACAGATGATATTGTGGTACTGCGTGTAAACGATGTCACTAAATTGACATTCGACCGTTCGGCGATCAGTCATTCTACTGCCAAGGATACTGCTCCGGTTGCCAAAGTCTAAGCAAATCCCGGCAAAACGGAATCATTCATAAATTGTTACCAAAGTGGACCTGCCTGCAGGTCTGCTTTTTTTGTTATTAACTGCTAATTTGGGCTTTGCTATCCTGAAGGAATTTCATTATGATAGGGAATTGAGCCGGGGCATGATGGGAAACTGATGAATAAACCGGATAATGGAATGGGAGAAAGGATGTGTACCATGCAAGTATCGGAGATGATGACATGGCAGCCGACAGCAGCTATCGTTATTTTTCTAGTTATATATGCCATATGGATAACAGATCAGCTCAATCGGGCGATGATCGCTGTTATTGGAGCAGTATTGTTTTTACTGCTGGGTCTTGTACATTGGCAAAATGCCTATACGACGCATATCAATTGGGACACTCTGCTGCTCTGGATGAGCATGCTGGTGATTGCAGGCGTTATGAGCCGTAGTGGACTGGTTCATTATGCGGTCATCCGGAGTCTGGGATGGACACGCAGCAATCCGCTGCTTCTTTTCGTTATTCTAATGATATGGACAGCTCTTGGAGCTGCACTGCTGGATCATGTAACAATCATTATTTTGATGGTACCTGTTATATTTACCGTGACAAATCTGCTGAAAATGAAACCTGCTCCTTTTCTGATTGCAGCGATCATTACCAGTAATATTGGAGGAACAGCTACATTGATCGGCAATCCGGCCAATATGTGGATCGGTACTGCCAATCCACAGCTGACTTTTGTATCTTTCGTTACAATGCTGGGACCATTGATGCTCATTCTGCTGGCAGTGAATCTGCTGCTGATTGCTCTATTGTATTGGCAAAGCTTCCGCACTGCCTCACATACGGCGAGAACACTAAATCTGGAGCAGGAAGTAACAAGCTCTATCGAGAACAGAAAACTTGCTTTTGTAGTACTAATGGTCTTTGTATTGGTGATAGCAGGACTTGTTATCGGATCCTGGCTGGATCTTCGTTTATCTATCGTGGCAGCAGCCGGAGCACTGGTTATGCTGGTTGCTGCAATAGCAACAGGAGCGAAGCCCCTATCTATATTGCGTCATCTGGAATGGGATACCCTGTTATTTTTTGCAGGTTTATTTATCCTGGCAGGAGGATTGGTGGAGACTGGCTGGATTCAGACGGGAGCTCGTTATCTGATTGAACTGACAAATGGCGATATGTCATGGGTTGCTCTGATTCTGCTCTGGACAACCGGTTTGTTATCTTCAGTAATGGATTATATGCCATGGGTTGCAGTCATGATTCCGCTTGTTCAGGACACAGCCGTGCAAATGGGAGCTTCCACACCTGCTGTTATTAATCCGTTATGGTGGGCGTTGTCTATTGGTGCAGGTATTGGGGGAAGTGGAACACTGCTGGGTTCTGCAGCGGGATTGATTGCAGCTTCCATGGCTGACCGCCGCCAGCAGCGTCTTGGTTATCTGGAATTCCTGAGAGTAGGTCTGCCGCTGACACTTATTTCGCTATTGATTGCATCATGGTATGTATATACCGTTGTATTGTAACCAGAAATTTCTCCATTATTATGCGCATTACACTAGGCGGCTGGCAGGAATTAGGGTACAGTTGAAGAATGTGTAACCTGTATAGATTATGAGGCAGCAATAATGATCATTTAATACAATGTAGTCATAAGCAACAGGAAGGTAGCTGGTGGACATGGACGAATTAAGCAATGCGGAATTGACAGAACTGATTGACTCGCTATGCCAGAGCAAAATCGAAGAGTTTGCGATGCTTGGATATGAACAGCTGACTTCGGAAGAATTATGGGACTGCCTGAATAACAAGTATGAAAAGCAGGGTATGCCCCGGCTGTACGAGCTGGTCAACGATATTTTATCAATGAAACCCAATCAGTTGATGCATTATCTGACGATGTCTTCCTATAAGAAAATGGAAAGCGCGGATATGCAGGAACGGATACCTCCATTGCACGGATAATCTTGTTGACAGAAATATGGTATTGCACAGATCGTCTGCCAGATGGTAAGGTGTGTTCGCAGGTAAATTTAATTTTCTCATTGGACCAAGAATGAGCTGGGCCGGTGTCTGACAGGCATCAGCCTGTTTGTTTTGCTGACCATTGGTAAATTGACTGTCATTTGCCGCATCGCTATAATAGGAATATTGAGAATGAAAGGGGAACCACATACGGGATGAACAGAATCATCAGCTTCATAGTCGTCATACTTGTCGTAGCCGGTATTATCGGTACAACGACCCCGCTATTTAAAGATGTCCGTCTGGGACTCGATCTTAAAGGCGGTTTTGAAATCTTGTATCAGGCTACGCCAACCACGCAGGGGGAAGCAGTTACCAGAGAATCTCTGACGCAGACTGCAAGAAGTTTGGAACAGCGTGCCAATGCCCTTGGTACAAGTGAGCCGGAAATTACAACAGAGGGTACAGATCGTATTCGTCTGAGAATTGCCGGTGTTACGGATGAAGCAACTGTCCGCAAGACCATGAAAGAACCGGCTGAACTTACGTTCCGCAGTATGGATGGATGTTCCACGGATGCTTCCAAGCAATCAGGAAGCGCGTCTTCCGAGAAGCAGGACATTAACAAGTCCAAAGCTGCAGAAACAAAGAGCAGTACCGATAGCAAATCTTCGGATAGCAATCCTGTGTCCGCACAGACCGAAGGATTGCCGCAGGGAGTGACCGTAACTCCTGACACAGGAGCCGGCGCTACAGCTACAGAAAATACTTATGCCAATGAAGATCCGGCAAAACTTTATTGTAAAATCGAATTGACTGGTGATGACTTCAAAGAAAACGGCGCATCCGTAGTGTATAACTCACTGCAGCAGCCGGAGATCACGATCGAAGTCAAAGATGCCAAAAAATTCGGAGAGATTACCAAACGTCTGATCAATCAGCCGCTCGGAATCTTCCTGAATGGTCAACTGCTGTCCGCACCAACTGTACGAGCTGAACTGACAGATGGCAAAGCCAGCATTTCCGGCAGCTACACTGTTCAGGAAGCACAGCAGCTCAAAGACCAGATCAACCTGGGCGCACTGCCGCTGAAATTGACCGAAATCTATTCACAGAGTGTAGGAGCATCTTTGGGACAACAGTCTCTGAACGAAACCCTGAAAGCTGGTATCGTAGCTTCTATTATCATTCTGATCTTTATGATTCTGGTATATCGTATTCCGGGTCTGATTGCCGGATTCAGTATTATCACCTATGTATGGCTCACGATTATGATCTTTGTTGCAGGTGATTTCACATTGACATTGCCTGGTATCGCAGCCTTTATCCTGGGTGTGGGTATGGCAGTCGATTCCAATATCATCACCTATGAGCGTATCAAGGATGAGATTCGCAACGGTAAGAGTATCCCGTCTGCGTTCAAAGCAGGAAGCAGAAGTTCATTCGGTACGATCATGGATGCCCAGTTAACTACCATTATTGCAGCTGCTGTAATGTTTGCTCTGGGTACAGGTGCTGTAAGAGGCTTTGCATTGGTATTGATTTTCAATATTCTTGTAAGTATCGTTACCAACGTGTTCTTCTCCCGCTTTTTACTGTCCCTGCTCGTCAAAGGGAAACTGGTTAACAAACCGGAGTATTTCGGCGTAAAGGAGAGTGAACGCGATGCGCTTTAAGTGGAATTATGACTTTGTTAAACTGAGTAAGTATTTTTATACATTCTCCATTATTTTGACAATTGCTGGTATTATTTCGTTGGCAGTTGCCGGATTGAATTATGGCGTTGATTTCCGTTCGGGTTCCAATGTCGATGTGACGCTGACCAAAACATTAACAGAAGAGCAGGTAAAACCTGTAGTAGACAGCCTCAATATAGGCAAGGATCCAAGTATCAATATCGGTGGAGACGGACGTATGTCTATCCGTTTTGAAACAGTACTGACTGATACACAGGAAAATCAGCTCAAACAGGCATTCAACAAGCAATTGGACAGCGGAGCTTCCTTTGAAGTTAATACCGTCGATCCAACGATTGCCAAAGAGCTTGAGCGTAATGCCCTCTGGGCCGTATTGCTTGCCAGCCTTGGAATTATCATCTATGTAACAATCCGTTTCGAATGGCGTTTTGCGGTAGCTTCTGTAGTAGCGCTGCTGCATGATGCATTCCTGGTCATTTCGATTTTCTCCATTTTCCGTCTGGAAGTGGATCTGACCTTTATCACTGCTGTACTGACGATTATCGGTTATTCCCTGAACGATACGATTGTTATCTTTGACCGTATCCGGGAGAATCTACGCTTTTCCAAACAGAAAAAACGTGGAGATATCTCCGATATCGTAAACAAGAGTATTTCTCAAACCATGACACGCTCCCTGAATACGGTACTGACTGTATTCATCGCTTGTCTGCTGTTGTTCATTTTGGGTAGTGAGTCCATTCGTATGTTCTCGCTGGCTATGATGATCGGTCTTGCTTTCGGAGCTTACTCTTCGATCTTTATCGCAAGTCCACTGTGGTTGGTACTCAAAAACAGACAGAAACCAAAAGCGAAAGCACCGTCGAAGACGACGGCCTAACATCGCAAGCTAACCTGCCTGAAGCCGCGTCCTGGTCCTCATACCGACGCGGCTTCATCTTGTCTTAGGAGGAAGTATGGTGAGAAATAACGATATCCGTCAGCAGGGAAAAGTATTCTGGACATCCATACTGGCTGGATTAATACTGGCTATAGTCAAAGCAGTCACCGCTTATGCGGCCAGCAACAAGGCATTGATGGGAGATGCTCTCTATACAGCTTCCAGTGCAGTCAGCAGTCTGGCAGAGCGCCTGTCCAAAAGGCATCAGGGTAGACAAAGTCGCCGGACAGGGGAAGATCATGCAGCCTCCAAAGAACGGTATAACAAGACAGCTGCTCCATTTACGAATCTGCTGTTGACAGTCTTGCTGCTGCTTGGTGGCCTGGAGATTGCCATATCTGCGGTGCGTGATCTGATGTCCGAGCAGACTCCTGATCCCAAGCCCTATGCGATTGTAGTTGTTTTTCTGGCGATGGCAGTCAATGAAGCATTATTCCGCTATCGTTATCGTTATGCGAAAAAGCAAGGAAACACGAGGGCGGCCGAAGAAGTGGATATGCATCGTTATTCACTGTATTCCTCAATCCTTGTATTGGCCGGCATGCTCGGTACGATTGCGGCACTGGAACTGCAGTTGGATAAACTGTATTATATAGAGCCGGTCTCTGCTATTCTGGTCGCAGTAATTCTATGGCGTCAGGGCTATCGGATGGCCAGTCAGACTGTCTATGGTACGCTGGTTCAGGAACTGGAGCGTGAAGATGCCGCTGACTTTATGGATACTGTGCAGCGTGTACAGGGTGTCATTACGATTGAAGATCTGAAAGCCCAGGAATACAGAGATGGTCTGAGGATTCATCTAAAAATAGGAGTTAATCCCCAGATTAGCGTACAGGCTGCAGCAGAAATTGCAGACTATGCCAAAAATCTACTGCTTACCCGATTTGCTCATGTAAGCAGTGTAGAAGTACAGGTTCTGCCGTATACGGGAGGCTATCCGTACAAGTCCAATTACGAGTGGACACAAAGCCGGGAAAAGTCCGGCGACGGCATGATTCATTAAGGAGGCACATCATGATTCATTCACAATATCACTGGAATGTACATTATCCCGATCCGGCTGCTGCAGAGATGCTTAGCTCCACACTGGGTATCTCACACCTAACTGCTTCATTGCTGGCGGGCAGAGGATACACAGGGGAAACAGAGGCGGCAGAATTCCTGTCGGGCAGCCGCAGCACATCTCATGATCCCTATCTGCTAGCCGGCATGAAAGAAGCCGTAGAGCGCATACGCCAGGCATTAACGGCAGGCGAGAAAATATGGATCTATGGCGATTATGATGCGGACGGTGTATCCAGTACATCACTGATGATTCAGCTGATGCGCTATCTGAATGCCGATTATGACATTTATATTCCCCATCGTTCCAAAGAAGGCTATGGTCTGCATAATCATGCGATCGATCAGGCACATGCGCAGGGAGTCACGCTGATCGTTACAGTCGATACCGGTATCAGTGCGGTATCCCAGATTGCTCATGCGGCAGCACTTGGAATTGATGTGGTCGTAACAGATCACCATGAGCCACCGGCAGAGCTGCCTGAAGCCTGTGCACTGGTGAATCCGAAGCTGGCCTACTGTACTTATCCTTTTAAGGGACTGGCGGGTGTAGGTGTAGCCTACAAGCTGGCACAGGCACTATTGGGTGAAGATCGGGTACCCGAAGAATGGCTGGAGATCGTATCGATCGGTACGGTAGCCGATCTGATGCCGCTGGAAGACGAGAACCGTATGATGGTACGTACAGGTGTAGAGCGGATGAAGCATAGTGCTTTTGCTGGTGTGCGTGCGCTGATCAATATTGCAGCAATTGATCCGGCACAGATGTCAGCTACCCATATTGCTTTTGCCATGGCACCACGGATCAATGCCAGTGGACGCATGGAGCATGCAAAGCGTGCGGTAGAGCTGCTCACGACGACTGACCAGGCGGAAGCGGACCAGATTTCCTTTGAACTGGATCAGCTGAACAAGGAACGGCAGGATCTGGTAAACCGGATGGTGCAGGAAGCTATCGCTATGCTGGAAGCCGAGAAAGCGATGAACAATGGCAGCATTCCACATGTAATTGTCGTAGCTGGTGAAGGCTGGAATCCTGGCGTGGTCGGTATAGTGGCATCCAAACTGCTGGATCGCTATTACCGGCCAACTATCGTACTGGGTACCGATCCACAGACAGGTATGAGCAAAGGTTCTGCACGCTCTATCCCCGGCTATGATATTTATAAAGCGCTGCTGGATTGTGAGGATGTGATGGATCATTTCGGCGGTCATCCATCGGCAGCAGGCATGAGTCTGCACCGTGACCAGCTGGATGAATTCCGTCGTCGGCTCAATGAACGGGCAGCAGGTATATTGACCGAAGAAGATCTGGTTCCCCAGACAGCAGCAGATCATGAATGTACGCTGGATCAATTGACCCTGTCTGCGATTGAAGAGTTAGACCAGCTTGCTCCTTTTGGTATGTCCAATCCACTGCCACGCATTGTACTGCGCGGTGTAACGGTAACCCAGGCCAAAGCTATCGGCAAAACGCTGGATCATCTGCGGCTGGTGGTAGAGCAGGATGGAACCATGATGGAAGGTATAGCTTTCGGCAAAGGTGAACTGGCCGAGCTGCTGTCGGAAGGTGACCGGATTGATATACTGGCCGAGACCAGTATCAACGAATGGCGCGGTAATCGCAAACCGCAGCTGATGGTACAGGATCTGGCTGTACCCGGGCTTCAGGTCTGGGATCGGCGCAGCTCCGGTCAATGGGAGCAGCATTTGAAGACGATTCGGCAGAAATGGTCCCGTTATATGGGAGTAGAAGGTGGCCAATTGGGAGTATTGTGCAGCGAAAATCGGGTGGAAACTTTAAAAACCCAATTGTCGGATGTATCCCTTTGGGGTTATGATAGAAAAGTTGATATCGCAGCTTGCAATCATGTCTCCACACAGTATGGGGCAGAAGCTATACGCACATTATGTCTGTTATCATTACCGGCGCATATCGAGCAGCTGGATACTATTTTCGAACGGTTCACTTCTCTTGAAAATATCGTCCTGCTCCATGATCGGCCGCAGCAGCAGGAACGTCTGCAGATACCCGACCGGGATCGTTTTAAACTGATATACGGGTGGCTTGTCAAATCCAGCGAGACGATCGCGGAGGAAGCGAAGCTGATTCCCTATCTAAGTCAAAAAACCTCCAGCTCGGTGAGAATGGTACAGATGATGCTGGAAGTGTTCGAGGAACTGGAGTTTATTATCCGTCAGAATGGACAGGTAATGCTGAATAATGCTCCGGTAAAACGTCCGCTCGACAGCTCGCAGCTGTACCGGGAACTTGGCGAACTGGCTGAAATGGAATATATGTTATGTGAAAGTGATCTGCCGCAATTAACTTCATGGATGATTTCCCGCATGCAAGGCGCATCATAACCGATCTATTTTTAGGAGGAGATTTTTTTGGATTTTAAAGAGCATATTCGTGTGATTCCGGATTTTCCGCAGGAAGGAATCAGTTTTAAAGATATTACAACCCTGCTGCAAAATGGTGAAGCTTACAAAGCTTCCATCGAAGAACTGAAAAAGCTGGTAAAAGAGCTGAAAATCGATGTGATCGCCGGACCGGAAGCACGTGGTTTCGTAGTTGGCGCACCACTCGCTTATGCGCTGGGTGTAGGCTTTATTCCAATTCGTAAAACAGGCAAACTGCCGTACAAAACGATCCAGGCAGAATATGCACTGGAATATGGTAAGGATGTACTGGCTATGCACGTAGACGCGATCCAGGAAGGTCAAAACGTACTGATCGCCGATGATCTGCTGGCAACAGGCGGCACAATCGCAACTTGTGTAGACCTGATTCGTCAAGTAGGCGGTAATGTAGTAGGCGCTGCATTTATGATCGAACTGCAAGATCTGAACGGCCGTGAAAAACTGCCGGATGTGGAAGTATTCACACTGACACAATATCCTTTCTGATTCTGTTAACGGATCTGAACGGATAAAATGAATACAAAGAGCATGAGGAGTAAAACTCCTTGTGCTCTTTTTTTATTTCTCCTATGTGTCTTGAAGAATAGAACAAGATCATTTTTACAGATATAACCTGATACATATCGAATAAGAATATATAAACAAGACACGTTCGTATTTAATAACAGTTATTGAAGATGAATATACGCACATTTAGCATAAATAACGGCTGTAAAATGAATATTTCGGTAAAATATTCATTTTAGGGTTTCGCGGTAATCATCAATTTATAAGTCATCAATACAGGTTGATATTTTGAAAAAACGTCTTTTTTGGCGTTTTTTGAACGAAAAAGGCGAAAAATCGCCTTTTTACTGAAACCATTCTGCTGGTACCCCGTATAGTGTAGAGAGGCATGCTGTGAGTGTGGCATTATGCATACACTGTATATGGCAATGTTAACTTATACAAAAAGGAGGGGGAAGTATGGCTATTATTCGTGAGACGGACTTGCCCGGTATTGGAAGGAAATTTATGGTGGAGACCGATGATCGCGAGAAAGTAGCGATTGTGGTCCATGAAGATGGCAAACGCGAGGTGTACCACAGTTCACCGGCAGCTCCGGATGACCACGAGCTTGTGATGACGCTGAATGATCGCGAAGCTCGTCAGGTTGCAAGTATTATCGGCGGTATGAGTTACCAGCCTACTGCGCTGGAGCAGGTAGAGTTCTCTATTTCCAAGCTGAGTATTGAGTGGTACAAGCTGCGTAAAGGGATGGACTGTATTGGTAAAAGTATCGGTGAGCTCGCGATTCGTGAGAATACGGGAACCGTTATTATTGCCAGTCTGGAATCGGCACAGCAAAAAATCAGTCCAGGGCCGGAATATGTACTGCAGGATGGATATACGCTGGTCATTGCCGGAGAACGCAACGATATTCAATCGCTGAAACTGCTGCTTGAGAGAGGGGGCGGTTGAGTATGGATTATATTGTATTTGAGATTGGAATCGCTGTACTGCTGGTTGCTCTGGCAGGACTACTTGCTTCCAAGCTGCGTTTCTCGGTCGTGCCATTCTACATTCTCGCAGGTATGGCGGTCGGTCCGCATGCTCCTGTATTTGGAATCGTGGACTTCCGGTTTATCCAGAGTGCGGAACTGATCGAATTTATGGGCAAAATCGGTGTCATTTTCCTGCTGTTCTATCTGGGACTCGAATTCTCGGTAGGCCGGCTGATCAAGGCAGGACGCTCGATCGCTCTGGGGGGAACCATATATATTGGTATTAACTTCACCCTGGGACTGCTGTATGGATGGGCGACCGGATTTGAGCTCAAGGAGATTCTGGTTATTGCCGGTATTACGACGATCTCCTCCAGTGCAATTGTTGCCAAAGTACTGGTCGATCTAAAACGTACAGCCAACCCCGAGACCGAAATGATTCTCGGCATCATCATGTTCGAAGACGTATTCCTCGCCGTCTATCTGTCTGTACTATCCGGACTGTTGCTCAGCGGAGCAACTTCAATTGGCGGGATCCTGATATCGGCAGGTATTGCACTCGGTTATATGCTGCTAATCCTTATTGTTGGCCGCAAGGCAGTACCGCTGTTGAATCGTTTGCTTCATATTCCGTCTAATGAAATATTCATGTGTGTAATCTTTGCTGCGTTGTTCCTGATCGCCGGTTTCTCCGAAACGATCCATGTGGCCGAAGCAATTGGCGCACTGTTGGTCGGACTGGTGCTGGCAGAGACGTCTCACATGCACCGGATCGAGAAAATCATTTTACCATTCCGTGATTTCTTCGGTGCCTTGTTCTTCTTTAGCTTTGGATTGACGATTGATCCATTGTCACTGGGAGGCAATGCGGTATGGCTGGCAATTGGAGCCGTAATTCTAACCATGATCGGTAACTATACTGCGGGCATGATGGCAGGCAAAACGGCCAATCTCTCTCCGCAGGCTTCAGCAAATGTAGGATTGACCATTATGTCACGCGGAGAATTCTCTATTATTGTTGCCAATCTGGGTGCAGCAGGAGCACTATCTGCTATATTGCAGCCATTTGCCGCGATTTATGTATTGATATTGGCTATTCTCGGTCCGCTACTGACCAAAGAATCCAAATGGATTTACAAAGGAATCGCCAAAGTATTCCGGCTAAACAAATAATATTCCCTATGATCAAAAACAGAAGCAAATTATTTTCCTATAATGCGTAAGCCGAATAATCATTTTATCGATTCGGCACAGAAGATTCTGGGACGATCGTATTATAAGAAAATCACTTGCTCGGGATGGTTCGGTGAACCCAAATATCCCAGGGGGAAATAAAAATGGATATTATCCAGAATGGATCATTTCTGCATAGAATGGATAACTAAAACAACCCAAAAAAGGTGCCAGCGGATTCTGCCGCAGGGCACCTTTTTTGAATTCGAACTAAATTAGGCATATACATTATCTCTGTGTAGGGATGACGGCAATTCCGGAATGTACGGAAAGTATGACTCGCAATAGCAACGTCAACCTATCCATCTATCGGATACCAACCTGTAATGGATCCACTGTATAACCTGTACCCAATCCAGCTTATCCATGATCTTTCTAATCAATCCGGAATCTTGGCAGGTGGAGCTTCGTCATTCTTGTCGTTGGACAAGCCGGTTACCTGCAAAATACGGAAGAACAGACTGAGCAAAATGCCGACGATAGTCGCCAGTGCCATTCCTTTGAGTTGTACAGAACCCAAGGTGATTGTAGCGCCGCTCAGACCCGTAATCAGCACTACAGTCGTCAGTAGCATATTTTGTGCTTTGGAGTAATCGACCTTTTGTTCCACCAGAATGCGCAGACCCGAAGCAGCGATAACGCCGAACAGCAGCAGCGAGACACCACCCATGACTGGAGCCGGAATCGCCGCGACCGTGCCGGTAAAAGTACCGGAAAAGGACAGCAGGATCGCAATAACCGCAGCGCCGCCAATGACATAAACGGAGTAGACACGAGTCAGCGCCATTACGCCGATATTCTCGCCGTAGGTTGTATTCGGCGTAGAGCCGACGAACCCGGACAGGATGGTCGAGATTCCATTTCCCATCAAAGAACGATGAAGACCAGGGTCCTTGGACAGATTCTTGCCGACGATGTTGCCGGTTACGAGCAGATGTCCGATATGCTCGACGATAACGACCAGAGCTACCGGTATAATCGTCAGAATCACCGACCAATTAAATGAAGGAGTGACCACATGCGGTACCTGCAGCAGGCTGGCTGTACGGATCGCTGTTGTATCGATCAGTCCGAGGGGGAAAGAAAGTGCATAGCCGACTACAATACCGATCAGAATATGTATGATTTTGGGGAATCCGCGAAAGGTAACTGCACCGATCAGCGTTACTCCCAGTGTGATAAGGGAGAGCGTAATGACTTTCATATCCGGCACCCATGTAGCAGCATCTACACCGGCAGGAGCGATAAATCCAGCCATTTGTGCAGCAACCGGAATCAGCTCCAGACCGATCAATGCGACGATCGCGCCCATCGCTGCCGGTGGAAACACGATATCAATCCAGCGTGTCCCGGCAAATTTGACGATCAGGGCGACGAGGATAAAAATAATCCCTGTTACGATAAAGGCGCCCAATGCCAGCGAATAGCCTTGATCATTATAACCGTGCTGCGTCAGCACGAGTGATACCGGTGCAATAAAGGCAAAGCTGGAACCCAGATAGGCAGGGATTTTCCCCCGGCAGATCCAGATATACAGCAGTGTCCCGATCCCGTTCATCAACAGAATCATTCCCGGATCGACCTTGAACAGATTCGGTACGAGTACGGTACTTCCGAACATGGCAAAAAGATGCTGCAAGCTTAACAGCAACCCTGGCCCAAGTGGCAATTTCTGATTAACCTGAATTTCACGCTGCAATGTATCCACTCCTTCGTTTCTATACTTTCGATTCTCTTCCTTGCATCCTTAATAGCTTAATGAGTTTGCATGGTTTTTTCAATAACGATTTTCAAAAGGGGGCTAATTCTTTATGAACCCTTCATTTAATACGGTTGACGCGGCTATGCGCAAGAGGCATAATTATAGGAAACCCCTTTTAGGGACCTGTTGCCGCAGTGAGCATGAACAGGTTCCATTTTGAATTTGTATGCGACTGAAGTCTGTAAGTGGACTGCAGGGATACGCGAAAATCACTGCTCTAGCGTACGAAAATGCTCAAAGAAATGTTTTATACGGGTAGAGATCGATTTGTTCTACCATTTATCTTATAGATACAGACCACTTTCATTACATTTAAGGGAAGTACTGCTTAAATGTTATTCATGAATAGAAAGGATACGACAACGATTCCATGGGCATAGAGCGATTACTTGAAAAGGCGTCCGCCTACATTAAAGAGAAGGATCTTGAGCGTATCAAAGAAGCCTATGAGTTTGCCGATCAGGCCCATCATGGACAGGTGCGCAAATCAGGAGAACCTTATATTTTGCATCCATTGGCAGTTGCAGATATCGTCGTTGGCATGGAGATGGATACCATCTCGATCATCGCCGCGCTTCTGCATGATGTTGTTGAAGATACAACCGTATCCCTGGAGGAAATCCGCAGCCGCTTTGGCGACAACTGTGCGATGCTCGTCGATGGTCTGACCAAGCTGGAGCGGATCAAATTCCGTTCCAAGGAAGAACAGCAGAACGAGAATTATCGTAAAATGTTTATCGCAATGGCACAGGATATTCGTGTCATTGTAATCAAGCTGGCTGACCGTCTGCATAATATGCGTACGCTCAAGTACCAGTCCGAAGAAAGCCAGCGGCGTATTGCCTATGAGACACTGGAGATTTTCTGTCCGGTTGCTCATCGTCTCGGTATTTCCGCGATCAAATGGGAAATGGAAGATATCGCATTGCGTTATCTGAATCCGCAGCAGTATTACCGTATTGCCAATCTGATGCACAAAAAGCGTGCAGAGCGTGAGCAGTATATCGATAATGTTATTGATCGTATTCGTGAGAAGCTCAAAGAAATGGGTATCGATGCGGATCTGTCCGGACGCCCTAAGCATATCTACAGCGTCTATCAGAAAATGACGACCAAAAACAAGCAGTTTAACGAAATCTACGATCTGCTGGCCATTCGGATTATCGTAGATAATATCAAGGATTGTTATGCGACGCTCGGTATTATTCATACGCTATGGAAGCCGATGCCAGGCCGGTTCAAAGATTATATCGCAATGCCCAAAACGAATATGTACCAGTCCCTGCACACGACAGTTGTAGGTCCTACAGGGGAGCCAACCGAGGTACAGATTCGTACATGGGATATGCATCGTACCGCAGAATTCGGTATCGCAGCTCACTGGGCTTACAAAGAAGGCTCCACAGGCGGCAATATCGAGAACAAGGTTCCTTTTTTCAAAGAGATTCTGGAGCTTCAGCATGAAGCACAGGATGCTTCGGAGTTTGTTGAATCCCTCAAAATGGACTTTTTCTCCGATCTGGTCTTTGTATTTACACCCAAAGGCGAGGTTATTGAGCTGCCAAATGGCTCGGTACCGCTGGACTTTGCCTATCGTATTCATACCGAAGTCGGTAACCGGACAATTGGAGCCAAGGTGAACGGCCGGATCGTACCGCTGGATCACCGTCTCAAAACCGGCGACATTATCGAAATTCTGACATCCAAACATTCCTATGGACCAAGCCAGGACTGGCTCAAAATTGCCCAGTCTTCCCATGCGCGCAGCAAAATCAAGCAGTGGTTCAAAAAGGAAAAACGCGAGGAAAATGTACAGAAGGGCCGCGATGCACTCGAACGCGAGATGAAGCGTCTCAACCTGGAAGCTTCGGTATGGCTGACCGATGACAAACTGTCCGAAGTCGGCAAAAAATTCGCTTTCCATGATATCGAGGATATGCTGTCTGCTATTGGATTTGGCGGAATTACCGCTGCCCAGATCTGTACGCGTCTTACGGAAAAGATGCGCAGAGAGCAGGAAGAAGCCAGCATTATCGAGCTGACTTCCCAGGTCAAGGAAGTGAAAAGTGCGCCGGAACAACAGAAGCGCAGTCGTCCAACCCACGGTGTCAGCATCAAGGGTGTAGACAATCTGCTCGTTCGCTTTGCACGATGCTGTAACCCGGTACCGGGCGATGATATTGTCGGCTATGTAACGCGAGGACGTGGTGTCTCTATTCACCGGAGTGACTGTACCAATGTGCCGGATGTAAGTGACAACAGCGAAGCAGCACGTATTATTGAAGTGGAATGGGAATCAGCGGTGGAAGCCAACTATAATGTGGACATCGAGATTACCGGTCATGATCGCCGTGGTCTGCTGAATGAAGTGCTGCAGACGGTTGCCGAGAGCAAGACCAATATCTCGGCAGTGTCCGGCCGCTCCGACAAAAATAAAATGGCCATGATCCATATGACTATTATGATCCGTAATACCGATCATCTGCAGTCGGTTGTGGACAAAATCAAGCGTGTGCAGGATGTATATACCGTGCACCGTATTATGCAATAAGCATACTTTTGACAAAGAAATGGTTTGATCAGAGGAGCCAATCCCGGCAGTATGGCGGTGATTGGCTTCTTTGCTACATAGAAATCAATACAGAAAAGGAGATATTCAATATGAGAGTGGTAATCCAGCGCTGCAAGCAGGCATCGGTAACAGTAAACGAAGAGATTGTAGGTCAGATCGGCAAAGGGTTGATGGTGCTGGTTGGCGTAACGCACGGAGATACCGTAGAAGATGCACGCTATCTGGCAGGCAAAGTAGCCGGAATACGTATTTTTGAAGATGATCAGGGTAAAATGAATCTGGGATTGTCCGATATCGGTGGACAGGTGCTGTCGGTATCACAGTTTACCCTGTACGGTGATTGCCGCAAAGGCAAACGTCCGAGCTTTATCCAAGCGGCTCGCCCGGAGCAGGCGATTCCGGTATATGAAGCATTCAACCAGGCGCTGGCAGAACAAGGACTGGTCGTGGAAAAAGGCATATTTGGCGCAGATATGGACGTATCGCTGACCAACTGGGGACCGGTAACATTGATTATCGATAGTCCTGTACGCAATAAGGAAGCATAAAAGTAAAATGTGAATCTCTCTTCAGCAGTAATAGGCATACCTGAAAAGTAATAGGTACACCTGAAAAAAGACATCAAAAAAGGTCTCTCTGAATGTTTTGTGTTCAGCGGGACCTTTTTTGTATGGATTGCTCCATATAAGTAGAGTGTTTTTTGATCAAATATCTCATTCCTTTTACAATTATGCGCGTGTTGTTGTGTTGTCTGTTCTTGTATTTCTAGAAGTCGACAAGAATTTAAGACAATACAGAGCACACAGACCTACGATAATGTACACGATACGGGACAACATGGAATCTTGTCCACCAAAAATGGAAGCCACGAGGTCGAATTGGAAAAGACCGACCAGCAACCAGTTAATACCACCTACGATCAGCAGAATCAAAGCAACCATATCCAGAGTTCTCATTTAGAATTCACCTCCTGTTATGTTAAATGTTAGCAGTTATTGACAATGTTAATATACCCGATTGCAAGGCTCCGAATCATTTCTGTATAACTGTTTAGATCAACCTCTGAATCGGGTAATAACAGAGCGACCACCTCTATCAAGTACGAAAATAGAGGAACTGAAAAATAATACGCATAAGCCTTGAAAGGAGAACTATCCCATGAGCAAAATCGCCTTTTTATTAGCAAATGAATTTGAAGACTCCGAAATGCAGGTGCCTTATGATGAATTGAAAAAAGCAGGCCATGAAGCCGATATTATCGGTCTTGAAAAAGGCCAAAAGGTAACCGGCAAAAATGGTAAAGCCGAATATACAGTTGAAAAAGCAATTACTGAAGTAAGTGCATCTGATTATGATGCTTTGGTAATTCCGGGTGGTTCTTCACCGGAAGCGTTGCGTCTGGATCCGAATGTACTCAACTTTGTAACCGAGATTAATAACGCCAAGAAAACAATTGGCGCGATCTGTCACGGCCCGCAAATTCTGGCAAGTGCTAATCTGCTGGAAGGCCGTACGATTACTTCCTATCCACCGCTCAAAGTGGATATGATTAACGCCGGAGCCACTTTCAAAGATGGCGAAGCGATTGTCGATGGCAACTTCATTACATCACGTACACCGGACGATGAGCCCGCATTTGTACGTGAACTGTTGAAAGTACTGTAATTGTCACTATAACGAAGCAATCATCCAAGTTGTAATGATACGATCCGTATTTTGTAAGCCTATCAAATAAAATACTGGGCAGAATACACATTCTGCGTACAGTAAGGAGGCCATTATTATGACCAAACATATTCAGGCTTATTTCCGTACCGAAGATCAGGCAGAAAGTGCCAGAACGTCTATTCAGACCTTTGATGTCAAAAGTCTGGAAGTCGGCCGTCTGGACAAGCAAATCAATCAGGGCAGCCGTGTGATGGTGCCGCTGTTGCCATTGAATGCAGGCGCAGGTGGAGTGACCGGTAATTCCGCAGGAGTATCCGGTGGTGCTGGTCCAGGTACAATTATCCCGCCAACTGCCATTATCGATAATGACGGCAAACGTAACGAAGTTACAGACGATGATAGTGCTGCACGCCATGATAATGATGATACCGATGCATGGAGCGCCATTAACGCGACAGACAAAGATTATGATGATCTGAAATATGTATTGTCTGCTACGGTCATGGAATCGGATGTAGAGAATGTAGTGCAAAAGCTGCGTACCAATAATGCCTTTGTCGAGATTCTTGAATAGTTGAAAAGACACTCAAATAAAGTGTGAATGGTAATAATCGTAGTGAGAACCAAATGGGGGCTGGGTAGTGAGATTGCAGAGATAACAGTCTGCATACACCATTTTTACAAAGGTTTTACCTATTGTAATAGAACTGTAATATAGGAAACATCTTTTCTTAACAATCAGCTTCTATAATGAACCTATGACCCCCTTTTAACATACTATGTTGGCCTGCAGCCCGTTGCTGCAGGTTTTTTTCTGTCCAGCGATCCTTTTACTTATACGAAAGGTATTGACTTTAGCACAGCGGTTCATTAAAATCGTTAAATATAACATCGTGCTGACTTTGTGATTGATGAAGCAGATGACGGTGATTGTGTAATTGAATGAATGATTCATGGACGGGAAAAGTATCATCGGTACTGTACAGTTCCTTTACCGGAAAAGAGAGGCATTCCCTTGGGCTGCAAGGAATCCCTGGACAACGATGTGAAAAGACCTCCCCGAGAACATGATGTGAAAGATGGAAAAGCATATCCTGCCTGCAGCAGATTCTGCTCATGGTACCGAGAAATTCCGTAATCCGGGAGAAACTCGATCTGCTTTTGGAATCCAAGTAACCTCATGCGTAGTCAGCGGGCGTTAACCGCTTAATGAAGCGAATGTATACCGGTAAAATGGCTTAAAGTACCGGACTGTCGCTGTATTTGCTGCCTGATTCCATGGAGTTATGCGCATACAGTAGAGTTAGAGACAGCAGCATTCGAAATGTGGGTGGCACCACGGGTGAATGGTAAATCCAGTCCCTCGTCCCTGTTTGTTTACGAACAGTGACGTGGGGCTTTTTTGTGCTTTTTTATAAAGTCAGTATCCGCAGTCACTGGATGAGTTGAATGAAGGAGGAAATAGAATGGCATTTCAAAAACCGACAGGCACACAGGACTTCTTGCCAGGCAAGGTAGAGAAGTGGCAGTATGTCGAAGAGAAAGCAAGAGATTTGTGCAGAAGATTCAATTATCGTGAGATTCGCACACCATTATTCGAACAAACCGAGCTGTTCCAGCGCGGTGTGGGCGAGACAACGGATGTCGTGCAAAAGGAAATGTACACTTTTGAAGATAAAGGCGGCCGCAGTATGACGCTTCGTCCGGAAGGTACAGCTGGAGTCGTACGTGCCTATGCCGAGAATAAATTGTATGGCGAGCCTGATGTAACCAAGCTGTATTATATGGGACCCATGTTCCGTTATGAGCGTCCGCAGGCTGGGCGTTATCGCCAGTTCCATCAATTCGGTGTCGAAGCCTTTGGTTCGGTTGATCCGGCGATTGATGTAGAGGTTATCGCACTCGGTCTGCAATTTTTCAAAGAGCTGGGTCTGCAAGGTGTGTCGGTCGAGATTAACTCGGTCGGTACTTCGGAGACACGCGCAGCCTACAACGAAGCACTGCTTGGCTTCCTGCGTCCGATGAAGGATACACTGTGCAGAGATTGTCAGCAGCGGATGGAACGTAATCCGATGCGTGTGCTCGACTGCAAAGTCGATCAGGACAAATTTGTCGGTGCACCGTCTATTCTCGATAGTCTGGATGAAGAAAGCACAGCTTATTTCCAGCGTGTACAGGATTATCTGACAGCGATGGATGTGGAATTTACAGTAAATGAGCGTCTGGTACGCGGTCTGGATTATTACACGCATACGGCGTTTGAATACAAAGCACAGGGAATTGGCGCTATTGATACAATCGGTGGCGGTGGACGTTATAACAAGCTGGTATCTGAAGTAGGCGGACCGGAGCAACCGGGAATCGGCTTTGGGATCGGTCTGGAACGTCTGCAGCTGATTCTGGAAAGTCAGGGAGTCGAAGTGCCGGCGATCAAGCGTCTGGATATCTATCTGGTCGCTCTGGGTGAAGCTGCCGAGCAGGAGACCGTACGTCAGCTGTTCAAGCTGCGTACACTGGGCTTCTCGGCGGAACGTGATTATCTCGGCCGCAAGATGAAGGCACAGATGAAATCGGCAGACCGCTTCCAGGCCCGCTATACAGCGATCCTGGGTGAAGACGAATTGTCCAGAGGCGAGATTGCGCTAAAAGCGATGGATACCGGAGAACAGCAAAATGTAAAGCTGGACGAACTGGCGGATCATCTGAAATAAAAGAAGCACAAAATAGACTATCACGATAGCGGGGCATATGCTCTGCTGCAGTGATAGGATAGTATCCATATTTATTATGTACAATCAAAGGAGACGATAACATGCTAAGGACTCATAAATGCGGTCAACTGACAGCAGCGAACATTGGCGAGACGGTAACACTGAACGGATGGGTGCAGACCCGCCGTGATCTGGGGGGCGTACTGTTTATTGATTTGCGCGACCGGAGCGGACTGGTACAGATCGTATTTAACCCGGCTTACTCCGGTGAAGCCCTGCAAATCGCTGATCGTGTACGCAGCGAGTATGTACTGGCTGTCAAGGGTGAAGTAGTACGCCGCGAAGAAGAAACAATCAACGCGAATCTGCCAACTGGCGATATCGAAGTACGCATTACCGAAATCGAAGTGATGAACGCAGCGAAGACACCTCCATTCTTTATTGAAGATGGTATCGAAGTCGATGAATCCCTGCGTATGAAATACCGTTATCTGGACCTTCGTCGTCCGGAAATGCAAAAAACATTGATGCTGCGCTCCAAAGCGACCAAGATTTTCCGTGACTTCCTGGATGAGAACGGCTTTATCGATGTAGAGACACCTATTCTGACCAAGAGTACACCGGAAGGTGCGCGTGACTATCTGGTACCAAGCCGTGTGCACGAAGGTGAATTCTTCGCGCTGCCGCAATCTCCACAGATCTACAAACAGCTGCTGATGGTAAGTGGACTGGAGCGTTACTACCAGATCGCTCGCTGTTTCCGTGACGAGGATCTTCGTGCTGACCGTCAGCCGGAATTCACTCAGGTCGATATCGAGACCGCCTTTATGGATCGTGACGAGCTGCTGGGCATGATGGAGCAGCTGATGGCCAAATTGTTCAAAGAAACAATCAACGTGGATATTCCTTTACCTTTCCAGCGTATTACCCATGCGGAAGCGATGGACAAATACGGTTCCGACAAACCGGATCTGCGCTTCGGTCTGGAGCTGGTAAATGTGAGCCATATCGTAGCAAGCAGCGGTGCCAAAGTATTCGCATCCGTGATCGAAAAAGGCGGCGAAGTCAAAGTACTGAATGCCAAAGGCTGCGGTACATGGACTCGTAAGGAAATCGATAGCCTGGAGCCTTATGCGAAGCGTTATGGTGCCAAAGGTCTGGCATGGATTCAGATCAAAGAAGGCGAATTTAAGGGCCCGATCGTGAAATTCCTGAGCGAAGGCGAAATTCAGCAAATCCGCGAAACAACTAATGCAGAAGAAGGCGATCTGCTGCTCTTCTCCGCAGATACCAAAAAAGTCGTTGCTGATGTACTTGGTGCCATGCGTCTGAAAATCGGCCGTGATCTGGGTCTGATCGATGACAATGTATACAAATTTGCATGGGTTGTGGACTTCCCACTGTTCGGCTATGATGAAGATTCCAAGCGTTATGTGGCAGAACATCATCCGTTCACTCGTCCTTACGAAGAAGATCTGGAACTGTTCAACACGGATCCGGGCAAAATCCGTGCCCAGGCTTACGATATCGTTCTGAACGGTTATGAAGTAGGTGGCGGTTCCCAGCGTATCTACAAACGCGAGCTGCAAGAGAAAATGTTCGAAATGCTCGGTTTTACCCCAGAAGCTGCCCGCGAGCAGTTCGGCTTCCTGATGGATGCATTCGAATATGGTACGCCTCCACATGGCGGTATTGCATTCGGTCTGGACCGTCTGATCATGCTGCTGGCAGGACGTACGAATCTGCGTGAGACGATTGCATTCCCGAAAACAGCCAGCGCTACCGACCTGCTGATGGATGCTCCGGCTCCTGTCGATCAGGCACAGCTGGAACAGCTGCATATCCGTCTGGCACCGCCAAAACCAGTGGTAGATAAAAACTGAGGCGGGTAAATACAAACTAAGCACGACCACCAGAATCATCTTCTGCTGCAAAGGTGTGTGATGCACCATTTGCAGCAGTTGTTTTGTGTAGAGCGTTGAAGACCATACAGAAAGCAACAGTATGGAAAGTGAAAGGAGCGAATCTTAATGTTGAACCAATTCTCACGTACCGAGCTGGCTTTTGGGCCGGAAGGTATGGAAGTGATGAAAAACAGTACAGTCGCTGTACTTGGCATCGGTGGCGTTGGTTCCATCGCCGTAGAAGCCCTGGCACGTACCGGCGTTGGCAAAATCATCCTTATCGATAAGGATGTGGTCGATATTACCAATATCAATCGCCAGATTCATGCCCTGACTACGACTGTGGGACAGAAAAAGGCAGACCTGATGGTCGATCGAGTCAAGCTGATCAATCCGGAATGTGAAGCGATCGCACTGAATATGTTTTACACCGAAGAGACGTACGAAGAGCTGTTCAAATATGATCTGGATTATGTAGTAGATGCTTCGGATACGATTATCTACAAAGTGCATCTGATCAAGGAATGTCTGCGCCGTAATATTCCGATCATCTCCAGCATGGGTGCAGCCAACAAAGTCGATCCGACATTGTTCCAGGTTGCTGATATTTCCAAAACGCATATGGACCCGATTGCCCGCGTAGTGCGTACCAAGCTGCGCAAAGATGGTATTCGCAAAGGTGTCAAAGTAGTCTTCTCTACCGAGCAGCCCAAAAAGCCGCGCCAGGATGTAACCCAGAAGATCGTGCCCGAGAATGCACCGGAAATCCGTAAAGCCCAGCAGCCGCCAGCGAGTAATGCATTTGTACCACCGGTAGCCGGATTGATTATGGTTAGCGTAGTAGTCAAAGAAATGCTCGCCAAACACGGAATCGAAATTTAATTTTCTGGTAGCGAATCTGTTCGCTGCCCCAGGTTATCAGAGCGTGCCTGTCCATTCGCGGAGGGCACGCTTTTTTTAACTTGGAAATGAATTGTATAAAGAGAGGGAGTTATATGATGCGTGAGAAGTTACAGCGGATGCTGGGCTTTATGCCGGCCCGTGATGTGCTGCGCAAAGAAATACTGGCCGGTGTCGTAGCTTACTTTGCCGTCGTCTATATTGTACTGGTCAATGCCACGATTTTGTCCGATGCAGGCATTCCGCTTAAGGCAGGAATGGCAGCCACATTGTTGATTTCCATTATCAGCTGTTTGGTAATCGCTTTCCTCGGTAAATCGCCGATCATTGTTGTACCAGGTATGGGGGTTAATGCCTTTTTCACCTATACGCTGGTACGATCGATGGGACTGAGCTGGCAGGAAGCACTGATGGTAGTTACCGTGTCGGGACTGTTATTTGCAATCGTAGCCTTTACATCGCTGCACCGGCTGATCAGTCAGGCGATTCCGGCTATGCTGCAGCTGGGGATTACAGTTGGTATCGGATTGTTCCTGACCTTTGTCGGTCTGCAAAAAAGTGGGATTGTTATCGCGCATCAGACTACATTTGTCACCATCGGTCATTTTAATGATCCGAAAGTAATTGTATCCTGTGTGACGCTGCTGGTTGCTGTAGTGCTCGTTATTCGGAATGTTCCCGGCGGACTGCTGATCAGTATTCTGTTCGGTACGATTATGGCGCATCTGCTCGGCGTGGGCAGTGCTGCGAATATCGGGGAAGGCAGTGTAATCTCGGCATATACACCTTTATTCGGTGCTTTTACGCTAGAAGGAATGCTACGTCTGCCGTTCTGGATCGCTGTGTTCCTGCTGCTGCTGATTCTGGTATTTGAAAATATTGGCCTGATCGGTGCGCAGACCGATATGGCCAAGCGCCCCGAGACATTTAAAGGCAGTCTACGGGCATTGTCGATCTCCAATATTCTGGCCGGTCTAATCGGCTCCAGTCCGACAGTAGCCGCCGCAGAATCTACAGCAGGCATCGCAGCAGGCGGACGGACAGGAATTACGCCGCTGATCACTGCCGTATTGTTCGGCGCGACTTTCTTCTTTATTCCATGGCTTGGTTATATTCCGGACAGTGCGCTGGCACCGGTGCTGATCGTCATTGGAGCGATGATGACGCAGGCGATCCAGGAGATCAAGTTCAGCAATTTTGCCGATTCGTTCCCTGCCTTTTTGATCATTGTCATGATTCCGTTTACGTACAGTATTGTGGATGGTATGGCATTTGGTTTTATTGCTTATCCGGTCGTGAAGCTGGCGCAGGGCAAAGGCAGGGAAGTACCGAAAATTCTGTACGGCATTGCTATTCTGTTCCTGGCAAACTTCGTGGTTAATGCGCTGCTTTAGGCAAAAATAAGGATTGGGCGAAAGGATGGAATACACCGGATAGATAGTATTTCTACGTATTTTTGCTGGTATTTCCATTCTTGCTGTGATATATTGAAATTCCTTTGTTCATGGTAAAAACTATAAACAGAAGCGCTAACATACAAGAGTACATCAGGCAGAACCCGGCCGTATCGGCTGCAGGGAATGACTGGTGTGCTCTTTGCTTGTTATTGCCGGACAAAGAGACCAAAGCATTTCTTAGGAGGTAACTGAAATTGGAAAAGGATTTTCAAAGTGCCTATCAAGAAGAGAAGGACAAACTGCAGCACACATTGGATGAGGTCGATGCGCAGCTGAACAGGCTGCAGCAGATTCCTGTCTACACCGGGCATGACTTTACCGAACAGGTACTGGAGGCCGGCCGTGAGCAGCAGCGTCAGACTCTGGCAAAAAGCGCACGTGAACCTTATTTTGGACGACTTGATTTTGCGGAAAATGGCAGCGGAGCAAGACAGCCGCTGTATATCGGCAAAGTAGGTGTCGGCAAATCGGAGATTGATGATCAGCCGCTGGTGGTAGACTGGCGTGCACCGGTTGCCAGCCTGTTTTATTCCTTTACCGGCGGGGAAGAGATGGCAGAGTACGAATCACCGGAAGGCCTGATCGAAGGTCTGGTGTATCTGAAACGCAATATTGTGATCCGTCAGCGCCTGCTGGAACGACTGGCAGACACTTATGACCGAGAGAGCACCGAGCCGGTCGTCACGGATGAATTTCTCGTCTACCGGCTTGGAGAGAATAAAGATAACAAACTGCGGGATATCGTCTCTACGATTCAGGCCGAGCAGGATCGGATTATCCGGGCAGTGAAGAATACCGCACTGGTTATTCAGGGCGTTGCCGGTAGCGGCAAAACGACAGTTGCGCTGCACCGGCTGGCATTCCTGCTGTACCAGTATCAGGAGCAGGTATCCGCCGAGAAAATGATTATTTTTGCACCGAATAATATGTTCCTGGATTATATCTCGGAAGTGTTGCCGGAGCTGGGCGTAGGCGATATCCAGCAGAGCACATTTGCTGATTGGGCGCAGAGCATTCTGGAAAGTGATATCCGGCTCGTACCGACTTCGGAGACGTATGCATACTGGTTCGAATCGCCGGACCGTCCGGCAGTCAGCGAAGAGACGCCATCGCGGTTCAAGGGTTCGATTGCCTTTATGAAGCTGGTTCGGGAGTTCGTGGAGCGGCTGGAAAAGACAGCTGTACCGGATATGGATTTTAGCCCATGGGATGACGCCGTACTGAGCCGGGACGAGATTATGGACTGGTTCAGCAATGAATACCGTCATTATCCGCTCGCCAAGCGTAAAGAACGGGTGATTGCCCGTATTCATCGCTGGGTAGAAATGAGACTCAAAAAAGCGCCATCTGAAGCAATCCGCAAAGAGCGCAAGAAAAAAGCATCACAACGAGAGAAATCCTACAGTAATAAATGGCCCAAATACGAACCGCTGGCACTGTACAAGCAGCTGTTCAAAACCGGCAAAATTACGGGCGATGCCGAGAGTCTGGCTGCTGTATGGGAGCAGATTCCGTCAGCCATTCTCAAAAGCGTCTCCGCTGAACTCAAAAAAGACCGGATTACCGATGATGATCTGCCGGCACTGGTCTATATTCACACCCTGCTGAACGAGATGGACGGCAGTCGCCGATTTGACCATGTGGTTATTGATGAAGCGCAAGATTTCTCGCCGTTTCATGTGGCTCTGCTGGATTTGTACGTACGCGGCAGTTCCTTTACCATTCTGGGCGATCTGTCACAGGGGATTCATGCGTACCGTGGTGTGCATGCCTGGGAAGAAATGAACAGTCTGTTCCCGGAAGAAAATACTGATTATTTCCCGCTGACCCGAAGCTACCGGTCAACAATGGAGATTATCGAATTTGCCAATATCATTCTGGAACGCGGCGTACGCAATGGGATTACGGCTGTGCCCGTCTTCCGGAGCGGTGACCCTGTACGGATGCTGCCTTGTCCACCGGATAATCGTCCGGCAGTGGTTGCCGACTACTGGCAGCAGCTTCAGGCCAAGGATTACCGGACAACCGCTATTCTGACCCGTACGCTGCATGAAGCACGCGAGCTGCACGAACAGCTCACTGCAGCAGGTCTCGATATTCAATTCATCGATGGCGGCAAAGCGACCTATCAGGGCGGACACTCGATCCTGCCAGTCTATCTGTCCAAAGGACTGGAATTCGATGCAGTTATCGTTACCGATGTGGATACGGATCATTACCGCAATGATTCCTGGGATGCCAAGCTGCTCTATGTCGGATGCACCCGTGCACTGCACGAACTATGGCTGCTGCATGGCGAAGAGATGCCGGAATACGTTACTTCTGGAGCCGACGAAGCAGCAGAGTAATCGTAGTTCGACAATTCAGATCAGACTTTCCTATAAGGGGAAATAAAATCTACTCAATCTGTACCTATCCTTCAATAGACTTTATTTATAATGTATTAGATGTACTAAGATTCCTGCATTGATATTGATCAGCAAAGAGGTTCCAGTTCCTACTGGAGCCTCTTCTTTTTCATTTATACACTTCAGTGGTAAAATATATAGGTTGGAGGCTAGTTCGTATAGCCAAGAGCAGAACGCGAATCAGGCCAAATGTACATTGAAAATATTGATTTTAACAATGATTTTGAAGTTGATTTTACAAGTGATTTCCCTGCCCCAAAAGTATATCCCAGCATATAGCGAAGGGAAGGGAATTCCATCCAAGATCGACTTTTAAGAATGGAGATCGATCTCTGCAATTGGTTGTTCAGGATCTCCATTCTTAACCGAAGGTCTTGATAGAATCTCTGGCCGGAGCGATTGACGTATATACCACACTAACCAAAGACAGGATGTGATCCTTATGGATTTGTTCTCCTTTAACGAGAATAGTAATACCGGGTCGGACGGAATGGGAGTGCTCGCAGATCGGGTACGTCCACAGTCGCTGGATGAATATATCGGCCAGGAAGATATTGTGGGACCGGGTAAGCTGCTGCGCCGTGCGATCGAAGCGGATCAGGTCACTTCCATTATCCTGTACGGGCCACCGGGATGCGGCAAGACCACACTTGCTCATATCATATCCAAACATACCAAGGGCGAATTCGTCCGTCTTAATGCGGTCGATGCCACCGTCAAGGAAGTACGTGAAGTGATTGAGCGTGCCCAGACGAACAAGTCGCTGTATGGCATCAAAACGATCCTGTTTCTGGATGAAGTACACCGGTTTAACAGCTCCCGTCAGGATGCACTATTGCCGGCTGTAGAGAAAGGTACGATTATTTTTATCGGGGCGACGACCGAGAATCCTTTTCATTATGTAAATGGAGCCTTGATGAGCCGTTCGACGCTGTTCCAGCTGCATCCTCTCACCAAAGAGCATGCCCTGATCGCTATGCGCCGCGCTCTGGATGATCCGGAAAAAGGCTTGGGCTTTATGAAGTTGCAGGTGGATGAAGCTGCACTGGATCATATCGCTTCGATGGCGAATGGAGATATCCGCCGTGCGTTGAATGCTCTGGAACTGGCAGCACTCACTACACCACCGGAAGCAGACGGGACGATTCATCTGACGCTGGACGTAGCGGAAGAGTCGATCCGCCGTCCGACCGTGAGGGCAGATGAATCGACCCAGTATGATGTATTATCCGCTTTTCACAAAAGTATTCGTGGGTCCAGTGATGCGGCGCTATTCTGGTTTCTGTATGCGGTGGAAAAATTGGGCATGGACCCGATGACCTTTATCCGTCGCCTGATTGCCGCCAGCAGTGAAGATATTGGTCTTGCCAATCCACAGGCGATGGTACAGGCACTGGGCGCACTGGATGCTTACCGGACCAATGGCTGGCCGGAAGCCAAGCTTAATATTGCACAGGCTATTCTGTTTGCGGTCGAGAGTCCCAAGTCCAATGCTGTCTATACAGCGATCTCGCGCGCGATGTCTGCCATGGATGAGATCAAGTCTGCCGATGTACCGCTGCATCTGCGCGATACCCATTACAAAGGCTCTGCCCAGCTCGGTCATGAAGGATATAAATATCCGCATAATTTCCCGAATCATTATGTAGAGCAGGAATACCTGCCCAAAAATCTGGCCCGGCGTGTATTCTACAAAGCGACCGATCAGGGCAATGAATCCAAAATCCGGCTGAATCAGGAACGACGCAGAGGAAATAACTAAGCACTTCTGGAGAGGCATTTACACGGATACCGGAATAGGCTATATTGTAAATAATTGAATCGGTGATGGAGTTCGCCGTTAACCGCTGGAATCCTAACCAGCTGATGACTCCTACCTGTTGAGCCAACGTATGACACGGTTCTGTTCAGGTAGGAGTCATTTTTTGTGGAAAGGGAGAATGAATGATGCTATATGTACTTGTAGCTTTATTTGGCATGTTGGGTGCAGTATGTCGCTATCTGATCAGTGTGTTGATCCCGAATCATGGCTTCCCGGTAGCAACGCTGCTGATTAATCTGGTAGGCTGTTTCCTGCTCGCTGTAATTATGAAGTATCTGGCCCGGCTGCCAAAGTTCTCACCCATGCTTATTACAGCCATGGGGACCGGGTTTGTCGGTTCATTCACGACGTTCTCTACATTCAGTGTAGAGAGTATCCAGATGATCGAGAAGCAGTGGTATGGGTTCGCTGCGCTGTATATTGTGATCAGTCTGATCGGTGGTCTGCTGGCTTCCCGGCTTGGCTTTTACCTGAGTGATCGCTGGATGGACCGGAAGGAGGCACCACATGTTCATTAATATTCTGCTGGTTGCTGTGGGCGCTGTATTTGGCGTATTGTCCCGTCTGTTATTATCGAACTGGATCAAGCGGAAGTGGCCGATGGACTTCCCGCTGGCGACTTTTCTGATTAACAGCTCGGGTTCCTTACTGTTGGGATTGCTGGTAGGATCGGGAGCGGACAATCATATTCAGCTACTGATCGGTACCGGATTTATGGGCAGTTATACGACCTTTTCCACTTTCAAATTGGAAAATATTGAACTGCATCTCAAACAGAAACATACGACCTTGTTTAGCTATCTGGGACTATCCTATATATGCGGCATTTTGCTGGCAGGTCTGGGTATTCTGCTTGGTCATCTTTATTTTTAAGATAGAACTTGCCAAAACTGCACACCAAAAGCTTCCTTGTCCCTATATGGAGAGGAAGCTTTTTTATAATGATCGGAATTTTGAAAAGGACTACTGCTTATTGTCCCGGATAGACAAAGGATGCTAGACGTGCGTATTTGCTCAGCTCTTCCTCGATCCGCAGGAACTGATTATACTTGGCTACGCCTTCGGTACGGGCGACAGCGCCGGTCTTGATCTGTCCTGCACTCATGCCGGTAGCAAAGTCGGCGATAAATGTATCTTCCGTATCCCCCGAGCGATGAGAGATCATCGTCGTATATCCAGCCTGACGCGCCAGCTTGATCGCTTCCATAGACTGCGATACAGTCCCGATCTGATTCGGCTTGATCAGAATCGAATTACCGATCCGCTTACGAATGCCTTCACGGAAAATCGCCGGATTGGTAACAAAGATATCATCGCCCACCAGCTGTACACGCTGTCCGAGCCGCTGAGTCATCGCCTGCCAGCCGGTTTCATCCTTTTCCGACATGCCGTCTTCAATAGAGATTACCGGATATTTGTTAATCAATTGCTCATAATAATTACTCATCTGGCTGCCGGTCCACTGATTTCCTTCAAAATGATACAGACCATCCCGGTAAAATTCACTTGCCGCAGGATCGAGTGCAATCGCAATATCTTTGCCCGGTTCATAACCAGCCTGCTGAATCGCTTCGATCATCAATTGAACCGCTTCTTCGCTGGAATCCAGCTGGGGAGCGAATCCTCCTTCGTCGCCTACGGAAGTGGCAAGTCCCCGATCCGCCAGCAGTGAACCAAGCATATGATAGGTCTCGACGACTCGTTCCATCGCTTCCCGAAAATGCACCGCTCCTACCGGTGTAATCATAAATTCCTGAATCGCAATGCCGGTCTTGGCATGCTTGCCACCATTAATAATATTGAAAAAAGGAAGCGGCAATTCACTATCTACGCCGCCCAGATATCGGTAGAGTGGCATACGCTGGGATTGCGCAGCAGCGCGGCATACCGCCATCGATACTCCGAGAATCGTATTGGCACCAAGCCTTGATTTATTTGGCGTTCCGTCCAGATCGATCATAACCTGATCCACAGCAGCCTGATCAAAAGGCGAATGGCCTTTGAGCGCTTCGGCAATCGTCTCATTTACATGATGTACTGCCTGCAGCACGCCTTTGCCACCAAGCCGCTTGCCTCCGTCCCGCAGTTCTACCGCTTCATGTTCACCTGTGGATACACCGGAAGGAACCGCTGCCCGCCCCCAGGTACCGTCACCGAGCAGTACATCCACTTCCAGAGTAGGGTTACCGCGAGAATCAAATATTTCCCTTCCTTGCATCGCGCAGATTGTTGCATTGGGCATAATGGGAAACCTCCTGTAGATAGGATGCTGGAGCTGGAACAACGAATGATAAACGAATGTTTAACGAAAGGAGAGAGTAGAAGAAAAGTAATCCGATCCATATACATAATAATTATCTCGAAAAGGTTTATGCCTATCACGGCAAAAACGTAACAGTAAATTTAGAAGTAACTACGTCAATAAATAAAAAAACGCTCCCTGAGCTGTACACCAATCTCCAAAATCAGAGCGTGGTATCAGCAGGGAGCGCTGTTTTCAATACAAGGTATATCCTAGAAGTACATCTTGTCCAACCAACAATTAACGTTACTCTCCCTGTATTTGTTTTACACGATCTATCTTCATGCCAAACTATAAAACAGGAAAAAATTGGATTTGATTATACAAGCGCCTCATAAGGTACTTTTTCCACAACATCAATGGTACCGCCACCCAGACACAGATCGCCATCATAAAAGACAACAGCCTGTCCCGGTGTAATTGCTTTTTGCTGTACATCGAATTGTACATGCACCGTTCCGTCTTCCTGCCAGGTCAGGGTTACACCCTGATCCGGTTGGCGATAGCGGAATTTGGCCGCACATGTAACCGTAGTACCGGCTGCCGGAGTAGAGCCGTCGATCCAGTTCACGCCGGAAGCGATCAGACCAGTAGAGTAGAGACTTGGATGAGCGTCACCTTGTACGACGTACAGGATGTTTTTTTCCAGATCCTTGTCGGCTACGAACCATGGATTACCATTGCCGGAACCACCGATTCCCAGCCCCTGGCGCTGTCCGAGTGTGTAGTACATCAGACCGTCATGTCTGCCTTTGACTTCACCAGTCGCGATATCGACCATTTCGCCGGATTTGGCAGGCAGATAGTTGCTCAGGAATTCACGGAAATTGCGTTCCCCGATAAAGCAGACACCGGTGCTGTCTTTTTTCTTGGCAGTGTACAGATTGGCTTCGGCAGCAATGCGACGCACTTCCGGCTTCGGCAGATGACCGATCGGGAACATCGCTTTGGAGAGCTGCTGCTGGCTGAGCGCATTGAGGAAATAGGTTTGGTCTTTGTTGTTATCTACGCCGCGCAGCAGTTTGTATTGTCCGTCTTCTTCGATGACACGAGCATAGTGGCCTGTCGCTACATAATCGGCGCCCAGATCAAGCGCCTTGTTCAGGAATTCCCCGAACTTGATTTCACGGTTGCACATAACGTCCGGATTCGGTGTACGTCCACGCTTGTACTCATCCAGGAAATACGAGAATACTTTATCAAAGTATTCCTTTTCAAAGTTGACGGTGTAATAAGGAATGCCGATCTGCTCGCAGACACGGCGTACATCTTCCGCATCGTCCTCAGCGGTACAATTCCCGAATTCGTCGGTATCATCCCAGTTTTTCATGAAAATACCGATTACGTCATAGCCCTGCTCCTTGAGCAGCAGCGCAGTGACGGAAGAGTCGACGCCGCCGGACATACCGACGACGACACGTGTATCTGATATTGCTTTGGTCATGGCTGTTCACTTCCCTGATAAAAGAATTGGGCTGTCTATAAGACAGCTCTATATGTCGTTAAAACTCGAATAATGAATAATTTCCCATACCCTGCATATCTATGTTACGATAGGTAAGAATAAAGATCGGAATACACTGAATTATTGAAAGTGCGTAACGGATATGCAACTGCTAATTATAATTCCTCTTACTAAATAAAGCAATAATCTTTCGTGATTTTGGTCAAATCAAAGATGAGGTGTTCTTATGAAAATTTCAACCAAAGGACGTTATGGTCTGACAATTATGATGGAGCTGGCCGGCCGTTTTGGCGAAGGTCCAACTTCCCTCAAAAGTATCGCTGAGAAAAACCAGCTGTCCGAACATTATCTGGAGCAATTGATTGCACCACTGCGTAATGCCGGCCTGGTCAAAAGTATCCGCGGTGCCTACGGCGGATATATTCTATCCCGCGAACCGGAGCAGATTACAGCCGGTGAAGTTATCCGCGTACTGGAGGGTCCTGTTTCTGTCGTTGACTTTACCGATGAGGATGTAGCGGCCAAGCGTCACCTGTGGATGCAGATTCGCGATGCCATTGCAGGCGTTATCGATTCCACAACCCTGCAGGATCTGATCAGCTACCGTGAACAGGGACAAGAAGACAATTATATGTTCTACATCTAAAGCCAGTCATATCCTGACCGGTAACGATATACCCTGCCGGATGCACCGGAGCGCTGATCGAGAAGCTGCTTCGGACATTCGACAGCTGTAGCATAACCGATAACGGAAGGGTAAATTGGCTATTGAAGCCAGCCCTTCCGTTTTTGTCGTTCTGCCGCAGACTCCCCACTATTGGTTATATGAATATCGATTGAAATATCTATGCCTATCTACCATTTCCTATGAAAGTTCAGGTGACTATATAATGAAATCCATTTACCTTGATCATGCAGCTTCAACTCCGGTTCATCCAGAGGTCGCACAGACCATGGTGGAAGTAATGACCGGTACGCATGGTAATGCATCCAGTGTGCACTCTTTTGGCCGTGCTGCCAAGCGTATTGTCAGCAATGCGCGTGACAGTATTGCAGCTCGTCTGGGCTGTTATCCCAATGAACTTGTATTTACTGCTGGAGGAACAGAGAGCGACAATATGGCGCTGTTCGGAACTGCCGAAGCACTTCAGGAGCAAGGACGCCATATTATTACTTCACAGATTGAGCATCATGCCGTACTGCATGCTTGCAAAGCACTGGAGAGTCGGGGTTATGAAGTGACTTATCTACCGGTTGATTCCACTGGTCGTGTGAATCCAGATGATGTGCAGGCAGCGATTCGTCCGGATACGATTCTGATCAGTATTATGTTCGGCAATAATGAAGTCGGCACGCTGCAGCCAATTACCGAGATCGGGACAATTGCACGGGATCACGGAATCGTATTTCATACCGATGCGGTGCAGGCACTTGGTGCTGTACCTATCCACTGCAGTGAACTGCCGGTCGACCTGATCAGTTTTTCTTCCCATAAAATCAATGGCCCACAGGGAATTGGTGCACTCTATGTACGTCAGGGAACCAAGCTGGAGCCACTGCTGCATGGCGGATTGCAGGAGCGCAAACGCCGTGCCGGTACCGAAAACCTCGCGGGGATTGCCGGATTTGGCAAAGCGGTCGAACTGGCAACCGATCAGCTGGAAGCTCGTCAGGCGCAGCTGGATGGACTACGCAGACTCATGATTGAGACACTGGAGCAGGAAGCCGGTGCAGATGCTTTTGTGATCAATACACCGCTGTCTCATTCTCTACCGCATATTCTGAATATGAGCTTTCCGGGCGTGACCAGCGAGACGATGCTGATGAATCTGGATATGGAATCGATCGCAGCGGCGAGCGGGTCAGCCTGCACTTCCGGTTCCCTGGAGATTTCCCATGTCCTGGAGGCAATGAAGCTTCCTGAAAATGTACTGCATTCGGCGATTCGCTTCAGCTTTGGAATGGGTAATACTAGGGAAGAAATAGAACGCACCGCTCAGAAAATTGCAACCATCTTAAAACGCGTACGTAAATAATGATCAGGGCTCCCCTGTGTGGTGACTAAGGGAGGGAAGAGGTCAGACGACGCCAACAGCCGGGCAGGAAGGAATACACATTCCCCACCTGCGCAATTTGTGCGATAAGGAGGTCCTGCCAGTGTTGAAGATGCAAGGAATGATCGGGCTTGCCGTATTTGATATTGAGGATGGCAAACAGCTTGGGAAGATTCATGATTTCATCTTAGGGGAAGACTGGTCTGTCCAGGGCTTTGAGCTGGAAGGCAAAGCGTTGTTTTCTTTACAGGTTCGGACCGTTCTCTGGGAGGATATTGTATCCCATGGAGAGGACGCTATTATGATTCGTAATCAACAGTCAGTGCGCCAGGTGGCGGCTGACGATATCAAGCATACATTTCTTCTTGGAGACAACAAGATCAAGGACATGCCCGTTCTGACCAACGAAGGAGCCAGACTGGGCTATGTCTCGGATGTTTACTTTAATCCGGAACTGGGTAAAAGCATTACCGGGATTGAAATTAGTGACGGTTTTATCTCGGATTTAATTGGCGGCAGAAAATGGCTTCCTGTCAGCAGCCAGATTGCTTTTGGTGAAAGCGCCATATTGGCGCCGGAGGCCAGCAATGAACGCCTGGAGGAGTGCCTTTGATTTGCAGTTGATGCTGTATGGACGGTGAATTCTGATTGAAGCAGACACAGGATACCTGGTATTTTGCGGTGTGGGAGAATCAGGACATGCGCCAGAAGGATGGGTCAACTGCCCAAACTTTTAGACGGATAGGGTGAGCGCGGAGTGAAATGTCCAAACTGTAGTTCCAAAGATATCGGCAAGATCGGTTCCCACCAGTTCTATTGCTGGGGCTGCTTTATTGAGCTGACGGTGAACGGCGGCAAAATGTCAGTGTATCAGGTGGAAGAGGATGGCACGCTCAGTTCGCTGGACGATCTGTTCATTGAGAAGCCGGTAGCTGCATCTGCTCACGCGCAGATGTCCTCGTGAACATTTACACATGATGACAGATAGTAGTCATGGCCGCAGCTATGCAATCTTAGCAGGATACATACCCTTTATATAGCAGCAGGCTAATGACACAGGCCCCGGCAGATCGTGTACCTCGATAGTGATGTACAGTAGATCGGTCGGAGGCCTTTTTGCACCAGAGCTTTACGAATAACAGGGATAGCAGATCGATCGAGGATGGTGTGCGCTGTACGATTGACAGACTTTCGCACGCTGGATATACTGATATAGGTTGTTGAAAAGCCGTGAAATCCCGGATCATGCCAATAAATTTGTGTAATTTGGATATACAGTGGGTTAATGCCTGTTGTTCACCAGCCTTTGCATAATAAAAAAGGGTTGCAGGGATACACCGCTGTACGGAATACAAGAATACCGTCCCTGATCTTTGACAGGGGCGTTTTTTAGATTTTAAGGCTGTTACATAGCATTTTGCGAAATGCTGTCCATACCCCCAAGGAGGCTCATACTTATGAAAGCAAGTGAAATTCGTTCCAAATGGCTCGCTTTTTTTGAAAGCAAAGGACATAACGTCGAGCCGAGTGCACCACTCGTCCCAAATAATGATCCATCCCTGCTGTGGATCAATGCCGGTATGGCTCCACTGAAAGCGTATTTTGACGGTCGCGTTAAACCGGAAAATCCGCGTATTACGAACTCGCAAAAATGTATTCGTACCAATGATATTGAAAACGTGGGTAAAACCCGTCGTCACCATACGTTCTTCGAGATGCTGGGTAACTTCTCCATCGGCGATTATTTCAAAGAGGAAGCGATTACCTGGGCATGGGAATTCCTGACCGGCAAAGAGTGGATCGGCTTCGATCCGGAGCGTCTGTCGGTTACAGTGTACCCGGAAGACGAAGAAGCATTCAAACTGTGGAACGAGAAAATCGGTCTGCCTGCAGAGCGCATCATCAAGCTGGAAGACAACTTCTGGGATATTGGCGAAGGCCCTTGTGGTCCTTGTACCGAGATTTTCTATGATCGCGGCGATGCCTATGGCAAGCTGGACCCAAGTGATCCGGAAATGTATCCGGGTGGCGAGAATGAGCGTTTCCTGGAAGTATGGAACCTCGTATTTTCCCAGTTTAACCATAACAAAGACGGCAGCTATACACCGCTGCCTAACAAAAATATTGATACAGGCGCAGGTCTGGAACGCTTCGCTTCCATTATCCAGGATGTAGATTCCAACTTTGACACCGATCTGTTCCAACCGATGATTCAGGAAACGGCTCAAATCGCTGGCGTAACCTACAAGCAAAATGAAGAGACCGATGTAGCACTCAAAGTTATTGCTGACCATGTGCGTACGGTAACTTTTGCTGTCGGTGATGGCGTACTGCCTTCCAATGAAGGACGCGGTTATGTAATCCGTCGTCTGCTGCGTCGTGCGGTTCGTTACGGTAAAGTAATCGGTCTGGACAAGCCATTCCTGTTCAGTCTCGTCAAAACCGTTGGCGATGTGATGGGTGTATACTATCCGACTGTTGTCGAGCAGCGTGAATATATCGAGAAAATTATTCGTACCGAGGAAGAACGTTTCCACGAAACACTGTCCGATGGTCTGAACATTCTGGCTGAACTGGCAGAGCAGGCCAAACAGCAGGGACAAAATGTAATTAGCGGTGCAGAAGCATTCAAACTGTACGACACCTACGGCTTCCCGTTCGATCTGACAGAAGACTATGCGCTGGAAAATGGTCTGACCGTCGATCGCGAAGGATTCGATGCATCCATGCAAGAGCAGCGTACCCGTGCACGTGCAGCGCGTCAGGATAGTGGCAGCATGAAAGTACAGGGCGGCGTATTGTCTGACTTTGAAGGCAAGAGCGAGTTTATCGGCTATGAGCAGCTGACCGTACAATCTACAGTAGCAGCCATTATCAAAGATGATGCTTTTGTAGAAAAGGCAGGCGTAGGTGAATCGGTCCAGGTTATTCTCGATGTGACTCCTTTCTATGCAGAGAGCGGCGGTCAGGTCAGTGACCTTGGTCTGCTGAGCAGTGACAAGGTAGAAGCTTCGGTAGAAACCCTGTTCAAGGCACCACGTGGACAGTCTGTTCATATCGTAACGGTAAGCTCCGGCGAACTGGCAGTTGGTGATGTCGTTACCGCTCAGGTCGATGCACCCAATCGCAATGACATTATCAAAAACCATACAGCGACTCACCTGATGCACAAAGCGCTCAAAGAAGTACTGGGCAACCATGCCAACCAGGCAGGTTCCCTGGTAGAAGCCGAGCGTCTGCGCTTTGACTTCTCCCACTTCAGCAGCATCACACCGGAAGAGCTGGCTGATGTAGAGCGTCGTGTCAACCAGGAAATCTGGAAAGCTCTGGACGTAGAAATTAACTATATGGGTATCGATGAAGCCAAGGAACTGGGCGCTATGGCCTTGTTCGGCGAGAAATACGGCGATATTGTTCGCGTCGTGAAGATCGGCGATTACAGCATTGAGCTGTGCGGAGGCTGTCATGTACTGAATACCTCCCAGATCGGTCTGTTCAAAATCGTATCCGAGAGCGGTATTGGCTCTGGTGTACGCCGGATCGAAGCGGTAACCGGACGTCTGGCATATATGTTCCTGGACAGCCAGCTGGATCTGCTCAAGCAGGCTGCTGTACAGCTGAAATCCAATGTGCATGATGTACCAAAACGTGTAGAAGCACTGAACCAGCAGCTGCGCGAGCTGGGCCGTGAAAACGAATCCCTGCAAAGCAAGCTGAGCCTGATCGAAGCCGGACAGCTGACCGACAAAGTCGAAATGATCGGCGAGACACAATTGCTGGCAACAGCAGTCAGCGTATCTAGTATGGATGCACTGCGTGGTCTGGCAGACGAGCTCAAAGGCAAATTGCCGGAAGCTGTACTCGTACTGGGCGCAGCGATCGATGATAAAGTAAACTTTGTCGTTGTTGTACCAAAATCCGGTATCGAGCGCGGACTTCATGCCGGCAAACTGGTCAAAGAAGTCGCAGCCATCTGCGGCGGTGGTGGTGGCGGCCGTCCGGATATGGCTCAAGCCGGTGGTAAAGATGCTTCCAAGCTGAACGAAGCTATCGAAGCAGCCAAGAAGCACGTTGCATCGATCTAATTTATAAGTTCTGCAATCTGCCATATAATCATCCCAAAGTACAGATATCCAATCTGTCACCAGTGATTATGGGAACAGGTCTACAAATGATCTTGTAAATGCCTAAAACATTTAAATACCTGAACGACCTATCATGTTGTATGCTTTACCCACAATTCAATGTAAAATCTGTTGTACCACCGGCTGATGCAATAAGCGCAGAGCGGAGGCAAGGGAATAGGGCAAAGGACGACATTGGAGCACAGGCATCTTCATTTCCACCTGCTCCAAAGATTCCTGTGCTCTACCGGAGGACGTGCCCTATCCCTTTCCGCAGCGCTTGTTGCACCTGGCCGCATTTCTCTACACAAACTTTCCAAAAAATTGTAACTTTTTGATTTGTTTTAGCGTAAATATTTCTTGTATATCCCTTGATGTGTTATGATGAGGAAGAATCAACATGATCATCAGGGGATTCCATTTTGAGGAAGCGTGTGAGCAAACACTTTTTCCGAAAAGCGAGGTGTCAGCGAGTGGACTCCATGGACAAAACAGTCAAGTTTAGCGTGAAGGGCGATGAGCACGAGAGCTCCTCACAGGAAATCCTACTCACCGTGTACGATGCACTGGTTGAGAAAGAGTACAATCCGATTAATCAGATTGTCGGCTATCTTATTTCGGGGGACCCCGCTTATATTCCCCGTCATAATAATGCACGCAGCCTGATCGGCAAAAAAGAGCGGGATGAATTAATAGAAGAACTGGTCCGTTCCTACCTGGCCAGTCATCGGTAGAGACGGAGCGTAAGGAAATGAAAATATTAGGACTGGATTATGGAGACCGCCGGATCGGTGTCGCTGTCAGCGATGCATTCGGCTGGACCGCTCAGGGAGTCGAAGTCATCGATCGTCAGCGCAATCCCCAGGTTGACGAGCGTATCGCTGAACTCATACAGGAATATGAGATCAGTGAGATTGTGGTTGGACTTCCCAAGAATATGAACGGTTCTGTCGGTCCCCGTGGTCAAATATGTATCGATTTTGCAGAACATCTTCGGGAATCTGTGCAGCTGCCTGTTCACCTATGGGATGAGAGGCTTACAACGATGTCAGCCGAGCGCACATTGATTGAGGCTGATGTAAGTCGCAAGAAACGCAAGCAGGTCGTTGATAAAATGGCCGCAAGCTTGATACTACAAAATTACTTGGATTCTAAAAGTAAAAGGTGAGGGTGGTTAATATGGCGAAGGATCAAAATTTGCTTGAGGACGAACCAGAAATTATTTACATTCCTGATGATGAGGGTAATGAAGAGGAATTTGAAGTCATCATGAAATTCGAAGTCGACGGTTCGGACGCCAAATATATGATGGTCGTGCCTATGGAAGCCACAGAGGACGATACCGATGAAGTATATGCGTTCCGATATGAAGAGGAAGAAGACGATCTGAAGCTCTACATCATTGAAGATGAAGCGGAATGGCAGATTGTTGAAGAAACTTTCAATACATTAGTTGCTGAATTGGATGGTGAATAAACCGATGAGTGATCTTTCTGCGAGTAGCGTCAAGTTAACAACAAGACTGCTGGAAGCCTATGGTGTGCTGATCGAATTGACAGATGAGCAGGACCAGACAACAGTTTATCGTCTGATCAGTGAGTTTGAGACGGAGACCGGTGCTTATGCTGTATTGCAAAAAGACACAGGTCTGCCGGAGGATGAAGTAGAGATTCTCAAAATTATCGACTCCACCGAAGGTCGTCCGGAGCTGGTAACAATCGATGATGACGATGAATGGGAAGATGTAGCCGAGCTGTATGACGAACTGACATTACCGTTTGAAGATTAATCACGGCTGGTTACAGCACGCAGTCCTATCAAGTGCTCAACTCATGTACTTACCTGAAAAGAGCGGAATCTTTCCGCTCTTTTTGGCTGTCAAAGGAGATGTTATATCTATTGCGTAGGCGAGCTGGAAAATTGGGTTGTCTGTTTTTGATCATTATCGTTATTATTGTGGGAATCGTAGTATACGGCTGGAGGGCGATGCAGCCAACTGCCGCATCGGAACAACCGGTCGCTTATACACTGGAACAGGGAACCTCCAGTGCAACACTGGCCAACCAGCTGGAAGAGAAAGGCCTGATCCGGAATGCAACAGCATTCAGGCTGTATCTGAAAATGAACAGTCAAGGTAGTCAGTTCAAGGCAGGCGATTATGAATTCACACCAGGAATGACATACGAGCAGATTATTACCAAGCTGAACAATGCAGAGGTCATCGTGCCCAAAACGATGAAATTTACGATTCCGGAAGGATATACGGTCACGCAGATTGCCGATAAGCTGAGCGGCGAAGGATTTGTGGATCGTGCCAAATTCATGGCACTGGTCGATAACCCTTCCCAGTTTAAGCAGGCACGTGAATGGAATGTACCGACCGGCAAAGGAATTCTTCATCCGCTGGAAGGCTATCTGTTCCCTGCCACTTATAATCTTCCGATTGAAAGCACCGAAGAAGATGTTATTGCCAATATGCTGGCAGGTACACGTACCAATCTGAACAGCATAAAGGAACTGGATGCCAAGCTCAAAGTACGCAAAATGACCCTTCATGAACTGCTGACTGAAGCATCTCTGGTCGAACGTGAAGTGGTTGTACCGCAAGAGCGCGCTGAAGTCGCAGGTGTTATCGATAACCGTCTCAAAAAGAATATGAGATTGCAGATTGATGCGACTGTCCAGTATGCACTGGGCAAGCAAAAAGCGCGTCTGTTATACTCGGATCTTGAAATCGACAGTCCGTACAACACGTACCGGAATGAAGGGCTTCCGCCGGGGCCGATTGCCAATCCGGGGATTGAAGCGATCCGGGCAGCTTTGGAGCCGAAGACTTCCGAATACCTGTACTATGTTACCAAAAAAGATGGTACAGGCAGTCATCTGTTTGCGAAGACCTACCAGGAGCATCTGAAAAATATCGAGACCAGCAAAGCAACCAGCTCGACTAACGGTGGATAGACAGTAGATCCAGAGAATACACATACACAGGGATATAGTCCGGCAGGTCCGGGATATATCCCTGTCTGTCCGTCCTTTACTAAAATTTAGACAATATATATTCACTACCCTGCAGTCAGAACCGTAGAATTACTGGTACAATGAACAATGTAGCAAGACAGGGAAACGCAGATAGGATTAATATACAGCCGCACAGGCTGGGAGGTGGGCTTTACATGAGTAACAAACCTGAACTGTTGGTGACAGTCTCCTCGATGGAGGAATTGCGCCGTCTGGCAGAAGCAGGAGCCGACGCATTTCTGGTCGGTGAGGAGCGTTATGGCATGCGTATGCCGGGGGAATTTACACGAGAAGATGTTGCCGAAGCAGCAGCCTATGTACATGCACAGGGCAAGCGCATCTATGTAGCTGTCAATAATTTGATGACGAATGATGTACTGGATGAACTGCCGGCTTATATTGCCGCACTGCGCGATGCAGGAGTCGATGGAGTCGAGTTTGGTGATCCATCGGTGCTGGCAGTAGTACGCGAAGTTGCACCGGAGATGGCGCTTCACTGGAATGCAGAGATGACTTCGACCAACTCATCCACAGCCAATTACTGGGGCCGTAAAGGGGCAACCCGAGCCGTACTGGCACGTGAGCTGAATATGGATGAAATCACAGGCATGATGGACAAAATGCAGGTAGAAGCCCAGGTACAGGTGCACGGAATGACCAATATTTATCATTCCAAACGTCAGTTGGTACAGAGCTATATGGAGCATCAGGGTAGACCGGTCAGCGGCGATCTGGGATTGCAGCGAGGATTATTCCTGATCGAGGCAGAGCGCCGGGACGAGAAATTCCCGATCTATGAAGACAGCAATGGAACCCATATTATGAGTTCTGAAGATATCTGTATTCTGGAAGATCTGCATCTGCTCATGGAAGCAGGCGTACAGAGCTTCAAGATTGAAGGTATACTAAAATCGACAGCATATAACGAAGCTGTGGTTCGTGCCTACCGTCAGGCGATTGATGCTTACGCAGCCGATCCGGATCGTTACGAGTTTGACGAAGAATGGCTGGATGAAGTACGTCGTCTGCAGGACCCCGAGCGGGAGTTGGGATTCGGCTTCTTTTATAAGGAACAGGTGTATTGATAAGCAACAAGATCAAGGGGGAGATCTCCATGAATACCATGGATAAACCAAAATATTTCGGAAAACGTCATCGTCTTGCCAAGCCGGAGCTGCTTGCACCTGCAGGTAACCTGGAAAAACTCAAGTTTGCGATCCACTATGGTGCAGACGCTGTGTACATTGGCGGACAAAAATACGGCCTTCGGTCCAACGCGGATAACTTCAGCTTTGAAGAGATGCGGGAAGGCGTTGAATTTGCCAATAAATATGGAGCCAAAGTATTCGTCGCTACGAATATCTATGCCCATGATGAAGATATTGATGGTATCGAAGAATACCTGCGCAATCTGGAGAATGCCGGAATCTCGGCGATCATCGTAGCTGATCCAACCATTATCGAGATCGCTCTGCGCTGTGCGCCGAAGCTGGAAGTGCATCTGAGCACCCAGCAGTCGACGATCAACTGGCAGGCCGTGAAATTCTGGAAAGAAGAAGGATTGCCGCGTGTTGTATTGGGACGCGAGACCAGTCTGGAAGAGATTGCCGAGATCAAAAAGCATGTAGATGTAGAGATCGAAGCATTTATTCATGGAGCAATGTGTTCTTCTTTCTCGGGACGCTGCGTATTGTCCAACCACTTTACCGACCGTGATTCCAACCGTGGTGGCTGCTGTCAGTCCTGCCGCTGGAAATATGATCTGTTCGAAGATGCCCGTCCACAGACCGACTGGGTATCCGAAGAAGAAGCAGCAGACAATCGTGTACTGGAGCAGTTCCGTCTGGGTGTCAATCAGAAGCCGCTGTATGAAGAGAATGATAATCCATTCTCTATGGGCTCCAAGGATCTCTGTATGCTGGAAGCGATCCCCGATCTGATCGAAGTCGGCATCGACAGCTTCAAAATCGAAGGTCGTATGAAATCGATCCACTATGTGGCAACCGTGGTGAATGCGTATCGTCAGGCAATCGATTCCTACATGGCTGATCCGGAGAACTATGTACTGAAACCCGAATGGCTGGAGGATATCAACAAAGCCGCCAACCGTCCACTGAATACCGGATTCTTTTATGATACGCCGGATAACGAAGATCATATCTATGAGCCGGAAGACAAAGCTGTACCGTATGACTTTGCCGGATTGGTACTGGATTATGATGAAGCTACAGGCATCGCTACGATTCAGCAGCGTAATAATTTTAAGCCGGGTCAAGAGATTGAATTTTTCGGTCCAGGCAATACATTCTTCAAGCAGACTGTAGGCCAGATCTGGGATGAAGAAGGCAATGAACTGGATGCTGCCCGTCATCCACTGCAAAAGATCAAAATGAAAGTGGATCAGCCGGTTCGCTACTTTGATATGATGCGCAAAAAGAATGTCAAAAAAGTCAAAATGTCAGCAGCGGTATAATATCGTTAAAAGGTATCATGATTTTTTAAACATTAGATATAGCTAAATAAATAAGGTCTTTTATACTTTATAGTATAAAAGACCTTATTTTTGTGCGAAAAAGGTTAATTTATCCTGATGCTGTACCGATAATGAAAGCATACGTATATCCATCGTACCTGTTTGGCAGTTTATGATAGTACATTTTAACTGTATAACTAACTTAGAATAACATCTTAATTAAAATGAATTCTAATGTGGTAGGTGAAGGGTCATGGGATTGGGACGCAAACGGAGCAAGTCGGGTCAGCAGCCAGCCAGACTGGATAAAAAATTATTGAAAAAAAGCAGGAAACAAAAGGAATCGCTGCAGCAAACAAACATAACCGATTCATCAACTTCAAAAGCGGATCCAAAAGCAATACATAAATGGGCTAAAGCAGCCTCCGGAATAGTGAATTCCACCTCCGGACGCAATAAATCAAGGAGAACGAGCGGCACAGAACAGCTGGACATACTACAAACTGCTCAGCAAGAAGCAGTCGTGCAGCAGGAAGATAAGATTTCCTTTGCCGATTCAGAGAACCAGTCCGGTATGAAGCCAGCACGCTGGAAAAGAAGCAAGGAATCGAAAAGCCGCTTACGTGCTGGGGCTGGAAGATTCGTTCCTGATTGGCGAGCACTGCATCCAGCCAAATCGGTAGGGATGAAGCTGTTTTTGATTTTCTTTGTGGCGATTATGCTGTTTGTGATTTCACTAGGCAGTTTCTCGTATTTTCAAGCTAAAAGTGTAATTAAAGAGAACGCTGCAATCAGCAATGAACAGACCATTATCCAGACCGGAGAAAAGCTGGACGTAATGCTGAATCAGCTTGTTAATTCTTCGATTCAAGTATTTTTTGATCCGACTATGCAAAAGGATCTGGCTACCCTGGGAAGAAAAGATCTTAATGATTATGACAAATACCAGACAATCAATTCGATAAGCGATAATCTGCAGAATCAGATGAATTCCATGGATTCGATCGAATCTATCTACATGGTACCTCTTGATGAAACGATGAATATTATTGGTGCAGGCGTAGGTATACCACAAGGCAGTGAAGTTCGCAGTACAGAATGGTACAAGTCTTTGGCCAAGGGCGATAGCGTCATGACCTGGATACCAACTGTACAAATGGATGGAGCCAACAAAAACTTTACGTATGCACGGGCGATGCGTATATCCAGCAGTGCCAGTTCCTTTGTCTTCGTAATGAGTATTAACAGCAAATGGATCAATGACCAGATCAGCAGTCTTAAGTTGGGAGACGGCAGCCATGTGGATCTGATTGGTGGATCGGATCATACCGTAATCGCTTCCACAGAACCAGATACTGTTGCTAAGCCTTCTGTATATGGATTTCTGAATGAGATTCAAAATGGCAGTGGACGTTTTCAGAATGATGAAGGTGCAGCGCCGATACTGGTAGCCTACAGTGTACTCGACACCGTGGATTGGAAGCTGGTAGGAACTGTGCCTGTTCAGTCACTGGTTGCCAGTGCCGACGGGATTCTAACGATGACCTGGATTATGGCCATCATTGACGGGCTGGTCGCGATAGTAATCGGCATATTGATTATTCGCATGATTGGCAGACCGCTGCGCAAGCTGCAGCAGTTGATGAATCAAGGGGCACAAGGAATGCTGCATGTGCGTACCGATCACCGTTCGTCGGATGAGATTGGTCAGCTCTCGCTGGCTTTTAATGAGATGATGAGCAATATTACTGCATTGGTACAGCAGACTAATCACTCTGCCCAGCAGGTGCTGGATACTGCGACTTCTCTTAGTCAGGCTTCCAGACAGACAGCCACTTCGGCGAGTGAGATTGCTACAGCTACCGAAGAAATCGCAAATGGAGCCAGTAGCCTGGCACGTGAAGCGGAGCGGGGCACGGAACTGGCAGATACGATGAATCAGCAGATGGGCAAAGTGGTAGCTGCTAATGAACAGATGGGTGCTTCTGCCCAGCAGGTAGAGAAAGTCAGTGAGACCGGAGTACAACATATGGAGCAGCTGCTTCACAAAACTACAGTGACCCAGGATATGATTCGTTCTCTGGGAGCACGCATAGATTCACTCAAAGAAAGTACGTCTTCTGTACAGCAGGTACTGGACGCGATGCAGAATATTACCAAGCAGACGAACATCCTGTCCCTGAATGCGACGATTGAAGCCGCCAGGGCTGGAGCAGCAGGCAAAGGATTCATGGTCGTAGCCGGCGAGGTTCGGAATCTGGCGGAGCAGTCCCGTCAGTCGATTCTGATGGTCGGCGAGATTACTGCCAATATCCAGAATGAAATGGAAGAAACGGTGAAGGTGCTTAATCAGGCCTATCCTCTTTTCCGGGAACAGACCGAATCGGTTAAAGATACAACATCGATCTTCGAGACTGTGCAGAGTCAGATGGTGGAGTTTGTAGAGAAGCTGAATTCGGCGACCACCTCGATCAGTGAGCTGAATCAGGTACAGCAGGTTATCAATGAAGCGATGAGCAATGTGAGTGCAGTGGCAGAACAGTCTTCGGCTACCTCCGAAGAAGTCGCTTCGCTCAGTAATGAACAGCAGAATGTCAGTGGTCAACTGGTCACACTGTCCGGTCAGCTGGAAAATGTATCGGTAGAGTTGAAAGAAACAATCTCCCGATTTACCATTGAGCAAGAGCAAGAGCAAGAGCAAGAGCAAGAGCAAGAGCAAGAGCAAGAGCAAGCACTGGTACAGGCGCCGTATCAGGTAGATGTAGACACAGATGATGGTAAAGGAAATAAAAAGCAGGCGGATACCGCAGTTGATAATATAGACCAGTCCACTCGCGTAAAAGATTCTGTAGACCAAGAGAACAAGGAAACTGGGTTACCTATACTGGAAAAAGAAGCTTGACGTATTTCCAGAAAGTATCCATTCACTTCATGGGCAAGCCGCTGTAAATATTATTCGGTCATCCATCTTTTCTAAATATTAGAACTATCCTATTAACAAAATATTTCCAACAAATCTACTCAATAACAAAACCCATCGATATTCCGACTTGTATCATCTGTCAGGATATCGATGGGTTTGTTATTGTACAGGTATGTCCGGATAATGTCTGTATCTACAATCAATCAGGATCGGGGAAGATCCTCACGAATCGGTTCGAACTCTTCTTTGGGCAGACGAATCCAGCGCTTCAGATAACCCTGCTGGAACAGTTCTTTGAGCAGGATGATTAGCACAGGCGATAATACCAGACCAGCCACTCCAAAAATAGATAGTGAAATGATCATGGCAGACAGCATCAGATAGGCAGAAGAGATACCAATTGAATTGCCGGTAATCTTGGGCTCCAGCAGCTGGCGAGTCAGCATGACCACGATTAACACGATAGTCAATCCGATCGCAAGACCTGTCTGGCCTACGATAAACAGGTAAATGATCCATGGAATAAAGACAACGGGAATCCCAAGCAGCGGCAAAATATCAAAAGCTGCACTAAGCAGCGCCAGTGCAAAGGAATGATCCACACGCAAAATCAGCAATCCTATGTATACAAGTACAAATGTAATGATGACCATGATGAGCTGGGCTTTGATATATCCGCCAATCGCGCGGAATACATATTGCTTCAGAAAATAATAGGCTTTTTTGATCGTATTGGGCGTTTTCTCCTCGGCGACTCTTCGCCACAGATTAATCTCTGCACTCAGGAAAAAGGCCAGAATAATACCGACAGCAAAGTTCCCGATAAAAGAGGAGAACGTACCGAGCCAGCCAATCGCATAATTAAAGGTTGCTTTGACCCAGATAGCCAGTCCGGCAGTAAAGGTAGCAAAATACTCGTTGATCCGTTCGGTAAGATCGGCAGGCAGTGCATTCATTTCCCGCTGCAGTATCGTGGTAAAACTGGCGAAATGCTGCTGTACAATAACAGCATAACGTGGAAGTTCATCCGCGACCTGACTGATCTGGGATACAAAGATCAAGCCGGCGCCAAACAGCGCACCCAGAATAATGAGTACAAAGGCAAGAACGGCTATCGCGGAGCAGACCATTTTGGGCAATCCTCTGCGATTCAGGAACATGGCAAACGGCTCGATAATTGCAAAGATCAATACCGACAGGAATACAGGGGCAGCGATTCGGTAGAGCTGGCTGGAAATCAACATCACCAGATAGACCGTTAGAATAACAATGCCGATATCAAACGCGGTTCGCCAGTACTTTTTGTAAAGAGGTAACATGTGATGCCAAATCTCCTTTGCTTAATAAAATAGACAAACCTGTACCGAAAAACTTACTTTCCGGCAGAATTGGAGCAATTCGTTCATAGAGTAGCAGTTCCGACTGTACATATACGATGTGTCCGTCGGATTTGTTCCAAAAATAAAAGGCAGCATTACTGCAGGGAGAAATAGATAAGACGTCTGTTCACACACAAAAGGCTTTCCCACCTGATTTTCATCAGGGAGAAAGCCTGGGATGATCCGGCAAGAGACAGAAGATATTTTTGCCGGAAAATAAGGTTGGATCAGATTTTCATGATACCGCCCATGCTTGCGTTGGTCACAAGCTTGGAATAACGTGCCAGATAACCGGTTTTGACTTTTGGCTCGAATTCTTTCCATTCGGTACGACGGCGTTCAGCCATTTCTTCTTCGCTGATATGAAGTTCGATTTTGCGTTCGTTCAGATCCAGCTCGATGATATCTCCATCGTGTACGAAAGCGATTGGACCACCTTCGGCTGCTTCCGGCGAGATGTGACCGATACTGATACCACGGGAAGCGCCGGAGAAGCGTCCGTCAGTGATCAAGCCGACTTTGGCACCAAGACCCATACCGACGATCTGGGAAGTAGGAGCGAGCATCTCAGGCATACCAGGTCCGCCTTTTGGACCTTCGTAACGGATAACAACAACATGGCCTTCTTTGACATGACCATTGGCGATACCGTACAGTGCATCATCCTGGGAATCAAAGCAGATCGCAGGACCTTTGTGATAGCCGCCTACAGAAGCATCTACTGCACCGACTTTGATAATAGCACCTTCTGGAGCGAGGTTGCCGAACAGTACAGCCAGACCGCCACGTTCCGAATGCGGGTTGTCGATCGCATGGATAACTTCATGATTCTGGATCTCCTGGCCTTCGACATTCTCGCGAAGTGTCTTGCCGGTAACAGTGATACAGTTCTCATGCAGTGCACCCGGTTTTTTGAGCAGTTCGTTCAGAACGGCGCTCACGCCACCTGCCAGATGGACATCTTCAATATGCCAGTCGGATGCCGGAGCGAGCTTCGCCAGATGCGGTACACGGTTGGCTACTTCGTTGATGCGTTCGATCGGATAGTCGATCTCGGCTTCGTGTGCCAGTGCCAGCGTGTGCAGTACCGTATTGGTGGAACCGCCCATTGCCATATCCAGTGCAAAAGCATTGTCGATGGCTTCCAATGTAACGATATCACGCGGTTTCAGATCCAGCTTGATCAGTTCCATCAGCTGCTTAGCGGATTTTTTGACGAATTCCTTGCGGTCTTCGGAGACAGCGAGGATCGTACCATTACCCGGCAGTGCGATACCCAGTGCTTCGGCCAGACAGTTCATAGAGTTGGCTGTGAACATACCGGAGCAGGAGCCACAGGTTGGACAGCCGAACTGTTCCAGTTCCAGCAGACTCTTGTCATCGATTTTACCTGCCTGATAAGCGCCTACGCCTTCAAAGACAGAAGTCAGGGAAATCGAACGCCCTGTGCTGTCTTTACCAGCTTTCATCGGTCCGCCGCTGACAAACATGGTCGGGATATTCACGCGCAGTGCGCCCATCATCATACCCGGTGTGATTTTGTCACAGTTCGGGATACATACCATGCCGTCGAACCAGTGAGCAGAGACTACCGTTTCCAGGGAATCTGCGATAATCTCGCGGCTTGGCAGGGAATAACGCATGCCGATATGACCCATGGCAATACCGTCATCAACACCAATTGTATTGAATTCGAATGGAACGCCGCCAGCTTCACGGATCGCTTCCTTGACGATTTTACCGAATTCCTGCAGATGCACATGTCCCGGTACGATATCGATGTAAGAGTTACATACCGCAATAAACGGCTTGCCAAAGTCTTCCTCTTTTACCCCTGCTGCACGCAGCAAACTGCGATGTGGCGCCCGATCAAAGCCTTTCTTGATCATATCGGAGCGCATCTTTTTGTTTGTGTTGACTGCCATGGTGTCGGTTTCCCCCCAAATATATAATATAGTAGCTTTTTTGCTTTAGCGCGTTTGAACGCCAAAGGCACAAGCTGAAAAGAAGATGCATAATACGACAGGATACTACACGAATTACACAAAAGTTTTTAATAGAGTCTATCATAACTGCTATCTTTTTACTAGCTTATATTATATAACACCACAAAAAGCAGACGTCTCTGCCGATTGTGACCAGAGAAGTCTGCTTGATCTTGCATTATGACAGAGCATAATGCATCTATAGGGAGAATTAACGGCTGCCGCCCTTACGTCCAATTTCTTTGTAGAAATCTTTATCATGGGACTCTGAAGTTGCTTCTCCGCCTTTACGCCCGATCTCCTGATAGAATTCCTTGTCATGGGATTGGGAAGTGGCCTGACCACCTTTTTTACCAATTTGCTGATAGAACTCTTTGCTGTGATTTTTGGAAGTAGCCTGTCCGCCCATGCGCCCGGCTTCTTCGCGGCTCATTTTCCCAGTGCTTTTGCTGCGTGCCATAACAATATCACTCCTGTCAAAATAGATTAGGTAAAGCTACATGTAGTTGCTCTTTAATTACCCGGTCCATTTGCCATGAAACGATATTTAGCCATTTATTTAGATATCGACTGCAAATTCTTCAGCGCAAAAACGAATATCGGCGCTGTGCGTGACGGAATTTGAGACGTACATAACGCGGAAGCTCCGGTTCTACCCAGTAATGTGTCCAGTGCCGGACAGCCGGCTGGGCAAGCAGCAGCGTGATCAGAATTGCCAGTACGATCATTAGCATAACTCCGGTTGTACTACTGATATGGCCAAACATACCGGAAGCTTCTATCGTACGGACAAGCAGACCATGCAGCAAAAATACATACAATGTGCGCCGTCCAAGCTCGGTAATATAATGGGATCGCCACGGAACAAAAGCGAGAAAAGCGAGAGAGGCAATCAATTGCAGCACATACATACCTATTCTTCCTGCCAGACCTTGCCATAGATCTACACCCAGCTGGATAAAGGTCTGGTTGCCGTAGAACCAACCGGTATTCAGCTGCCATTCTGTCAGAATGAATCCGGCAAGCAGTATTACCGACAATCCGGCGGCCAGCAGCTGACGATAACTATGGAACCAGGCTGTAAAGCGTTCAAATCTGAAGTGGTAACCGATAATGAAAAAAGGAAAATAGATCAGCGTCCGCGATAATGCCAGCCATACGCCGTCTACAGGCAATGAACCTACGAGCAGCCCAAGTACAACCGACAGAGTGAGCTGCTGGGCAAAGGTGAGCTGACGCATCATGATCATCATCAGCCGCCACAAAATATGTCCGGCGAGAAACCAGAGCAGCAGATAGGGGGCAAAAAACGAATGTGTAATCCCGTGCACCCGAAATACCGTAAAATCCAGCAGCGAATAGATGCTCTGAAACAAAATATACTGCAGCCCGATAGTGCGCAGGATTTTGAGTCCTGTGCGTCCATAGAGATTGGAACGGGCAAAATATCCGGTAACCAGTACAAACAGCGGCATATGGAATGAGAAAATCCACAGGAAAATCCCATGTGCCACATCGGAATCATGGATCAATGGTTCCAGCATATTGCCGATCACCACGCATACAATTAACAGAAAACGCAAATTTATAAAGTAAGTCTCCCCTGCTGCGGAGCAGTGGGCATGAGCTGATGTACGCGGCGGTTGATAGAGATGGCTGATATTCATCATTTTCCCTCCACAAATTCTGATGATTTAAAAATAAGACAAAAAAGATTTTAATATTGTGATTAAATTCACAATAGAAAGCGTTCTCTGTCATTAAAATTGTGTATATATGATGAAGCTGCATCATTGACAACAAAGAAAGCGGTTGCGAAAATGGATAATATGACCAGCTACATACCATGGCATGAAATAATGCCGAATCAGGAGGATGGATAATGAACAATCAGAATGGTTATCCGGAAGTGGTCACTTTCGGGGAATCCATGGGTTTGCTGACTGCGGAAGACTCCCGCGGACTGGAATATGCGGCACAGCTGCGCAAATCATTCGGCGGTGCGGAGAGCAATCTGGCGATCGGTATTGCACGACTCGGTCACTCAGCCGGATGGTGCGGTCGACTCGGCGATGATCCGCTGGGTCATATGATCCAAAAATCGATCCGGGGAGAAGGCGTGGATGTATCCCGCTCTATTCTGGCAGAGGGGGAACCCACCGGGCTGATGCTGCGTGAAAATGCGTCGGGTCATGCATCCGTCTACTATTACCGCAAACTATCAGCGGCCAGCCATATGACACCGGAAGATCTGGATGAGGATTATATCCGTAATACCCGCATCCTGCATGTGACCGGCATTACGGCAGCGATCAGTGCATCCGGACTTGCTACAGTGAACCGAGCCATGGATATTGCAAAAGAAGCCGGTGTAACCGTATGTTTTGATCCGAATCTGCGGCTGAAGCTATGGACACTGGAAGAAGCTCGTCCGGTACTGCTTGCGCTGGCGGAGAAATGTGATTATTTCCTGCCCGGGCTGGATGAACTGGCATTGCTATACGAGACAGAAGATCAGAACGAGATCTTTGCCCGTCTGCGTCAGCTGCATGCGGTCAGCATTGTCAAAGGTGGTCCTGATCTTACGTATGTGGTCGAAAAGGATAATACGCTGGAAGTTCCTTATTTCAAAGCAGATCGTGTACTCGATACAGTCGGGGCAGGTGATGGATTCTGTGCTGGCTTCATTACAGGATTGCTGCGCGGCTATACGATTGAAGAAGCGGTACGGCTGGGTAATCTGAATGGTTCCATGGTAATTCAGGCAGTCGGAGACTGGGAAGCATTACCGACAGACAAGCAGGTACAGGCCAAGCTGAGCAACAAAGTCCATGTAGAGCGTTAATTGGATGATTGCAGAGTCTGCTAATTACAGGTTATGAGATGCTGGCTTTTAAAGTTTTTGATAGACATATATCAGCAGAACATAAGCAGTTCTGACAGGTATATGGATTTATTTCTAATCTAATTTCGATAACTAAGGAGTAACGACATGAAAAAACTACAACTGCTGCAAAAAATGATGGATAATGGTGTGGTCGCTGTACTGCGCGGAGATTCTGCAGATCAGGTATTCGCGATGGCTGAACAGGCAATCGCCGGAGGTATCAAAGTGATCGAAGTTACACTGACGGTACCGGGAGCACTGGGTGCCATCGAGAAGCTGAGCCGGATGTACAGCTGGGAATCGGATAGCGACAATTTTGCGATTATCGGAGCAGGTACTGTACTCGAGCCGCAAACTGCACGTGCAGCCATTATGGCAGGTGCCGAATTTGTTGTAGGTCCATCCTTGAATCCGGAAACCGTAAAAATCTGTAATCTGTACCGTGTCCCTGTCCTGCCGGGTGTAACGACGCTGGAAGGTGTTCAGCATGCCTTGGAACTGGGTGTGGATATTGTCAAACTGTTCCCTGGTAACCTGTATCAACCATCCATTATCAAAACGCTCAAAGGTCCTATGCCACAGGCCAACTTTATGCCAACAGGGGGAGTATCTCTGGATAATCTGGGAGAATGGATCAAAGGCGGAGCAGTAGCTGTAGGGATTGGTTCCGATCTGACGACAGAAGCTGTCAAAACAGGCAACCTCAGTCTGGTACGTCAAAGAGCCGAGCAGTACATGCAAGCTTACCGGGAAGCCAAACAGGGATAATTCCCCTTTTTAATCATTTTTGCAGACGTGTGCATAAAAAATAAAGAAAACTGCTTCAAATGATGATGTATAACAGTGTAGATGTTGCAGGATGGATAAGCTGTATTTATCTGTAAAACACATCAAACATATCGGTGCAGTCACCGGGTCCTAATTATTACTCCTAAATAACTATTTTGATCGGAAAGACGACCGAAAGTGTATTCCGTCTCATGGAAAGTGGTATACTACACATAGAGCAGCCTGTTGTCCTGCCAAGGAAACAGGCTGCTCTTGTATATCAGCAAGGCTCCGGCGGACTATAGATCAGGGTATCTGTTCATATCGGTACAAGCAAAAAGCAAGCTGGCGTTTATGACCCATTCCTGATCTGATACAATCCATAATGACCGGACTTGAAGTGGAAGGAGAACTTATGTTTAGACGGAAACGTAAATACGCAGGAAGTTATGGAGGCAGCCGCCGCGGCGGACGTGCCGGCAAGATTGGCAAGATTCTACTGGGTATTCTGATCGTGCTGCTTATTGTGGGCGGACTGGCTGCCTGGTATCTGTTGACGCCTTATGGGCCGACAGGAGAAGCAGAGCAGGCATTAACTGCACAGCAGCAAAAGGTAACCGTACATACGACAGAGAACTGGATAGCATTTGATGCGGCCAAGCCGAAAGGCAATAGTGTGATTTTCTATCCTGGAGCACGGGTGAAACCGGAAGCGTACAGTCTTTTTGCCAGAGATCTGGCTGCATCGGGTCATTCCGTATATATTATGAAATTCCCATTTAATTTTGCTTTTACCAAAGCGGATGCGGCCGATGCCGTAATCAGCAGCCATCCCGATGAGAAGTTTGTAATCGGAGGACATTCACTGGGTGGCGTGTTTGCTTCACGATATGCAGTCGCTCATACAGACCGGATTGCCGGTGTCTTTTTCCTGGCATCCTATCCGGATCAAAATGGCAATCTGGCGGAGCTCGGTCTGCCGGTGATGTCGATTACAGGCTCCAATGACGGTGTCCTGCAAAAAGACAAGTATGAAGCTTCCCGTTCCATGCTGCCAGCGGATACGGCTTACTATAGTGTAAAGGGCGGCAACCATGGACAGTTCGGCAGCTATGGTGAGCAGAAAGGCGATCAGCCTGCCCAAATCAGCGAGAAAGAACAGCGTGCCCAGACGGTCAATGCCTTGATCAGCTGGATGAAAGGCATCCCGGCAGACGGCAAAAAGTGATCATTCCGATCTGAAGATAGTCCAGATAAGGAAGCGGAGTCAGTCCTCTATTAGGTATAAATACTGGGCTGTAGAACTGGCCCATAGAGAATTGTGAAATGTCAGCAGATCAGCAAATAAATACCAAAGCATGATGCATCCAAGCAGTGTCTTTTTCCGTTGTTTTATCCGGAGGAAGACACTGCTTTTTGTATTGGTGGTTTTGGGGGTAAACTAATAAGGAAGATCATAGAATCACGGAAAGGAGACAATCAGTGGCAATTATCACGTATCAGTCGCGTCAGATTCACTGCGATGCCATACTATGGGACAAGGATGGAACACTGCTTGATTTTATGCAGCTGTGGGGCAAATGGGCGGAGCTGCTGCTGGGTCATATGGAAAATTATTTACATGCGCGTGGTGATTCTTTTACAGGCAGCCGTGAAAAGGTCATGGGAACTATCTATGATCATTCCGGCCGCTTGGTTGGTTATGATCCACGGGGGCCGATAGCCATAGCTTCTGCACCGGAAACGGTAGCGATTCTGTCCTGGCAGCTGTACAGCGCCGGTGTACCTTGGGACGAAGCGGTGCAGCATATTACAGACTTCAGTCGTCAGGCGATGGAGCATATGGAACAATCGAGGCCTGTTCAGCCGCTGCCCGATCTGGTACCGCTGCTGGACAGTTGCCGCCAGGCTGAAGTGCCGATGGCAGTCGTGACTTCGGACTATACTTCCGAAGCAATCAAGCATCTTCGCTGGAGCGGGCTGGAGACTTACTTTACCGAGATTATCGGCAGTGATCAGGTAGCGACAGGCAAGCCTGCACCGGATCTTGCGCTGCTGGCCTGTCAGCGTCTGGGAGTTCTACCGGAACGAACCGTATTGATCGGAGACAGTAACGCCGATATGCAGATGGGCCGCCAGGCAGGCTTGGATTGCTGTATCGGTATTTCGCCGACTGCGGGAATTTCTGGACATTTGCCGGATGCAGATATTGTTATTGAACATTACGGGGAACTGCAGATGTTATCCATGAGATAGCCTGTCTTGCTGGTCCTGCCATAGAGGGAGATGAATTCTCTCCTATTACATGGATATAGATCACAATTAGCAAATAAGGAGTGATTAATAGATGGATAAAGTAAACCAGCTGGCTCAGTGGATCAGGGAATCCGACCGAATCGTCTTTTTTGGCGGAGCAGGAACATCAACCGAGAGTGGAATTCCGGACTTTCGATCGGCTGCCGGACTGTATCAGGAAATGGGACAGCGTGGATATTCGCCGGAAGAAATGCTGAGCCGCCGATTTTTTGACCGGGAGCCAGAGCTGTTTTATGAATTCTACCGGTCCAAAATGCTGTACCCGGATGTACAACCCAATCCGGTGCACACGATTCTGGCTGAGCTGGAACAGCAGGGCAAGCTGCTAGCCATCATTACGCAAAATATTGACGGACTGCACCAGAAAGCAGGTAGCCGCAATGTGCTGGAGCTGCATGGTTCGGTACACCGCAATTACTGCATAGACTGCGGACAGAAATATACGCTGGCAGATGTGCTGGCACAGTCCGGCGTACCACGCTGTCCGGTGGATGGAGGAATTATCCGTCCGGATGTAGTGTTGTATGGAGAGTCACTGGATGCGGACGTGATCGACCGCGCAGTAGCAGCACTATCCTCTGCCGATCTGCTCATTATCGGTGGGACTTCGCTAACGGTGTACCCGGCTGCCGGATTCATCTCTTACTTCAAAGGCAGACATACGGTACTGATGAATGCCTCGACTACAGCGCATGATCGTCATGCCGATCTGCTCATTACCGATCCAATGGGACAGGTGATGAAACAAGTGCAGCAGCTGTTGGCAGAATGAAGATTGCATAATGATAACGCTTCCGGTATGATTTGTGAGGATATATGGATTTTATTCAGCTGAAGGGTGGGAATTACTTTGGTATATGTAGCTGCGGAAAATCGTTATGAGAATATGAAGTATAATCGTACCGGTCGGACCGGTCTGAAATTGCCTGCGATCTCGCTGGGGTTGTGGCATAATTTTGGAGGAATCAATTCCTATGAGAATTCCAGAGAGATGCTGACACGCTCCTTTGATCTGGGGATTACTCATTTTGACCTGGCGAATAACTATGGACCACCGGCAGGATCGGCAGAAGAGACATTCGGTCAGGTGCTCAAGCATGATCTGGCTGCTTACCGGGATGAGATGATCATCTCGACCAAAGCCGGTTATTATATGTGGCCCGGTCCATATGGCGAATGGGGCTCCCGCAAAAATCTGGTAGCCAGTCTGGACCAGAGCCTGAAGCGGATGGATCTGGACTATGTGGATATTTTCTACTCTCACCGTTTTGATCCGGAGACGCCGCTTGAAGAGACAATGATGGCGCTGGATCATATCGTACGCTCCGGTAAAGCATTATACGTCGGTATCTCCAGCTATAATGCAGAGCAGACCCGTGAAGCGGCACGCATTCTCAAAGAGCTCGGTACGCCGCTTGCGATTCATCAGCCGCGTTATTCCATGCTGGATCGCTGGATCGAGAACGGTCTGCAGGATACGCTGGATGATGTGGGAGCAGGGAGTATTGCTTTTTGTCCACTGGAACAGGGTGTACTGACCAGCAAATATCTGAATGGCGTACCGGAAGATTCTCGTGCTGCCGGCTCTTCGGTCTTCCTCAAGCAGGATCAGATCAAGCCGGAGACAATCCGCAAAGTGCGTGCACTGAACCAATTGGCTGCAGCTCGCGGACAGAGTCTGGCACAGATGTCACTTGCCTGGGTGCTCCGTCATGGCCGTCTGACTTCCGCATTGATCGGAGCAAGTCGTGTATCCCAGATTGAAGAAAATATCGTCGCGCTGAACAATCTGGAATTCTCCGCAGAAGAACTGCAGCGCATTGATACCATTCTCAAATCATCGTCCGACCACAGCGAATAAACGGATACGATAATAGCAGCATAGCTTCCGATATGGACTTGACCAGACAAACTTGTTCAATCAAGTATAAAAGGGTCTGTAGATTCGTAACATAAGGGTTATACAGGTGACCTTACCATGATTCTGTCGGAGGCTGTACCTGCTATTATCGACCCTGCTATTGGCTGAATAGACGATAACACATACCAGAAAAGGCTCCCTTGATTAAGGGGGCCTTTTTATTTGTTTTGCAAGGAGTAGACAGATCGTATTCGATCAGGCATATCTACCTCACATTCGGGGCTGGATCGAGGCACGGTACTGGCTTGGAGAGACCCCATAGAAGCGCCGGAATTGCTTGGAGAAATACAGTGCATCGGTCAGCCCCACCGAAGCGGCGATCTGCTGGGTGGATAATTCCGGTCGTTCCCGCAGCAGCTGACGTGCTTTGTCGATCCGGAGCTTGAGCAGGTAGGTAACAGGGGTCATCCCGGTTTCTTTTTTGAAAATACGGGACATGTAGGCACGGTTATAACCGATACTGCTGCACATATCCTCGATCGATACCGGATGGGCATACTGGCTGGACATATAATGGATCATCTGCTTGACGGTTCGCCGGGTGATGGATTCGGCTCCAGGCAGCGCCGCCTGACGGGTAAGGCGTTCGCTGGCTTCCGCCATAATCAGATGCAGGTAACCCAGAGCAGCCAGATCGGAGCTTTCCTTTTGGGTATAAAAGGCCTGTAGCATGAACTGCAGATACGAACCGATCGGACCCGGATCTTCGTGCTGTTCCGAGCGTGCAACTGGCGAACCGGCATGAAATCCGGTTTGCTCGGCCAGAGCATCTGCCTGTTCACCAGCGAAAGCGACCCAGTGATAATGCCAGGGCTGCTGACGATCGGATACATAGCTGACCAACTGGCCGGGATGAATCAGAAAGGAATCACCTGCGCTCAGCTTGTATGTGTGATCTTCGGTAATAAACTGCCCCTGTCCACTGTCGATGTAATGATACAAATAATAGTCGTAGATTTTGGGACCCAATCGGTGGGATGGTGGAGTCTGGCTCTCTCCGGTGAACAGTACATATAGTGTACCCTCATCATGGAAGATTGGATTGGGAGCGACCTGATAGGTTTTTTCCGGCATCAATGCAGTGACCTCCTCGCTTGAAATAGGGCAGAAGAACATCTGTAGAAGGAGTGAAGCTAAATGAATATGAGTATGTCTTGTGAATAGATGTCGTTTTATAATAGAATTATACAATAGCGAAGTCACATTTATCCATATACATAGCACATCTGTTCATTACATATCATAACGCTTTCAGGATATACTGGGATTAGAACAAAAGAGAACTGATAGCAGATTGAATTTATGAATAAGGTGGAATCAACCCATGAATCAGGAACAGATGAAACAGGCATTTACAGATAAATACGGTGCAGCTGGCGATATCCGCGTCTTCCATGCTCCCGGTCGCGTAAACCTGATCGGTGAACATATAGATTATAACGGCGGCTATGTACTGCCCGCAGCGCTGGAGTTCGGTACGGCGCTGGCTGTAAGAGCCAATGAAGATGGCAAGGTACGTCTGGCATCGGTGAATTTCCCAGAGCTGGCAGGAGAGTTTGCAGTCGAGACGATTGGTACGGAACGTACCGGTGAATGGATGGATTATCCGCTCGGTGTTATCACGGTACTGAAGCAGCAAAATCAGCCGCTGACCCGTGGATACGATCTGCTGTTCTTCGGTAACATCCCGAATGGTTCGGGATTATCCTCTTCCGCATCCATCGAGGTTGTTACCGGCTATGCATTGATCAGCATGGAGCAAGGTCACATTGACACTGTCGAAATTGCAGTTATGTCCCAAAAGGCAGAAAATGAATTTGTCGGCGTTAACTGCGGTATCATGGATCAATTTGCTGTTGCCAACGGGGTCAAAGATCATGCGATTCTGCTTATGTGCGATACGCTGGAGTATGAACGTGTACCTTTCCGTACGGGTCAGTACAAGCTGGTAATCGGTAACACCAACAAGCGCCGCGGACTGGTGGATTCCAAGTACAATGAACGCCGTTCCCAATGTGAAGCTGCGCTAGCTGCCCTTCAGCCGCATGTGGACAACCTGAATTACCTTGCCCAGCTGACACCCGAGCAGTTCGGTCTGCTGGAAGAACAAATACAGGACAGCATTGTGCGTGATCGTGCCCGTCATGTCGTAGAAGAGAATGCCCGTGTGCTGGCTTCGGTAGAAGCGCTGAGACAGGATGATCTTCAGCAGTTTGGACAGCTGATGAACGCTTCACATGAATCTCTGCGTGATCTGTATGAAGTAAGCTGCACAGAGCTGGATGTGATGGTAGAGGAAGCGCGCCGGATTCCCGGCACACTCGGCTCCCGTATGACAGGCGCGGGATTCGGCGGCTGTACGGTATCACTGGTGCATGAGGGTGATACCGATCTATTCGTACAGCAGGTAGGTCAGGCTTACCGCGAACGTACCGGACTGGAAGCGGACTTTTACATTTGCGGCGTCGGTAATGGCGTAGAGGAATGGAACGGATAACAGGAAGCGCACAGATAAACGAATAACAGGAAGCATACAGATAATGAATGCATCAACGTAATCGAAGCAACAACGTAATCGAAGCAACAACGTCGCATTCATAATTCATCCAAAGTTAAAATTCAGACGGTATAATAAAACAGTAGATGCGAACAGAACATCAGGAGCGCATAGAGCAATTTAATTATAATAACAGCCATCCGTCCTAGGGACTGACCGGTACATTATGAGAACGATGTATTCGGAACAGACAGATCTTATGGCGGAAGGACTGACAGGAGGAAGAAAACATGGCTATTTTGGTAACGGGTGGCGCAGGATATATTGGATCGCATACGGTAGCGGACCTTTTGGAACGCGGAGAAGAGGTAGTGGTAATTGATAATCTGATGACAGGTCATCGTGAAGCCCTGCTCGGAGGCAAATTATACGAAGGCGATCTGCGCGACAAGGAACTGCTGGCCCGTATTTTCAGTGAGAACAGCATCACGGCGGTAATCCACTTTGCAGCCAGCTCGCTCGTCGGCGAGAGCATGCAGAATCCATCCAAGTATTATGACAACAATGTGTACGGCGCAATGTGTCTGCTGGAAGAAATGCAAAAAGCCGGCGTCAAAAACATCGTCTTCTCTTCCACAGCTGCTACCTATGGCGAACCGGAAAAAGTGCCGATCGAAGAAAATGACCGCACCGAGCCTGCCAATGTGTACGGCGAGACCAAGCTGGTTATGGAACGCATGATGGCCTGGTTCGACAAAGTACACGATATTCGCTATGTAGCCCTGCGCTACTTTAATGCAGCAGGTGCACATGCCAGCGGCAAAATCGGTGAAGACCACCGTCCGGAATCTCATCTGGTACCACTGGTACTGCAGACGGCACTGGGTCAGCGTGAACATATCTCCGTCTTCGGCGACGATTATCCGACAGAAGATGGCACATGTATCCGCGACTATATCCATGTCAGCGATCTGGCGGATGCGCATGTCAAAGCGGTAGAGTATCTGGGAGCCGGTGGCGGCAGTAATGTATTCAATCTGGGTAACGGACTCGGCTTCTCTGTAAAACAGGTTATTGAAACAGCCAAAAAAGTAACCGGACGCGACATCCCGACGAACTATGAACCACGCCGCAGCGGAGATCCTGCCGTACTGGTCGCTTCTTCGGACAAAGCACGCAGCGTGCTCGGCTGGAAGCCTTCACGCGATCAACTGGAAGATATCATTGCCAGCGCATGGCAGTGGCATGAATCTCATCCACAGGGATATGGTAACCATGAATAATATGACCGAGCGTACAATCGAACAAAACAGCGCATTGCTGGCTATCGATGAACTGATCAAGTTCGCGTTTGCCAAGCAAATGATCAAAATAGCCGACCTGGATTATAGCCGTAATCTGCTGCTAAGCAAGTTCCGGTTTGATGAGCCATATAATCCCAATGTGGCGATCTTGAGTATGGTAAATGAAGGGCAAGCAGCTGCAGAGCCGCAGATCATGATAGATACACTGATCAATTATGCACATAGCATCGGCCAGCTGCAGGAGAATACCGATACGTACCGGGATCTGATGGATGCCGAGATTATGGGGCTGCTGATGGCACGCCCGTCGGAAGTAACGGCTGACTTTTACGATACGCTGGACCGGGAGGGAATTGAAGCAGCGACAGACCAGTTCTATCAGCTGTCGATCAATTCCAACTATATTCGTATGGATCGTATCTCCAAAAATGTATACTGGAAGCAGCCGACAGGTTACGGCGATCTGGAGATGACAATCAATCTGTCCAAGCCGGAGAAAAGCTCGGCCGAAATCGCACAGGCCAAGCTGATGCCGCCGCCATCCTATCCGAAATGCCTGCTATGCCGGGAGAATGTTGGTTATGCCGGACGGATCAACCATCCGGCTCGTCAGAATCTGCGTGTTATTCCGCTGCAGCTCAGCGGGGAATCCTGGTTCCTGCAGTATTCGCCATATGTGTATTATAACGAGCATTGTATCGTGTTCCATCATGATCATGTACCGATGCAGCTTACCAGTCAGACGTTCCGCCGTCTGCTTGATTTTGTGGATGAGTTCCCGCATTACTTCCTCGGCTCCAATGCCGATCTGCCGATTGTGGGCGGTTCGATTCTGACCCATGATCATTTCCAGGGTGGTCGTCATACATTCCCGATCGAAAAGGCAGCTGTCGAGCAGGTCTATCAGCATCCCGCTCGTGAAGGACTGACACTCGAACTGGTGAACTGGCCGATGAGCGTCGTGCGTCTGCGTGCCTATAATGACTCGCAGCTGCTGGAAGCGGCGAATGATATCTATGAACAATGGAAAGTGTACAGCGATGAACAGGTAGATATTCTGGCTTCATCGGAAGGTCCTGATGGTGTACCTGTGCGTCATAACACGGTTACACCGATTGTACGCCGCCAGGGCGAGCAGTACGAGATGGATCTGGTGCTGCGCAATAATCGGACGAGTGAGCAATATCCGGATGGCATTTTCCATCCACATCCGGAGATGCATCATATCAAGCGGGAGAATATTGGCCTGATCGAGGTCATGGGTCTGGCGATTCTGCCGGGCCGCCTAAAAGAAGAACTCGATCTGATCGCTTCCCTTCTGACTGGCGATGCTGCCCTGCTTGAAGCGGTACGTGCGCAGCCGGATCATCAGCTGGCTCTGCATGGACCATGGATTGAAGAGATGGTCGATCAGTATGGAACCGAGATGGAACATGATCAGGCGACTCTGGCTGTACAGGACGAAGTGGGTCGCAAATTTGCCCATATTCTGGAGCATGCCGGCGTATACAAAAAAGATGCTGCCGGTCGTGAAGGGTTTGCACGCTTTATGACACATCTGGGATATCGCTTAAAATAATATTATATTAAACCGCGTTAACCTGACGGGTACATTCTGTTAACACTGTCTCTGTTTTTTTATATGATGACCAAAGACGATTCCTTTGTATACAAAGGGTCGTCTTTTTTTGATGTGATTTTATAAAGAATACGCAGGTAACAAGATAGATCGTACAACAGGGATACTCCTGCAACATCCCGATTATCAAGCTGGATGATAGCAGGCAATCCATATATAAAATAGACTCTTCTTCATCTGTACTTAAATACGTACAAATATCGAATTATGGCAGTATGTCACAAAAACCGAAAAACAGGTGGATATCATTGCGACCTGCTGCAGTACGCAATTTCTGTAAGCTGAATGTTAAGAATCAGGAAGGATAGGAAAATAAGGAAGTGAAGTTGAAACTGGTAATAAGTGGTGGTTATAATACAAGAAAACATACCAAATCTTCCCAAATGAAAAGAGCCCACACAAAACACTATACCTAAACTCTGTATTTCGAAAACAGGATGCCTGTCTCTGTTATTGATCTGGTAACCAAGAGGATAAATGACTCTATACAGCAGCGGTAGCTTTAGAGGGTTGTGGTACATAATGGTATAACGCTGCGCTTTTGTTCCAGCGACCCAGGCACAATTTGAGGGGAAAAGGAATCATACTTAAAAGCGTATCCGCTGCATAATCTTTGAGGATTCTTGGGAGTCAGCCAGATGTAGGAGTCACCAGCGTCTTTTGCAAAACGACGAATATGGTGCTTTTCGTGATGCTCTTTTTAAATAGGATTAATTAACATATATACAATAATTGTTATTTTTGAGTTATTTTTTGTTAAATTTTCGAAAAACGTATTTACAGCTCCCTCTGGATGTATTAAGGTAGCCTTGTAAGTTCGATACACATTATTATTTTTTTTATTTTAACTATCAAAATTTAAAAAAGGAGAGAGTATGGGATTAAAATTGCTGGCAAATAAAAATATCTTGATTATGGGGGTGGCCAATAACCGCAGCATTGCCTGGGGAATTGCCCAATCGCTCGCTGAACAGGATGCACGGCTCGTTTTTACATACGAGAATGAACGCGTGAAGAGCCGTGTTGAGAAGCTGGTAGAGTCTATTCCCGGAGCTGTTTTGCTGCCCTGTGATGTGCAAAACGAATCGGAGATCGATCAGCTGGCCGCTTATTTGTCTGAACATATAGGTGTACTGCATGGATATGTTCATAGTATCGCTTATGCACGTCCGGAAGATCTGGATGGGAACTACGTGGATACATCGCGTGAAGGGTTCGGTCTGGCGCAGGAAATCAGTGCCTATTCGCTGGTTGCTGTAGCCCGCCGTATTTATCCGCTGATGACCGAAGGCGGCAGTATCATGACCATGACCTACATCGGCGCAGAGCGTGCTATCCAGAACTACAATGTAATGGGCGTAGCCAAAGCTACACTGGAAGCTTCGGTACGTTATCTGGCCAATGATCTGGGTATGCATAGTATCCGCGTCAATGCGATTTCTGCAGGTCCTATTCGTACACTGGCTGCCTACGGAATCAAGGATTTTAACGGCATGCTCAAAAAAATCGAAGAAACTACGCCGCTGCGTAAAACGGTAGATACGGCCGAAGTCGGAGATACTGCCGCTTTCCTGATGTCGGACTGGTCCCGCGGTATTACGGGCGAAGTGATCCATGTGGATGCCGGTTATCATATTACTGGAATGTAAGGAGGAGCCCTTTTGCTGACCGCACAGATGAAATGTCAGATTATTTCAGTGGACGGCAGATCGAGTCGGGAACAGCTCGAACAGGATGCAACCGGGATTAGCCGGTTATTGTCGCTCCGAGGATTATCCTCAGACAGCAGGGTCATTCTGAAATCCGCCAACTCGTACTTGTTTATCGCTGCGTTGTTTGGCCTGTGTCATCACGCTGTATCGATAGTTGTCGTTGATCCGCAGATTGGTCTGGATGAGCTGCTGCATATTCATGGCGAGACCGAATCGGATCTGCTGCTTGCGGATATCGATCCGCAGCTGCCAGGATTGGAAACCGTGCTGCTCTCCGAGTTGGCAGAGAGTGTGGCGGTGTCGCATCGAATGGCAATCCAGTCTCCACAGGAGACCCTTTCGCTGGATGCCTGGTGCGCCCGGCGTGATGCACTGATTCTGTATTCATCAGGCACCACCGGCAAGCCCAAAGGCATTGTCAAATCGGGACAGCTGTTTATGGACAATATCGTACATTCGATCCGGGCGATGGGCTATCAATCTTCGGACTGTATGCTGCCGGTTGTGCCGTATTCTCATTTTTATGGAATTTCATTAATCTTCTCATGGTGGTTAACTGCCTGCTCCCTCATCGTATGTAACCCACAGAATCTACGGAGCGTGATTACCAATATTACTCGTGAACGAGCTACAATCGTAGATGCCAACCCCTCTGCTTATTACACCTTGTTACGCATGTTAGCCCGTAAACCAAGACAGCTGGAAGCCCTGCAACATGCTCCGGTTCGGATGTGGTGCGTGGGCGGATCTCCTCTGACGAGAGACCTTGAAGAAAAGTTTGATGCTTTGTTCCACAAGCCGCTGCTCAATGGCTACGGATTGTCGGAACTGGGAAATGTAACTCTTGGAACGCCCGGTAATCCGCATGGCTGCGGTGCTCCGCTGCCCGGTATAGAAGTTCGGGTACTGGATAACCAGGAGAATCCACTACCCGATCAGGAGATCGGTGAAGTATGGATACAGACGCCCGGTTGTATGGAAGGCTATCTCCATCGCCCGGATCTGACCGAAGCAGCCATTATTAACGGCTGGTTCCGCACCGGTGATATGGGATTTACCGATAATGGCAATCTTCATGTTGTCGGACGCACAGGCAAAACGGTAAACCGGATGGGCTACCTGGTCTCGCCTGCCTATATCGAGAGCCGCATCAGTCTGCTGGGCTGTCGCTCATGTGTTATCGCACTGGAAGATGAACTCAAAGGCAGTCTGCTGATTACCTTTGTAGAAGACGAAGCTGTTCTGACGCTCGCCGAACTGCGCAGGGAAATGAACCAGATTCTGCCGACCTATATGTATCCGGATCTGCTGATTCCACTGCCAGGATTTCCACTGAATCGTAACGGTAAGGTAGACCGGCTGGAATTAGAGAAACTTGCTATAACCAAAACTACAGAGCGTAGTGTGCGTAAATCCGCCGAAACAGTAGTGTGAAGCAGATAACAACGATTTAATAAACTACAATTTGTAGTTTTTATACTGACCTTTCTTCGGTTTTAAACAAGAAAACGATGAAAGATCAGAACCAATTCAAGAGAGAAGGGATGATTAATAATGAGTATGGACCAGAAGCTGACGGAGGATTTGTTGTTGTTGGAAAGGCACGGAGCGGTACTGAAATGCCTGAATTATCTGATGACACAACGTCAGGAAGTACTGGATATCCTGTCACAAATCTCGTCGTATCGTGCTGCGAATGCCGAAATTGATTCCACGATCATGACACTGCAGGGGGCACTGGAAGAAGTACGCAACAACAAACCGGGCTGGCAGCAGTCGATGGCGGTATTTATGCCTTCGAACGTTATTCTATACTCCTATGCGCTGTATCTGCTGATTCCTTCGCTGTATGTAAACGAGATTGCGTTCCGCCCGGCTTCTTATGTGGCTGAACATGTAGGTCTGCTGCATGAGAAGCTGCAGGCGGTACATGGTCTGCCTATCCATCATCAGAAGGTAAGCCAGAAAGTATTCGTAAATGAATATGTCAAACCGGCTGATATCGTTGTTTTCACTGGTGGATACTCCAATGCAGAGCAGATCAAAAAGCAGTTGCGCAAAGAGCAGCTATATATTTTCTTCGGTCAGGGAATCAATCCATTCATTATCGGTCCGGATGCGGATCTGGCACTGGCAGTAACCGATGTGATCCGTATGCGTCTGTTCAACTCCGGTCAGGATTGCCTCGGACCCGATATTATTCTTGTTCATCAGGAAGTTGCAGATACATTCAAGAATTTGCTGATCGAGCGTGTGCAGGGATTGACCTATGGACACAATCAGGACCCGGATGCACATTACACGCCTATTTTCTACAAAGACACGCTGTATAGCGTATCCGAATATTTCAATACGCATGATCAGTTTATCGTGTATGGTGGCGGGATTGATTTCCGTACCAAAAAAATGGATCCAACGGTTCTGTACAGCACGCTGGATGAAAACCTCGACATTATCGAGTATTTCTCGCCAGTGTTTAACGTAGTGAGTTATCGGGATGATGAACAACTGATCCAGCGTATCTCTTCCAGCTACTTCAGCGAGCGGGCGATGGGCTGCAGCCTGTATGGATCCGAGCATCTGAGTGATATTTTGCGCCGCAAGCATACGCTGACGATCAACGAAACACTGGAAGATGTGGATCAGGGGAACAAGGCATTCGGCGGCTACGGAACCATGTCCAACTATATTTTCCACAATAACAATCTGGTCTCCAAACCGATCCTGATCTCGGCAGTTGTTGCAGAGTACCTGCAGGACAAGAGGACTCTGGTATGACCGCTTCACTACCTGCCTGGGATATCGTCGTACGCTATCTGGAATCTGTTGGTGTGAAGCATCTGTTCGGACTGCCCAGTGATGATCTGAAAATTCTGGAGCCGTTATCCAAAGCCGACATGGAATTTGTTATCTGCAAGGATCAGCGCAATGCGGTATTTATGGCTTCCGGATATTCACTGGCTACCAGTCGTCTCGCCGTCTGTGTGGTAGGGAAAGGACCGGCGCTCAGCAATACGCTGACCGGTCTGCTGGAAGCGCAGAACCTGAGCGTTCCGCTGCTGTTGTTGGCACTCGGAACCGGTGGAGACAAGCTGGGAACACGTTCTTTTCAGGAAGCTGATCAGATGTCAATGGTGAAGCCACTGGTCAAATGGGCTTACCGGGTTGAGCATGGTGAGCGGCTGCAATGGGCGCTCGAAAGAGCTGCCTTTATGGCAGTCAATGGTGCTCCGGGTCCGGTATATATCGAACTGCCGGAGCAACTGGTTGATCAACTGTCACCGGTACAAGAGCCTTTTGCTCCACTGGAACGACTGAGTGCACTGCCAGGACGTGATCAGCTGGAAGCAGCAGATATACTGCTGCGAAATGCACGTCGTCCGCTTATTCTCACCGGTGGTGGCATGAAAAATGGAAACGGCAGTCGATTGGAACAGCTGGCTTCCAGATATGGAGCTGTCATATTTGCAACGGCGTCAGGTCGCGGAACAGTGGATGAGTATCATCCGCTGTTCGGCGGAGTCGCTGGATTATATACGGATGTCAGCTGCCGGGCGCTATGGGAAGAAGCCGATCTGGTCATTGCGCTGGGCAGTCGATTGGAAGAGACAGCGACTTTTGAATGGGAATCGTGGCTGGAGCAGAAGCCTTTGATTCAGGTCAATATGGAGCTGAATGATCTGGCCCATCAGTACAAAGGACTCAAGCTGCTGGGTGATGGTTATGCCGTCCTGGATCACTGGCTGGAGCAGCCGCTTCGTCCGGCAGATTCGGACTGGGTACAGCGGATTGCCGATTGCAAAGCGGCAACGGTAGAACGCCGGGAAGCTGCAATGATCGAAATCGCTGCAGAACCAGGCTTGCATGTACCGGAGCTGCTGAAGATGATCAATAACCAGTGCGGCGAAGATCTGGTGCTGGTACAGGAGAATGGGCTGCAGGATATGTGGTCATATTTTTACCCCTATTTTGCTTTTGGCAAGCAGGCATGGTCGATTGTACCGAGTGATCAGACAAGTCTCGGATTCGGAGCCGCGGCAGCGCTTGGAGCCGCAGTAGCCGGGCAGCGTCCGGTAGTAGCACTGGTGGGAGATGGTGCATTCAACCTGTTCCGCTCGGATCTGATCACAGCAGCGGAATACCGTATTCCTGCACTGTATCTGGTACTTAACAATGGCGGATACGGATGGCTGCAGAATCAGCTGGGCTATCAATCTTCTACACTGAATGGTTCCTATCCATTCGTATCCGGTCAGGAGCAGTTGGATGTGAGCAGTATTACTCACGAATTTGTGGATAACCGGGTCATTCGCAGCCGCGAAGAAGCGGAACAGCAGCTGGCTGCAGCCTGGGAATCCTATCGCGAAGGCCGCTTGGTCATCGTCGATGTTCAGGTCACGCTGACGGATATCCATGAGAAAATCCGCCATGTATATGGAGACTTCCCGCTGCCGGAACGGTCGGCAGTTACGAAATAATCTCAACAACAATAAAGGACGTGAACCTATTGAAAAGGCGTGTAGTGGTGACCGGTCAAGGTGTAATCACACCGGTCGGACTGAATACCGAAGACTTCTGGAAATCACTGGTTGAAGGTCGTAGTGGAGTAGGTCTGGTAGATCATTTTGATGTATCCGATATCCCGACCAAGATTGGAGCTCAGGTCAAAGACTTCGATCCCCTAGAATATATGAGCAAAAAAGAAGCTAATAAAATCGCACAATTTACCCAATTCGCACTGGCTGCCGCCCATCAGGCGATGAAGCAGTCCGGCCTGGTCATCAATGAAGAAAATGCGTCCCGTGTTGGTGTCGTTATCGGCTCGGGAGCAGGCGGTCTGGATGTGGTGGAAGAGAATTATCGCAAGCTGACCGAGATCGGTCCCAAGCGGGTGTCCCCTCATTTTGTAACAGCCATGATGATTAATTCGGCACCGGGTGAAGTTGCCATTGCTTTTGGCGCCAAGGGTCCTTCGTTTGGAGTGGTTACGGCATGTGCAACCGGCAGTAATTCTATCGGCGAAGCGCTGCGCACGATTCAGTATGGTACCGCGGATGCAGTAATTGCCGGAGGCGCAGAAGCGAACTTTAGCCAGCTTGATCTGGCGGGATTTGCCAATATTCATGCGCTGTCCAGACGCAATGAAGAACCGCAGCAGGCCAGTCGTCCATTTGACTCGG
>Ga0308161_1000378_pt1 | contig 76004 bp, 88 predicted proteins | sample PhyFR2_FD_201034 | JGI IMG/M metagenome (GOLD analysis project Ga0308161, IMG submission 201034) | Phyllosphere microbial communities from UC Gill Tract Community Farm, Albany, California, United States - DLSLF.R2 | ecosystem: Host-associated > Plants > Phyllosphere > Unclassified | place: USA...
AGGAGCTCCGTGGTCGTTGGCCCCAGAAGGCCAGCTGGTATCAGCGTGACTGGGAAGACGAGCGCACGCCTGATGCCATCGAGTTCGTGGATGTGGAAAGCTACGGCGAAACTGAGAGGCGCCCGTTCTATCGTGACGAAGCAGGTGATCTGCAAGAAGCCTGCGTGACTGGGAAGTGGCACGAAGCGAAGGACAACTGGGTGGAGAACGTCGGCAAGAAGGTACTGCCGCTTCGTGAGTTCTGGTACTCTGGAGAGCTTTACACTCACTTCCTCCCGGACGGTGAGGTCGGTAACGCGCCGATGAGCTCAGGAGACGATGGAGTTGAGTGGTCACTCATGCACACTGACAAGCTCGCTCGCCTGCTTCAGAAGCCTGGAAGCGTGATTTACTCAGAAACCACCGGACCGGACGGCAAGCCACGCACCTACTCGTACGCGAAGGATCATCTTGAGATCTTCATTCCTCGAGGCAAGGGAGTTATCCGTGATCGTGTCTAAGCAGGCTACTCGCTGGAGTTACCTCAACGAGCTTGTGGAAGTAAACAAGCGTCGTCAGCCTGAGGTACTCTTGCCTCTTCTTCGTGCGCTTGCTGAAGAAGTGCTCAATAGTGACGCACCGAACAGAATCAAGGCCGGAGAGAGCATTCTGCGTTCAGCTAGCACACTTGAGCCGATGATCGGTCTGGCTGCAGACTTTGAGTGGTCGTCTTTCTCGTTCATTCGAAAGCTTCAGGAGGGCTTTGATTCTACAGGTTGGAAGCAGCGTAGGACTGATGAGCTTGTAGCAGAAGGACAGCGTCTGATTTGGGGTTAAGGCCGACTTAAAGAGCCCAAACCTATCAAGACTACGTTTCTAGCCGATGCAAACTCTGAAGTGTTAAGTTATACAGAACTGATGTTTAGACTGTTAAAACCTCACTAGAAACCCTAAGAACCCTTCTACTCCCTTACTAATCTGGGGGAGTAGAAGGGTTCTTAGCTCAAGCTGTTTTAAGCTCAGGGATAGTAAGCGTCTACAATAGGTCCAATATTGCGGTTACTGTAGGTGGTGTCATCACCGTTTTCAAAATCGGGGCCCCAGATACCAATCACACGGATGTTGTTTTCAGTAATCGGTTCACGGTAGTCAGCGCCAAGAACCTCTATCCAAATCTTGTCTCCCGCAACATGGGTTTCATGCGGTACGAGCTGCTTGCCCTGATAGAGATCAGTAAGCGAGTGCTGGAACTCAGCGGTTACAGCTGAGCGCACAGCGTTAACCTTCGCGGTGTGCTGGATCGAACCGTACGTAGGAACGGCGATTGCAGTAAGGATTCCAATAATCACTACAACGATGATAAGTTCGATCAGTGTAAAACCTTCAGAGTCTTCTCGCCTCTGCATACTAGCTCGTAAGCGTTCCATATTCGGTTCTCCAGTGTAAGGGGTGGCACGAATATCGAAATCCAGCTACTGACTGTAGCCAGGTTCTTAGTTGATCTCAACAGTGCCGAGCCTAGCCACTGTTCGCTTAGTACGTAGTTGAATTATAGCCCTTCCACTTAGGCGAAGTGAAGCCGGTAGCGCCAGCGTGGTAATAGACAATCTTGTCAGCTGCGTAGTTACTTAGAGGACCGCTTGAGCCGGCGTTGTAAAGTGCCGTAGGAGCGTTCCCCTGGAAGTAGATCGACTTAAGATAGAAGCCGCTGTAATCAAAGACGTTGTAGCCCATTGAGGTCACTGATGAACCGATGGTAGCAGTAGCGATCGGTGCACGGTTAAAGACGTAGCTACCTATGGTCTTTACTTGTCCTGGAATAGTGATTGCGGTTAACCCTGGATTGTCCTCAAACAGTCGATCAGTAATTGCTGTTAGCTTAGCTGGGAGCTTTACCGATTTTAGATTGTTCATTGCGAAAGTCGAAGCTCCGATTGTCGTGATGCCGTCTGGAAGCACAATCGAAGTAAGCTTGTTATTGTAGAACGCTGCGACACCGATACTGGTAACACTATCTGGAATTGTCACATTGGTTAGTAGATTGTTGGCGAATGTTCGGTTACCGATTGACGTTATGGTGTTCGGTATCACAACTGAAGTGAGTTGATTACCACTAAAAGTGTCATCACCTAGAATTCGCACATTCTTTGAAAGTTTAGCTGTTGTGAGCTCATTGTTCTTAAAAGCTGATGAGTTGATCGTAACAACACTGTCAGGGACCACTACGGAAGTAAGCCCTTTACCTGAGAACGAAGATGCGGCAATGGCTGTTACCGGCTTCTCAACTCCGTTAACCACATAGGTCTCAGGAATCACCACGTCCTTACGAGTACCGGTGTAACCGGTGATCGTTGACGAAGTGGCGTTAGAGGTCCAGACGAAGTCTGACTGCACGTTCGGCTTCGCCGGAAGGTTCGCCTGGCCTTGGCGAAGGCTAATCTGCATAGCGTCGAGGGCTGAGGCCTGAAGCTTGGTAGCGTTATCAGCGGAGTTTGGGAAAGCCACCTTAACTTCGATCGTGTAGTCCTGGCCAGCGCTAGTGGTTTTCGGAATACTGCTTAGCTGCAGTGCTAAGGAGTTAGCATCGTCAGGTGTTGCGGTCACCGTGCCGATGGTGGTCCCACTGGGAGAGACAGCGCTAATGGTAAAGACGGCTTGGTTAAGCACGGAGGCGCTTTGCGTGAGGTTCGGCACCTTCACGTCAAGGATCGCGCTGAGATTATCGCCGATCACCACGAGGTTCATCTTTTGTGTAAGCTGAAGTGCTGAACCAGGAGCGATGCGGTAAGCCGAAAGATCGATTACCGGAGTGGGAGAGGTGCTGTTAGTTACATCTACCCACTGCCCACCGGGGAGCACGGTAGCTTTGAGATCACCGGAGGTGATGGAGGCCTTAGAACTCACCGGAGCGTTAGCTGTCCAGAGAGCGTAGGTTCCGCCGCCGGCGAGGAGGGCTACGCCGAGGGCTGCTGCGACCGCGGCTTTAGCGGTCTTCTTAGTGAATGCGTTCTGTGTCATAGGAGGGGTTGACATGAAAGGCGGTTGAGCTATCTGCTCAAACCGCCTCGTCATGTTCCTAAGGAATATCGAAACGCATTAACTCAGTAGTAGAAGGCCGGTGCCTCGGTGCTCAAAAAGTCGTAAAAGAACGAGATATCGTGGAGCACTAACGCTCGCTCGTCATCGGTGATCGAGTAGTAAGCTCTGTTCCCGTGCTCAGGATAAAGAAGCTCAGCAACGATCTCGGGCATGTGTAGATGCTTCTTGCCATCAAACTCAGAGGAGCTCTCCGCTGCCTCAAGAAGTCGGCGCGCGTAGCTTACGAGCGACTCGCGCGATTCTGTCCAGCGTAGCCCCTGAGGCCGATTCATCGAAAGATGATCTGCAAGGAGCTGAATAGTCTCCTCGTTGGCCCAAGAATCGGTGATGAACTCAACCACATCACCGCGAAGAGACGTTCGCTTCCAGCGATACCTTGTGAGAGAGTGCGAAAAGTCTTCGAGGCGTGGAACGAAGATTCCGTCGTCAGTGTAAGCTAGGGAGTACCACTGTCGATTCTCAAGAAGCATTAGGCTAGCAAGCTGCGAGCCATCGTCTTCGTCTACTCGTACGATGACTTCGCCGATGACGCCTCGGGTTGAGTCTGGCTCGAACGGTACCGTGGGCTCGAGAAGTACTGAAAGCTCCTCAAGATACTCCATATCCACACGAGTATTCTCCGGCTCCAGGAAGCCACCCTCAGCCTTAAGCCAATCGTTGTAGGCTCGGATAGCTCCTTCGTAAGTGGTGTAGTGCTCATCCTCACTCGCGAAGCTACAATCCTGGCTACGAAGACCACAGACGGTCGCTCCGGCTGCTGCGTGGTTGATGTGGTACGTTCTCAAGCCTCGCTCCAATCAACAATAGCTCTGAGCCCCTCGGTGTATGCCTCAAAGAACAATAGCTTAAGCATCTGAGGGGCATCGTGGTAGCTGTAGCTACGGCTACTCGGAAAAAGAGCATCCCACTTTGCGTAGATAGTCTCGTGTGGGAAGCTGTAATCAGTACCACCGAACTCGCGGCTTCTGAAGATCTCATCCACAAAGAAGCTCGCAAAGGTGATGTACCGAACTCGCATCTCCTCGCGAAGCTTTGTCCAGTGCGTTGGATAGTTCGACGCACCGGCGGCATCGGCCGAGTAGATAGCCTCAGCTGTTGCGAGCGATACCGACGCTAGCTTCTCATTGCTCAAGCCGTAAGGGCGAACGAAGACATCGGCGAGCTCTACACCTGACGTGACAGCAATGCTGCCGGCGTTGAAGGCAAGAGTTGAATAGGCGATATCGCCTGCCTTAACCACACCGTCTTTATCAGTGTGGATAGGGTGCCAATCATCGTTCGCAAGCTTTACAATCCATTCCTTACGGCCTGAGACAGAGCGAAGAAGAACTGTTCCAGGCTTGCACTTGTCGTAGTTTGTGGAGAGTTCAGGATTCGGTTCAAAAGCTCCAGCTTCGCAGTGAGCCATAATCACCTGAAGATCAAGCTCCAGAACTGAACCGCCCTGCGCGCGAACAAGCGCATGCTTTGCAGCCTGCGGCGAGGTGTAGTGATTGTCAGCTGAACCGTGAGCGCACTTGGAAAGCTCGCTTGTGCACTCACCGACGCCCCAAAGAGCGGTGTTCAGATGGTAAAGCTTCACGGTAGGCCTCCTAGGAGTAACCATACACGGCTTGAGTCCATAGAACAATAGCCCCTCAAGCACGATGCCTGAGGGGCTATTGCTACGACCGTCTTACTGGGAGGGAATCGGCGCTCCTACGAGCCGCTGATTTACGAGCGGGGTGAAGTTACCGGAGTGGTGGATACGCGAGTACTCGTAAGAGATCTTCACGGTGTTCGGCTGCATCCGTGAGATCACCTTCCCCTTGTCGTAGGTTCCGAACTTACCGTACATCTCGGTCTGACCACCACCGGCCTGAGTCGGCGCAGAGTTATAGGAGATACCCTCAAAGAGCATGTTTACCATGCCGTGCTTGGTGAGTTCAATCGAGGTTCCAACATCGTTGTTCTGGCGACCCATGTGCTGAACCTGAGTGTCGTTGTTGGTGAGGTAGTACGAATACACTCGCGTGTTTCGACGCCATGTGACCGGAAGCGAGAACACGGTGCCGAACTTCTCGAGCCCGACGAAGCCGGGGTTACGCATCTTCATGGAGAGCTCCTCGAGCTCTTGCATGAACGTCTTGAAGTTGAAGCCGTACTCCTCGAGGATGTTCGAGCAGCGGTAGAAGTTGTCCTTGTCGTAGACCTCGTCTGCCTTCATAATCTCGTCACCCTTACGAGCCTTCATAGCCAGGCCGGTGAAGTCATCGTCCATGAACCAGAATCGGTCCTCGCCGAGGCTTCGTGAGAGAGTAAGGGTGAAGTTGCAGAGTGGAGCGTGGCCGGCCATGGTGATCGGGTGCTTCACGCTCGAAACCGGATCAACGATTCCCGGGTTGCGGAAGTTGATGTCTCGGATCACGATACGGTTGACCGGATAGACCTCTTTGTATTTAGCGTACTGCGAGGGGTCTACACAGATGTAGTAGTTCGTGACGCCGAAGCGGTCGAGCACGTCCATGGTGCCGTAGTCGCCGGCTCGCTCGTAGGACGGAATGTAGATGTTGTAGTGCATCCCGTGCTTCTCGAAGAAGCCTTCGGTGTTACTCGGCTCGAACTCCGGGTGAAGCCAGGCCTCAAGCTCTACCGGGTTGCCGTCTAGGTCATTGTAGAACAGCGGGTAACGGACGAATCCGTCTGCCTTGATGAGCTCCATAGCGTCTTCGTTGCGCTTGCGCTCCGCTGCGTTACGAGCTTCGATGTCCTCAGCCGTGAATAGCTGACCGGGACCCTCGTACCAGAGACCGTCGTAGGCCACCTCATCCTCGTGGGCAGCAGCAAAAGACTCCTTGTCCACCGGCTCGAAGTACTTCTCGACCTCTGCCTGAATAGTAGCGTCGCTCACTGGTCATCCTCTTCGTTCTCGTTAAGCTCAGCGGTGAGCTCAGGGTCATCTAGAGCCGGAGTTGCCGGCTCAGCCTCAGCACCGAGCTCGTTGTCGAACTCATCGGCTTCTGCAAGAGCTGTAGCCTGCTTCATGTCAGCTATCACGGCCTTAGAACCGCGGCGCTTTGTCTGCCACTCCTGGCCCTTAGCCTCCTTCTCAGCACGTCGCTTCGCGTCGTAGTGATCAGTGATGACGCCGGCCACGTCACGCATGTGAAGCGTGTACTCCTGGACCTCGTCCTCGATAGCGTAGGTCTTTACGAAGTCATCTTCAGTCGGCGAAAGCGCAAAGATCGAGTCGTACTCGCCTGGAGTCTTGAGCGGTGAAGCCGCCTCCTGCTCAAGCTTCTTCTTGTGAAGCTCTTCCTGGACAGCAGCCCACTTGACGAGCCCGATCTCCGGTGAGTAAACCGGCTTCTCGAGCTTCGGCTGTAGCTCAAGAACGGTGTTCGAGAAGTAGGAGTCGGAGAGTAGCTTACCAGCCCAGAAGCCGAACGGCTCCATCAGCTTTTGTAGCTGCGGGTTTGCGTCGATGAACTCAGGAAGGTCCTCGACTGTGCGCTTAGAATCCTTCTCGCTAGCCTTAAAGTCCCACCGAGCAAACTCACCCATGCGATTGACGGCCACACGGATGAAATCAGCGTCAGCACCTTCGGCGTCCACCACAACCACAGAGACCGTAGACGCCGTGTAGTGCCCCTCAGCGGCGAGTTCCTTCACGATTTCGAGGCGAAGCTCGCCATCGATGATCTTGAAGTTTCGATCAAGAAGGAGCGGCTTCACGAAACCGGTGACACCGATGACAGCCTTGATGTGCTTCTTGGTGCGCCAGTTCGTCCGAGAGAGCGAGGAGTTAGCCTCAATGAAGTCGATCGGAAGCTCACCGACGTAGGTGATCTTGGTCTGACTCAAGTTAGGACGCTTCGCCACGTTACTGAAGTGATCAGTAGCCTGGAAGTCATCTGACTCACCGAACCAGGTCGGCGTTGCGCCGCTTGAGTCGAGTACTACGAAGCCGCTCATTCGGCTTCACCTCCGAATACGTCAAAGATGGACTGTGAGCGAGCCTCAGCAGCTGCTTTCTTACCAGAACGGCTGTTAGCGGCCTCGGCCTCGAGCTGATCACGCTTGAGCTTTGCCCACTTGGCTAACCCATGTTCTTGCTTATAGTAGCTCTGCTGTGTTTTGCCAAGAGTTTCAGCGTGGATCTCATACCCAATGACGGTATTCCCGAAGAAGCTTTCCGGGACCACTCGCTCACCGAAGATAGCCAGCGGCTCAAGCTGCTTGAGCAGGTCGGGGTGCTCCTCGATGAGTCCGTCGACCTCTTCCCAGTGCCAGCGCTGGAACTCGTTGCTCTTGTTCAGAACGAGGCGAAGGAACTTGGCTTGAAGCTCAGTGGTGTTGAGCACGACCGCTGGAAGAGTAGAAAGCCCAAGCTCTAGCGCGGAGGCGATACGCTGCTCACCGTCGATCACGGTCATGTCAGCCGAGAGAATCACCGGCTCGTAGGCCTGGCTCTTCTTGAAGACCTCGGTGAAGCGTTCTGCAAACTGAGGGTTGTGCTTCTTGCCAAATCCGGTGGGCTTCATCACAGCGATCTGTAGAGCGCCGGAGTAGACCACCTCGATGCGGTCGCCGTCAGAGAGCGTGACCTCATCTTGGCGTACAGTGGCAGAAGCCACCGTGACGAAAGCCTTAACCTTCGGAGCCTTCTTAGCAAGCAGCGTCTCAATAGCGCTCTTGGTCTCTTCGTCACGGACGTTCACCACGAGACGATCACCGGCTAGGTGCTTCTGTCGGATAGCCTTCGCATGAGGCTTCAACAACTGATCGAGATCTACCACTGTCACTTCCGTTCTGTCGAAGTATTCTACCAAAGTCTGATCAGTGGTGAGTCTCTTTTTCGTACGCTCCACCACGAAGTGTCGAGATTTCGATGAAGGAGATAATCGCTTCGGGATCAAGCTGAGTAATAGCCTCTGTTACCTGCGACTCCTCAAGACGGGATACAGCGAAGGTGATCTCACTAATCTCGCTGTCGAAGTTACCCTCTTCGTAGACGCGGCGACGCCCAACGGTGATACGGCGGTGAGTCACCTGAGATATAGCGGCAGCGATCTCTTCGCTCTTCTCAGTGGTTACTCGCGCCTGCTTAAGCGTCGAGCCACCGTCCACTACCTTCTTGATGATCGGAGTCACCACAACGTAGAAGAGCAGCGCGGATGCCATGGCCTGCTGCGGCTCGAGCAAGAACGCTGAAACAGTGAAGATCACGATGTTCACGGCGAGGATAAGCTGGTCGATGCTAAAGCGAGAGTGCGACGAGATGATAGAGGCGAGCGACTCGGTCCCGTCGAGGGCTCCACCCTGGCGTAGCGCGATGCCGATACCGAGACCAAGCATGAGGCCACCGTAGCCGAGTGCTAGAATGAAGTTGTCGGTCCACGGGTGCATGTGGTGAAGCACGATGGCCGAGGTAGCCAGAGACGCGACACCGACGGCTGTCTTAAGCGCAGCCTTACGCCCGAGCTTAAGCCAGGCGATCACCACGAACGGCACATTGAGTACGGCGATGAACACACCGACCGGAATCGGCATAAGCTTTGAGAGGATGATGGAGACACCGGTGATCCCACCGTCGATAAAGCCGTTGGGGATCAGGAACGCCTCAAGTCCAAGAGCGACGATCACGCCTCCGACGATGATCGAGGCGAAGCGATACGTCTCCATGAGGATCGGATGATTGCTCACATGGTGGCGGGCTTTTGCTAGCTTCGTCTTCATACGCTTATCCTACCAAGTAGTAGGGTAAGCCAGCTTAAGCTCTTACTGAGAACGGCGACTACCCTTTCGAGCAGTCGCCGTTCTCAGTTGGCTGAGTTAGACCGGAGTCGACTCAAGAACCTTATAGAGCAGGTCCTGGACCGTCTGTAGCTTGGTGCTAAGAGTGAACGCGGTAGAGATCACCGGCTCACGCATACCAGCCTCGGCCGGCGTGCGGTCAGCCTTCTTCCCATTGCAGCTTTTACAGGCGGTCACTAGATTTCCCCATGAGTTTTTTCCACCTCGAGAGTACGGGAAGATGTGGTCCACCGTGTTACCGTACTCTCCGCAGTAAGCACAGGTGTAGTTATCACGCTGTCTCACGTAAGCCTTGGTAACAGCATCCTCAAGATCGAAGACCTTGCGGTGAACCTTAGCGTACTTGACGAGGCCGACGACGAGAGGCTTGCTGAAGGTGGTGCTCGGAGTGTGGACCACTGAACCGTCGGCGCGGCCGATAAGTTCGAACGCCTTCTCATTGACCAGCATGGTCATGGCGTCGGTCCAAGGCACGATCTCCTTGACCTCCATGGTGGAGTTGACGACAAGGGTTCTTTCCTTGCCGATCTCTCTTTCGAGTTCCTCGTGTAGCGTCGTCATTCTCGTATCTTCCCTAGGGGATCCAGGAGGATCCTGGTGAATCTATAATTGCACTATTCGGTGAGTCTTGTCAATCATCGGTGTTTCGTTTCTCCTAGACGGTTCTGGTCTTCGCTTAGACAGCTGTCTAAGCCTCTAGGGCCCCGGCCGTCGTAACGCATCGACTTCTGTGTGAAAGTTTCTTAGAAGCTGCGCTAGCGACGCTCTGGTTATGGTGGGCGGTTACGCTTACAGTAAAAGCGGGTCGAAGTAGAACTCCGCCCGCTTTTACTGAAGAACAACTGTAGCTACGCGGGTGAATCTACTCCGTTTGCCCAACCGTACTGGGCTAGAGCTGCTGCTGGGGAGATTTTACGCTCATTATCCAGCTGCGAGACTGTATCTGCGAGGCTAGTAGCAAAGGCTGAGGTGAAGACGGCCATGTGTTCTGACTGTTCGTGGGTCAACATGGTCTCCTCCTTTTCAGTGGTAGCTTCAGCCATTGCTGTTCCTTCGGTTCGAGTAATCATATCGACTTAGCTGCGAGTTTGTTCTTTCATGATGGAGCCGATGAGCTCCGGGTGCTTCTTGATCCAAGCTCGAGCCTGCGCCTGAGCACGCTGCGGGCTAGTTGCCGGGTGGTGAACCGCAAGAAGCTTTACAGCGTACTTCTCAGCTTCGGCTTTTAGCGGACCAAGAGCAGCGTCCTGTTCAGCCTTAGCATCCTTCAGCTTCGTCTGAAGCTTCTTGAGGTTGTCAACTCCGGAGCGTCGTGCAGCGGTGTCGTGAGCCTTCTGAGCCTTACTAATCTGCTGATCCACGACGGCTTTCTCGTTAGCGATGGCCTTCTTAACTCGTTGAGCAGAGGCTGACTTGAGAGCCTCGGCTAGATCCTCTTTGTCTTTGTTCAGCTCAACCAGCTTCTGAGCCTGCTTCGATGAGTTTCCTCCGGCCTTAGTGGCCGACGCGATGGCGTCTGTAGCAAGCTTGACCTTGCGGTTGGCGTCCATTGCTGCGCGAGTTGCACGGAACTCGAAGATCGGCTCGCTACGCTTCATGTTTGGAAGCACCATCCAGGCCGGGTACTCCGGCTTATTGAGGTACTTGTAAGCCTTCTCAAGATCACGCTGCAGCTGAATGTCCTCAGCACGCTCGGAGTCAGCCTGATCGAGCTTAATCCCGTAGGCGTGATCCGTGGCGTCGCTGTAGCCGTACTCATCTGTCTCATCGTGGTAAACAAGTCCGCTGATGTTCTCAAGCGGCTCGTCCTGATGGCTATACTGAGTTACAGTGATCCGAGTACGCCAGTCACCGTTGGCCTGCTTTTCGATAGTCTGGTAAAAGTCATCCGAGTCGTAGTCGGTGTTTCGGTCGCCGTACTTATCTGCAAGCGTAGCCGCGTTGAAGTTCTGGACGTGCTGGACTCGCTCGTAATCCTCTTTGAGGTTCTTGCGGATCTCGTCAAGGTTCTTTCCACGAAGCGGGATACGCTCGATAGCCTTCTTAAGCTCAGCGTCGGTCCACTTCTCGTTCTCCTCTTTGTGAGCAGCCTCTTGCTTCTTCTCGTAGGAAGCTCGAGCCGCCTCAGGGGTGGTGAAGTGCTCATCCTCTCCGCCGAAGGGGCACCCGCCTTTCTTTGCTGAGCAGGCTCCGGCCTCACCTTTCGCGTTGATGTGGTACTTCTTCATCTTCGTTCCTTTGCTAGGAGTCGACTCAGGACGAGCCGTTGGTGTTTCTAAAGCAGGTCGGTCGGCAACCGAGAAAGCTGCCGACCGACCTATGAGAGTACTTCTGTCCACTAGAACGACGGAGGCATAGCCGGCAGCTCGCGAGCAAGCCCTGGCCAGCCATCCTTCCACGCTTCTTCGCGGGCCTTCTTTGTAGTCTTCACAGCATCCTGGCTGCGCTTCAACTCCTCACCCTTGGCCTTGACGTTCTCCTGGAACGTGTCGTAGCCATAAGTCTTTACTGAAGAGCGAGCGTTCTTGAGACCACGCTTTGCCGACTCGAGCTCAGTGCCGAGGAGGGTGCCACGCTGGATGGTGTCCTTATACGGAACGTTTCGCCGCCCGACCTTCTTGGTTCGATCGACCGTCATGGTTCCACGGTCACCGATCAGGTAGTCCTTCAGATCGCCGTCCGGAAGAGCCTCAGCCTCGGCTACCATGCGCTGCTGTTTTGCGAGCTTCTCCTTCGCAGCAACAACATCACCGTGGTACTCGACCAGCTTTGTGTAGCTGCTGAAGCCACGCTTTGAGAAAGCCTCGGCTGTCTTAGCTTCCTCTGGGGTGAACGGCTCTTCAGCCTTAATCTTGTTGTGAACTTTCTCAGCTGCGGTGATCCAGTCCGAAACATCTTTCAGACGCTTCTCAGCATCGGCAAGCTGTGTTGAACCGGCGCGATAGCTGTGACCACGCTTCTCAGCGAGCACCGCCCACGGCGGGAGATATCCTTCGTTGATGTTCTTTACAAGGTCTCGAGTTAGGTTAGCTTGAGCTCGCAATCTCCGCTGTTCGTTGTTCTTCACTACATCCTCAGTAGTGAAGCCTCCAGCGAAGTAGTGAGTGATGTAAGTGCTGTCGAAGTCGTTAGTGTAGCGACCGACGTACTGCGGGTGGGCCTCGAGTAGCTCGTTGTTGTGAGCGGTGCAGCCGGGGACATGACCGATCGACTCATCGTAGTCCTCGTCGTCATCATCGCAGTAGCACTCATCGTTCCCGCCGCCCTGACGAGAGTTAAGACTGATGAGGAACTCATCCTCACCGAGATCGTAATCGATCTCTAGCTCATCGTTCTCGAAACTCTCGCCTCGGTCACGAATGGCGTGGATCGGAGGGCTGAGGAAGTTGTTCACGGAGGCGTAGCGAGTCTCGATCTCCCCAGAGTCAACCTTAGCCATGAAGTCAAGTTCGTTCTGAAGCTTCGCCAGAATCTTACGCTCAACGTGGCCCGGCAGCTTCCCTTCCCAGGCTGGGAAAGTCTCTCCAAAGCTATTTGATGTAGCCTGAGCTTTCTTGCCGTTCGAGCCGAAGGTTTCTTGCGAGCTCTCGTAAGCGACTCTAGCAGCCTCAGCGGAGGTGAAGTGCTCATCGGCTGAACCGAACGGGCACTTGCCTTTAGCAGCCTTGCAGGCGCCGGCTTCCCCGGAGTTGTTGACGTGATACAGCAAGCTCGTACTCCTATGCTTGTTACTGTGCTTCTACAACGCTAACGTTTCTAGCTGAGAAGTCAATCCTACTTCTTGAGACTTTCGAGAACCTTCGGTCCGTACCACGGGACAAGAACGGTACCTTGGCCGCGCGCGTTCACCATGACGAGCTTCCGACCCCTAGCATCCACCGTCTTGAAGTCGCTGTGAATCTTGCCCCACTGACGGAAGAGAGCCGAGTCGTCGCCATGCACCTTACGAGCCTCAGCCGCCACCTCGAGAACAGCGGCCTCTCTGTCTCTCGCAGTAGGCCACGCCCAGGACGGGTTGTCATCGTCACCGTAGTTCTTCGGATGTCCTAGCTGCACTAGGAGCTTTCCGCGAAGATCGGCTAACTTTGCCGGTGAAGCCTCCGGATGAGCCTCGACAAGCTGGTCATCGAGGTACTCGAAGAGAGCTTCGCGCTCTCCAGCACCCGCCTTCGGAGTGAAGGTAGAGCGGTGCTCCTTAAGAGCGGCTGTTACGTAGGCGTTGTCTCGCTTCGCCGGAGTAGCGAACGACTCTTGCTTAGCCTCGAAAGCCTCGCGAGCTGCCTCCGCCGAGGTGAAGTGATCCGACTCTCCTCCGAACGGGCAGTTACCGTTGACAGCCTTACACTGACCAGCCTCGCCGGCTGAGTTGATGTGGAACTTCGCCATTCGAAGAGCTCCTAAAACTAGAGAGGTTGATGTATCGCTACACCAACCTCTCTAATCGGAAACGGTTCTTACTCGGCTAGAGGCCAGCCCTCTTTAGCTGCCTGAGCCTGGATACGCTCGACGGTGGGGAAGTGTGAACGCCCACGCGTAGTGATTGCGCCCCAGACCTCTTTGTCACGACGGTCGAGGTATTCAGCCGCCTCCTTCTTCGGATTGCGTAGACCGGTACCGACAACTCTACTTGCAGAAGTAAAGCCGGACTCGAAGTTGTGACGAAGTACCTTAAGGTCATGAGCGTCCTGACGGAGCTTTTTCTCACCGGTCTTCGGGTCGGCCCAAGCCTTCTCGAAAGCATCTTCGTACTGCTTCGGTAGCTCTACCTTCTGACGGAAAGCACGAGCAAATATCTCGCGGTCGCGGTGCATCTTCGTGAGACGGTCAAGCTTAGCCTTGTGCTCCGGCTCTAGACGTGCCTTATTACGCATGTAGTTCTGGTACTTCTCAACAGCGTTCTTGGTGCGACGGACGTTCGGGCCCATCACCTTGTCCCATGAGTTCTCCGGCTGGTTCCCGAGCTGGATGGCCACTGCGTCGACCGCGTGTCTACGATCCTCGTCGTCCACACTGTGACGAAGCTTAGCAAAGCCGGCGTGAGGCATGAGCTTCTCGAGTTCCGCCTTCTTCTGACGGATAGAGCCTTCGATGTTAGAACGAATCATCTCGTCCTCTGGGAACCCGAAGTGACGACGAGCCGGATTGCTCTCAAGCTCGCTGATCTCGTTGATGAGCGTAACCGCTTGAGGAGTTAGCTTGTAAGGATCATTACGGCGCTTTGCAGAACCCCAACCGTTCTGAGCCTCAAGAACAGCCTCAGCGTGCTCTCTTGCACCTTCGACTGAGGTGAAGTGCTCATCGGCCCCGCCGAAGGGGCACTTACCGTTGACGGCCGAACACTTGCCGGCCTCGCCGTTACCGTTGATGTGGAACTTTGCCATGTGAGAACCTCCGCTTCGAGAGGTATCTCTAACGCGAACGGCGGCGACCACCTTTCGATGATCGCCGCCGTTAGAGCAGGTTTAGACGAAGTCGCGCATGTAGACGATACGGCCCTCGTCCTCATCCTTGACCCAGCCCTGGGTGACGCGCTTGATGGTCGAGAGGTCGTTCTTCTCGATGGCCATCCAGTACCACTTGTCGCGGATCTGGTCGCGCTCCATCTTCGGGCGGTTCCCGTAGTACCCGTAACGGTCGTCCATGTAGAACCCACCGTCGGTGATGACCAGCACGTAAGGGTCGACGCCCTCCTCGCGCTTCACCTGCTCAGCGTACTCGTAGACAGAGCTGATCCGAGTACCACCACGGCTCACGATCCGGTCAGGCCGCTCCGGGTCGTAGACCTTGAAGTTGTCCGACCAGGTGATCGGGAACGAGCGGATCAGGTTCGGCGGGCACGACTGAGCAAGCGCGGCAAGGTCCTTCAGCAGGTGCGTCGGGATCGAGCCGGACATGTCCAGAGCGATGATGAAGGTCGGGATCGAGTCGCCCTTCTTCTTGTTCGGGTCGTCCAGGCGCTTGCGCGTCGGAAGGATCACCTGCGGGTACGAGTGGATCATCCGGCGACGCGGCTGGTGCCAGGAGTCACGCGACTTCGGCTTCCCCGACTGCTTGAGCTCCGGGTTGATCTTCGCGAGAAGCTCGACCCAGTTCACGTTCATACCGGAGGTGGCGTCGATCACAGCGAAGGCGCTCTTATCAGCGTTCGGGTTACCGAAGTTCGGCTGCTTCGAAACGGTGATCCCAGCATCCTTTAGATCGTCGAGCATCTCTTCGATCTCCGGAGTGGCCTCCACACCCTTGTCATTCATCTCGTCGATGGCCGCGTCCACAGCCTGCCCGAGGACAGCCTTGACGGCCTGAGCGATCTCGTCAGCGGACATGCCGTCCACAGCCTGACCGATGACGGCCGGACCGTTGCAGGCGTCACCCTCGGAGTCACCCTCAGAGTCGCCGTCAGCATCGCCGGAGCCATCGGAGTCCTGGTCACCGCCGTCGTCCTGACCGGCCTCGTCATCGCCGTCCCCGTTGGAGCTGTCAGCGTTCTCGTCCGACTCATCGTCGGCACCGGAGCCCTCGGTGGCCTGGTCGTCCTGGTCAGCGCCGGACTCAGCCTCAGCGTCGTCCTGGTCGCCCTTAGCCGAGCCCTGAGCCTCCTGGTCCTCATCCTTCTCGGAGTCGTCCTTGCCCTTGCTCTTCGACTTGGACGACTTCTGGTCGCCGGCGTCGTCAGAGTCAGAATCGTCCGAACCGGAATCGTTGCCGCTGCCGTTCGACTTCTCATCCGAGTCGTCGCCGGACTCGCCCTTCCCGTCCTGCTCCTCCTGGAGCTTGTTCAGGATGAAGTCGTAACCCTCCTGAGTGGTGAAGATCGAGAAGTCCTGGTTGTGGCGCTCCAGGCCTCGGTAGGTGCCCTCCATGGTGGTGAAGCCGACGTTGCCCGGGAGCCCATCGTTGATGATGCACTCCTGAGCGTCGATGAGGATCTCGTGACGCTTGTAACGATCCGTCTGAACGAGCTCTCCGAGGTGGCCGAGGACCACGTGGTAGGTCTCGTGAGCGATCACCGCGGCGATCTCCGAGTCCTTGAGGTCGTGGATGAAGTGCGGGTTCATCTGGAACTCCACACGGCCGTTGTCCAGGTTCGCGACCACACGAGCGGTGGGGATCGACGGCTCAGCCACCGGGTACCCGATGCCGGCGGCGAGAGTGCCGAAGGCCCGAGCGGTGAAACGGAGCATCGTCATACCACGCGAGTAGTCATCCATGAAGACCTCGGGGTCGAAGTCAAGGTTACGGTTCGTCATAGCACTAATAGTACACCCGTTCACGCTTCCAAGTCAACACAACTTAAAACAGATTCTCGAGCTCTTACTCTTCTGGGGAGCGCACCGTGAAGATACGCTCCCCAGAAGAACTAGCGAGGATCAGCTGTTGAGTCGCAGACCCGGGAACTGGCGCTTGAAGTCAGCGAGCTTCGCAGGGCTCCACTGCTCCGTGAGGGTGGAGAGGTGCGACGGCATCATGGCCTCGACCACCTCGGAGAACTCGGCCTTCAGACGCTGGATCCCAACGCTCTCGTTGAGAGAGGTGGCCAGCGAGGAGAGCATGAAGGCCCGGTCCGTCGCGGCCAGGCTGGAGTCCTTGAGGAGCTCCTTGGCCTTGATCGCCACCTCCGGACGACGCTGCTGCGAGATCGGGAGGTTCGTGATCGAAGCCACACGGCCCTTAGCGTCGTCAGCCGGAGTACGCTCCGCAGCCTTCTTCGCCACGTCGAGCGCCGAGTGAAGCGTACGAGCCGTGCTCGCATCCGTGACCTCCGGCGGCATGCAGTCGGTGACCGTCTGACGCGAGGGGATCGCCACGAAGGTCTCCACGATCATGTCGAGACGACGCGGGGAGATGTAGGGGACCTTGTTCCGCGAAGAAGCGTTGGCCTCCGACGCCTTCACGCTGCGGTGGTACTCGTTCCACCACTCAACAGCCGCCTGGCCGATCTCGTCACCGAACTTCTTCACGAAGTAGGCGCCGTCGGCCTCCGGCTCCGCGTTCAGGAAGATCTGGAAGCGGTCGAGGAGGGCCTTATCCAGCTCATCGGTCTCGTAATCCGCGGTCACCGGGTTCATCGCCGCGACGACAGCCTTCAGCTTCGGAAGCGGCTCGCCGTTGATGGAGTGGTTGAGGATGATCTCCATGAGCGTGTTGAGCGTCTTCGGGTCGGCGCGGTTGATCTCGTCGAAGAAGATCACCTCGGCGTTGTCGATGAGCTTGGGACGGTAGTACTCGACGGTCTTGGACTCAGTGTCAGGCACCGGGATGCCCGTCAGCTCTGTGTAAGGATCCAAGGTCGAGGCGCTGTAGTACTGCATGGTGTAGCCGAGCTGATCGACAGCTTCCTTGAGCTTAGCTGTCTTACCAACGCCGTGACGGCCCGAGATGATAACGTTACGACCCGCGCTGATATAGCCCTTGAGCGAGCGGACGTTTACGGTGGTAGCCACAGTCGTGCCTTTCAGAAGAGGAAGATCCGGTTGGATAGGATGTTTGCAAGAACCACTATACACGACCTCGGCGACATTGCAAACACTATTTTGAGAGGTGTCTAATTCATGCGAACCGTTGGTGCACGTAAGACTACAGTCGGTGAACTTGACCAAGCCTCAGCCATGGCTTTCGTTGCTAAGAACCACCGGCAAGGAGTTGCTCAGCCGGGGAAGAACGTAACCTCTTACGGACTATGGTTTCAGGATGAGCTCGTAGCAGTTGCTGTCTTCAGCAATCCTCGCACCTCTGGTATGCTGCGACGCTACACTGCGGAACTATTCCGAATGGCGTTCAAAGAAGGAGTTCGGGTCCAGGGTGGCGCGAGCAAGCTAATCCGTCACTACATCAGAACGAAAGAGCCGAGGGCTCTCTTCACGTATCAAGCTAGCGACGGCGAGCTAACGGATGTCTACGCTCACGCAGGCATGACCCTCGTATCAAAGGCTAAGCCGAAGCAGATTCTCGTTCGAGACGGGGTTGAGCTTTCGGCTGTCGAGAACAATCGTCGTGACTGGTTCTCTATGGAGCAAGCTGCTCGCTTCGGCCCTGATAAGCTGCTTAACGTCTCTCTGGGGGAGGTGTTTCGTGAGGATGGATCTCGCAAGAGCAACATCGAGCTCTTTATCGAAGACTGCGGCTATAGACTTGAAACCGTCCCCGGTGACGCTGTTTACGAGTGGCTTAACCCAGATGTTAGCTACTACACCTACAAGATCACCTCCATCGAAAAACCAGGCTATTACTACGGTAGACGAACGATCAAGAGCGCCAATCCAACCTTTGAAGACTGTCTTAAAGATGGCTACCTAGGCTCCGGCGGGACAAAGTTTAAGAACTGGAAAGCCTCTGTCAGCCCGGAATCGATAGTTAAGGACATTCTCGGCATCTATAGCTCCTGGAGTGAAGTAGTCAAGGCTGAAGCTAAGCTTGTTGGGGAGCTTTACCGAACTGACTCTAACTGTCTTAACAGCACTCAAGGTGGGATAACTCCTGGAGCGCCTACTCACTCGAAAGCTGATCTTAAGAAGTGCGAAATCCATGGAACAACCCTGTTTCGTAGAGGCTGCTTAAAGTGTGCTTCAGCTACAGCATACAGTGAGAAAGAGTGTGAAGTCCACGGAAAGACAACCTTTAGAGGCGCTCGTTGTGTTAAGTGTCAGGTTGCACGCTCTCACAAGGAGCTAGAGTGCGCTGTACACGGAGTCACTATTTTTAGAGGTGGGAAATGCGCCAAGTGTTCTACTGAAAGAGCTTTAGCTCAGAAAGAGTGCTCTGTCCACGGTTTGGCACCTCACTATGGAAAGAGATGCTACCTTTGTCACAATCAGGAAAGCGTAAGCCTGAAACAGTGTCCGATCCACGGAGAAACGAAGCATCAGGGTGACACCTGTGGTCGCTGCACAAGCGAGAATCAGCACTATCTCGATGAGTGCTTCAAGCACGGAAGTACTGATCACCGTAACGGGAAATGTCAGCGCTGTCTGTTTGAGGCTACTATCTATCTTAGCATCTGCGCTGTTCACGGTGAGGTAAAGCATCAGGGCGGCACCTGCCTGTCGTGCAAGAACAGCTCCGCAGTGAGCACAAAAGACTGCTCGATTCACGGTCTGACGAAGCATCAAGGTGACACCTGCAGCAAGTGCTCAGCCAACCTCATCAGCAATCTTCGAGAGTGCCCTCGTCACGGGCTCGTAAGCCATAAGGGAAGCTCTTGTGATACCTGCGCCTCACAGAAGAGCTTGAGTCTTCAGCAGTGTGAGGTCCACGGTGAGGCTAAGTTCCAAGGTGGGAAGTGCGTCAAGTGTCGCAACGCCGCTCAGTTTAGTGTCAAGAACTGCTCCCTCCACGGCAATGTAAAGCACCGTGGTAACAGCTGCGCCACTTGTACTTCAGACAAGCGTAAGGCGAGCATGACTGCTAAAAAGGCGGCACGCTCGCAGCCATAAGACCACGAGCGTGCCTGGTTGTCGCTTCTGCGAGGCTAACTAGCTCTTTCGAGCTCGACGGTTAGCAATCCCGCGTACAGCGAAGTAGGTGAGCACACCGAGAGCAAGCCCACCGCCGATCCCGCTGACGATGTTGTAGGTTGTGGAAAGACCGCCGTGCGGGTTACTGAACTCGTAGGAGACGACACCGTCCGTGGCCACACGATAGGCGGCGCGCTTCTCTTCGAGAGCCGGCTTGTGAGAGACGGTGTCGCCGAAGCTTTCATCCCGCCCGATGGCCTTGTAGACCACCTTGTAGACTGTTTCCTCGCAGGTGGTGAGCGGCGCGTTCGGGCTTACTCCAGCTCTGCAGGGGTAGGAGCGCTCTAGCGGGTCGCTCACCGAGCTGACGCGACCGGTAACTTCCTCGACCTGCTTTCCTCCGCTGTAGAGAAAGCTGAAGAGTGTGATGAGCACGAGAGCGAGCAAGCCGACGGTGGCGCCGACGCGCACTGCTAGAGACTCCGGTGAAAGCTTCGGTTTAGGATCCATAGGCTGGATTATACGAACCGGCTAGCCTTGCCGAGTGAGTGTGGTGACCATAGAGCATCGTGTTGCGGTAAGCGAGATAGCCATGTAGGGTTGAGCTCGTAACAAACCTTAAGTCTAATCAACCTCAGCAGAGACCAATTAGATGAAAAGGATAAGCCATGAAGACAACTGAAACCACCGGTACTATCTACATTGACCCGGTGACCGAGACCCTCTACCGGGCGGTGGTTACTGGGGCTACGCCCGGAGCTCTGTACTACTTGGAGTATCGTGGTGAGTGGGATGAGAACAAGTCTGTTGACTCGCTTCCGAGCGGGGCGATCAAGATTTGGTCACCGGCCGAATAACACCCTGAGACTGCTTTGCTGAGTCTCGCTTCTTTCCCCACCGACTGTCACTAGTCGGTGGGGAAAGAAGCATCCGCGGGATAGCATTCAAAGCGAGAACTCCCTAAGGCGTGAGTTAAAGAGTCTGCTGTCTCACCAGGTGTCCACAGATTCTCTGGAGCGACGAGAAGTCGGTGAGTCTAGAGCTCCGGCCAAGATCAGCCCTACCAGGCTACCTAAGAGTACTGGGAAGATGTAGCGTGAGCCGTCGCGAAGTAGGTCACCGGGCATTCGGAAAGTGTAGAAGCTTTGTCCGTTTTCAGTGACGAGGTAAACCGGTCGTTTTGCTCCGACTTCGATCGGCACCTCTTGATAGCCGTTGTTGATGAACTCAACCTTGTTCTCTTCTACTCTGTAAGTCATCGGTCTGTAGATGTCGTCACAGGGAGTGACGATCACGCCGGCGTCGCCTGCCGGGACCGCGCAGCTACTGCTGTGAATCTCTGCCGGATGGGCCTCGATCGCAACAGCTGTTAGCATTTCGAACTTCGGCGTGGGAAAGAGTAGAACTGATAACAGGCATCCTGAGATAGCGATGAGGAGCCCGGTGGTGGCCGACACGGTCACATAGTGCGTCTTGAGAGTTGTCTTTAGATCTCTGTTTGTCATGTGTAAGACTAGATATCACCCGACGATGGATTCGGTGATGACGAACGCGATGAGACCGACGATAAACCCACCGAAGATCGCGAAGAACCAGATCAAGATGGTGAAGCCGATGGATTTCGGATTGTCTAAACTGTAGGAGTAGTGGTCACCATCGGTGATCTTATAGGCGGTGTAGTCGGTGCCGACCGCCGGTGCGCTGGTGGTGTTCTGAGCGAAAGTAGCGTCGGTCTTTGCTACGGCGAAGGTGACCGGGTACTCGGTGCGAGTGCAGTAGATCGGCACCGAGACATCCCCGACCTTGTTGCTTCCGCACTGGTAAGTCTCATCGTGGCCTGGGCCGACGCTCACGACGCGAGCGGTGGTCTCGTCAACCACAACACGGTTCGTGTAGGAGAGACCAGAGCCGAGGATAAGTCCACCGACCACGAGGAAGAGCAGGATCGAGATCGTCCACTCCAGGTGGTCACGGAGGAAGCTAAAGAAGGTTCGCATGAAGTCATAGTACATGTACCCAACTTACTGTGCAACTACTCCAACTTCACCAGAACTCACCAAACAACGATGCTACACTATTTCAGCTGTAAACTTCCCCGTCAGATAGCTCCTATCTACACGAAGATAGACAGCCTCCGGAAGATCGAGCCCGGTGTGATTCTTGATTCGCTTTCGAGCGGTCGCTTTGTCCTGAGCATGAACGGTGAGTAGAACGGTTGCGTGGGAAATCGCACCTGTTAGATCACTCGAGCCGCGTATTTCATCGAACGCGGCAAAGGATTCAGCGAAGTCTGGGAAAGAATCGTCACAGTTAAAGAATCTGTGAGTTGGATCATCCGTCTTGAATGGGTGATTCGGCTTGCCGGTTAAGAATGTGCTGTGTCGATCAGTGTCGAAGTAGACTCGTGGCACTCCTAATAGAAGCTCCATCACTCCAAAAGCAGCGGAAGATTTGCCCGAGCCGGCGTCCCCGAAGATCACGAGATGAGCTCCCATGATAAGAGCGTAGGACCCGGCCTGGAGAATCCTCTCGTCAAACTTAGCGGAGTGAACTCGTATGTCTTTAGTTCGCTCAAACTCAGCCATGCGCTCGAGCTTCTGGTATGAGTATCGCTTTCCAGGCGAGAACGAGTCTTGCAGTTTGCGAAGAGTTTTCTTATGAGCGTGGTTAGCAGTCATAGCGCTTCGATCCTAAAGTCTAGTGGTTGAGATGCGGAGCACCTTCGCGTCTCCACCGGCCGAAGCTTAACTGCAGGAGACGGACGCGATCAACCACCGCGTAAGTGTAACTATACCAGGCTTAATTCTGGGTTACTCCGATACCGGAGCCGAAAGGATTGTCAGGGCGCCAGTAAGCGGGGATGGTGACGGTCGGCATCTCACGCTTCTCAGCTAAAGCGAGCATCTTGGGCCGAAGATCGAGTGCGGCGATGAGCCCGCTGGTCTCTTTGAAGTCTACCTCGATAAGCTCCTCTGTCCCCGGCACAGCGAAGATTCGAGGCTCCAGGTTCTTCATGCTCTCAACATAGCGTCGAGTCTGATCCACGGCGCCGAGCATAGCCACACGTTTCACCTCGACTGCTACAGGTCGATCCTCCATGTCCAAAGCCAGAATGTCGACTGCGCCGGCTCCGGTGTTGAACTCTCGCTCGAGTACTCTAAAGCCGGGGCCGAGCGCAGACGGGTGATCGAACAGCCAGGCTTGAAGCTGAACCTCGGTGCCGTCTCTCACGAGTCCTGGCTCCTCCGCCTTTGTGAGAAGAGGCTCCTCGAAAGAGTTGTGGATTCGGTGAAGAGTGATCTGTAGCGATTCATGCCGTGCATCGAATGTCCAGACCTCTTCCCCCTCTTCGTTCGTGCCACGAGTCTGCGAGGCGGTCTTCATGTAGTTCAGCGGCTTGTTGCTGTTGTCGTTGTGGATCGAAACTGAACCGTCGGTCTTGATGAAGATTGCTCGAAGGCCTCTTGCGAGGGAACTGTCTCCGCGGCCTGAGTAGATGGCCGAGCATTCTGCTACGATTACCTGCATGGAGCTAAGCTGTCTTTTCTCTCATTGGAAAGTTACGAGCCTATCCTATCGAAATCAAGGCGTAGCTGCAGCTCTTACGACGAACCGCACAACGCTTCTAATATTCATCCCAAATAAAAGCAGCTAGTTCTAGCTGTAAAAGCGTTGTGCGGACCGTTCTAGATTCAGGCTGTCAGTGCGAGCCGTTCTTGAGCTCCTGCACCGTGTAAGCCGCCGGAGCAGTGTCACTTCCCACGGTGAAGATGAACTCGCGCTCGGACCAGAAGTTCTCGTCAGACTCGTATTCTCGCCCGACCACCTTGTGGACGAAGTTCTCAGGGTCATAGCTCACGCTGATGACGGTAAGCTCGACCATACGGGTCCGGACGGTGTAGTCAGCAACACCACGCTCGCCGTTGATCTCTTCGGTGGGGCGAACGCTTACAGTGTCGATGATCTTCACCGAAAGATTACTGGAGCCGACGACGGCAAGAGCGGCGGCTCGAAGATCAAGGGGCTCCACTGTATGGGTTCCCTGGAGTGCGTGAAAGAAAGCGATCTGCGCAGGAGTCTTTTCGGTAGCCATGAGTGCTTCCTTCCGTCGAGTGAGTGTTGTAAGCACGACCTTACATGATTAAGCTGCTCACCACAATGAGACTGTCTGTAGCTGCGGCGCTCGCAGTCGAAGCACGGTGATCTGTGTGCGTGTGAGGCTTACGGAAGCCAAAGCTTAGACTGACAACTATAGTTCTTAGTTGAAAACTTTTGTTGCACATCAGCTGACTCAAACTTAGGTTAGAAACACTCACAATAGAGGAGGGTCTACAATGGCGCGCTATCACATGAACCCGGCCACCGGGAACCCGAACAAGTGTTCGGCCAAGGAAGGAAACTGTCCGTTTAAGAGTGATGACGGTTCAGAAGCCACTCACTACGAAAGCCCGAACGAGGCTCGAGCCGGCTACGAGCAGGAGCAGCGTGACGCTCGTGACAAGGCTGAGAGGCTTCGCGCAGAGGAGCGTGAGCGTAACTGGCCGACTCCTTCTGACGAGCGTGTGGCTGAGTTCGAGAAGAAAGGCTACGCTGTAGACCCCAAGGGTAAGGGGATCATGCGTCGTGGAGAGCGCGATGGCCGTCGTTGGGAGATCACCGTACGCAGCGGCACAGTAAACGCCTCGATCGGCATGCCGGACAGCTTTGGTTCAGCTTTCACCATTCACACTCGCATGCCTTACCAGGGCGAAACTGCTACACACCAGGTTGAGTTCGGAGACTTCGGCACGACTCTTTCCATCGAGTCGGCTGAACAGCATGTGAAAGAGATGGAGGATGTACTCCGCCAGGCTCCAAAGCTCATTGACCAGACTAACAAGATGATCGCTGACTCTAAGGAGCTCTTCGGTGAGCCGAAGAAGGCGCCGTACGAGGGGCTCTACACAGAGGTTCCGCAGGTGGAGACTTTCACCGGAACTCGCGATGCTCAGGCACAGCGCTTCACCGTGGATAACCGCGGAAGCTACATCAACATTCAGCCGGAGAACGCCGGTCGTCTTGACACGCGAAGCGATAGCAACGCTGATCTATTCACCGACGGCCGTGAGTCTAAGCCTGAGGCGCGAATCTCACTTAGCTCTTTCGGAACTATGGATCGTGATGAATACCAGGCACGAGCCGAGCGCCTTAAGGACACCGTGGCTACCGCAAAGGCTATGGAGTCTACCGCTACCGCGCTTGTAGCAGCTAAGAAATAAAATCTAAACTGAAGAAGCCGGGTGACAATCATCAATCACCCGGCTTCTTCAGTAAGAGCTTAAGCCTCTACCGGCTTCTGCTTTCCGCGAACGATCGGTAGGCTCGAGGTGTCCGGTGCTCCACCCCTCTCAGGAGAGTGAAGCGCCCATTCCTCAGCTCCGAGCTCCTCTTCGATCTGCTCCGTAGCGGTCTTCTGAGAAAGCGGCTTGTTCGGGAGCAAAATAGTGAAGATCACTGAGATCACGCCAAGGATAGCCATCGGCAAGAACAGATGCGCGATGTTGTCCCCGTAAGCGCTTTCCACCACTGTTCGAACCGGAGCGCAAAGCTCCTTCATGGAGGGCAACGTACCGCTTCCGAGCGACGAAAGCGAAGGAGCGCAGTTCGGGTTGCTCTGTACGAACTGTGCCTGTGACGCTGGATCGGCACCGATGAGCTTACCGATGCCGTCTTTGAGAGTGGTTGGTAAAGCCGATGCTAGGTACGAGCCGAGAACGGTGACACCGGTGGCTCCTCCTAATGTACGGAGGAAGGTGAGTGTTCCGGTGCCGGAGGATAGTCGAGCCGCCGGCAGCGAGTTCTGTGTCACTAGTACCAGGTTCTGCATGGACGCACCGAGACCAAGTCCAAGCATGAACATGTAGATCCCGACTAGCACCGGTGAGGAGTTGTAGTGGATGGTAGAGAGCAAGAACGCTCCGGCTACAAAGCTCACAGCGCCGCCGACCACGAACGGCTTCCAGGTTCCGGTGCGAGACACAAGCTGACCGACACCGATGGAGGCGAGCAAGCTTCCGATCACCATCGGGAAGATCATGAGTCCGGACTCAGTCGGCGAGTAGCCTCTTGCCAGCTGCATATACTGCGCTAGGAATACAGCAGCACCGAACTGAGCCACGCCGAGCGGGATAGACGCCAGTACAGCGAACGCAAACGTCTTCTCTCGGAAGAGACGTAGCGGGATAAGCGGATCCTTGCTACCGAAGACTTCCCAAAGAACTGCTCCGATGAGCACGAGCGTTGAGCCAACCCCGAGCGCGATTGAGATCCAGGAGTCCCAGGCAAAGCCTCCGGAGGAAGCCGCTTTACCGCCGAGCGATACCCAGATAAGAAGGGCGCTCACACCGGCTGTGATGAGTGAGATGCCGATCCAGTCGAGCGGGCTGCGCTTCCCATGCTTCGGGAGGTGTAGATAGACCTGAAGCAGGATGAGAGCAACGAGTGAGAACGGAGCCATTACCCAGAAGTTCCAACGCCAACCGAAGCTATCCGTGAGCCAGCCACCGAGAATCGGTGCGCCGAGCTGAGAGACGAGCATGATAGCGCCGAGAATACCCATGTAGCGTCCACGTTCACGTGGGGAGACAAGGTCAGCCATCACTACCTGAGAGATAGCCATGAGCCCACCCATGGAGAGACCGGAGATACCACGCCAAACCATGAGCATCTCAGGTGACGTGGAGAATCCGGCCGCAACAGAAGCCACCACGAACATGGTAAGCGAAAGCTGTAGGAGGAACTTGCGGCTTACAAAGTCACCGAGCTTCGCCCAGATCGGCGTGGAGATAGCCATGGTGAGGAGCGCGGCGGTGACGATCCAAGTGTAGTGGATCTGAGTACCTTTGAGATCTGCGATGATGACCGGCATGGAGGTGCTCACGATGGTTGAGGACGTGAGGATCACAAACATGCCGGTAAAGAGCCCGCTCAGCGCTGTAAGAACTTCACGTCTTCGCTTTGGGCTCTGTGGTGTTTCCACCGTTGTTTCAGGACTAAGAGTAGCCACGCGTACCGCCTTGGAGTAAATGCGATGGGCGAGGAGCTCAACTACCAACGTAGGAGCTACGGCTCTCGGGCATCGCCGGATGTTTCAGAACAAAACTATGTTACCGAAAATCTAGCGATGCCCGAGATGGAGCTAAAGCTTACCAGGAGCCTCCGCCGCCCCCGCCGTCGAAGCTTCCGCCACTGTAGGTGTCGGAGCTGCTAAAGCCACCACCAAAGCTCGAGGTGCCTCCGTAGCTCGAGGAAGAAGACGAGCTCGAAGCAGCCGCAGCACGAGCCTCGTCAGCCTGGAGCGAGCTGTAGAAGCTGGTAGCCGCTCCGGCGTAGATGCCGATCATGAGAGGGTTGTAGCCCGGGATGTACTCCTGGATATAGCGATCACGAGTCGAGCCGGAGGCGCGAGCGATACGCTCACGCTGTGAGCGAGGAAGAGACTTGAACTTCTGCTTCGCCTCGCTTTCGAGAGTCGTCTTGAGAGAGTCGCCAAAGCCGTTGAAGAAGCCTCGGCGCTCGCTGTTCGAGTAGTCATCGAAGTAGGAGTCACCGATGCTCTCGCGCTCACGACTCGAAGCCATTGCGTAGGTCTCGCGCTGAAGCTTTCCAATCTTCTTCCACTCAGCCTTAGCCGCGTCACGACGAAGCTCGTAGAGTCGGCGTGCTTCACGAGCCTCCGCCTCGCGGCGATCAGCATCTGCCTTAGCAGCCTGGGCGTTCGGAAGCTCAGCATCCACGCGCTCCTGGTAGTCCTCAAAGCTCTCGTCTTCAGAACGACGCACGCCGAAGAACTCTCGGCCCAGGCCACGGTAGTTGATGAATCGGCCGGAGGCCATCTGATCGAACTTATCGAAGTGCTCGGCCTTCTCATAGACCCCGGGCTTGAAGTCAGTGTAGCGAAGCTCATTCACGAACCAGTCGAAGCGTGCCTCTCGGTTCGGGAGAGAAGCGTAAGCGTTGAGCTTCGGACCGGCGGCGTAGACGGCCTCCGTGAGCTCCTGCACATCGTCGGCTACGCTACGCTTACGTGCCACCTCAGCCGCTCGCGCCTTTTCAGCCTTGCGGCGGAAGTAGAACACGGTGCCTCCGGTGAGGGCGGCGGCGCCGACGATGCCTCCGAAGATCCCACCGACGAGACCCCAGTTTGGGTCAAAGTCTGAGCCGGAGTCGTAAGACGTTCCGCCGTCGATTACGTCTGAAGAAGCAGGCTTCTGAAGAGAAGCCTCACCGATCTCCTGCACACCAGAAATCACACCGCCGGTCTGGTTATCGTTCTTGAACTCTGGGATCATGGTGTTATCCACGACACCCTGGATAGTGGATTCGTCCACCACACGGTGAAGGCCCAGCCCCGGCTCCACACGAAGAGCGTGCTCCTTCATGCTGATGAGCACGTAGAGCCCGTTGTCCTCGTCACTGTCGCCGATGCCGAGCTCGTTGGCACGACGGATAGCGTAGCGCTCAGCACTGTCTCCACCAAGATCTTTGACAACCTCGACCACCGGTAGGATTCCGTAGCGTGAGGTGTCCTGAGCGAACGCATCGGTGATCCTCTGCTCCTGAGCAGGAGTGAATAGACCGGCGTGATCGAGGACCACGTCAACCCGAGCAGAAGGCGAGACAGAGGGAGTCTGAACCGGCGCACTCGCTGCGTTAGCGGTAGCCGGGATAAGAGCAGGAGCTAGAGCTCCAAGCGTGAGCGCTCCAACGAGCAAGGAGCCAGAAAGAATCTTTCGCATGACCCCATCTTATCACACCTCTTCGAGAGAATCTTTCTCGTCAACTCGAGCAGCGCTGCGACGACCAGTAGGAGCTTCCTTCTTTCGCAGCCCTCGGAAGAGAGCCACAGACGCAATGGCGAGAAGGATAGCTGCCACAAGCGGAGTAAAGGTAAGTACTCCGACCGACACCGGACGGATATTCGCCGGGTCGAGAGCCAGATAGAAGGTGGTTCCGAACTGCCATCCGAAGATGTAGCCGATGTAGAGGCCAGCCAAGGCCAGCAGTAACGCTAGCAGAGCTGTTAGTAAGCCGAAGATCCATCGAAGCGCGGTAGCCATCATGGAGAGACTATCGGTGTGACACCGGCCGGCTAGTTGATGGTTAGCTTTCTTCTACTTAACGAAGCTACTATAAAGCTTTTAGCCTCCCCCTGGACCCCCACCACAGGTCCAGAATGCTATGGAAGGTATGCAGTCTAAAGCCTATCGTTTTAGGACTCTAGCAACGATCGGGAACGGTGACTATCTTGGTCGAATCTAGCGACGGACTAGCGAGAGAAGTGTACTTCGTGATCAGTTCTGAGATAGTTCTAATCGTAGCTAGCTGACAGTCTAAGACGGTGAGTTGTTTGCTACGTGTTCGTGTGCGAATGAGCTGTTGCGAAGCTTAGACAGCTGTTGAGAGTGCGCTGATCGAGTAGCTATCAATCATGCTGCAGGAATCGTGCAATCGGTCTAGAAGTTGCGAGACAGCAGTCTAACAGTAAACCGCTTGTCTTGTGAGTGGTTGTAAGGCTACTTGATTCTTATGCTTAGACTGACAGCTACAGTCTTTCGCTCTTACGCCTCTAGGGCCCCACCTTTTCGATGAGACCCTAGAGTTGAGAACCGCAGCTTACTTCTTGACGCCGAGCTTCCCGAGGATGTCGTTGCTGCTGGAGCTGGACGAGTCAGCCTTGGCCGACACATCACCACGAGCGGACGAGACTGCGTTCGCAACGAGCTTTCGTCGGCCCTCCTCGTCAGCGATGGTGATTTCCTTCTCGCCACGCTCAAGAGCTTCGATGTTACGAGCGCGCATGTCGCGGCCCCACTTGTCAGCATCCACGATGGACTGAGCCTGCTTCTTCACCGAGTCGATGACTGCGAAGACGGTCTCCTCACTGATGAGCGGAGCCTGTGCAGCACGAGCAACCTCGTCCACCGCGATGGCCGAAGCCTCGAAGGAGCCCTGCAGGAGCTTGTTGGTGCCCTCCTGGAAGGACTGCCCAAGCTTGGCGCTGTTGCGAGCAAGTGCGGCCTGCTGCCACTGTGCGAGGCCACGACGAGCCGAGGGGATACCCTGAGTACGGAAGCCGTGAAGCTGGCGCTGCATGCCGGCGCTCACCATGATGAGGTTACGCAGCGTCGGAGCGCTAGCGTAGCCGAGGAAGAACTGCTGACGCCAGGAGAACCAGCTCTTCTCGATCTCGCCGATACCCTGAGCCAGGTCAGCGTGGAGCTCACGGAACTCGTTGACGGAGTACTTCTCGCCGTCGAACTCGATGATGGCTTCGTCACCGTCAGCAGCCTGAAGAGCTACGTCCACGCGATCGAACTTGGCGTGGAGGTAAGTCGAGACCTCTTCGAGGACAGCAAGAACACCGACCACCTCGTCCATGGTCTCGAGCGTCTGCTCGTGCAGCTTGCGAGCGCGGCGCGAGTTGTCGCCGAGGTTGAGCTCCATCTCACGAAGCTTCGTCTCAGCCTCGTCGAGTCGCGAGCTGATCGGCTTCGCGTCACGGATCATGGTCTCGATGGAGTACTTGGCTCCACCGAAGAACTTCTTGATCTTCTGAGTGAAGTCCTCCATCTTCACGTTGCGGTAGCGGGCGTTGTATCCGTCCATCTCGCGGAGGAGGTTGTTGACGATCTGGTCAGCCTCGGGGATCTTGATGTTCTTCTGCTCATCGAGCATGGCGATGGAAGACTGGTTCATCTTCTCGAGGACCGGCTCACCAAAGTTGATGATCTGTTCGTAGTCCTTCACCATCTTCTCAGCGATGGTCGGTGCGGCCTGCTTGATGGCCTCACGCTGCTCGTCGCTGAGGAGCGAGCGGAACTCGAACTTCGCCTCTGCCGGAGTTGAAGCGGCGGCGTCTTCCGGGGTCACCGACGAGAGCTTGTCCTCGAGCGGCTTAACCTCCGGTGCTTCCTTCTTGAGCTCCGGGTCCTGGAGCATGGCGGAGAGATCGAGGCCGGGAACTGCGGATGCTGCAGCCATGTTTTACCTTCCTTAGCGGTTTCGTATGCGCGGCCTACGGCCGATGAAGCTTATAGGTGAATCTACACGGTTAAGAAGAACTTTGCAAGGCTTAACGCCAGCGCGACTTCTTAGACTCCGGCTTGAGCAAGTCGTTCACGTCGATCTTGTCAGCGGCGGTGCTCAGGATGCTCTCGAGCGAGACACGGAGGTTGAGGTCCTGCGAGGAGTTCACCTGACGGATGTTCTCGAGAGCCTGGTCGTCCAGAGCCTTGACAGCGTCCTCGACCTCACGAAGACGCTCGCGGCTCTTCGTCCAGAGCGTCTCGTCCTTAGCGATGTCCAGGTAGTAGTCAGCACCGAGAGCGGCGTTGAGCTTGGAGATCGAGTGCGTGTACTCAACCTCGGCAAGAGCCTTCTGGTTGCCCTCGTTGCCCTTGCGCTCAAGACGAGTGAAGAGCTCGTTGAGGTGCCCGAGCAGGCTCTTCATCGGCTTCGCGGTGGCGTAACCGAGCTGCGTGTGCTTAGTGGTGAGTCGGCCGAAAGTCTCCATGCTCTTGCGAAGCTCATCGCTCTTGATCGCCTTCACTGGCTCAGGGCGGTTCGACTTCCCGTTGCGCCGGCGGACAAGGAAGTACGTCACCGCACCGACGAGGATCACACCGAGTAGACCACCTCCGACACCCGCCACCGGTGCGAAGCCCGAACCGGAGTCAGAGCCGCCGGTATTAGTCGGCTGAGCCACAGCGTTGATGAGCTCCTGCTTATCCGAGACGAGACCGGAGACCACGTCACCGTTGTCCTGGAGGATCGGCAGCACCTTGGATGAAGCTTCTCCCGGTGCCACACCGTAGTGGACGTTGTTGGAGGAGTCGCTGTTCACCACGATCACGGTGTCATACTTACCCGCTACCTGACCGTAGATCTGACCGGCCAGCTGCGAGGGGTTCAGTGTGTCGTTGCTGTTGACGGGGACGACCACGACGCCGACGTTGGTTCCATCGTAGGTGTTCAGACCGGACCCGTTGGCGCCGTTGGCCACGTAGGTGCTACCGTCCTGAAGCGACGAAACAGCGTCGCCTACGTAGGCACTGCCGTCGGCGTGGGCCGGTGCGGCGAACAGTAACGTAGCCGCGAGACCAGCCGTGATTCCGCCGAGCGCAAGTGACTTCTTCACGATGCTCCTAGAGATAAAGTGTACAGTGAGGTACTTTGCTTACGTTCATTCTACATGAATCTGACGAGCGCGCAACCTCATCTGTAAAAAGAAAGGAGGGGAGGCGTGAGCTTGTGGCCCACGCCTCCCCTCCTAAAGAGTCAGCTTCTGCTTAGAAGTTGTTGATGACCGACTGGAACACCTCATCGATCTTGGTTGCGTCCGAAGCATCGAACATCTGTCCACCGGTGGAGGACGAGATCTTCTGCAGCGTATCCTTGTCAGCACCCTCACCGTAGGCGATGGTGAAGATTCGAACCGGGCTGTTGTCGGAGCCCTCGGTCTTCTTGTTGAGCTTCACGAGAAGCGAGTCGAGCGAGGTCTTCGAGTCAGTGTCCTGACCGTCGGAGAGCACCACGATGGCGTTGATACGCCCGGTTTCAGCCTTCTTCAGCATGTAGTCGTAACCGGTGCTGATGGCGTCGTAGAGAGGCGTACCCTGCCGGTTGCTGTAAGCAAGGTCCTTGATCGAACCGTCCACCTTCTCCTTGTTCCCCTCGAGCGGGCCGAAGTCGTAGACCGGAGTCACGTTGTCACCGATGTCCGACTTGAGCTCGGTGGTGAACGCCCAGACGCCGATCTCGTCAGTCGAGCGGAAGTTACTCAAGGTACTCGAAGCGCCCTGAATAGCTCCGTCGAGCTTCGAGCGGCCGTCTCCGATGGCGTCGTCCATGGAGCCGGAGATGTCGATGAGCTCCAGAACAGCCGAAGGCTTGCGGATCTCGGTCCACTGGTCGAGCGCGGCCGAAACCACGTCGGCCGAAGGCTTCGGCAGAGTGACGGTCGGCTGCTTCGGGTCGATACCGACGGAGGAGTTGAGGCTCTTGCTCACGTCCACCGAAGTGTCGAGCGGGCGGAAACCGTAGTCCGGAAGCACTTCCTGAGCGTTCTTGGTCTTCAGGTACTTCAGGAACTCAGCACCGGCGGTCTTCTGATCGGCGGTGACCCACGGCGAGTTCAGCACACCGGCCGGGTTGTCGCTCCACAGCGAACCCTCGGAAGGGTAGACAGCGACGAGCTTCTCCTTCGGCGGGGTAAGGGTCTCACCGGGCTGGACGGTGTGGCTGTCCGGGTTGCCCTTGTTGTACCAGAAGAGCGAGGTCTCCTCGAGCGCTACAGCGGAGACGTAGTTCGTGCCTCCGGTGCCGTTCTTGCCGGCGTTGTAGAGCGTGGTGAGCACCTTACCGGTGGTGTCACCGTAGTGGATGGTGCCGGACTCGAAGGTCTTGGAGAAGTCCTTAGCGGCCTCCACATCCGCGACGGTGAGGTCCTTGGTCTTACCGCTGGCGGCGTAGGCCTGGCCGAGGATCGCCGAGAGCCCGGTGGTGGAGGTGTTCGGGTTGGTCTTCGCGATCTTGAACGAACCCCAGAGCGGCTTGCCGAGCGACGCCCAGCCCTTGGGGTCAGCAACGTACTTCTCGATGTCCTTGTAGGAGATCGGCTTCTCCGGGTAGCCCAGCGCCTTGGCCATGCTCTCCGGCACACCGAAGACGAGCGGGGTGTGAGTGAAGTCGGTCTTATTCGAGATCAGACCGGAGTTACCGGCCGACTCGACGCGGTCCATCCAGACGCTGGAGGCCGGCGACCAGATGGTCGGCTGCCACTCCTTCTGGAGCTCCGGCCAGGTCTGCGGGCTCTTGATGAGCACCTTCGCGGCGGTACCGGAGGAGATGTTGATCGGGTAGACCGTGGCGCAGGTCTTCAGGCTCTTGCCCTCGGGAGAGTTCTTGAAGCCCTCGCCGAGCTTCTCCATGAGGTTGACCTTCTCGGAAGAGGTGGCCACGACGAGCGGGGTGCACCCGTCCGAGCCAGGGGTAGCGCCCTTGGCGCCGTTGGGGCCGGTGGCGTCGTCGGACGCACCGGTGCAGCCGGCGAGCAGCAGCGAAGCGGCGAGAACCACTCCGAGCAACCCTGCGTTGCGGCGGACCTTGTTCATCATTCTCCTTTAAGAGGAAGGACAGGAAGTTTGCTTGAAAGAAACGCTACACGGTGACGGTCAGCATGTCAATGCCCTCCGACAACCTGCGCTTCCATTTCGTTGGAGAGGACCTCGAGGTCAGCCTCGAAGTCGATGTCTTGACTCGAGTTCACCTGCTTGATGTTGCGAAGAAGCTGTCGTGCGGTTGCCTCCGTGGCCTTCCGGACCGCATCCTTACGCTCCTCCGGCGACTCCCACAGGCGAGGATTCTTCAGGATGTCGATGTAGTACCCCTTCGAAAGGGCGCGGTTGAGCTTCCTCAGAGTGTGCGTGTAGTTCACCGCTGCAAGCCGGTGAGCCTGCGACTCCTGCTTCGCCTGGATGCGGTTGAACAGCTCCTGAGTGTCCGCAAGGATCTGGTTGATGGTCTCGACGAGCGGGCTCTCGTACTGGACGTGAAGCTTCGCGGTCTGCTTGAGCTTCACGAGCTGTTCGCGAAGCTCGTCGGTGAGCGACGGTGACTTCTCCACGTCGGGGACCTCCGACTCCGCCGGCTTTGCCTCGTCAGCGCCTTCCTTGTTCAGGATGGAGTAGCCGACGATCCAGCCGATGGTGCCGAGAGCAAATGTAGCCGGGCCATCGAACGGGCCAGGCAGGAAGAAGAAGGTACCGAGAGCGCCGACACCACCGAAGGTAAGTGCTGCGAGCGGAGGTGTTGAGGAGAGCGAGCTCAGCTTTTCAAAGATTTTCTTCATGCTGATCTTTCCATACTAGTGGGACCGGTTTTGACCATAGTATCATGCGATCAGCGCTACAGCGAATGTTCGCAGCGTTTGTCAGGAAAGAGCGCTGGGGCCGCTTAGCTCGTCAAGCATCTTGTTTGCTCTCACGAGATCTTCAGCGAAGTCGATCTCCATAGCGTAAAGATCGTTCACCGGCATGGGGAGCCACTCAGCGCCACGCTGGATCGTGCGCTCAATACCAGCTTCGAAGTAGGCCTGCGTCGGAACGCGACCGAGCTCGTACATGAAGGCATCGCGGATGTCTGGAGCAACGAAGTTAATGCCGACTGCTTCACCGAGACCCCTCGTGTTGTCCTTCGCCACCGTAGTGATGACGCCGTCCTCGTTGAGAGAGTACTTCATCTCTTCATCGGAAGTCTTACCGGCCACCACGGCCATGAACGACTTACCGGCTTCCACAAACGGCACAGCTCTTCCAAGCACGAGCGGGGAAAAGACAACGTCACCGTTCATCCAGATTGCTCCGGAGTAGCGAGTAGTTGCTCGAAGAGCACGCATGACAGACTTCGAGGTGTTTGAGCCGTCCCAGTCCTCGTTATAGATCGGTCGCACTCCACGAGGGAGCTTCTCAACGATCTCTTCAGAACGATAGCCCACCACCACGAATGTACGGCGAAGAGCCGCCTCGCCGAAGATCGCAACGATGTTCTCCAGCTGCTGCTGAAGAATCGTGCGTCCGTCCGAGAGCACTGTAAGTGGCTTCGGTACAGCTCCTCCGAGGCGGCTTCCGCGGCCGGCAGCGAGGATAACGATGGCGGGTTCGGTAGTCATAGACCTTTCTCCAGACTTGGGGATTACCTATCTTACCGAATCTATCGTTCCTGTAAGCCTGTTCAAGCTAGCTCTTCTTCGGCTTAACCTTACCGTCGAGAATCTCACGCGGCGTCGGAAGCTCGAATCCGAGGATGTTATCCACGGAAAGCTCGAACTCGAACTCCGCACCTTCCTTGAGCTGAATGATCGACTCGAGGATCTGCTCGTCGGTCTTCTGGAAGACCTGCACGATGGAGGTGAGCTTCCAGTCGGGATTGCGCCAGTGAGCCGGGTGTGCCTTGATGTCCTGGTAGTAACGAGGGCCCATGAGCTCTACCAGGCTAGCGAAGCGCTTCCCGTACTCTACGAAGAGGATGTCCTTCTTGTTGCCGACGTTCACGAGAGTGAGTGCCTCGCGAAGCTCATCGAAGCGGGACAGCACAGCACTTACAGCATCTGCGGTGGCCTTGTCGTTCGATCGGATCTGGCCTGCAGTCTCGGTGAGCGAGCGGGTAGCTGACTGAAGCTCTGGAGTAAGCTCCACCAGGCTATCGTTGCGCTCCTTAGCGATCTGAGCCTCCTTGCGAGCTCGCTCCTCCTGTGCCTTCTTAAGCATCCGGTTCTTCGTGGCCATCTGCTTACGAGCCATACGCTCATTCTTCTTGTAGCTACGCTTGTTCTTACGCTTACGATGCGCGTAGGAGATGTCAGAAGCCCAGTCGGGCCCGTAGACGATCGAGACCGGGATGCCGATGCACAGTAGAGGAATTCCGGGGAAGAAGATTAGGATAACCCAGATCGGCATCCGAGGTGTGAAAGACTGCCTAGCTTCGTGAAGCTTATCAGCGTTCTTCAAGATTGTCCAGCCGGCATCCTTCACGAGTACGTGATCTTCACCGGCCTTCACGCCGAGGATCTTATCTGCCGCGGCTTCGTACTTAGCTTTCTTCGCCACCGGATAGATCTCATCACCGTCTGATGTGTTCACCACGAGAAGTGTTAGTCCGCCTTCGTAGCTTCCGTTCTCAGAGTTGTCGAGGAATCGAGCAAAGTCCTCGGGGTCGCGGCCCTCAAGAGTGCTCTTCTTGACAGCTACAACGGTACCTGAGAAGTCAGATACAGCATCATCGAGAAGCTCCTCGTTGGAGAGCTTTGCCTCAGGTCCGATGACTGTGTCATCGTCACCGTCAAGCTTATCTACCAGAAGCTGGGGGAGCTCCTTCTTGCTCCAGCCGTCGTCGTAGGTGGTGCCGGCGTTGGCCGCCAGCGGAGCGCTGAGCGTAGCCAGAACTGTGAGTCCGAGTACAGCTGCGGAGATAGTGAGTTTGCGACCCATGAGGTTTCCGATCAGTTCTTAAGCGTAGGTGCTTCGTACTTCTTCGCAAGTTCCTGAGCGAAGAGCGCCGCGCCGGCTACGGCCGCCGGCATAAGCACCACCTGAAGTAGAGGGATAAGGAAGAGAAGCTGACAAAGAGCACCGAAGCTCCAGACAGCGCCACGGTCCGTCTTGAGAAGCTGCTTCTTCTCCTCACCGACGAAGCCTCGCGGTACCAGAGTACGACCGAGGAACTCTTCAGCTAGGAAGTACGGGAGCAGAAGCCAGGTGGCGATGAAGGCGAGCACCGGTCCGACAACCGGGATCAGACTTAGCACGAACGCTAGCAATCCGACAGCGATACCTTTACCGGCTAGCCCGAGCGCATCCTTGATACCGACGAGCCAGGAGGCGTCCTCCATCTTAAGGCCGGCCTCGAGCTCAACCTCTTCAGCGATCTTTGAGTAGATCGGATCACCGACAGCTAGAGCGATCACCGCGAAGAGAACATAGCCAAGAACGCCGATCCCGATGATGAGAGCCGCCTGAAGCGTGTAGCGAGCGAACGAGGCGAGCCCATCCGGAAGATTCCCAAGAATCGGATCGAGCAGGCCGGCGATGCCTCCGCTAAAGTAAGCCACGGCCACCGTTGCGGCGAGGATGATAGCAGCCGCTAGGACAGCTGGTACGGCTCCTAGAATCAGAAACTTCGGTCGCTTGAACAACCAAGACAGGCCGGCTACTAGGTTCAGAGGACCGCGCACCAGCGGGATCTTCGTAGCATGTGAGTAGAGGGTCATCAGATGAGCTTCTTTAAGTTGGCCGGAAGGTCCTTGAGCGTGACGCGCCGAAGCTGGTTCTTCGAGTTCTGGTCGTTCTTGGCAAGCCGATTGGCCTGAGTCTCCACGATGGCCTCGAAGTACTTGCGAGCGAGACGCCCGTTGGCGAAGTTTCGGTTCTTGTTCGCCACGAACCAGTCGAAGTCTGCACGGATCTTGTCCTCGACCGACTTCGAGAAGACGTAGTCGTTCTTCGTCGCGGTGAGGTTGAAGATCGTGAAGAGCTCTTCACCGCTGTAGTCCGGGAACGTGATGGTGTCGTTGAAGCGAGAGACGAAACCGGGGTTACTGTCGAGGAATCGCTTCATCTCATCCGGGTAGCCGGCGGCGATGAAGACGAAGTCATCACGGTTATCCTCCATGTACTTGAGGATTGTAGTGATGGCCTCCTGACCGAAGTCAGACTCACCGGTCTCAGGAACGAGGGAGTAGGCCTCGTCAACGAAGAGCACACCGCCGGCGGCCTCGTTGAGCTTCTCCTGGGTCTTGATCGCGGTCTGGCCGACGTAGCCACCGACTAAGCCACCACGGTCGGTTTCCACCAAGTGACCCTTGGTGAGGCGGCCGGAGGCCTTGTAGACCCGACCGATGAGACGAGCCAGCGTGGTCTTACCGGTGCCTGGGTTGCCGAGGTAAGCCTGGTGTAGGCCGATCTCCACCACCGGGAGCTCGTGCTCCTTGCGGTGGGCCTGGATCTTCAGAAGGTTGATGAGAGTTCGGACGTGAGTCTTGATCTCCTCCATGCCGACGAGAGCGTTGAGATCCTTGAGCACGTCGTCAAGGGTCTCCGGCGGGAGCTCTTCAGCCTCCGTCTCCTCGGTCTTCGTCTTGGCTTCGCCGGTCTTCGGCTTCACAGCCTCCGCCGTTTCGGCCGGCTTTTCCTTCGGAACCGAGCCGAGGATGTCAGCAGCGGTGGGGATAGCACCGTCACGGCGAGTGAGGAAGTCCGGAAGCGGCTCCGGAGCCTCCGGTTCGCGGGCGCGCTCACGATCCTCGGTGAACTTGGTGAAGCTCTTCTCGAGCTTGTCCATCACAGGACTTGCGTTCTTGAGGAGGTTTGCTTTGTACTTCTCTAGGAAAGTGAGTTCGTCAGCCATAGGCTAATCCTACCGATCATCGGGACTGTTAAAGTCTACAGGCTGAACTTAACACATCTATAGCGCTTACACAACCGACCCGTCGCCTCGCTGTGGTAGAAACGAGATCGACGGGTCGGTGTTAGTTAGCTTATCAGCCGAGGAAGCGGTAGAGCTTGTAGCTACCCCAAAGCTGGTTAGCGTGAGTCACCTTACGGCCCCAGTTCGGCGAGTGGATTACTCCACCGTGGCCGTCGTAGATGCCGATGTGCTGACCAGGCCAAACAACAACGTCTCCAGCACGAGCGTCGGCTGGGGCGATCGGCACGCCCTGAGCAGCCTGATGGTCAACTCCACGAGGAAGCGACACGCCGAACTTGCCGAAGACGTACTGAGTTAGACCGTCACACATGAAGCCAGCCTCAGGCGAAGCTCCAGAGGAGTACGATACCACGCCGACAAACTGCTCAGCGTACGCCACGACCGCATCACCGGAGTAGGTGCTGCTCGGTGGGTTCTCCACGAAGTTTGTGGCCAGTGGCGAACCGTTGGCGTTGGCGGTCTGAGTTGTCTGAGAAGCGGTGATGGCTGTAGCAGCTGCACGCGCTTCCTGAAGACGCTTGAGCGCCTCGGCCTGTTCCTGAGCAGCCTTCTTTTCGGCATCTTCACGCTGCTTGGCAGCGAGCACGGCGGGATCGGTCGCACCGAACGAATCGCGTGTGACGACAGGTGACGCAACCTTGTCAGAGACAGTAAGCGTCTGGACATCGCGAGGCGGGAGTTTCACGATGCCGGTGGTGGTCGTATCGTCCGCAGCAAGTGGGGTTGCGTGCGCGGGGAGGCCGAGGCCTAAGACGAGACCAAGTGCAGAAACTCCGGTGATCGGCCACTGAAGGCCTTTAGAGCTTCTTAGACTAGATAGAGGACCGGTGAAGGTCTTTTCTTTGATTACGGGTTCAGCTAAATGGCGAGCCATGCGGTGGGGTGAGGTCCTTACGGGCTTGAGTACACAATGGCCAGGAATATCACTTTTAGATAAACATAGCGAACGGTTCACTCAAACTTACTGCTGAGACCGCTAAAAAGTGTGGTTTATACGAACGTTATATCCTATCAACTTAGGTTCGCTAGCGCAACCGGATGTTGAGAGTCCCGTTCAGAACAGCTCGTCGTCTCTCAAGAACTTGGTGCTAACGTTAAAGCTGTAGTCAGGGAGCTTGACCGCGAGTTTACGCCGGACAGCTGCTTCAAACTTACGCTTGAGCTTTACTTCGGTGACTCCAAAGGAGAATTCCCACTGAGAAGCACTGCCGAAAGCGTTATCAGCGTTGACCCAGTGTTCATCATCGAGCTTCCACGAGCAGAGCTCATCGAAGAGCAAACCGTCGTGCTCCTTACTCAAGCCCGGCGCGTTGAGAAGCTCGATCTTCAGTCGAAGATACTTCTGATCAAGTGAGCTCAGGGCCGGATAGCTATCCGTCGTCGGAAGAGTGATGAGCCCGTGGTAAAGCGCCACCGAAACGCGATGAGTCCCGTTCGAGACGTACGAATCTTCGTCCGGATCGTCGGTGAGTACGATCGGCTCGCGAACACCTACCTTCTTGATGTTCTCGAATAGCTCGTCCATACGCTCTCGCTCATTCGCGTAGAGCCACTCGACAGTGTCCTGCCAAGAGCCGCCTTCTTCAGGATAGATCGGCTTGTACTTGCTAACGATGTCCTCAACGAGGAGCTCTTGGATCTCGCGCTGATCGGTCACGCCTCGTCCTCCGGCGTCTCAACGTAAGCGTGGCGCTGCCAGAAAAGCTCCGCCTGAGCCCACTGTTCGGGAGTGTAGTCGCGCTTCGTGCCGCCCGGGAGCTCAAGCGTGTTGCGAGCCATGGTGGTCGGGTGCATCGGCACGAACTCATCCGGCTGAGCCAGGATGGCCACGATCTCCCACTCAGCATCTGTCGAGCGACCGGAGCTCTTTGCAAGCACGTCGGCTCGATAGATCACGATCTTCACCACACTCGCCTCCGGCTTCTCGGCCGAAAGCACGGTGAGCTTCGGCACCGGGGCCTCGCCCTCCACGCGCGCCTCCCAACGGACTCGAACGCTATCAGCGTTCTCCACGGTGATCGGCACGATGGTAGTGAAGAAACCGGCGGTGGGGAGCCGTACCAGGCGCACATCCGCGTCAACCGAGCCCTCACCGGGCTCAAAGTTGTCGAAGTGTTCGGTGACAAGAGCCTCAAGCTCATCGAGCGTACCGACGAAGCGGCTGTTCTTCCCGCTCTTCGCGATCACCTGCTTCAGGAAGCTGCTCACCGCCACCTCGCCCTTACGGACGAGTTCTCCACGGGAAAGAATGAGTTCGGTCATGCGGCCTCCTTAGGTCAAGAGGCTACGGTATCACATTTTGACGACTCACGATATTTCAGCTGTGAACGTAGCTGATACTAACAGACTGCAAACTTGGCAGAGATTTACTGAGTGGCCTCTGTTTGGCGCATCCTTAGTTTTTCTGGTGGCTTACTCAGTCCAGGTGATTGAAAACCTACCTGACAGTCGTGCGTTCTTAGTCAACGCTGTCATATGGGTTACATGGTCATTCTTCGTTGTTGATTACCTAGTGAATCTTGCTTTGGCGAAACAGCGTAAGCAGTGGTTTCTTAGAAACCTTCATCAGCTCATAATTCTCGCACTTCCGATGTTGCGTCCGTTGCGTCTACTTCGGCTGCTTTCGTTGCTGAGATTCATGCAGCTAGTAGCACTAAAAGCTGTTCAGGGTCGGATAATCGTTTACGTAGTAAGTACAGCATCCTTACTAGTTTACATAGGTGCTCTAGCTGTACTCGACGCTGAGCAGAATGCCGCAGGCGCAAATATACGAAACTTTGGTGACGCACTTTGGTGGGCTGTAACAACGATCACTACTGTCGGCTACGGTGACTACTATCCAGTTACTCTTGTAGGCCGACTAGTTGCTGTAGGGCTTATGATCGGTGGGATAGCGGTATTAGGAGTAGTGACTGCTTCACTAGCTTCCTGGATGGTATCCCAAATCAAAACTGAAAGCGTACCCGTGGACAAAGCTCCGGTAGGCGGTAGCTCACCGGATAATGGTCGCTAGCCTCGCTCTCACCGATCCGAGCGTCTCCTCCGACGAGCCCCTCCGAAACAAAGATACGATCGAAGTGAACGCCTTTCATCGGATCGTTCCAATCGTGGAAGCTATCGTGATTCCAGCGCTCTAGATGAGCCGCAGCGCTTGAGATCTCCTGAAGCCCGGCCGCCTCGAACTGATTAAGCTTCACAGCCGTATTGAAGTCACCGGCGATCACCACTGCCTCCTCCGGCTGCTGAGCTCGCATGAGAGCTGTAAGAAGGCGACGCTGTGACTCATCGCGCTTAAGCTTTGTCATGGAAGCTTCAAGCGGGCTAGCGTTAGCTGTTTGATGCTGTAGGTGAAGGGTGAAGAAGACGAGCCGCTGACCGGTAGGGAGAACACCTTTCACAAAGCTGGCGTAGCGATTCTCGAGGATCGGCACCTGTTCGAGCTCTTTATCCGTCCATGACGAGAGAAGGAGCTGTGCGGCGCTTTCAACTGCCAGCGCCTCGGGGCGCCAGAAGATCGGAAGCCTCTTGTGGAACGTATCAGTAAAGAGACCATGCGTCCCGGGAGTGTAGGTGTGCCAGCCGGCGTCGGTCATCTTCTCAGTGATGTACTCGCCCTGCTGATGTGGCTCGCCGAAGGAGCATTCCTGTAGCCCTACCACATCGAACTCCTCCTGGAGCGTAGCGACCACATCGTCTCTACGCTTGAACCAGAAGTCTTCGCCCTTTTCCGGATGGTCAGTTCTCGGAATGAGGACGTTATAGGTCCCGATCCTAGGTGATGCCATGGCAATCCTTTGCACTATGAGGCTACATCGACTCTATCGTTACGCCGTAGCCTAGCGTCTTACTACTTCTTAGCTGCAGGTTTCTTCTTAGGAGCTGCTTTCGGCTTTTCAGCTTTCTCCTTAGCCTTGGCCTCCGCTGCTGCTACAGCCTCATCCCAGATACGCTTGACCTCTTCAAATGTGATCGTCTTTGGATCCTGGTCGTCAGGAAGGCCACGGAACACCGGGCGTCCCCGAGGCGTCGCCTTACGTCCGATGTAGGCGCCTTTCTTGCCGATGCCGACGAGCCACTTACCGTCCGGCGACCAGCGCGGCAGCTTTACCTCTGCGAAGAGATGAGCGATCTTATCGAGCGTAACGTCTTCGAGCTCAAGACCCTCCGGAAGTGGCTGGTTCACCGGCTTCGGAGTGGAGGCTGGAGCCTTCTTACCTTCGGCCGTCGCCTTAATCGCCTTCGGGTGAAGAGCCTGGACGTAAGGGCCGAACTTCCCGTCACGAGCGATCACGGTCCAGCCTTCGTACTCGCCGGCCTCGAGCACACCGAGCTCCTGAGCCTCAGGCTTTGTCTCAGCCTTCTCAAGAGTCTCCTTACAGAACTCCGGATCCTTGTAGTCCCAGACATCGATGGAGTCATCGAGTCGGGCCGAAGGAAGATAGCCCTTGTCGTTCTTCTTACCGTTGGGATCCTGTAGGAAGGTGCCGAAGCGGCTGAAGCGGATGTTGTAGCCGTTGTGGAGATCGATGGTGGAGTACTGCTCGAGCTCATCGAAGTCGATGTTCTTGGAAAGCTCCTCAAGCATGGACTCGAATCCGTGCTTGCCGTTCCAGAAGTCAGCAAGGAAGCGGCTACGCTGGTTCTTCCCCTCAGCGATCTTGTCGAGCTCTTCCTCCATCTGAGCCGTGTAGTCATAGGCTGTGAACTTGGTGAGCTTTGCCGCAAGTAATCGAGCTACAGCGAAGCCGAGAGGAGTCGGGTAAAGCTGCGTGCCTTTCTTGGCCACGTAGCCTCGATCCTGAATGAGCGAGACGATGGAGCTAAAAGTTGAAGGACGACCAATGCCTTCGCTCTCAAGCGTGGCCACAAGCTTTACCTCTGAGAAGCGGCCAGGCGGGGTGGTTTTGTGCTCCTCGTTGGCAAGCTTCTTGAGCTTGACGTCTACACCTGGCTTTAGATCTTTGAGCGCCATGGGTTCTCCTAATCCTCTAGCCACTTCGGTAGCGATTCTACCGTCTCGTGCGGAAAGCCGCGAACACCGTAGCCGAGTTCGTCATCGTGGCTTTCACTCGGCCGTTCGAAGTTCATGGAGCTTACGAGAAGCTCCTCAACAAGATGGCGCTCATGCTCTGTAAGAAGAGCCTCACGCGCTATCTCGTAGCAGACTGTGTAAGCCTCGCTGGTCAAGCGCCGACCTCTTCGTCCACCTGATAGATCGTGGTCCAACCAGGTTCGTGGATCTCTGTCTCGCTCGCGCTGAACTTAGCCTGCTTGTCCTTCGCCTCGAACGTGGCGGTCCAGGTAGTACCCTCACAGTCGATGGCCTGAGACGCGAGGAAACGAAGTCGCACGAGATCGAAGACCTCCTGCTTCTTAGCGTCCGAGAACTTTTTGTTCACGAGCTTGCCGGTGTTGTCGTCGAGCACCGGTCGGATACACTCGTGACCACTGTTCCCGGCGCCCTTGTCCTTGTAGACGCGAGCCGAAGCCGGAAGCAGGTTCTTACCGAAGAGACGAGCGATCTCTTTACGAGCCTCGGCGATGGCTTCCGGAGCAGCCACCACGGAAACCGTGCGGATGTAGGTCACCGCACCGTCGGAGGCGTAGAGATCCTGGAAATGGCGAGTGATCTGCTTGGCAGACTGGCGAGTCTTACCACCGATGGACTGAAGACCGGTGGAGGTGGTGAACGGCGCCGGTGGCGAGCGACGATACGGCTTGCTAGTCACCGAACCGACTGCGTAATCCTTCGCCTTGAGCGAGGTAAGTGTATCCTGAAGATTCTCGTCGGTGATGAGCAGGTAACCCTTAGTGAGTTTACCTTCGTCATCGATCTTTGATCCGTCGCCGATCTTCTTACCTTCGAACTCCACCAGCTTCGCCTTCGAACCGTCGAAGTCACCCCAGATGGTGTAGAACGAAACGCTCTTGAAAGCGAGGCGTCGCTCCTCGCGCTCCACCACGAGGCGAGTACCCGGTGTCTGCACGCGGCCGGAAGAGGTGCCCGGTTTAACAGCCTTCCAGACGTACGGAGAGCTACCGTAGCCGTAGAGTCGGTCCCACTGGGCTCTAGTTAAGGCGCTCTCAGCCTGACCGAAGAAGTCCGCAGGTGTTTGTGTCTTGAAGTCGATACGCTGCTTAGCTGCCAGACCGGCGCGGACAGCCTTGTCCGTGATTTCGTTCCAGGTAGCACGATAGGTCGGAACAGTCGGCTTAAGCTGCTGAAGTAGGTGCCAGGAGATCGCCGCGCCTTCGTTGTCAGCGTCCGTGGCAAGCACTAGCTCATCAACGGTCTTCAGGATGCGCTTGAGCTCCGCAACGATCTTCTTCTTATCTGCTGAAACCTTGTAGAGAGGTTCAAAGCCGCCGGGGATATCCTGAGCGTAGTCGCCGTAGCGCTTCTTCTCGTCAGCGTTCATCTGCTTCGGTACCGGCATCTCAGTGACGTGGCCAACCGAGGCCTTCACGATGTAGTCCGAACCGAGGAACTGCTGGATATGGCGGGCCTTGGAGGGAGCCTCCACTAGGACGAGCGTTTTAGTCATGCGACTATCCTACCGATCTCTTCGTTTGTGCCTCGAAAGGCACCTATAGCATATCAGCCGATAGGCGTCTGGAGTTTAAAGCTAGGTGTGTCTTCACCCTTAAGCTCTACCACTGTTTCTCGAAGCTTGATGGCTTCAGACTGTGTCTCTTCACGAGTAAGCTTGGCCGCTACTCGCACCGGGGAGCCGAAGACGATCTCCATTCTTCGCGGGCTCAGCCGACCGTGCTTTGGGAAAAGCTTGTGTAGGCCTTTGAGCGCCGTAGGATAGAGTGGCACCTGGAGTTCAGACGCAAGCCGCACGGCGCCGGTCTTAAACTCTCCGACCACGCCATCCGGCGTTCGCGTTCCCTCGGGGAAGAGAATCACGAGCTCGCCGCGAGCCAGTCGCTCACCGACGGTCTTCTTGAGCTCTTCGAAAGAGTCTCCTCCGCCGGTGCGATCCACGAGCACCGTGGCCACGAGCGAGTTAGCCACCACACGCTTGAACCCGTTGCTCCAGTAGTCCCTGGCCGCAACAACGAACGGGCGTGTGGACCAGTAAAGCACTGAGAACAAGATAGCTGTGTCCGCGTGGGACGAGTGATTCACCACCACGATGCCGGGCTTCAGCGGGATCTTGCCGGTGATTGAAACGCCGCCGAGCATGTAAGCAACAGCGCTCCAGAAGACCTGCCGAGCGAACGAGGCCACAAACCAGCGACGCTTACCGTCGGTCTTGTGCTTGAGCTTGCCGAACTTCACAGGAACGCTCCGATCACGGCTGCAAGCGGGAATGCAAGAAGCCAGGAATCGATGCGATCAAGGATACCACCGAAGCCGGGAAGCCAGCCTCCGGCGTCCTTAACTCCGGCGTGGCGCTTCACCATGGACTGCAGGAGGTCACCGGCCACAGAACCGAGCCCGATGGCGAGGATAAGTCCGACCGAGATAGAACCGAGCAAACACATCATCACCGCAGAGAGCACGAGACCGCCGACAAGCCCGCCCACCGTCTTGTTCGGTGAGAGAGGCGAAAGACCCCTACGGCCCCAAGCGAAGCGCTTGAGCAGCTTCCCGCCACACCATGCTCCCACGTCGGCCGCAGCCACCGCGAAGATGATGAAGAAAGCATCCTTCCAAATCACCACCAGGAACGAGAGCGACCAGCAGATCCAGATGGAGGCGAACATAGCCATGCTCGCTCGATAGACGCCTCGCTCAACGTCTCCCTGGATCACCGCAGGAAGCGCACAGAGGAGAGCGAAGAACGGCGCCAAGTTCAGCAGGTCCGGGTTGAAGTAAGCTGCGAGCGGGTAGCCTACAGCGAGAGCGTAAAGGAGAACCTGCTCGGGCTTCGGCAGTTTCACCAGTCGATTGAACTCCCACACCGCGATCAACGTCAGCACGAGAACAATCGGCACGGTGGCGAGCTTACCGGCCCAGAGAGGGATGCCGACAAGCACCGCGAGCGAAGCCCAGGTGATCCACTTGTCGATGAGCTCGCGCTTACGCACAAAGAGTACCGCTATTCCGGCGAGCACGAGAATCGAGATAGCAACGTAGAAGAACCAGACACCACGTCCGGCGATGTCAAGAGGACCGAGGCGGAGAGTGAGCTCCTCCATCGGCTTTCCGAAGACAAGCTCAAAGACGTTGTTGTCGGTTACGCGCCGATCAGGCTGAATCACTTCGACCCGCTCCCCTTGATGACCGTCGGCTGGTCATCGCGCCAGCTCGTACCGTCGACCTCGAGCTTGGTCTTGATCGTCAGGTAACGCTGCAGAGAAGTGATTGCTGATCCGAAGTAGAGCGCACAGAGCAGCACGATGAACGCTACGCCGGCGAAGCCGGAGACCGATGTCTGAAGCGTCCCAGCAAAGAGAACAAAGACGATGCTTCGTTCAGTCTTTCCGAAAGGGCCTCCGTTGATGCGCGAGACACCGACAGCCGCGCCGGCGACCGAAACGAGAGTCGGGATGCTCGCGATCATGGCGCCGAGCACGACGAGTGGCTTGAAGACCTCGTCGGCGCCGAGATAGAGCCCGAAGAAGAGCAGTAAGTCGGAGACGCGATCACCAAGCTCGTTGAGCACAAACCCGGTCGGCTTGGAAACGCCGCGAGCACGTGCCACGGCACCGTCCAGGTTGGCTCCGCCGAGGCGTACCACGAGACCGAAGACAAAGATCAGCACCATACTGAGCCAGATCGGCAGGATCACCCCGAAGCCAGGCAACGCGAGTACGACGGCGCCGATGAGAGCTCCGGCCACACCAACGAGGGTGAAAACGTCCGGAGAGATGTTGTGGCGATCAGCTGCTCGAACGATGGCTGCTAGACGCTGTGTAAACCAAGGCTTGAGCCCGTAGGGATTGAAGGCAGGCACGCTTGCTCGCTTTCTAGGTCGTGTAGTTCGATCCTACACGGTAGAAGCTTTAGCGCAACTCGACTGCTTAGTCAGCGAGGAGAGCAAGCCCGATGAGACTGCCTTTATCGCCGGAGCGAGCGAGGAGTGGGATCGAGAGCTCGTTCCCACAGCGGTCGTAAAGCTCAACAGCCTCGACCGTCTCGAGCTTGAACGGGAAGCCGTCTGCAGCCCATGCGTCCAGATCGGCTCGATGATCGTTGTGGTAGCTGTACTGAGCGAGAAGCCAGAGGCCACGAGCAACTGAGGTCTCGTCAATGCCTTCAACGGCGAGGATGGTCGGCGTGTAGCCGGAGTACGGCTTCGGCGGGCAGCAGTCTTCCACAACTTCAAGTAAGTCTGCGTCATGCGTAAGAGTCTCGAAGACGCCGTAGGGGACATCGTTCTCTAGGATGAACGAGAGCTCCTCGTTACTGCGGCGGAAGATGAACTGCAGGATAGCTCGTGCAGTGTCCTGGAATGTGTCTTGGTTAGCCATCTAGCGCCTCTTTCGTGTAGTCAAGAGCATTGTATCTATCGCTAGCGGCTCTTACGCTGAACGCCCACGGTTCGAGTAAATCCGTAGGCGTTCAGTATGTTGAGATGGTTACGAGATGGAGCTTTCTGACTGCTCTACTCGCTCCCCTGTTGCTGGGTTAACAGCTGACTGGACAGTTGTACTAGTCTTGCGCTTGCGCGTGAGAACAACCACGCTGAGGATGGTGACAAGTGCGCCACCGGCCATCAGAATGTAGCCAACCATAGTCAGATCGATGCCGTTGATGCCGTCCTGCACTGCGAACGAGAGGATAGCACCGAGCACCACTAGGAAGATACCGAATCCAATACTCATAGTCTTGCTCCTTCTTTGCGCTTGTATCGCCGTCTGCAGCGATTGACACAGTTGTGAAGAACTATCGGTGTCTCGACTGACTTTTTCAGCACAAGGTGCGCTTTACGACGTAGAGTGCAGCTCTAAGCACAAAGTCACCTGAAAGTCTGCGAAAAATGCACACTTTCAGACGACTAGCGCTGTAGAAACGGTTACTTCTCGCCGTCGCTCGGCTTTTCCGAAGCCTTCGAGTCGTGCTTGAAGTCACCGCTCCACTTGTTGTAGTAGCTGTAGATCTTCCACTCACCGGACTCCATGTAGACAGAGTAGGACCAGGTGTCCTTGAGCTCGAACGGGATGATCTTCTTGGAGTACATGTCCGGATAGTACGGCTTCATAATCTTGTCGGTGTTCTTCGGCGAGATGCTCTTCATGAGCTTGTTCGCCTTAGACGAGAGAACGCGATAGGTGGCGTCGGTGGTGCCGGTGACGATGATGCCGTCGGCTTCCGCGCTCTTGATCCCGGTGACCTTGACGGTGCCGTTCGTGACGCGAGGGCCTCCGTCACGGACCATCTGCGGGAACTGTCCGTTGTGAGGCGTTGCGAGCACCACGAGGGAGCGCTGACCCACCGCATCGCCCTCGGTAACCGGCCCAAGAATGGCGTCCTTAGAGTAGGTACTGATGAACTGATCAGCACGAGTCTGTTTCCACTCGTTCCAACCGGGCTCACCGGTGTCGAGAGCGACTCCATCGATGGTTTCGGAGCCGGCGAAGCGAGCCACCCACTGAGCAGCCTCTACGGCCTTGGCCTTCGAGTACTGACTCCCACCTGAGAAGTCTACGATGCTCTCCGGGATCTTGAGAGCGTCGGAGTCGTCACGAAGCTTCACCGGAGTGTACTCGCCGAGCGAGTCCTTGAGCTTGATGTCCTGGGCCTCCAGATCACCGGTGACGGTGGGAGCCTCAGGAGTTGCGGAGGCGGTCGGCTTCGCCTTAGCTCCCGGATTGCCAACACCGACATCCGAGCCGGCGGTGCAACCAGCGAGAAGAGCCATGGCCGTAGCCGTGCCGACGGCGACTACGATGGCGCGAGTAATACGGGGTCGAGACAAGGAGTTCTCCTATAGTTCGTTCACTTTGAAGCAACCGTACCCATAGGAGAACCGCCTGTCAACGTTAGCGCGTGGTGAGGTTACGGCCTCGTGCAAAAGCGACGATACGAGCGTACTCAGCCTGCGATGCTTCTTGTTCTTTGTAGTGCTGTCCCGGGCGTGACGGGAGCTTCTCTTTAAGGTAGTCGATGTAGGAGTCTAGGCTCTGCTCTTTCGGCGTGTTCTCTTCCGGAGCGTGTTTACCTCGAGCGTAAGCAACAGCACGGCTATAGTCACCTTGCATAAACTCTCGCTGCTTACGCTCAGTACGGCTGTGAGCGATCTTCTCTTTGAGATAGTTAAGCCACGGCTCCATTACGACTTCACCGGCTGTCTTAGGATGAGTGGCTTTCTCGTCGGCCGCCTTCTTCTTCATAGAGTAGACCTCGTCCTGCTTCATCTGACGCTCGAACTCCTCGCGGACTTTCTCTTTCGTGTCGGCGTGAAGCAGCACGCTAAATGGGCAGCGCCCCTGCTCAGATCGACAGATGTTGACACGGCCGGTCTCCGTGTTCATGTGATAGCGGGTCATGGTTACTCCTACGATTGTAAGTGACTTTCTAAACGTCGCTGTAGACTGCGATCTAAGCCTAAGCAACAGCGGGCCACACAAACGACATAAAGCCGATGCGTAGCCCGCTTAGATAGCTGTCTACAGTCAGTTAGTACCGTTAGAGCTTGATGTTGAGCTCTTCGAACTCGTTGTAGATGCTTGAGGCTTCGAACAGTTCTTTAGAACGCACCGGGCGAACACCGACGATCTCTACAGCGGTGTTCGGGATCACTACAGAAACTGTTCCCGGGCCTTCGAAGCGATTCACGTAGGGATTGTAGTCTCCGCTCTCTCTAAGGGAAAGCTTCTTGGCCACATCTACAGCTCCGTCGGTGAGCCGCTTTCCCATGGTGGCTTCTGGGCGCACACGAAGCTCGTAGAAGGCCCAGACGTGATTATCAGCTGATCGAAAGCGACGGTACTTCGTGAGTGCTCGATCTACAGCAGCCTCGCGCTCACCGATGTGGATAAAGCGAGGCGTGCGTCCGTTCACCGCTGTACCCCAACCTCGTCGGTCAGTAGCGTGGAAGAAGGTGGTTTCCTTCGCCTCTTCAAGTTTGAAGAGCTTCTCACTCTCCGGAAGTACTCCGATCTTTAGGCGACTACGAGCCAACGACCCTCCGCACGAGCACGTTCCTTTCATAGCATAAAGAGCTTTTGCCAGATCGAGCCTGGAGACCGGCGCGCCACAGGCCTTGCAGGTTGCTGTAGTAGCCGTTTCGTCGTCGCTTCGCTTTAGGCTAGAAAGCCAGTTCTCATTGACACTGTGAAGCTTCTCGAAGGCTGCATGGGCGTCTTCTTTAGAGGTGTAATGCTCATCGGCCCCTCCGTAACGGCAACGTACCTCTGCCCTGCAGATGCCGGGATTCCCGGTCTCGGGATTGACGTGATAGCGCTCCATTTCTTACTCCCAGTTAGTGAACACGCTTTGGAAGAGTGTTAGCTTCTTATCCACGCCCAGAATAGCTCTACCGATCGGCTGAAGCATGTGCTCGCCGTATTGAGGCTTTTGCTGCAGCACCTTCCAGTGTCTACCCTGTGGGTTACTTCCGAAAAGGACACGCGCGCTAAAGAGCGGGATAAGCTCATCTGTAACCGAATCGCCGCCGAACTGCGAAGCCACCACCACATGGATTCGAGCAGCTCGGCCGAGCCGAATGAGTTGCCCGAGCCGAGCGAGGTTTGCGTTCGAAGCAGCCTTGTAGTAGGCTGCGCTCTCCTCAAAGGGGCCGTCGAAGATTACCTCTTCAAGTCCGTCGATGAGTAAGAGTTCGTAGGTGTACGACTCCTCCATGGCAAGTTCATTCATGGATACAGCGCCGGCAGCCTTAAGAAGCTTGAGACGCTCTTCCATGAGTCCGATGAGAGCTTCTAGACGCTGAGTGATTTGAGAGAACCCCGGCAGGTACTCATCGTTCGGACGAAGAATCTCAGGAGCGATCTCGGATCTGCGAGTGTTAAAGAGATGAACGCGAAAGTTCGGTCGAAGCATGGCCTGACGAGCCAAGGCTCTCATCATAACAGTCTTTCCGCCACCGGCGCGGCCTGCTAGAAGCAGACTCCCGTGCTCCGCAAGGTCGATCCTTAGCTCGAGCTCGTCTCTGCCAAGCGTAAAGCTAAGCGGCGAGTAAGGTTCGTAAGTGTTCTCTAAACCTCGTACGTCATCGAACGAGCACCGGTTAGGCACCTCAGTGTGACCGAGCTCCACGCCTTTGGCTTCCATGAGCTCGAGCAGCGTGTTACTGGTTGTAGAGTTACTGGTGAGCGTAATGTTGAACGCTTTACCGCGAAGATCAGGATCCTTAGACGTGAGGCGGAGACTGCCGTTCTTCGGATCGTAGTTAACTCGAACCCCAGATAGCTCGAGTGAGTTTGCTTTCTTCTTAGCCATGGTCGTACCTTTCAATCGTTGGCTGTGTTTAGGCTCCACAGTGGAGTACACAGGCCATATCGACTGAAAGGCTTAGCTGTTTACTTCCAGACCTGACCGACAATGGTTCCGAGGAGATTGTTCGTCGGCGTGTTGGCCTGCCAGATCGAGATAGTCACATCATCCCGGAATAGGATCGTCTCTGTAACGTTCACGCCGTACTGCTCATCGGTGCGAGTCTGACGCCAGACCTCTCCTCCGTCGCCAGGCTTGTGCGTGTAGGCAAGTTCCGTAAGATCGGCTTGGAACTTCTGCTTAAGCTCCGGCTTTAGACGGGCGATTTCGACACTGATGCCACTGATGTCGGCGCGCGGGTCGCGCCAGGTGCAGCGAAGCTCAGCGCGATCACGAACCTCTGCTCGAGGATTGCCTGGATAGGAGGAATCCTTCGGCGTGATGGAGCCGCTCGGAGTGTAGTACTCACTATCCGGTGTCCCGATGACGCCAGGATCGTTGAGCGGGATGTTCTTGAATATCGAGGTGTAGGAATTCGCCGGTACGAGTGCCTTACAGTCGGTGGGGATCTTCGCTACGATCGGTGTGATGGTGGGTTTGGCCGCAGGAGTTGAAGCTGATGGCTTACTCGGTGTCACAGTAGTCGGCGAAGTCGGAGTAGCGCTACCGGTTGGCGAAGGAGTACTGGACGTACTCGGACGCGGAGCCGGTGAAGTTGGCGAAGCTGAGCTTGTCGGCTTACCGGTTGGCGCACGATCGTCCATCTCTCCGGCCGTACAAGCCGTAAGAGTTAGTGCTGTCGCGAGGCCGATGGCGCTGACGGCGAGGACTTTCTTCACAGGTTACTCCTCCGTGAGTTAGACACGAGTCATATCAGCTACAGTACCGAACTAATGCACAGTTTGCGGCGCAGCTTTCAGTCACCGGCTTGCTGAAGCTCTTGCTGTACCTCTGGAGAAAGCTGGCTCTCTGGATTTATGAGTGAGGAGTTGATCCCTGACTCTACTGCCTTCACCTCGGGGGCTGGAAAGAGTAGCCCGAGTAGGAGCGAGAACACCACGGTCTGGAAGATAGCGGTGACCGCCCAAACCTTAAGCCACTTGACGTAGGCCACACTCGAGTTCTCGTTTGACCGAATGTAGAGAGCGCCGACGCCCCAGACTACGAGAGCCAGTACGAACGAAAGAACGTAGTTAGTGAAGTCATCCATAGACAAGTCCTTATGAAAGCTCGCAAGTGACGAGCTTTCGGAATATCAAGCTCTAACGTCAGTTCTTCACGAAATCGCGTACGATATCGCGCGACACGCGGTCGAGAATGGCTTTTTCAAGTTCTCCGAGGTCAGCGTAGAAATCTCCTTCAGGCCCCTTGATTTTTCGAGCGTAGGCTTCAGTATCGTCAAAGTCTTCGACTCCGAACGGCTTGCTACCGTGTCCGTACTCTCTACGGATAGAGGCAAGATTGGTTATACCGGTGACATCAAGATACTCGTCTTCACCGAGTTTGATAGCCACGTGGCCTTGCCAGTATTTTGAGCTGGTATCGTGGGTGAACATCGTTACCGGAAGCCCAGTCTTTTCACGAAGAGCGTAGGCTAGATACCCACAGGCACCGCGAGTAAAGACGTTCGTTGTCTCTGGTGAGTTGTAATCGAACGTGGCGTCCATGTTATGAGTAAAGTGAGTGTAGACCGGGGTGTTCGGTCCGATCGGCCCCATACGCTCGATCTCTTTGTTCGTGTAGCCTTTCTTCAGCTGACGACGAACCATAGCAGTCTCTTTGTCAGTGAGTGGATATACCTCGTTCGGGACATCTGAGTATACGGCTGCTACCGCTTTAGACATTTTGAGGACTGGAGTCTTAGTGACTACCTGAGGCACAGTCTCGTTCTCCATCTGCCTCTCGTAGATAGCGCGAGCTTCTTCCTTCGTGGCGCTGTGTGCCGTATCCGAACCGTACCGGCAGTTACCTGGCCGGGCTGTACACTTGTTGACACGACCGGTCTCGGGATTGATGTGATAGCGCTCAGCCAAAGTGACTCCTAAGGTTCATAAAGCTTTCTAAACGCTGTAGCTGTCGGTCTAGCTGACCAGGAGAGCAGCCCGAACAACCTGACATGCTCTACCCCTACGGCCGTGAGACAGCTGCGTAGCGCCGAATAGCAGGACTTACACTTCTGGGCCGCAGGAGTAAATCCGTACGGCCCAGAAGATAGAGCTATCTTAGATTGAGACACCTTGGATTCGCTTAGCTTCCTCGAGCGACGGCCCCGGCCAGATGTAAGCTAGGCCCTGCCTCGTGTCCGCCGCGAAGAGCTGCTGATAGAGAGCTGGCGCCTTCTCGGAAAGCACTGAACGATGAGTTTCGTGAAGCTTCGGATCGCCGATCCAGTTCGGTGTCTCGTAGTCGCCTGCCTTGTAGTGCTTGAGCTCATCTGCGGTGAAGAGTGCTAGCGACTTCTCCCAGCAAGTGTCTTTAAAGCCGCGAGAACGCCACTCATCGATGGTGACCTCCTGATACCGCAGGAGAGCCAGGTCGCAACCCCACCACATACGGGCAGCCGGATGGCGTGACCAGCCACCGTGAAGTCCACCTAAGCCTTTGAACGCCTTGAGCACCTGGTATGTCTCAACACGCTGTTTGCCGAGGCGCTTACTGTCGAGAAGAGCAACAGAACGGGCGAAGTCGGGATACGGGAGGAACGTTTGCATGGTGCTTCTTCCTAAGCTTGAGGAATGGTGCTTGCCTTGGCTATAACGCACTACAGCGCCGATCCATTCCTAATAGATCGGCGCTCTACGGCTAACAAGCTTCAAGGGACACCCGAATTAACGGGTATCCCTTGAAGCTTTAGACTACGAGGGGGTGGCGCCTTGCGACGTTCGCCCTTCACGCAGCCTAGGGTTTGAGTCGATCACTCCGATCGGGACCATCATGGTCGAACCCAGCCTTGTCGTCAGCCCGTTCCGCTCGGGCCTCGTGAACCTCTGCCTCGGTATGCTCTTTAGCTGCCTCGGCCTTGTGTTGCAATCCTTCGGCGAAATCCGAAGCTTTTTCCTTGATGTCATCGAATCGGGACATGAAATGCCTCCTTCTTAATCTTGGATCCGGGCGACCCTTGCGGTCGTCGTTGTTGGTAGCTAATATCAAGCCTAGAATGCGTTTAGCTGCAGTTTCCGTAAAGGAGCCTGAACTCTAGGTTTGAGTTTCCTGCTCTTTAGCAAGCCGGGCGTAGCTTGTCCACGTCTTCTGAAGAGAGCTTGAGGAAGCGATACCAGCGATCACAGAAGGTGAGCTTCTCAAGCACCTCACGTTCTTTGCGTCGTGGTGTCTCTGGAAACCCGTTGTAGGAGCACCAGGAGTGCTCTCCGGTGGCTCGATCACGGATGTCGAGCCAAACCACGCCTCTATCTGAGGGACGTTCTTTATCTACTCGAAGCTGCACCACATCGATGTTTCGGTTAAGCTTTCGGTTGACCTCTCCGATGAGACCAATCGCGCTCTGTGCAAGTTGTTCTGGGGTCCTGTTCATGTCACCCTCCGTACTCATGCGGTATATCGCCTATGTGTAACACCGCTCACAGGCTTTCTAATCCTGCGAGTAGAGCATGGCCTCCACCTCGAGCTCAGTCAATGGCTCGCGCAGCTCTTTCGCCTCTTCATCGGTGATGAGCTCTTCGGCTAGCCAGGTATCGGCGGTACGTTCTAGCGCATCGATGAGCACCTGTAGATGCTTTAGCGGCTGAGTCGGCGACTCTAATAGCCCGTTGGCTATGGCTTCAGAGGTGAGTCGGTGGCTATTCTCGAACGGTTGACGGAAGCCTTTCTGCTTTCGATCAAAGCTTCGCAGCGCCGCCTCGATCTTGTACTTAAGAGTGCGATTCCCGGAGAAGCGAAGCTCAATGGTCTCCACTTGCTGTTCGAGGAGACTGACGAAGAACGGCATCCGCTTAGAAGGATCACCGATCGCCCAGTCTCTTGCCTCAGCAGCCGGAATGAGCGCTTGGAGATAGGCTAGAAAACCTTCGATCTGTGGTTCAGGAGAGTCAAGCTTGGGCCATTCCACTAGCTTTACCTCGGTAGGAAAGTCCTTATATCCGGTCACCGTGGTGGCGTTGTCGATAGAGCGATTGAGCCGGGCTAGTAGCTCTTCAGTAGTAACGATCACCGTAGGCCGCCTAACTGTCAAAGCTCGATAGGATAGCTCTATCGACTTGAAGGACGAAGGAGACTCGGCATGAAGACACCACAGCTTGCACCTAAGAACGGTCGGCGGGCTTTCCGTGCTCGCCGTGGCGAAACCGCACTCGCGGTGCTTTCGGTTCTAGCGAGTGGGCGGGGTGCTCTTACGCCTGGAGCCATCGCGAAGCAAATCCGTGAGACCTCTCGAGGTGAGTGGGCCGTCACCACATCCTCGGTGAACGCTCAGCTTGATGATCTTCTCCGTAGTAAGCTAGTCTTTAAGATCTTCCGCGATGACCCTCTCACCGGTTCAGATTACTACTACACCATCGAGCAGGCTGGGCACAATCGCCTTACCGCGACCAAGAATGAGCTTGAAGCACTCTGGGCCAATTTCAAAGACACTCCGTCTGACGGGTCGAGGCTTGAGCTCGAGCTTGAGAAGCTGCAGCAGGCTTTAACGGTGGTGGATAAGCTGTCTGACCGTGGACGCGATCAGATCACTACCGCTGTAGCCGATTTGCGTAAGACGATCTACACGGTGCTAGCTGACGACTGACGTAAGCAAGCTCCCCTCGCCGCAGAGTAGCGGCGAGGGGAGCTTAGTAGGCGCTGCTTAGACGATGCTGTCTACGAGCGAGATGACCTCAAGCTCGAGAAGGCGCTCACGAAGACTAACAAGTGCATCAGGATTGGACGGCTGTACCGTTTCGTAGTACTCCACCGTGTCGATGAGACGCTCTCCGTAGGAGATGTAGTCAGCGACCAAGGCTTCGGATGGCTTAACAGTGGTCACTAGCCTTAGAGTCTTAGCTGAGACGATCTCTTCGAGCAGGCGGCCCGCCCGACACGTTTCTAGGTCGAAAGGGAGAGATCGAGCCACAGTGTAAAAGCTTTCAACGCTTTTAGCCAACGGTGTGTAGTTCTCCCACCGATTAAGGAGCGGGGGAAGCTCTTGAGCGATCTTGAGGGTCAGCTCATCCGCCTCCCTAAGATCGAGCTCATCGTCGGCGCAGCTCTCTAGATCATCGGCAAAGCCTGGAAGCGCTTTCAGAATACTCAGAAGCTTACGCTCATCTTTGAACATCACGTAAGGGTCTTGCTCCCAGAACTTGATGAGCTCAAGATTCTCTTCGGCTAGACGATCACGATGCACGACGGTGGCCAGCGGGTGTTGAAGCACGTGGTCCACGAGCTCCATAGTCTGACGACTCCTGCTCATATACTTCAAATCAACCCTCCGAACTTTCATCAGCGTCTAGCTCTGCGAGAAGCAGGAGCGACTCAAGCCGATTGAGCATGTTGAGAAGCTTCTTGTAGTCTGAATCAGATAAGGAGCGACCCTGCGCCTCAGGCGACAGATAACTTGCCACCATGTCCTCGCCGCACTTGATGAGAGTGCGTACCTTAGAGTGATCGAGATTCTCCGAGTAAACCAAGTCTCCGGCTAGCCAAAGTACCTCTATACGTCGTTTCTCTCCGCTCGAGGGGCTGAGCCAGAACTGGCTGCAGAGAGTCGCTAGCTCGTCCACCGTCTTGCGAATAGGGCCAGGCTTAAGTCGGTTTCGGACTGCTGAAAGCTCTTCGGCAAATCTAACTATAGCGCCAAGCGGGAACGTAGTGTTGAGCTTCTTGCTTACGGCTCTATCGAGAAGCTCAAGAAGATGAGAACGAGTCGCCGGTTCTACGAGCACGCTGTAGAAAGTATCCTTCGGCACAAAGTTTCGAACTTCTGAGCCGAGGTAATCACTCACGGTATAGTAGTAGTCCTCGAGAGACTCAAAGTCCTCAAACACGTACCCGTAAGTTCGACTCGTCAACTTGTCTCCTCGAGCATGTGCAGCACGCGAAGCTGGTCAAATTGAGTCTCAAAGCTTCTTAGCACATCAGGGTAAGATGCCAGGTTAGTGAGCTCCATGACCCGTTCGATAAGCTCAATGAGCCTTTGTTCTTCATCTTCGTTAACTCGAAGCCGACGCTGAATGACGAGCGAGTAAGAGAGCAGCTCCTCGAAAGCGTTCAGCGCTCGAGCCTCTTCAAGCTTGCCGCCGGTGCCTGGCCTAATCCCCTGGCGTAGCGTCGTTAGAACGTCGCTCAGTAGAGCCTTAAACTGAACCATGTGCTCGAAGCGAGGCGTTAGCTCAGTGATGTAGCCTGAGATGTCGTTGTAGCTGCTTACAAGCTTCTTAGTCTCGTCGTCGAGCTTGTCTCTGTAGATGTCACCGCAGCGAGCTTCGAGAGCTCGCCGAAGAATCGGTCGCGCTTCGGCGAGCCGCTCGAGCACCGACCTATCGGTTGGCCTACTACCGTTAGTCTGAGCGTAGATCAAGAGCTTGACAGCGATGGACTCGACAGTATCATCCGCTTTGCAGTCTTTACCGAAATCGTAGATGTCTTGTGACAGGGTTCTCAACGCACTGTAGCGAGAGTACGGATCGTTACGCATCGACTAACTCCAACACCATGAGCTTGGCTTCGATCTGATCGAACTCTTTGTGGAAGCTTTCGAGGGCTTCTTTGTACTCGTCATCACCGTAGGTGGCCACAAGCTCATCCAACTCAGTAACGATCTCAACGAGACGCGAGATTGAGATCTCGCTCGCTGATCGCGCTCCCCAGAACGGCGTAAGCTCGCGCCGCATCTCGCTAAAGATCATGTCCATTTGGCTATTGAAGTGGTAGTTCTTCGGAGGGGTGAGCGCCTCGTAGAGGGTATTCCAGAGCTTGGTAAAAGCATTTTCGAGCGGTACCTTGACGTGAGTGTAAGCTCCCCAGCGTGCCTCGATGTAGTCAAACTCTTCGAGAAACTCGCAAAGCTCCCGCACAAAATAGGCGTCCTCGCTTCTCTTTCGGCTCTTAGAGTAAAAGTCCAGCGTACGGCGAAGCTCTGCAAAGTCAGCTAAGAATCTCTGTGTGTCACCGTCAGCGACATACTTTAGCAAGCTTACGAGGTCCGGCTCAACAGAAGAAAACTGGCTCTGCAGGGCGCGCTCTACGTCGTTGAGGAAAAAGTACGTAGCTTTTTCGCGGCTAGGCAAGCTCCTGCTATACATCTTCACTCACTCATAGTACGCCGGAGTTAGCGATCTGTCAATAGAGCTTGAGCATCATGGTCTCAACCTCGAGCTTTTGGATAGCGGCGAGATGTTCGTTACGATAGTCGCGATGTAGCGTCGGAGCCTTAACCTGATCGTGAATCCTGTAGTTCAAGTCGATGAATTCTTTGAGAACTGTCTCGTCCACCTCGTGCGCCTTGAGAAGTTCATCAGCGTAGGCGTGGAGCTCGTCAAACCAGGCTCGCTGTGTAGGAGATAGAGCCTCGGCTGTTCTTAGAAAGTCAGCACTCAACGCTAGCATGGCTTTGCGAGCAGCATGCTCTACGCAAAGCTTAAGCTTTGGGTTATAGCGCCAGCGCGCGAGTACGTCTTCGCACTCGGCGAGGATTGGTCGTGCTATCTTCGTGTATTCCTGTGCTCGGAGCGGAAATCCTTTCACCATACGTCCTGAGTAGGAGGCTTCGCGAATGAACTTCTCGAACAGCTCTAGGAACTCACCGGTGTCCTTGTCGCTCTCGTCGAAAATCTTCCCGGCCTTGATGAGGAATGTGTCAACTAGCATGTAGACGTTGGTGTTGATAGCTGCACGCTGAAGCTTCTGAGCCGTCGCCATAGCCGCAGTTGCTCTCGTCTGGATCATGCCTTCACCGCCTTGTCATCGATGTGAAGCTCTGCTAGAAGCGACGCAACTTCGAGTCGCTCAAGCAACTTATCAAGCTCATCTGAAAGCCCCGCCGGATACTCCTCGTCTGACGCTTCGGCATTGAGCCGTCGAAAGATATCTAGCACGCTGTTGGCCGAAACCTCTAGTGACTCGGTTCGAAGACCCCAGTAAGCACTGGACTCGAAGTCCTGCTGAACAACAGTCATCTGAGGGTTGAGTACGTGTGCTCGTCGTAGGATCACGTCAAGCTCTTTCAGCACATCTTCAAGTACTCTCCGGTACTCCATCGGCTTACTCAGTCTGTTGAGAAGAAGCTCAAACTGCTCTCGGTATTCGTGAGCGTCGAAGTAGCTGTAGCTTTTAGCATCCTCTACCCAGTTTCTTCCGCTACTTAGGATAGCGATGAGTTCTCTTGCAGAGACAATGAGCTTAGTCTCGGCCTGTGATTGGATCGCTTGAGCACCGGCGTAGTCGGAAAGAGCTTGCTTCGCTAGTGTAGCAATGTCCTCGTGGCCAAAAGCGCTAGCCTCCGCAGCGACACGGACGAGCAAGCCCGAAATCTCAGCATCAAGGGTCTTATAGAAAATCATCGATGCTCACTTCGAGGTAGGCTTTCTGGTTACGAGCCGCCCAACCCTGGTGACCGAACTTGTTTATCTGAGACTCATAACCAACGACCTTGATAAGCTCTATCGTGTCGGAGAGTGCGGTGTAAACCGTGATTACTTTACGTGCTACAAGCCTGTTTGAGGCAAAAAGCGCGAGTGTGAGTCGGTGGAGTCGACCGAAGCTATTTACTACGGCGCGCTCTTCGCTAGTTAACGCTTTTCCGTTCGTTTCAAGCTCCTCCACGACGCTATAGATCGAGTTAAGTCCAGCCTCGATCTCATTGCGAATCTCGCTTTGATGTCCCCAGTAGTTCCAAAGCTTTACGGCCTCTTCGAAAAGGTCGCTTGAGTAGTCCGGAGAAGCCGTCCGAGCCGAGAGATCATTGAAGTGTTTCTTAAGGATAGCTAGTTGGCTTTGCACCACTTCGTGGTTCTGATCAGGTGAAACTCTGAGGTAAGTTCTCAGATACTCAGCAGCGTAGCGCGCCTCGTAGCTGAGCGTGGTGTTGCTCTCGCCGCTAAGGGCTTTCTGCAGTAAGCCCAGTGTCAGTGTCCTACGATCAGAGTAGCTCATACGAGTGTTTCCAGTGTTATTGCAGTCTCGAAGTCGTCAAGAGCTTCCTCAAGCTCGCCGATGCGCTCGTTAGCTAGCACATCGTCCGGCATGCTCCTGCAGAGCGCCACGATGTTTACTCTGAAAAGCCTCACTAGCTCATAGACGGCGTCCTCGTCGAGAACCTCTGACGCGTAGAAAGACTCAAGCAACGGCTGCATGAGCGCCTTCTGAGGCTCGAAAAGGCTTCTCGTTACGCTGCCTCTCTCTACCGTAATTCGAGTAAGCTCAACAACGTTCTCAAGCTTGAGCTTAAGCTGAACCATGGCTGTAAAGCGAGCAACGGCGGCGTCGGTCAGCGGGCCGAGGTACGACAAGAAGAGCTCTAGAGCCTCACGCTTCGATGCTATTCTCACCGTGCGAATTGCACGCTCAAAGGCCGGTCGAACCTCCTGAAGCGTGGCCACAAGAGGTGCTATGCCTTTGGCCACGCCTTCGGTTGATCGACAGTAGTAGTGGAGTCTCTCTCCGAGCTCCCGTAGCGCCGGCACTTTTAGATGACGACCTACGATCCGAAGCTGGTCTCCGATCTCAACGCACTCGTGCTGACGTCTCCGGTAGAACCTATCCATCGATCACTTCGCTCATCATGGCTGTGACTTCAAGTCGGTCAAGAACAGCCTCGATCTTCGGCTTAAGCTCACGGTTCTGGTTCGTGTCAGCCGCACGGAAAAGATGCACCGGCGCCAGCTTCAAGAGAGTGGCGATGTGCTCGTAGTCCGGATTCTTACTCCCGAGAAAAGCCATCGCTGACTCCTCCATAGCTGAGTGTTCATCAGCCGTCTCCTGGCTCCATACGAACGCGAGCTCGTAGAAACAATCCATGAGCTCACTCACCTCTGCCTTAGGCGCCGGTGCGACGGCGAGACGATTGTAAGCAGCCTCAACCTCCGGCACAGTCCAGCTTCTGTAGATCTCGAGATCTTTGCGCTTTTGATCACTGCGAACGTGCTTGATGTGACCGTCAATCACCGGTATGAGAGTCGGGATGGTCTCAACGGCGTACTTACGCCCGTTCTCGCTAAGCTCTTTATGGAGCGCTACGCCGTGAAGCCGGCTTCCAAAAGTAGACAGCTTGCTCAGCCCCAGCCGTGATCCGACATCCTTGGCGCCCTGAGCGAGCGCAAGGACTTGCTTTGCCGCCGAGATGTACTTGGTCACGGATGGCTCCTTAAGTTCAGCTCGATCCTATCATGCTGAGGATAGAACCGCAACCGATGGAAAACCGCTCTAGCTGACAGTCTAAGCGTTCGCTGATCAAGCCCAACAGGTTGTACGACAAGTTTCAGTCGCGCTGTTAGCGTCTGATCTCAGCGCTTAGCTTCTCAGCTATCCGACACTGCAAAGTCAAGCTCAATGTGTAGCTCCGCTTCGGCTAGAGATGTCTCTAGATTCGCCGCAGCTACTGCACTATCGAGCTCGAATTGTCGAACCATACGCCGGCCGAGGTTGAAGAAACTTGAGAGCGAATCGAGCTTAAGTTCGCGGCTGTCTACTAGGTTAAAGATCTCGTCCTGGAAAGCGCGCTCTGCTTCTGTTCGAGCCGCTCTGCGTAGCGTCCATCGATCAGTGTTCTCTTCGATGACCTTAAGCTGACGCAGTAGTCGAAGCTTAAGAGCCGTTTGTGAGGTCATACGTTCGTAAGTGTCGATAGCCAACGGCTCAGCGATCTCTCGAAACTTTAACAGCGATTCTCGAGTAGAAGATTTCTTAAGACGAGAATACTGGTCATCTAAGACTTGACTCACAGTAAGTAATCCATGGAGTTTTTCTGGTTCCAACCTACCTCGCCAAAGTAGTTGCGCGTTAGGGAAGCTGACTCCTAAAAGCTGAACGCTCCGAAGCTGATGTTCGTTCCCGTAGTTGTAGACCAGGTTGTTAAGAGTGCTGAGTCGAGAGTAAGCGTCTTCTCTTAGTACGTCACGAGTGCTCCAAGGGAGCGCCTTGTAAAGGAGCGAGCCTTCTACCGCCAACTCAAAGCACCTCGCTCTGCAGCATGAGGATAGTCGCCTCAAGTTTGTCTTCGGCTTCAGCAACCGAGATATGAGCTCCGTACTCCTTGACCTTCGAGGCTAGTCCATCGACTGCCTCACGGTAGGTGTCGAGCGCCGCAAAGTCAACCTTTAGTAACCCAAGCACGTTGCCGAGCTCCCCGATGAGCTGAAACTCTTTCTCTTCGGTGTAGCTACGTCGGACCTGGCTTCTGAGTTCTCTAAGCTGCTTCATCACGCTGTCGTGAAGCCCGATGACCTGACTCTTAAGCTTCGCGTCGCTACTCAGAGTCACTGTGAGATCTTCGGCTAACGGAAGCGCAGCTGACTCAAACTCTTCAAAGTCAGCCTTCCTACTTTCAGATCGAAGCCGAGCTTTCTGTTCGCTAAGCTCCTCGGGAAGTTCTTTCAGCCCAAGGAAGCCTTCGCTTGTGTAGAAGTTAGCCTTCACGTCGAAAAAAGACGGCAGGTGACGGCCACGCCACAGCACCGTGGAAAGCCCTGTGGCGTGGCCGTAGTCCTGAAGCAAATATGTAAGCGTCTCGAGCTTCTTATCGAATGAGAGCGATCGGAACCTCTTCGCCTTCGCAAGGTTACGGTAGTAGCTCTTGTGAGAAAGCTGTCGCTTCTGCGCCGCGTGCATTAGACGCCCCAGGCGCGGCGTTCAGCCTCGAAGAGCGAACCCTGCTCGCCGGCGACCGCATCATCGAAAGCGTGAAGATCACTCACGCCGGCGGTGGCATCGAAGAGCTTCTGCTTCTCGTTCTGCATGGCCACCCAGCGCTCATCGATGGTGTTCCGAGCGCGTAGGCGAACCACAGTCACCGGCTTCGTCTGACCCATGCGGTAGGCGCGACGGATAGCCTGAGCCTCGAGCGACGGCTTGGTCTGCGGTTCCAGGATAAGCACAAGCGACGCCGCCTGGATGTTCAGGCCGGTGCCGCCGGCCTTGATCTGAGCGAGAAGCACACCGGGCTTTTCAGCCTTAGTGAACGCATCCACCTGCTCCTGACGCTCAGCGGAGCTCAAGTCGCCGGTGAGCGGGATGAACGGGTCATCTTCCTTAAGCTCATTCTGGAGAACGCTAATAGCCTCCCGGTAGAAGCTGAAGATCAGCACCTTGTTGTCGTTGGCCATCGCCTCGCCCACGAGCTCCTTGATACGCTGCACCGTGCTAGACTTCGAACCGGCAAGAACCTTGGCTCGGCGAGCCAGATTCCAATCGCCGGCCTGAAGCGCACGCTTGTAGTACTCAGCGTCGGCATCTGAAAGCTCGATGTACTCCTCGGTCTCGAGAAGATCGGGGAGCTCCTGGAGCACGTCAACCTGGTTACGGCGCAGGTACGCAGGCGCGATGGCCTTACGGAACGCGGTGTAGATGGTCTTGTTCTTCGGCATCTTGAGGTGCGGCTGCACGTAGGAGAGAAGCTGTTCGAACTCCTCAAGCTTGTTCTCAAGCGGAGTTCCGGTCATGAGCAGCGCACGCTCACCGGCCTTGACCCACGGAATGACTCCGCGAGTACGAAGCGTCTCCGGGTTCTTCAGGTAGTGTGCCTCATCAACCACCGTAAGATCAAGCCCGGTGATGGAGCTCACCAGGTGATGCGAGTTGACCTTCTGAATACTCTCGAACGTCGCGAGCGCGAGCCCGCCATCGGTTACCCAGCTCTGGAGGTTCGCCTCGAGGTCCTCACCGTAAAGCATGTGCGGCTCGAAGTCGGTGTGCTTTAGCACCTCACGACGCCAGTTCTCCAGGACCGCGAGCGGAACGATCACCAGGAAGCGGTTATGGTCAGTGTTCTGCAGGTGCTTAGCCAGCCCGAGCGCGGTGACGGTCTTACCGAGGCCCATCTCGTCACCGATCACCACACGGCGCTGATGAAGCGCGTACTGGACAGCGAAGGTCTGGTAGGATCGAAGCTGTGACTTCATGCCTTCGGTCTCAAGCTCGATGTTGCGGATAGCAGCGGTGAGCTCCGGCGCCAGGAAGCCGGAGATCTGCTCGAGCGTAAGAGCGTTGAAGCCGAGGGCGCTCAGCATGGTCTGGAACGTAGCCGGGTTCTCTCGGAAGTAGAGACGCGCCTCATCCACCGTCGGCTCAGCGTACTCCTCAGAGAGACGCTGCAGACGGTTCATGTCGGTGTAGGTGTCCAGTGATCCGATGAGGTGCTTGACAGCCGCCTCGTTACGAGCCACCAGATGAAGCTGCTCAGGATCATCCTGAAGAAGCTTTGCAAGAGCCTCGAACTGGTTCTTGGAAGGGTGCGGTCGAAGCTGGTCACGCTGCAGCTTGTAGCTCTTGCGGAGGAACTCCTCGAAGTAAGAGTCCTTGTCCGTGAGACGAGGGTAGCCACGGAGTAGCTTCTGATCGCGAGCGTAGGTACGCATGAGCTGGATACCGAAGCCCAAGGACTGCCCGTCGAAGAGCTTCTCCGCCTTGTCAGCGAGACGAAGCACAGCGCCGACGGTCGGCTTCTGATCGCCTGCCTCCATGTGAGTCTTGGCGAAGTCGTTGAAGCGGTTCTCGAGAAGCTTGCGCGGGAAGCCCTGACCCTTAGTCTGCTTAGCGAACTGCTCCAGGCTCAAGGAGTTCAGGTGGTCACGCAGACGACGAGTGGTGAGCCGGTCGAGCTCGTCACGAAGTTCCTCGTTGAGCTGAGCCTGTCGCTCAAAGCTCTTCTGGATCACCGCGATTGCCGCCTGGACAGCCTGCATCTTCTCCACGTCAAGGGTCACCACAACCGAGCCGACCGGGAAGTCCTTAAGCGACTCGAGCTTTGTCACCGCCTGAAGCCAGTCAGCCAGCTCCGGAAGACGACGCCCTGCGGAGAGGCTGGCGCGCGAATCCATAAGACCGGCGATGACGTGGAGGTTACGGTCGCCGGGGTTCGTGGCGGAGAGAAGAAGCTGCGCGGCGCTTCGGAGGTTGACCTGGCGCTCGTCCTTAGCCACCGGCCACCAGCGCCAGCGCAGGTACTGCTCGGTCGGAGGAATCAGATCCTCCAGGTTCTTCAAGTCCTGGACGAAGGCCTCAGCGTTCGGCACACCCCAGAGGTCGTGTGCAAGGAGGAAGCCACCGATGGCGCGCTGAGTGATCTTATTCACCGGGATCGCGACGATGGAGATCTCGCCGTCGCGCTGGAAGACCGAGATCGCGTTGGAGAAGTCACCCTTGGTTGAGGAGAGCTCCTTGCCGGCGTCGTTGAGGAGCTCGTTGACGCTCTGAACAGCCTCGATGGCCACACGAAGCTTCTTACGATCTTCGCCGTCGAGCGAAAGCTTCTCATCTCCGGTGTAGTTCACGCGCGGGAAGAACGACGAGCCCTGAGTCGGAGTCCAGTCGTTGAGGAAGCTGAAGTCAGGGCTGTCGGTCACCGTCTCGAGAAGATCGGTGATCGCGGTGACGCCTCGCGTGTTGATCGCCATGAGCCTACTTTCTTGAACGTTTGTGGAGCCATCCACTCTTGGGGAATCGGCTCAAGCTCTTACACTAACGGGCCAGGCGCGGCTTGTCAACCGGCTGGCCCGTTAGCTTTCAGTCATCAGCGAAAGATACTGAGGATCCTCAGCAGACTCATGAAGATGTTCCAGATGTCCAGGAAGATATTGAGAGCGTAGACACCGGGGTGAGTGGTCGTGCCGTACTTGTCAGCGTTCTTCAGGCTCTGAATATCCATCACACTGTAGATCGAGAAGATCACAAGCGAGGCGACGGCGATGAGAACCTGAATAGCTCCGAGATGGAACACGAAGACGTTGAGAAGAGAGATCACGATCACGCCGAGGAGGATGAAGAACATCGGCTTGTACCAGCCGGAGAGATCTTTCTTCGTGGTCCAGCCCCAGATCGCCATGCTTCCGAAGACCACCACAGTTCCGGCGGCTGCCATCACGATGAGATCACCCATGCCGGCCTGGACGTAGCTGTTGAGAGCAGGGTAAGAGACCGCTCCGATGATAGCTGGGATCGCGATTGCGAGCGGGCCTGCCAGGTACTGCGCGGCCTTACGGACGAACGCAGAAACCAGTAGAAGGCCGAGCGCCACGAAGTAAAGCGGCATGATCAGCGCGGTAGGGATGAAAGGCCCGATCAGCAGGATTCCGAGGAGAGCCGCTGCGAAGCCACCGGCTAGCCAGGTCATCACCTGCCCAAAGAAACGGGGTTCGGTGCCTCGCGAGGTGCGAGACGGCTTCAGATCAGTAAAAGTCACTGCTATTACTCCTTAGTTGAGTAGTAGGAATATCACGCTAGCGGGCGTGTCACCGGAAGCTCAGCAGTTTCGCTAAGCTCCATCATAGCATCAGTAGTCATCACACTGCCGACGATGATCGGGATCTTTCGATACGGTCGAAGTCCGGTGAGCGCAAGTAGCTGACTAGCAAAGCTACGAGCATCATACATGCGGATTAGCTCCGGTTCAATCTCATCATCGTCAAGCACATCGAACGTTGTGGTCTGTTCAGCTACATGGCCAAGAGACTCGGCCACGCGCACGATCACATTGAGGATCTCAGGATGCGTTCCTCCTTGAAGAAGCGTCACCATGTCGGCCAACGAGGTCTCTACGAGCTCGTCCTTCTTAGACGCCTCATCTAGAAGCTTGAGAATCTGAGGAGTGATGACATCGCGAAGAGCGTTACGCGACTCTTTCTTACGGAGAGCGTGAAGCTCCCAATCGAGCTTAGTCTCACAATACCAAAGGTGGTTGCCAGAAGCCTTAACCACGGTTCCGTCGTCAAGCTCGATCTCCCACATGCTTTCCGGTGTGTGGACATCGTGGACACGGGTGACCTCCACCGGCTGGCCGTCTGAGCCGAGGACCCAGTCGCCTGGCTCTACATCGCCAAAGTTCTTCACGGTCATGGTCGTTGCTCCTCTAGCGCTTCGAGATAGGCGTTCCAGTCAGCATCCTGCTTCTCTAGGGCCGCCTGTCGTTCTATCACCCATTGCTCTTTTTCCGCTCGCACCGGCGCCATCCGTCGTAGGACCTCCGGCTTAGTAGTGTCCCAGACCACACCGATGCGTACCGAACCGAAGTCACGGTCCTGCACCGGAAGCTTGTAGAAAGCCTCAGCAAGCTTCTGATTAGAATCACCGACAAAGACTGCTGACTCCGCGGCCTTCACCACACCGACTGAAAGGTCAGCCGCCTCTTTTGTGGCCAGGATAGGATAGATTCGCTCTTTGTGAGCGTTGCTAAAGAACTCTTCAAGCTCGTCGAGTAGAGTCGCGTTCGAGCGAAGCTCCTGCAGTGCGTCGTTGTCGAGCTTCAAGAACATGAGAAGACCGGTACGACGCTTTGGTCCGTACGGTGTGTCAGAATAGGCTTCTCGTACTTCCTCCCGAAACACGTTGAGATCACGAAGAAGCCCGGCGAGCGAGGCCGGCACTCGATAGACGAAGTCCTTGGAAAGCTTTGTGAGCTCTACAGCAAGATCACGTTGCGTAGCGCCGAAGTCGTAGAACACTACTTGGCCCTGATCTTTGAAGCCGGTTTCTTCCATGCTTCGACGCTTCGGACGTGCAGCTGTCTTGCGCAGCTTCGGTTCTCTATACTGCTGAGTTGAGAGCTTCACGGCTCGCTTGAGCCGGTTAAGAAGTTGCTCCTCCTGGTCGCCGTAGGCGTAAAGACCGTTGGTGAAGTAAGAGGCCGCCCAGTAGACCACCGCCGGGCTTCGGCCCCACCAGAAGTAGATTGTCTCAGGGCTAGAGTAACGCTGGAGGAGAGTAACGTCGAAGCCGAGCGCTTTCTCGGTGACTCTATCCATCTTTGTCCTTTCCTGCGAGCATCTGCTAACAGCTGAGCCTCGCTGAAATTGTTCGGTTACGCAGGATATCACGGAACCGGGGTTAACGCTGAAAACGCCTGCTAAAGCTGCGCTAAACCGCCCAGTTTCCCCTACTGGCTATTGGGGTCACTAGACGGTTGAGCGTAGCGCTGTTTTGAGCTTCTAGCTTACTTCGAAGAATCCGTGCTACCGGTCGACTTCTGCTGCTGTAGGCCGAGGGACAGGCGAAGCTGATCGAGCACACTGTACGGCGCGAACTTCCACTTGCCGTCAACGTAGACGAACTCTAGACTAAAGGTGTTCGCCGCGCCCTGCTGGTTCACAAAGATGTTCATCGGAACCTCAGCGGTACCGGTCTCCTGGTCGACGTAGATCGTCATCGGGCCATCGGCGTAGAGAGACGCGATCTTTCCGTCGCTACTTGAAGCCTTGGAAAGCGATGCGAAAGTCACCAGGGCCTGGTAGGTGGTGATCTTAAGCTCATCCTTGTCGAGAGTGTCTACAAAGCGTGTCTTATCCAGGAAGCCGCTCGGGATGTCCGACACCTTGGCCTTGTCGAGCGAGCTCAGGAGCTTCTGGTAGTCCTCCTGTTTAGCAGGAGCGTTAGTCGACTCCAGAAGTTCAGTAGCCGCCTTGTAGACATCTGCACGGTCTTCGTCAATCGGCTTGCCGGTGACGCTTCGCTGTACCTGCTTTGTGGTGGAGGTCTGCTGTTGCGTCGGTGCGCTACTATCGCTGTTCTGCGAGGCCACGTAGACGAGACCCCAGATGAGACCGAGGATAATCACCACCGCGCCGGCGATGGCAGCCATCACTAGTTTCTTGTTCATTTGATGCCTCGTCTTGCAATGTCGATGATGAATGTGAGAGCTGAAAGCACTAGGAAGAGCGTCATAACGGCGCCGGCGATCACCCAGCGCAGCCCGTAGAATTTATAGAAGTCCGAGTACCAGCTTAGGCCGGAGGAGGCCATGAGCTCCGTGTACTCTTTCGATCCGGCGAGCTGTTGCGTCAGACCATTGAAGTAATCAACGCTACCGATCTGGTCAGCCGTAGACTGCATGAAGATGATGAAGAGCGTGGTGACCACGACTCCTATAAGGAGCAAGCCGACGGCTAGCGGCCGAAGGCTTCTCTTCTCATCCTTCGGCCGTCTAGCCTTCTTGAAGCGCTCCCAGGAGAGTAGCGGGATAGCCGCCGGCTTGGCCGTAGCCATAGCCGCACGGTTCTCCGCTCGCACCCGAGCGATAAGCTCGGATTCCTCTTCTGAAAGTTCTGCCATCGTTACCCGCTAATGTTCTTTGCGAGAGCTGCCACGAACGGAGCCGAAAGCGTTCGGATGTTCCCGAGGTCGAGCTCCGCTGTGTCGATCTGGCTAATGAGGAAGTAGGAACTAGCAAAGTCCTGAGTCTCAAGAGCCGCCTGGATCACCGCGATGGAGATGCGGTTAGCAAGCTCCACGTCGGTGTCGCCGGCTCCGGCGGTTAGGTCACCGGAGAGATTCGATTCGACTGACTTCTCATCAGCATTCTCATCCCAAGCGAGCGTGGTGGCTGTCTGTGAGCGAACCCAGGCACGGTGCTTTTCCTCAAGCTCTAGGAAGTCGTAGAGCTTAAGCCCAAGAGTCTCGGCGATCTTCTCGTTCGGAATGGTCTTACCGCCGGCCTCTTCAGCAAGAGCCTTAAGAGCACGTGAACGTTCACGCTGGAACGCACTGAGCTCCTTACCAAGGTACATGGCAGGAAGGTCGTACGGCCAGCGACGAAGCACAGAATTCAGGTAGCCACTAAACGGCACCGAAGATGATTCATCGAACTTCTCGATGGCGGTGAGCACCCAGATCACGATCTGCGATTCCTGATCCTCGGGATCCGGGATGAAGATGCGGATAGTGTCCATCATCGGCTTCACGAGTGTGTGACCGAACTGACGGTAGAACAGTACCAGACTGTTCGCAAACGCCGGAGTGAAGTCTACAAGCTCGCGCCGTGAAGCTTCGGAACGAGTGTAGGTCTTGATGGTCTGTCCGAGTTCTTTCGCAACCTCGTTGATGCCGGCGTTGATGTGGCTCGGCTCAAGGCCGTAGGCTTTGTACTTACCAGGCGAAACTTCGCGAACACGAGCAACTCCACGAAGTCCTTCCTGTACTGCCGAAGCGGTCTTGGAGTCAGCCGTGAACGAAACGATGCTTACGGTGCGAAGCGGCGCCGCTAAGAAGCCGTCGTTCTCAGTCTGATTGTCCCAGATACGCGGCGGGAACAGGAAGTCGATGAGCTGGTCATTTTCAAGCGAATAGCCGTGCTCGTGGTACCACTTGCGAATAGCGGGAAGCAGGAAGCGATAGGACTTCGCTCCGGTCGCAGACTGTTCGAGATCGCCGCTAGCCGTGTGACGAGCGATCCACTCTTGAAGCTCATCCTCTTCACAACGTGCAAGCTTTCTCCACTTGGGGAGGGAGTACCACATACCATCCGAGACGATGGCACCGATGCGGAAGTCAGTCGGCTGAGTGTAGAAGGTCTTCCGCGTGTATAGAGCTTTTGACATCGGTATCCTTAGTGGCTGACCTGGGTGAAGTGTGGGGAGTGCGATGCTGTGATGGTGAAAAGCTGCCAGATCTTTTGGAAGAACTCGCGCTCATCGGCCAGCGAGTCCATCACCGGTCGCTGAAGCTTCACTACGATCTCACGAGAATCCATAGTGGTAAGCTCGTGAGCCTTACCGGACTTATCGCCGAACACATCGGCGATTGCGCTAAGAATGCGCGCTGATTCTCCTGAAGCCTTTACGTCCTCGTTAATGTGGAACGCAACGAAAACGGCTAGGCTTGGATTCTGAGTGCTTTGCTTCATGCACTTATACTACCAAGCCTAGCCGTTAAGCTACGCGGTCTCCCGCTGTGGGACTATCAGTCGAGGAAGTCAGCGAACGTGATGTCCAGCCCCTCGAGCTCGTGCTTCAGCTTCTCAAGTCCGGTGTTCAGATGACGCTTGAACTTCTGAGGCGTGAGATTGTGCTTCTCACGGATCTCCTTCACCGAGAGTCGCTTCGTAGCGGTGTCCTCGATGAGGAACGAGGCGACGACGGCTTCCTTCTCGATCTCGGTGAGTGTTGCGAGCTTCTCAAACAGGAGGTTACGGAGGCTTTCACGCATGGCGAGTGCCTCGGAGGAGTCCTCGACCTCGGTGTCAGCGATGTAGTCGATGAGCTCCTTAGCACCGGAGTCATCCGATCCGACGCGACGGGAGAGTGAGGTGGGAGTGGATGCGGCCTGAAGAATGTTCGAGAAGTCGGAGGGGGAGAGCTTGAGCTCATCCATCGCGATCTCATCGATCTCCTTCGGAGTGAGATCAGTGTCCTCGTAGAGAGCGCGAATCTTCATAATCCCGAAGAAGTCCTGCTCACGGTTCTCCGGCAGGCGGATCAGGCGACCGGTCTTGCTCACAGAGCGAGCGATGGCCTGATCGATCCAGTAGAACGCGACGGTGGAGAACTTGTTTCCACGCGAAGGATCGTACTTGTCAGCGGCGCGGAGAAGGCCGACGTAGCCCTCCTGAACTAAGTCGTCCAGGTCTCCAGATGCGGGGTGCTTGGCCTTAAAGTTGCGAGCGCGCGACCAGACCAGAGCAGTGTTGTGTTCGAGCAGTTCTTCGACAGCCTTCTTTCCCGAACGGATCACCGAAGGGATGTCTTTAGCCGCAACGGCCACCCCGTCGATTTCGAAGCTCTCGGCGTTTGCAGAAGCCTCACGCGCCTCCTTCGCCTTAGCAGCCTTCTGAATGAGGGCTCCAAGTTCGAGTTCGCGTTCCTTCGAAAGATATACGGCCATATGCTTACTCCCTTTTCCGTACTTACATGCGTTCGTGATTTCGCTCACGAGTGTCATTAGGCGAAGCTAATATCGCTACTAGACAGCCTGTTCTAGCAGCGTCACAGGTTATCCTCAGGCTCTCAGAACCGACGAGGCGTTGATGAGTTGATGATACTAACGCATAGATCTCCCGGTCTATTCCCAGACTGCAGCACCTCACCAGACATGCTGCTAGCAAGGTGAGCGAACGGAGAGCTTTAGTCCGACGGACAACCCGCCGTTCCCTCGAGATTCACTTTACTTCATAAAGCGCGCTATGTCAACAAGACTGATAACGACTACTTATCGTAAACACGACCCTTAATCACACTTCCGTCGGGAAGTCGAAGTGAAAGAGAGTCATCTTCCTCATTTTTGTTTACGTCCACGTGATTGAAGTCTTTCAACGTTTCGTAGACATCGAACGCTGCGTCTTCATAGTCATCGATTCCGTCGAGAAGCAGGTTTTCTCCACCGGACCCGGAGCTGATCTCTTCATCGAGCGCGGAGTCGTAGGTAGGAAGCCCCTTCGTGGTGCGTGTACCTTGCTCGCCTGCTTCGCGGAACACGCGATCACCGTCGGAGTCGATCGGACGGAAGGTAGGAAGCTCCTGCCGATCGAGTACTCCAGAAGCCGTGAGCTCATCCTTGAGAAGCTCAACCATAGCACGATCATCACGCGACATCTGCTTCACGCCGTTGAGCTTCATGGCCTGGAGTTTCTCAGGATCTACCTTCGGAAGCTCGAGCTCTCGCCCAACCTTCTCAACCTTGACACGCTTCCACCACGGCATTTCCTACTCTCCTAGCTCGCTATCTACCAGGTTGACGACGAGCTCACGCACAAGCTCGAGCTGGTTCGTCTTAGCCAGGAAGATCATAAGCTGAGCAAGCACAAGTTCGTCAAGCTCTTCGATCGGCTTCTGGTAATCCTGGAGATACACAAAGGCAATCGAAAAGCCTGTGTCGGTAACTTCTACGGTCTTGCGGTAGAAGCTTGACTCCACCACGCTTGAGAAGCCTGGCACCTCGCGGATGAGGTGCTGCTGCATAGCAGCTAACATGGCTCCACCTTGAGCCTGAGACTTGCTCGTGACGTGGAATCGCTTTTTCTGCATCGGAGTTGCTTTCACCCTATGAAAATCCTAACTGCGGTGACGGTTATCGCCACCACGGCCACCGCGATGATGAGCCCCACCGCTACATTGATGAGAAGCTTCGTGCGCTTGTATGTGTTAAGCGATACTGAGCTACTTCCCTTACGCTGTTTAGCCGGCTTCGGCTGAGCGCGAACGATCTTTTCTGCACGGCGCTCCTCAGGGTCATCGAGGCGCTTGGTGTGCTGATTAAGTTCTTCGAAGACTGCCATCAGTTCACTTCCTATCGGTTAGGGGGACTCCGAGTAGGTTAGCGCTCGGAATCACGTAGGCGTTCCCAGGGGCGCAGGCACCACGAACGCACTCTACAAGATATTCGCTGTCAAGCTTTTTATCGCCTGGATTGTCCATAAACACGTTCGGGACGATCTTCCCATCCACCGTGATAATGCCAGGGTCAGTCCAGCCGAATGTTCCCCAAGGGCCTTTTAGAACCTTCACTACAGAGACGTTGTCCTGAGGAATGGTGGCCTGAGCCAGGTAATTCTGGATCTCCTGACCCTGAGCCTTATCCATGCTCACCGCCACCACAGCATCCTGAGGAACAAGTCCGCCCTGGTAAGTGATGTTCTTAACCGGAAGAAGTCCAGCTGAGGTAGTGGGGATCACTCGGATGATGGTCGCTGCGAGGCCGAGGTAGACCACGAGAAGCACAAGGGCTGTAAGACCGAAACCTTTTAGGATGCGAGTGCTTAGCATGTTCGCGTAGGTGCTTCGAGCGATACGCACCGAAGGAGCCTTCTTAGGGGTCTTCGGTTCGTTACTTAGTCCCTGAGCGCCGGCGAGAAGAGAAGAGCCAAATCGGCTCTTCAGGTTCCCATTTTCGTCAGCCATCGCGCAAGCTCCCTTCTAAGCTTCACCGTTGAAGGTTATATCAGCGCGCAACTAATCCGACGATTACCACGATAGAGAGCAAGAGAATACTCGCCACACCGATCGGCCGAGCACCCACAGCGTCGATGATAGCCTGTTTAGCTGAAGCCACCGTGAAGTGCTTCTTCGGCTTCTTCTCGAGTCCGTAGTATCCGTAGTGCACACGATTGAGGATCTCGCTCATGCTCCGAGAGAAATCCTTAGTCAGGATGAATTCAGCCTTAGCCTCGTTTGATCCTTCGATGGTGAGCACCGGTGGATTAGCGTTCAGCTCGCGCTTGCTATACTGCTTGCCTTCAGCGTCGAAAAGGTTCTCGATTTTCCACGAGACCACACCATCGTCTTGCTTGAAAATAGCGTAGGCCTCTTCGTCCTCGAGTACAGTGTCCTTGCTGCGAAGAAGCTGCTCATCGTCGTCTTCGGGAATCGGCTCATAGCGCTGATTCGGCGTGAGAGCCCCAGCTTCAAGCTCACTGTCAAGCTCTTCCTGAGTCTCTTTATCGAGCTCCTCTTCCGGAGCAGTGTTGTTCGAGTTGAGATCAGCCATTAGAGTTCCCATCTTCGAAGCCGCCCTGATTCTCTACGGCTTCCTTGTAGTGCTGCAGGTTGTCGGTTGGCTCCGAGAGCTTTCCATCGTCGCCGACGGTCTGTACAGTGTAGGTGGTTGGATCAGCGTTCGTGCTCTGGAACTGTCCGTTAGAGAATGTAAACGTCTTGTCGGTGGCCCATACGTGCGTGCCCTGGTTGAAGTCACGAAGAACCCAACCGTCACCCTTCTTTGCCACGGTGAGTGACAGGTCGCTCTTGAAGGTAAGCGTCTCGTAGCGCAGCCCGCCCTTGACCAGATTTCCGTCGTTGTCACGGTAGTTGTAATCTTGACCGATGAACGAAAGAGTGGTGGTGATCGGGGTTACGAGCTCGATAGTGGGGTAACCGTTAAGCTTCGAAACCATGTCTGGGTACTGGTACGGACCGGTGAACTTCGACGTAACGCTAAACGGGGTGTCGTAGATCATGGTGTTAGCCGCACGACCGAACTGCGTAGACTTACTAAGTTCGTTCAGATTCCCGTTGATGGTGGAGGGATCCGTGTGAGTGAGGTTCTCGTAGATCACCGATGAATCGACGGCTTCCTTGGCTAAGGTCAGGTTCGTCGGGTTCGTAATAATATCAGCCTTCCACCCGTAGTTACCTGCTGATTCTAGGTAAGAGTTAGCGATGAGCTCGATGTCGCGCTTGTCATCAGTCGTGAGCTTATAGTTCGTACGAGCGATCGGAGGCGCATCCTGGGGCTGTGGCTCATCCGGCTTGGACGTGACCACGGCGAACACCACCACCACGACGGTGACGACGAGCAACGCGATGATGCCCACGATGTACTTTGTACGAGTCTTCATACGATCCCTGTCTCTTACTTCGGATTATTCTACCGAGCTACCCGAACTCTTAGTACCAGTTATGAGACTCAGAGTGCGCCCAAGCTCCGCAGGGATTCGTATACCTGCCCTTGATGTACTTCAA
>Ga0308161_1000379_pt1 | contig 75977 bp, 69 predicted proteins | sample PhyFR2_FD_201034 | JGI IMG/M metagenome (GOLD analysis project Ga0308161, IMG submission 201034) | Phyllosphere microbial communities from UC Gill Tract Community Farm, Albany, California, United States - DLSLF.R2 | ecosystem: Host-associated > Plants > Phyllosphere > Unclassified | place: USA...
CCGTCTGCTTGCCGGCGTTGATCATGTCGGCGTCCAGCTGCTGCTCGGTCGGGAACTCGCCCATCCCCAGCAGGCCGTTTTCCGACTGCAGCATCACGTCCATGCCCGCCGGCACGTAGTTGGCCACCAGCGTCGGGATGCCGATGCCCAGGTTGACGTAGTAACCATCCCTCAGCTCTTGCGCCACGCGCTGCGCCATTTGTTCACGGGTAAGCATGCGAATTCTCCTTATGCCCGCAGGGTGCGTTGTTCGATACGCTTCTCGAAGGTGCCCTGGATCAGCCGATCGACGTAGATGCCGGGAGTGTGGATCGCCGCCGGATCCAGCTCGCCCGGCGCGACGATCTCTTCCACTTCCACCACCGTGATACGCCCGGCGGTCGCCATCAGCGGATTGAAGTTCTGTGCGGTGTGGCGGTAGATGACGTTGCCGAAGTAATCGGCCTTCCAGCCTTTAACGATGGCGAAATCGCCGGTGATGGCGGTTTCCATGATGTAAGGGCGGCCGTTGAACTCGCGCACCTCTTTGCCTTCGGCGATCGGCGTGCCGTAACCGGTGGCGGTGAAGAACGCCGGGATACCGGCGCCGCCGGCGCGGATCTTCTCCGCCAGCGTGCCCTGCGGCGTGAGATCCACCTCCAGCTCGCCGCTGAGCGCCTGCTGCTCGAACAGCGCGTTTTCGCCGACGTAAGATCCCACCACCTTGCGGATCTGATGGGTTTCCAGCAGCCGCCCGAGGCCGAACCCGTCGACGCCGCAGTTGTTGGAGACCACCGTCAATCCGCGCACGCCGCGCCGGCGGATCTCTTCGATCAGATTTTCCGGGATGCCGCACAGGCCAAAGCCGCCCGCCAGCACCGTCATGTTGTCCGTCAGGCCTGCCAGCGCTTCCTGGTAGCTGCCGACGCGTTTGTCGAGCCCTGCCATATCGTTGCCCCTGCATGTTGCGGCGCAGGGCGAAATGCCCTGGCTTGCGTGAGGGCATCTTCAGGTCACAAAAATGATTTGTTAATTTTGTTTTTATGCCGCATTCATTTAGAATTTTTATCAATCATTCGTTAACCGAAAATTAACAAAGAGTTAACGCCAGCCAAAATGAAAATGAGCATCAAACAGTTACGCGCGTTTTTAGCGGTAGCTCACACTCTGAACTTCGCCCAGGCCAGCGAGCGGCTGAATATTTCTCAGCCGGCGCTCAGCCTGGCGATCCGTGGGCTGGAAGACGCGCTGGGCGGGCCGCTGCTGCTGCGCACCACCCGCCGGGTGACGCTGACGCCGGAGGGGGAAACCTTCTTTCCGATGGCGCGCCAGCTGCTGGCGGACTGGGACAACGCAGAAGAGGCGATGCGCCAGCGCTTCACCCTGCAGATGGGCAAGGTGGCGATCGCCGCCATGCCGTCGTTCGCCGGCAACCCGCTGCCGCCGATCCTCAAGGCGTTTCGCGATCGTTACGCCGGCATCAACGTGGCGGTGCACGACGTCATCAACGAGCAGGTATTTGAAATGATCCGCGAAGGGCGGGTGGAGATGGGCATCGCCTTCGAGCCGGAGCCGAGCGACACCCTGCACTTCACCCCGCTGTGCCGCGATCGCTTTCTGGCGGTGGTGCCGAAGGATTCGGCGCTGGCGCGCAAGGCGCAGGTAAGCTGGAAGGAGCTGCTGACGCTGGATTTCATCACCCTGCAGCGGCCATCGGCGGTGCGGCTGCTGCTGGAGCAGGAACTGGCCCGCAGCGGGCGAACGCTGGAGGTGGCGTTTGAAAGCCACCAGCTGGTGACGGTCGGGCGCATGGTGGCCAACGGCCTCGGCGCCAGCGCGGTGCCGGCGCTGTGCGAGCAACAGATGGATGAGCTGGGGGCGGTCTGCGTGCCGCTGATCGGCCCGATCATCGAACGGCGCGTGGGCCTGATCCGCCTGGCGCAGCACCAACTCTCTTCCGCCGCGCAGGCGCTGGCGACCGTGATCGAACGGGAAATGGCGGGGAGTGGCGCGCAGCCCGCGCTTAGACCGTAAACCCGACGTGCTTGCCGCCCGGCAGCTCAACGTCCAGGCGCAGCGTGCCGCCCATCGCTTCCACGTAGCGTTTCAGGGTCGAAATCTTCAGCTCGTTGCCGCGCCCTTCGATGGCCGCGACCGAAGGCTGGGAAATGCCCAGCGTTTTCGCCAGTTCCTGTTGGGAAATATTCAGCGCTTCCCGCAGCTGGTGCAGGTGCGCTTCAAACAGCATCTCTTCGGCCATTTCCTCGATGCGCCGGCGGCTCTCCGGGGTGCGGGAGGCCAGCAGTTGCTTTAAGGTGCTCATGGGTTACTCCTTGAAATAACACATCAAATATTGGGTGAACTGCGCATCCGCAATGGGCAGCATCACTTTATAAAACCGCTTCTCATTACCCGTTTTGTCGCCCGCACACAGCACAATCGCCTGCCGCGCCGGATCGAAGGCGAAAAAGGCGCGAATCGGCCGCCCTTTGTGCTGAATACGCAGCTCTTTCATGTTGGGATGCAACGAACCTTTCAGCACGTCGACAAAAGGCCGCCGGAGAGAAGGCCCGGCACGCTCGAGCATCACCAGCGCGGCCAACACCTTTTCCTGCGTCGATTCATCCTGCTCACAGAGCCACCGATCAAACTCTTCCGTTGTCATTACCGTCCACATGGCATCTCCTGATTATAGAGTACAATCTATGACAAGACGATAGACCGGAATATATAATTTTCTCCAGACCGCCGTTGGCGTTTTGCCTGGCAACTCGCAAAAGAAACCGATAAGACACCATTCAGCAATTCAATCGAAAAGAGGAAAGGAGTGGCAGATTTAGCGAAATACCGCTGTTTTCAGATGATTCTCCGATCGAGAGCGTGAGCCAGAACCTGTTACCACCCTGTAGAAAATGTTAAGTTTCCTAAAAATAAGGAGGCTTTTCGACATGGAACAGAAGTCCAGCAGCATCGCACCGGGCTATTGCATCGCCCAACAAACCGGCCCGCTCGCCTTCCACGCCAACTACCTGTTCGGTGGCAAGCCATCCGAAGCGGCACGCTTTTTTATGCAGCTCAATGCCGATACGCCGCTGGTTCAACCGGGGCAAATGCTGATCGTCGCCGATCCGCGCAATCATAATCAATCTACGCAGATCGCCGCCCTGATGCAGGCCAAGAGCCGCACCAGCAAAGCTGGTGAAAGCCGGTGACAGCGATTTCTCCACCTTCTTGCACCGCAATTACGCCGCTATCGCCGCCTTCACCAGCTATGGGGAAACGGTCGTCGGGCTGGCTTCGGATGCCGGAGAACGCTACTTCAGCCAGATCAAAAATATCCTGGTCGAGATTGAAAAAACCTACCAAAATCAGTTCCGCACGAGTGGCGCTTTGATTGGCACGCAGTTTCAGGTGGAACGAGCGCGGCTGTTCGGTACATTAAAACCGTTACTGAATCGCCTTACTCGTGCTCAACTCAATATGAAAGAGTATGCGCAAATCAAACACGCGCTGGGGCTCTCCAGTAAATCGCTGGTGCATGAATGGAGCACCGCCGGCGTCGGTGCCATCAAGGGCTATTCGAACTACGTCGACAGCGCCAGCCGTGCGGCCAAGTTTATGAAAGCCGGCGGCTGGATAGGCATCGGATTGAGTGGGCTGAACACCACCAACGACGTCTACAACGCCTGCACCACCGGCCGTGAACAGGAGTGCGCCAAGATCGCGGTGAAGGGATACAGTCATTTTGCGGCAAGTACTGCGGCGGGGATTTTGGGGGGTGAAGGTGGTGCGATGTTAGCAATGACAGCTTGTAGTATCGTCTTAGGCGCCTCCACGTTTGGTACCGGTATTTTAGCTTGCGGTATAGCAGGCGCTGCTCTGGGTGGCGCAGCTGGCAGTTGGGGTGGCGATGTAGCCGCCGACAGCATTACTGGTTTCATTTTTGGTGAATAATGAAAATCGCTATCGTCCTGTTCTTCACTCTGACATTGATTAGCGCCCTGGTTCAGTACCTTTACTATCGGCGCTATAAAAAAGAATTTTCTGAATTCTATCAACGTTATGTACAAAGCGCCCATCCCTTGCCTCCATTTGTCATCTTCGCGGATAACCTTGGTTTGCTCGGTGTGTCTATCAAAGCGCAATGGTTCCGTTGGATATTGAATGGCAGAAAAATAAAGATAGGGAAAAACGCTTTTCTGAGCCCAAAAACCTACGAATTCGTGAATGAAAACACATCTCAACGCCTCAAAAACTGGCTTCGAAAAGACTTCATCTTAAGCGTGCTGAAAATGGGGGGTTTGGCGTTGATGTGTATCTTTGCTTTTTTGAGCAAGGCATAACGCCCCTTGAACCTTAGCCGGTGGCTTATGAAAACAGCATCACTTATTGCAGCCGTGCTGCTCTTACTTTGTTGGCTTGTTCAATATATTTACTCTCGTCGCTATAAACGCGAGTTCGATGTTTTTTATCAACGCTATACCCAACAGGGCCACTTTGTCCCTGCTCACGTCGCAATTGCCGATGGCCTTGGCTCTTTAGGTACTTCCATCAAAGCCCAATGGTTCAGATGGATCCTTTGCGGGAAGAAAATCAAGGTAAAGAAAAACCAATATCTTCCCGCCAAGACCTATGAATTTGTTCGTCTTTCATCATCTGAACGCTTGCAGACCTGGATGAAAAATAACGGCACGCTTTTGGCGCTGGAAGGCGTGCTCTTCATCATGGCATTGATCTTTATGATAATAGCGAGAATGTCGTGATTCAGGCTGCTCAATGAAAACCCTTGTCATATTATGCTTAACGCTGCTGGTTTTAAGCGCCTGCATCCAATTCATTGGCTACCGTCGCCATAAAAAAGAGTTTGACGCGTTCTATCAACATTACGCCGGCAGTGGACATTTTATTCCGCCCTACGTCGCCTTTGCCGATAGCCTCGGCATGCTAGGTACCTCATTGAAGGCACAGTGGTTTCTTTGGATCCTGAAGAGGAAAAAAATCAAGATTAGGGGTCAGGTTTGGCTCGATGCGAAAACCTATGATTTCGTGCAAAAAACCGCCTCTCCTGAGCTACAGAAATGGCTGGCGATGGATTTTATACTTTTACTCGTAGAGGCCATTATTACCACCGTGGGCTGTATTTTTATTTACCTCATCAAGCATCAAGGTTGAGCAGACGCGTTGCTCCCCTCCACCGCCTGCACCGCCGCCTTCTGCGTGGCGCGCTGATATAAGCACAGCTCCCTGCCCGGCTTATTTTTCATAAACGGCTGCGGGTAGCGCCCGCCGATAAACAGCGCCGAATAGCCGACGTCGTCGCCGTAGTGAACGATCGCCCCTTCCACCCTGGCGTTTTTTAGCCCGCTGGCTTTCAGGCAGGCGGCGCGCATCGCCCTTTCGCTCTCGGCCCACGCCTGTGGGGAAGACGCGGTGGCGTTGAACGCGGCCAGCGCGGCGATAAGCAGCCCTATTCTCTTCATCATTGCCTCTCCTTCAACGGCCCGTCTCGCCAGTATAGACCGTGCCGGCGCAGCCAACCCGCCAACGCCGCCACGCTCTTTACGGCATTTTTATTCCGCGCCCCATTAACGTTACGGCGTTTTTACAGACAGTTTTTGCCGCCGCAGATACCCTTTTCACATCGCCGCTATGGCCTCACAAGAGAGTTGTCCCATGCGTTTATCCCTGCCTCTGGCCGTGACCGGTCGTCGTTCTGGAGCACGCCATGCATGCTAATATCATCGGCTTCAATCCGCTGCTGGCGGAGCTGCCCGCTTCGCCAACGCGCGCCTTCCACAAAGAGCTGGAACACTACCTGCAGCGCTATCCGCAGACCGAACAGCTGGATATTTATCTGCACGATCTGAACGGCCAACTGCGCGGCAAGCGGCTGCCGATCGCCGAAGCCTTTGGGCTGGAGAAAGGCTGCTACTTCCCGCTGTCGATCTACGCCCTGGATCTGCACGGCCGGGTGATTGAAGAAAGCGGGCTGGGGCAGCAGGCGGGCGAGCCGGACCGTCTTTGCCTGCCGGTGCCCGGCACGCTGCGCCCCTGCGCGCGCGATCCTGAACGCCACGCCCAGCTGCTGCTGACGATGCAAAACGCCGACGGCGGCGCCTGCGAGCTGGAGCCGCGCGTGGTGCTGCAACGGGTGCTGAAGCGCCTGCACGAGCGCAACTGCTTCCCGGTGGTGGCGGCCGAGCTGGAGTTCTACCTGCAGGATCCGCAGCACCCCGCCGCGGCGGAAACCTGCCCGACGCAGAGCTTCGCGGTGGATGCGCCGGAGCGCCACCATGCACTGCTGAGCGACATCGAACGGCACGCCCGCCTGCAAAACCTGCCGTTGACCGGCGTGGTGGCCGAAGCCGCCTCCGGCCAATACGAGCTGAACCTGCATCACAGCCGGCGCGTGCTGGAAGCCTGCGACCAGATCATGGCGCTGAAACGCCTGACGCGGCAAATTGCCGAGCAACATCACCAGCACGCCTGCTTTATGGCCAAGCCCTGCGCCCACGCCGCCGGCAGCGGGCTGCATTTCCACATCAGTTTGCAGAACGAGCACGGCGAGAACCTGCTGACCGGCGCGCCGGGCGAACTGAGCGACAACATGCAGCAGGCGATGGCGGGCATGCTGGCGCTGATGCCGGCGTCGATGGCGATCCTGGCGCCCAACATCAACGCGTTTCGCCGTTTCCGCCCCGGCATGCACGTGCCGCTGCGCGCCTCCTGGGGCCACAACAACCGCACGGTGGCGCTGCGCCTGCCCTGCGCCGACAGCGCCAACCAGCGCATCGAATACCGCCTGGCCGGCGCCGACGCCAACCCTTATCTGGCGCTGGCGGTGATGCTCGGCGGCCTGCTGCACGGGCTGGAACACCCGCTGCCGCTGCCGCCCGCCGCCAACGGCTGCGAGAGCGACAACGCCGCGCCCTTGCCGCTCGGCCAGCAGGAGGCGCTGGCGCTGTTCCGCCACAGCGATCCGCTGCGTGAGCTGCTCGGCCCGGCGTTCTGCACCCTGTGGCACACCTGCAAAAGCGCCGAACTGCGCCGCTTCGAGGAACAGGTCACCGCCGCCGAACTCGGCTGGATGCTGTAACCCCCCGGTTCATTAACCTAAGGATAATCATGAATATGCAACCGCAACGGGCGCCCGTGCAGCCGCTGCTCTGCTGGCGCAAAGGCGTTTTTCATATCAGCACCGATCGGCAGTTGTTGGATATCGATGCGATCCAACGTTTTCTCAGCTTGCCGGATCGGGCGGCGGCCGAGCGCCTGGTGCACCACGGCCTGTGCTTTGGCCTGTACCGCAAGCGCCACCTGCTCGGCTTCGCCCGCATGGTGACCGATTACGCCACCTTCGCCTCGGTGAGCGAACTGTTCGTCAGCGCCGAATACCGCGGCGTCGGGTTGGGAAGCTGGCTGACGCGCTGCTGCCTGGCGCATCCGGCCTTGCGCGGCCTGCGCGTCACGCTGCCCGCCCTGCAAGCACCCTGGCGCGCCGATGGTTCGGCACACGCCCTGCGCGCCCTTCACTGATGAGGAGACCCCATGTCTCGTTTAGTGCTGATTTCCAACAAGCAGTGCGACGGTAAGGATCTGGCCTGCGCTGGCCAGACGCTGGCGACCGATGCCGAACCGGGGCTGTGGCTCGGCTGGAACGGCGACGTGCAGAATTTCGCGCAGCGCCCGATCAGCTGCCGGCAGCGCGCCGGTTACGATCAGGTGACCTTTCCGCTGTCGATCGAGGAGTTTCGCCGCCACTATCAGGGCTATTACCACGACGGCCTGTGGCCGGTGTTCCACAACCAGCCGGAGAAGGCGCACTTCACGCCGGAAAACTACCGCGCCTATCGGCAGCTGAACCGCCGGTTTGCCGATATCGCCTGCGAGCACCTGTGCACCGGCGACATCGTCTGCATCGACGACTACCAGCTGCTGCCCTGCGCCCAGGCGCTGAAGGAGCAAGGGCTGCTTAACGCCTGCGCGTTTTTCTTCCACCTGCCGTTCCCGTCGGCGGCGCTGCTGCGGCGCATCCCGGAACATCGCCAGCTGATCGCGTCGCTGCTGTTCTACGATCTGATTGGCTTTACCACCACCGACGATCGCAATGCCTTTCTCAGCTGCCTGGCCGCCGAGTTCCCGCTGGAGATGCTGCCCGACGACCAGATCCAGGCCAACGGGCATATTTTCGCCACCGGCATTTTCCCCGCCGGCATCAACGGCAGGCAGGTTTATTGATTTACGGCGGCGCGCCCCCTTCAGGCGCGCCGTTTTATTTCGCCGCGATTTATTTTTCCCGTCTTTATCGCCACCACCATGCGTTATTTTATTTTCCGGATATAGCGATTAAAAAATGAATATTTATCCTGTTACACATCAACCGTAAAAACCGCGCGGCGCCAATTGCTTTTTATTGGCGAAAAACATTACCCTCTCCCTGCCATATTTAAACCGAGGAGGGCCCCATGGGCGATGAAAGTTTTAGTTTTACGCTAATGCTATTGGGCGTCTTTCAGTAATGCCATCCAGGTTGCATTCTGAAAGACACGGAATGCGGCAACCGCTCCCCTTCTGACGGCCTTTCCCACTCTGCCGGCCCACCCATCGCTCCGCTGCGAAAACAACGTCTGTCTCAACCGCTACGGCGGTATTTATCTGGTGTCGCCGGGCATATTCCCCGAGCGCCGACGGATTTCTTATGGGAAAAATAAGGTATTGCGTTATGCAAAATAACCGGGGTACATCTGTTTTCAGAAAGTCTTATTTAAATGACTTTATCGTTATCGCCATCGGTGTTTTTTTCATTGCCTTTTTTATTCGTGCCTGGGGTGACATGCACGGTGACTTCAATGAACAAAACGTCTCTGCCATTAGTCTTGATGCCTGGAACCTGCTTTATTATTCGCTCAGAACCAGCATGCGCTTTCTCCTCGGCATGGCCTGGTCGCTGCTGTTTTCTGTAGTATTCGCCGTGCTGGCCGCACGCTATACGCCACTGCGCCGGGTGATCCTGCCCTTCGTCAACTTTATGGAGTCGGTGCCGCTGGTGGGGTTCCTGACCTTCACGACCGTGTATTTTCTCAACCTCTACCCGCACAGCGTGATGGGGCTGGAGTGCACCGCCATCTTCGCGGTGTTTACCGGCCAGGCCTGGAACATGATGCTGACGCTGTATCAGACGCTGCGTATCGTGCCCAAGGAGCTGGATGAAGCCGCCCGCAGCTTCAATTACAACCCGTGGCAACGCTTCTGGCGGCTGGAGTTCATCTATTCGGTGCCGGGCCTGCTGTGGAACGCCATGGTGTCGCAATCCGCCGCCTGGTTCGCCCTGGTGGCCTCCGAAGCCATTCCGGTCGGCGATCGCTCGGTCGAACTGCCCGGCGTCGGCTCCTACATCGCCGAAGCGCTGGCGCAGCAGAACGTGCCGGCGATCCTGTATTCGATCGTCGCGCTGGCCGCCAACATCGTGCTGCTCGATCAGCTGGTTTTCCGCCCGCTGGTGCGCTATACCGCGCGCTTCAAATACGAAGACGTCACCGCCAGCCGGCCGCTCGGCAATCCGTGGTTTTACAACAGCCTAGCCTTCTCGCACGTCGGCGCGGCGCTCGGCCGCACGCTGCGCGCGCTGGCTGACCTGTGGCTGTTCAAGCTGCCGCGGCTGTGGTACGCCCTCGGCCTGCACCGCCTGTTCAGGCTCGCCGCCAAGGGGAACTGGCTGTGGCGCAGCCTGTGGTATCTCGGCGTGGTGCTGGCCTGCGTCTGGTTCGGTTACCGGCTGTGGGAATACTTCCCCAAACAGTACTTCGCCATGCTGCCGGAATGGATGCTGCTCACCACCGCGCGCGTGGCCGCGGCCATGCTGCTCAGCGTGGCGATCTTCACGCCGCTGGGGGTGTGGATCGGCATGAATCCGCGGCTGGTGAAGATCTTCCAGCCGATCATCCAGATCCTGGCGGCCATTCCGCCCAACATTTTCTACCCGATGATCGCCGCCTTCATCGCCATTTATCATCAGGATCTCGGCTGGTGGGCCATCCCGATGATCATGCTGGGCACCCAGTGGTACGTGTTGTTTAACGTGATCGCCGGCGTATCCGCCATTCCAACGCAGATCACCGAGGTCAGCGAAACCTTCGGGCTGCGCCGCTTCCGCTGGTGGCGCTACTACATGCTGCCGGCGATTTTCCCCTACATCGTGACGGGCATCATCTCCGCCGCCGGTGGCGCCTGGAACAGCGCCATCGCCGCCGAGGTGATCCAGTGGGGCAGCACCACCCTCAGCGCCACCGGGCTGGGCGCGTTTATTTCCGTCGTCACCGACGCCGGCAAGAACCCGGAGTCCGCGCTGGGCTGCGCCGCCATGTGCGCGCTGGTGGCGCTGTGCATCATCTTCGTCTGGCAACCGCTGTATCGCATCGCGGAAACCAAATTCAAATATGACTGATCAAGGGGGAACAACATGGTGACTCAAGAGGTAATTATCAGCGCCAGCCGGCTGAACAAGACGTTTATCGGCGAAAACAAGCGCCCCAAACCCGTGCTGCGCGACGTGACGCTGACCGCGCACGCCGGCGAGTTCGTCACCATTCTGGGGCAATCCGGCTCGGGCAAGTCCACGCTGCTGCGCATGCTCGCCGGGCTGATCCCACCGGACAGCGGCACGCTCACGCTGGCGGGCAAACCGGTCGACGGCCCGAGCGCCAACGTCGGCATGGTGTTTCAGTCCTACGCGCTCTATCCCTGGCTGACGGTGTACGACAACATCGCCTTCGGCCTGCTGGCGCAACGGCTGCCGCCGCAGACGATCGCCGAGCGGCTGGGAGCGCTGCTGCGCCTGGTGGGCCTGACCGGCTATGAGCACGCCTGGCCGCGCGAGCTCTCGGGCGGCATGCGTCAACGGGTGGGCTTCGCCCGGGCGTTGGCGGTAGAGCCCGACCTCTTGCTGCTGGACGAACCCTTCTCCGCCCTCGATATCTTTACCGCGCAAAAACTGCGGGGCGACCTGCTGGCGCTGTGGGGAGACAACCGGCTGCGCACGCGCGCCATGGTGATGGTGACGCACGACGTCGAAGAAGCGGTGCTGATGTCCGATCGGGTGCTGATCCTGGACGCGACCAGCAAACGGATCGACGACGAATTCAGCGTCAATATCCCGCGTGCGGCGCGCAACCGGGAAAGCCTGCGGCACCTCACCGATCGGATCCGCAGCTGCCTGTACAAAAAAATCGCGCAAGCGCAATCGGCCGGTTAACGGCCCTGTTTTCATTCACTTGGGGAACTGAAATGAACCATAAAAGCGTGCTGATGACGCTGGTCATCCTGCTGCCGGCGGCCGCCAGCGGCGCGGAAATCGTCAATAAAGACGGCAATAAACTGGATCTGTACGGCCAACTGAACGGCGTGCATTACTTCAGCAGCGACGCCGACAATAACGGCGACCGCTCCTATACCCGCTTCGGCTTCAAAGGCGAGACGCAGATCGGCGACGGGCTGACGGGGTATGGCCAATGGGAATATCAGGCAGGGCTCGATCAGCCGGAGAGCGCCGGGCCGGGCGACAGCTATACCCGCCTGGGCTTTGCCGGATTGACGTTCGGCCACTGGGGCAGCCTGGATTACGGCCGCAACTACGGCCTGCTGTATGACGTGGCCGGCTGGACGGACGTGCTGCCTGAATTCGGCAACGACAGCTACGAAGCGGCCGACAACTTTATGACCGGCCGCGCCAACGGCCTGCTGACCTACCACAGCCGCAGCCTGGGCGGTCTGGTCGACGGCCTGGATCTCGGCCTGCAATATCAGGGGAAGAATCGGGGGGACGACGCTCAACGGGCGAAGGATATCCAGACGCAAAACGGCGATGGCTACGCATTTTCCGCCACCTACGACACCGGCGTGGGGCTCAACGTTGGCGCCGCCTACGCCAACTCTGCGCGCACGCTGGCGCAACAGCGCTTCGGCCTGGCTGACGGCGATCGCGCCCGGGCCTGGACGCTGGGGCTGAAATACGACCAGGACAACCTCTACCTGGCGGCAAGCTACGCGCGTACCGAGAACATGACCTACGTCGACGGCGATCGCTACGCCGGCTTCGCCCCCCGCGCAGACGCCGTCGAGGCGGTCGCGCAGTATCACTTCGATTCCGGCGTCACGCCCTCGCTGGCCTACCTGCAAACGCGCGGCCGCAACCTGCCCGGCATTGGCGATGCCGATCTGGTTAAATACCTGGATCTGGCGCTGAATTACAGCTTCAACGCCAACATGTCGACCTACGTGGAGTACAAACTCAACCTGCTGCAACGGCAGAACGCCGTCGGCGCCGGCGCCGACGACATCGTCGAAACCGGCATCATGTATCAGTTCTGATCCCCATCCCGGCCGGAGGACGCTCTCCGGCCGGTTCATGAGTTAACTTTCGCCCGCCCCCTTATTATCTCGTTTAACTCAGGTTTATATTTCCATAAAATGATGCCTATATTCATTCTGGCACTTTCTGTTTACGCCCCGTTTAATGAATAAAGAAAATCTTTCCCGCATTCATATTAAATTACATTTTGCCGCCATAATTCGGTGCAACCACATTGAATAACCGGCTATGGCACGCGTATTATGGCCACACGAAAAATAACGGGAGAATGATATGGACGGCGACAGTTGGTTGTTTATTTTATTGTTGGAATCGCTGAGGTCACAGGAGCAATAGTCATCCCATTGCATCCTGAAAGTGTCAGGATATGAGTCAGTTACAGCATCCCTTCGCTTTACCCTTCAGCCTCTGGCCTCCGCGCATGCCGCACCGGCACGCCCGATGGGCTAACCCCTCCAGCATAAGCGTATTAACAGTCCGATAACGGTTAGGCTTATTTGCACCCGCATTTACTTTACGCCTGCCCGGCGATAAATATCGGCCCTTTTTCCATGCTCATATTTTTAATTGGGTGGAGACAGATCATGTTGGTAAAAAAAACCACGCTGCTGACGGTCAATAACGTCAGCAAAAGCGTTCAGCCTACCGGTAAAGAAAAACGTCTGGTGCTGAATGAAATCAATTTGCGCCTTTACGACAACGAGGTCGTCAGCATTTTGGGGCAGTCCGGCTCGGGTAAATCCACCCTGCTGCGCATGCTTTCCGGCCTGATCGCGCCGGATCTGGGCACCGTGATGCTGGGGGATAAAAAAGTCTCGGGGCCGAATCCGCAGATCAACATGGTGTTCCAGACCTTCGCCATTTTCCCGTGGCTGAACGTCTACCAAAATATCGCCTTCGGGCTGCAGGCGCAGGATTTGCCGCCGCAGGTGGTCGAAGCCCAGACGCTGAAAATGCTCGATCTGGTCGGGCTCACGCCCTACCGCGACGCCTACCCGCGCGAGCTTTCCGGCGGCATGCGCCAGCGGGTCGGCTTCGCGCGCGCGCTGGCGGTAGAACCGATGCTGCTGTTGCTGGACGAGCCCTTTTCCGCGCTGGACGTCTATACCGGCGAACACCTGCGCAGCGATCTGCTGCGCATCTGGAGCACGCGCCAGATCAAAACCCGCTCCATCGTGCTGGTCACCCACAGCGTAGAGGAGGCGGTGATGATGTCTGACCGCGTCCTCCTGCTGGGCGCCGGCACCCTCGACGGCTGCTATCACATCACGCAGCGCCGCGAGGCGCGCACCCGCGAGGGGATGCAGCCGCTGACGGACAAAATCAGCGAGACGCTCAGCCGGCAGATCGCCGCCGCGCACTGAGCGCCGCCCTGGCCTGGCGGGACGGAATCCCGCCAACTTAACTACCTGTTTATCAAGAGTTACCCCGCCACGGGTGGCTCATGATAAGCGGATAATACATCGAGTTATTATCATGCACTTCATTCATACACTGCTGACGCTGCTGACCGCATCCGTCCTGGGCGCCGCCATCGGCTACGAAAGACAGTTCCGCCAGCGCACCGCCGGGCTGCGCACCAACACGCTGGTGGCCACCAGCGCGGCGATCTTCGTCCATCTGGCCATGACCATCGACGGCAGCGGCGGCGCGGTGCGCGTCATCTCCTACGTGGTCTCCGGCGTCGGCTTTCTCGGCGCCGGGGCCATCATGAAGGAAGGGATGAACATTCGCGGCCTGAACACCGCCGCCACGCTCTGGGGCTCCGCGGCGGTCGGCGCCTGCGCCGGCTGCGGCCTGTACGGTGACGCGCTGGCCGCCACGCTGTTCGTGCTCGCCGCCAACACCCTGTTGCGCCCGCTGGTCAATATGGTCAACAAACAGCCCTTCAATGACGTTAACGGCGAGTCTACCTACCAGATTTGCGTCATTGCCTTCGAGCATGAGCAGCGTGAGGCGCTGGCCAAATTCAAACAGGTGCTGCAAGGGGAAAACTGCTTTATCTCGCATCTGGATATCGAACCCTTCGGCGACGACGACGTGGAGATCACCGCCACCTTGATGCCGGCCTCCGTCACCACGCCGGTGCTCGACCAAACCATCAATAAATTGCTGAACGACAGCATGATGAAGCAGGCCTATTACAGCCGCATCGCCGGCTCCGGCTGATGCCTTTCACTTCCAGGGAGATCAACCATGAAAACCATGCCGAAACTGGCTCATCTGACGATGTTCAAAGACATTGTCCACTGTGGGAGTTTGCACGAGGCCGCGAAAAAGCTGGCCATCTCGCAGCCGACGCTCAGCCGGGTGCTTAAAGAGCTGGAAATGACCATCGGCGCGCGGCTGCTGGAACGCAGCAACCGCGGCGTGCGCCTGACGGCGGTCGGCGAGCTGTTTTACCGGCGAATAGACGCCGCCACCAATCAGTTGCTCAATGCGTTTGACGAACTGCGCGGCCTGAGCGCTGACGGCGAGAAGCGCCTGCGGGTGGGGATGAGCGTCGATCCGCTGCTCTGCTATCTGCCTCAGGTGCTCGAAGGCTTCAACCGCCGCTACCCGCATACCCGGGTGACGGTGGTGGAGGACGGCCCGGAAGGCCTGCTGGCCCGGCTGCGAAACTGCGAGCTGGATTTGGCGGTCAGCAGCCTGAACGGCGCGGCGGGCGGCGCCGATCTGGCCATGCATGCGCTGAAAAGCGAGCGCTTCTCGCTCTATCAGGGAGGCGATCTAACCGCAGCCGGGCAGCCGCCGGCCGAGGCCAAATGGGTGGTGCCGCGCTCCTGCTCGGTGGGGCATGCCGCCATCCGCGAGATCGCCGAACGCTACACGCCACACGGCCAGATCGTCGAGACCGACTCCTTTCTGGCGACCTGGTGCCTGGTCAGGCAGCAGGGCTATATCGCGCTGCTGAGCGATCGGGTGGTCGCGCACTACGCCCCGCAGCTGCACCTGCAGAAAATCCCGACGCAGGAGATAGACATCAGCGCGCGCTTTTACGTCTTTACCCGCCATGAGCCGGCGACGCCGCCGCTCAGCGCCGCGTTTATCCACCTGCTGCAGGCCATGCAGACGGCCTGAGGAGACAGGCCGTCGCCCGCCGGCGGCCGAATCTCTTCTCCAGGCCGCCAACCGCTCACCCCGCCAATCCAACCGTTCACCCGGCGAATCTGACCGCTGACCGAAATACGCCTGTCTTCCCCCCTTACCCCCGGCGATGATGAGCTGTTCCTAAACCCGCCTTACCTCGGGAAAGACGCTACGGCTCACCGCGCCACTCTGACATCTCTTACAAGCGGATGAGTTCATTCATATTTTGCAGACTGGAATTAAGGATACCTCATGAAACGAGAGGGGATTTTAAAGCACATTCCGTGGATGCTGCTGGGGATACTCGGCGCAGCCTGCCTCGGCGTGGTGGCGCTGCGCCGCGGCGAACACATCAGCGCGCTGTGGATCGTCGTCGCTTCGGTGGCGGTGTATCTGGTGGCCTACCGCTACTACAGCCTGTACATCGCCACCAAGGTGATGAAGCTGGACGCCGGCCGCGCCACCCCGGCGGTAGTCAACAACGACGGCCTGAACTACGTGCCGACCAACAAGAACGTGCTGTTCGGCCACCACTTCGCCGCCATCGCCGGCGCCGGGCCGTTGGTGGGGCCGGTGCTGGCCGCGCAGGTCGGCTACCTGCCCGGCACGCTGTGGCTGCTGGGCGGCGTGGTGCTGGCGGGGGCGGTGCAGGACTTTATGGTGCTGTTCATCTCCTCGCGCCGCAACGGCGCCTCGCTCGGTGAGATCATCAAAAAAGAGATGGGGCCGATACCGGGCACCATCGCGCTGTTCGGCTGCTTCCTGATCATGATCATCATCCTGGCGGTGCTGGCGCTGATCGTGGTGAAAGCGCTGGCGGAAAGCCCGTGGGGCGTGTTCACCGTCTGCTCCACCGTGCCAATCGCGCTGTTTATGGGCATCTACATGCGCTACCTGCGCCCCGGCCGCGTGGGTGAAGTGTCAGTCATCGGCATCGTGCTGCTGGTGGCCGCCATCTGGTTCGGCGGCGTGGTGGCGCACGACCCGTACTGGGGCCCGGCGCTGACCTTTAAAGACACCACCATCACCTTCACGCTGATCGGCTACGCCTTTGTCTCCGCCCTGCTGCCGGTGTGGCTGATTCTGGCGCCGCGCGACTACTTGGCCACCTTCCTGAAAATCGGCGTGATCGTCGGGCTGGCGATCGGCATCGTGATCCTCAACCCTGAGCTGAAAATGCCGGCGGTCACCCAGTTCGTCGACGGCACCGGCCCGGTGTGGAAAGGTACCCTGTTCCCGTTCCTGTTCATCACCATCGCCTGCGGCGCGGTCTCCGGCTTCCATGCGCTGATCGCCTCCGGCACCACGCCGAAGCTGTTGGCCAATGAGACCGACGCGCGCTTTATCGGCTACGGCGCGATGCTGATGGAGTCCTTCGTCGCCATCATGGCGCTGGTGGCGGCTTCTATCATCGAGCCGGGCCTGTACTTCGCCATGAACACCCCGCCGGCGGCGCTGGGCATCACCATGCCGGATCTGCACCGCTTAGGCACCGAAGACGCGCCGATGATCATGGCTTCGCTGAAGGACGTCACCGTGCACGCGGCGGCGGCGGTCAGTTCCTGGGGCTTCGTCATCAGCCCGGAACAGATCCTGCAGACCGCCACCGACATCGGCGAACTTCGGTGCTGAACCGCGCCGGCGGCGCGCCAACGCTGGCGGTGGGCATCGCTCACGTGTTCCACCAGATCATTCCGGGCGCCAACATGGGCTTCTGGTACCACTTCGGCATTCTGTTCGAGGCGCTGTTCATCCTGACCGCGCTGGACGCCGGCACCCGCTCCGGCCGCTTTATGCTGCAGGATCTGCTGGGCAACTTCGTGCCGTTCCTGAAGAAAACCGACTCGCTGGTGGCCGGCATCGTCGGCACCGCCGGCTGCGTCGGGCTGTGGGGCTACCTGCTGTATCAGGGCGTGGTGGATCCGCTCGGCGGCGTGAAGAGCCTGTGGCCGCTGTTCGGCATCTCCAACCAGATGCTGGCCGCCGTGGCGCTGGTGCTGGGCACCGTGGTGCTGATTAAGATGAAGCGTACCCAATACATCTGGGTGACCGTGCTGCCGGCGGTGTGGCTGCTGATCTGCACCACCTACGCGCTGGGGCTGAAGCTGTTCAGCGACAACCCGCAGCTGGAAGGCTTCTTCTTCCTGGCCGGCGAGTACAAGCGCAAGATCGCCGAAGGCGGCGCCGAGCTGAGCGCCCAGCAGATCGCCAACATGAACCACATCGTGGTGAACAACTACACCAACGCCGGGCTGAGCATTCTGTTCCTGCTGGTGGTGTACAGCATCATCTTCTACGGGGTGAAAACCGCGCTGGCGGCGCACAAGAACCCGAAACGCACCGATCAGGAAACGCCTTACGTGCCGGTGCCGCAGGCCGCGCCCGCCGACGGCGTAACTGAGGGGGAGGTCAAAGTTTCGACCCAGCATTGATGTGATTTAACGGATACCCTGCATAATAAACGTTAAGCAGTACCCAAAGCCGCACGGCCTGTGCATCGCAAGATGCCAGGCGTGCGGCGCGATGCAATCGAGATACCCGGGGCGACCCGGAGGTGGGGCATCCCTGCGGGAACCCCATCCCCCGGCTTCCCCTAATATCAGGCTTAAGCAAGCGCTGTAGTGATGCAGGGTAAAGTTGGAGAAGGCTTATGTTCGGAAATCTCGGCCAGGCGGGGAAGTACCTCGGGCAGGCGGCGCGCATGTTGGTGGGCGTGCCTGACTACGATACCTACGTCCAGCACATGAAAGACAACCACCCGGACAAGCCGGTGATGACCTATAAAGAATTTTTCCGCGAGCGCCAGCAAGCGCGCTACGGCGGCGACGGCAAAGGCGGCATGCGCTGCTGTTAACCTGCAGTCACAAGGATCCGTATGAAACCCATTGCAGTCACCATCCTGACCGGCTTTTTGGGCGCCGGCAAAACCACCCTGCTGCGCCACATCCTGAACGCCGAACACGGCTATAAAATCGCGGTCATCGAGAATGAGTTCGGCGAAGTGCCGATCGACGATGCGCTGATCGGCGATCGCGCCAGCCGCATCACCACCCTGAGCAACGGCTGCATCTGCTGCAGCAAGTCCAACGAACTGGCGGACGCGCTGCTGGATCTGCTGGACGGCGCCGACAGCGGCCAGCTGGCGTTCGACCGGCTGATCATCGAATGCACCGGCATGGCCGATCCCGGCCCGATTACCCAGACCTTTTTCTCGCACGAGATCCTGTGTGAGCGCTTCCTACTGGACGGCATCATCACCCTGGTGGACGCGGCGCACGCCGAGCAGCAACTGAGCCAGTTCAGCATCGCCCAGACGCAGGTGGGCTACGCCGACCGCATCCTGCTGACCAAAACCGACGTGGCGCCGGACTGCGAGGCGCTGATCCAGCGGCTGCAGCGGATGAACGCCCGCGCGCCGGTCTACAAGGTGACGCACGGCGACATCGATCTGAGCGTGCTGTTCAACATCGAAGGCTTTACGCTGAACGACAAGCTCAACCTGACGCCGCCCGCCCCGCTGTTCCGCCGCATCCCGCAGCCGCAGAGCGACATCCGCTCAATTGTGGTGACGCTGGAGCGCCCGCTGCCGCTGATGCAAATCTCCGACGTGATGGAAGGCCTGCTGCTGGAATACGCCGACAACCTGCTGCGCTACAAAGGCATTCTGTCTATCGAAGACGAGCCGCGCCGCCTGCTGTTCCAGGGCGTACAGCGCCTGTATAACGCCGACTGGGATCGGGAGTGGCTGCCTGATGAGGAACGCCGGAGCACCTTGGTATTTATTGGCGTGGATCTGCCGGAGGAGGAGATTCGGGGAAGGATTGGGGGGTTGGGGTAAGATAAACCATTCCCCAGACCAACGCGGCCCCTATCCGACAAACTCAAGGATGAACGATGGCAAACAACGTGATGCTAGTAGCATTAAAGGCGCTTAACCTGTGCGCGAGCACTTATATCGTCATCAAACTGAGCACGGTATTAGCCATCGGCATCATGTTCCTTATTGTCTCTTACGCCGGCGTGGGGGACGTTGGGCTGTCCAATCTCCTCGCCGGGGCATTCATTATCCTGCCGCTGTTGGTCGTCGTCGGCGGAACACTTATCGTCTGCGCCGTCGCCGCCTATCTCAACCTAAAGGCGCCCTATCGTAAAAAAGCGCTGTTCTTTAGCCTGCTACTGGGCAGCATCTCTGCGGCTGGCCTGCTGTTGCCCTACACGCGCGAGTTCGCGCTATCCACGGCAGCCGCCAGCGCCCTGGCGTTGGGCAGCGCGCTGGGGATTTTTGCTTTGTCGAAGGGACGGGTTCAAGCGTTGTAGCACCTGAAAAAGGCGGGTACGCGATTATGTCTTTCCCCAATACGGCCCCGCCGCCACCGACTCGCGCTCGATCAGGCTGGCCGGGAAGCTGGGGCGCTTGCTCAGCTCGCCGCAGTTAAACATCGATAGCTGGTTTAACCGGCCCCAACTATCTCCTCTACTCTTCTTGCCGCCGCACCGCCGCAGGGTGCCGGTTGCTGGCCAGATTGATGCCCAGCAGCAACACGGCCAAAGCGGCCGCCAACGCGAAGGAAAAACGGTAGCCCAGGCTGGCGGTCATCCCCACCATCAGCATATTGCTGACCATTTCCCCGATATCGCGCGAGCTTTGCACCATGGTCATGTCTGTGCCCGCCTGATCGCCCTGCGCAGCGAACTGCATGCCGGCAGTCATGATAGCGACCGAGGTCACTCCGGAAGCCAGCGCGCCTCCCATCACCGCGGCGATCACGCCGCCGGATTGCAGACCCCAGTTGGCCATCGCCAGCCAGCACAGCGAGGCGCACAGCGCACAACCCAGGCCAACCGCGAACGCCTTCCACACCCCGAGCCGGCTCACCAGCCAGGCGCCGCCACCGCACCCGAGCACCAGCGTCACCATGCCGCCGGCCATGCCGATCTGGCCGACCTGCGCCGGCGTCCAACCGTGATCGGTTAAAAACAGCTTGGCCAACCCGAAGCCGGATACCGCGGTCACCGCCGACAGCAGCGTGAGCGTCAGCAACCGCGCCGCGCCGCGACGGCGCAGCGTGCGCAGCAGGCTGGCCGGACGCGAATCGGCGCGTTCGGGCGGCAGATCGGCGTGTTGTCGGAAGCGGCCAATCGCCAGCAGGCTGACGGCAGGGAAGATCGCCATCGCCAGCAGCGCACCCTGCACGCCTACCCGGGCACTCAGCATCATCATGCCCGCCCCGCCGACGAAGAAGCCGCTCATCACCCCGGCGATTTGAATGGCATTGACGCGCGATAGCAACTCACCGCTGACGTGTTCCGCCGCCATGCCATCAGTGGCGATATCCTGCGTAGCGCTGGCCAGCGACGCGACGGCCAGCAGCGCGACGCACAGCCCTGCCGCCGCCGCGGAAATGCCGACCGCGCTGAGCAGGATCAGGCACATCGTCACCACGCACTGCAGCGGAATAATCCAACTGCGGCGGCGTCCGAAGCGTGGCGACCAGTGATTATCCACCAGCGGCGCCCAAAGAAACTTCACCACCCAGGGCAACCCCACCAGCGGCAAAAACGCCAGCGCCTGCAGGCTGGCGCCGTCATGGCGCAGCAGGGTCGGCAACGCATCCATGGCGATGCCGATCGGGATGCCCTGACTAAAATAGAGCAGCCCCAGGGTCAGCACCAGATGCCGATGTTGCAATAGTTGTCGCATGTTTTACTCCAATTGGCGCGGCCAGGCACCGCGCGATTGCCATAACAAGGAGCCGGCGGCGAACAGAGCCGCGCTGACTAACAGTAAAGCGCTGTCCAGCCAGTACAGGCCGGGGCCGGCGCTGAGCATATGGCCGAGCGCCGCCACCAGCAGCGCCGTACCGCTGGCCATTCCGCTGAGGAACAATAACCACCCCGGCCAAACTCGCCACGCCAACAGCGCCACCGCGCCCCACATTCCCCAAAACAGCCAGGCGGCAGGGAACGCCGCCAGCGGCCGGGCGGCCAACAGCAGACTTCCCGCCACCGTCAGACCACAGCAGACGCCGGTGATAAAGCGCGCGGCACGGCGCTGCGGCTGCCGTAGGCACCACAATCCCAGCCCGCTCAGCGCCAGCGTCGCCGCGCCGAACCCGGCCAAAAAATGCAGCGCGCTCACCGCCGCCGCCGCCCTCGGCAACCAGGCGTATTGGCCATAGTGCAGCGGCTGAACGGCGATGAACGCGCGCGTCCATGGCCCCTGATGAGCGGCGCTGCGCCGCATCAGCGCCGGCTGCTCGCCGCTGCCGAAACGAAATTGCTCGAACAGCGCGCTGCTGGGAATACCGCGAGTGACGCCGCCCACCGCCAGCAATGCACCATCCGGCGCGCGCTGCAGGGTTTGCGGCGTAAATTCCGGTGCCTGGCGCCGCAGCGCCGCCATCGTCTGCGCAAGAGTACGCCCGGCGTCAGGCAAGGGCGGTGCAGGTTGCGCACCGCCCATCAGCTGCGCCATCACCCGCTGCGGCGCACCGGGGCTGACGCGGTCGGCCAGCAGCACAGTACCGAGCGCGCCGAGGCCGGATAACGCGCCGGTCAAAGCGAACATCACCAGCCACGGATAGCACCAAAGCCCCAACAGATTGTGTAGATCGAACAGCAGCACCCGCAGCCCCTGACGCCGCCGCAGCTGCAACAGCTGGCGCAGCCGTCGACCATGCAGCGCAATCCCGCTGATCAGCAGCAAAGCGAACGCGATGCCGAACAAACTGAGAAACACCCGACCGGGAAAGCCGAGAAACAGGTTCTTGTGCAGCGTCACCAACAGCGTGGTAGGTGCCGTCAGGCTGACCAGCCGCCCGCTGACGGCGCTCAGCGCGAGGGCGCAGTCGTCCGGGGCGCGGCAAAAGCGAATCACCGGATAACGCGCGCTCGGCAGCATGACGTAAGGCGCCGCGCCGTCTTCACCGTAGGCTTTCGCGTCGTCCAGCAGCTGCGCCAACGGCCGTTGCTCGCCGCTCATCGTCACGCCGTTCCACCACAGCGTGAAGCTGTCGCCGGCCAGGCTCCAGCAGCCGGTGAACAGGACCACGAACAGCGCGCAGCCGAACAACGCGCCGCAGCCCCGATGCAGCGACGCCAAAGCCCGTCGCGCGACGGCGTTCATCGCCACGCCTCCAGCAGCGCCAGCGGCAGCGGCCACCACAACCAGGCGCGCAGCAGCGTGCGACGCCAGTCCGGCGCCAGCAGGCTATACGTCAGCAACGCGATGCCGCCTAACAACGCCAGAAACAGCGCGCCGTAAAGCCGATCGAGCGGGTCGGCCGAGGGATAGCCGCGCGCCAACAGCAGCGCCAGGGTAACGCCCCCCATGGCGCTGCCGAGGCACGCCGCCCATACGCGCATATTCATCAAAACTCGGCCTTGACGGTGAACATCAGGTTGCGCGGTTCACCGTAACGGTTGTTCCACTGCGGCGAGAAAAGCCCGGCGTAGTAGCGGCGATCGAACAGATTGTTGACGTTGAGCGCCGCCGACCAGGTCTCGTCGATGCGATACCCCAGCCGTGCGTTGACCAGCGCATAGCCGCCCTGGCGCAGCGTCGTCGCGCCATTGGCGCTGCTGAACGCGCTCTGCGCCTGGATGCCGCCGCCGATGCTCCACTTGCGCTGATCCCACGGCAGGTCGTAATCGCTCCACAGCCGCAGCATATGACGCGGCGTCAGGCTGTTGTAGGCGCGCCCCTGGTTGCCGGCGTCGCGGGTGTAGCGCGTGTCGGTATAGGTGTAGCCGAGCGTGACGTCCCACCATGGCGTGAGGTATCCGCGCCCTTCCAGCTCGAGGCCTTCACTGCGAGCCTTGCCGCCGCTGATATACCAGGTATCGAAACCGCCGCCCGGGTGATCGGGATCCACCTGCGGGTTGTTCTCCAGATCGATGCGGAACGCCGCGGCCGAGAGGTTGAGCGCGCCATTCATCAGCGACGCCTTCACCCCGCTTTCCAACGTGCGGCCCTCCACCGGCTTAAGCATCTGCCCGCTCCAGGTTTTGCCGCTCTGCGGCTGAAACACCGTGGCGTAGCTGGCATACCACGACCAGTCTTTGGCGAAATCCCAGATCAGGCCGCCGTAGGGGGTCAGACGCGCGTTCTCTTCCAGAGTGTCGCTGGGCGAACGCAGTTGCCACCAGCTTTCGCGCGCGCCGGCCACCAGCGTCAGCGGCTCCGCCAGTTTAATGCGGCCCATGCCGTACACCCCGTGCTGAACGGTTTTGGTCGACCCCGGCGAGCTGTAAGCGCCGATCGCTGGCTTCGGCACGCCGTGCGGATCCCAGCGGTAGACGTTCACCGGCACCTGAAACACCGAATCAAACCGTGCGGTGAACTGTTCTTCTTCGGCATGGGTGTAGCTGGCGCCGACGACCAGCTCGTGCCGCAACCCCCAGGCGTCGATCTTGCCGTTCAGGCTGGCGTCCAGCCCCAGCTGCTGATTGCGAAAACGATAGGCGCCGCCCATCAGCGCCGCGCCGTCGCCGGTGGCCGGATCGACGTTGCCCCAAGCGCCGGCATACAGCAGGCGAGACTTGGCGTGCAGATAGTCGCCGCTCAGCTTGGCCTGCCAGTCGTCGTTCAGCCGATGCTCCACCGCGGCGAACAGCCGCGTGGTGTCCCATTTGAAGCGATCCCAGTCCACGTCCAGATAGGTGCTGCGCGGCAGGTGCAGATCGCTGCCGTCTTTCCCCATCGGCACCCCGGCCATATTGGTGACGGAATCGATGGTTTGGTACTGCGCGCCGACACGCAGCAGGGTATCCGGCGTCAGATCGGCGTCGACGGTGGCATACAGCAAACGGGTTTTCTGATCCGAGACGCGATAGAAATAATCGCGATCTTCCCATGCCATCACCGCACGGCCGCGCACGCTGCCCGACGCGTTCAGCGGGCCGCCCACGTCCGCTTCGCCGCGATACTGATTCCAGCTCCCGGCGCTGGCGGTAAACTGCGCGCGGTTTTGCGCCAGTCCGTGCTTGCGCACCATGTTGACCGTGGCCGCCGGGTTGCCGAGCCCGTGCAGCAGGCCGTTGGAGCCGCGCAGGATCTCCACCCGCTCATACACCGCCATGTCCTGCGGCGAGCTGGCGGTATTGCCCAGCAGCGTCGGCACGCCGTCCAGTTCGAACGAATCGATCTTGAAGCCGCGCGCATACCACGCGGTGGTCAGCAACACGAAGGGGGCGCTGGTGACGCCGGTGGCGCGCGTCATCACCGCATCCAGCGATGTGAGATTCTGCTGCTCCATCTGCTGGCGATCGATCACGCTGACCGACTGGGCCACTTCACGCGGTTTCAGCGGGATTTTCCCCAGCGTGGTGACGCCGGGAGCCACATAGTCATCCCGCGCCGCCGCGCCGGCGGTCACGGTGAGGGTATCTTCTTTTACGTCCGTTTTGGCCGGCGCATCCTGCGCCAGCGCCCCGGTGCCGCACAGCGCGCACAGCAACGCGCCGCGGCGCATCGCGGCCGCCACTGGTGAGAGGTGAATGAGTCGCATGTTTTTCCCTGATTGTTATTGTTAAATGATAATCGTTATCAATCTAACAAAACGGCCGCCGCGACTTTTTCGATTGCCGGAGTTTCTCTATCGATCGCCGGTCATTTTCGCCTGGCAGAAACGGGCGAACCAGCCCCCCGCCTCGCGCAGCGCATCCGGGCTGCCCGCCGCCGTCAGCCGCCCGCCTTCCAGCACCCACACTCGATCCGCCCGACAGGCCAACGCGGGATCGTGGGTGACGACGACCCGCGTGCCGGGCCAGCCGGCCAGCAGGGCCGCCACGCGCTCGGCGTTGCGCAGATCCAGACTGGCGCCCGGTTCGTCCAACAACAATCGTGGCGCCCCCTGCAGCAGCGTGCGCGCCAGGCACAGCCGTTGCTTCTGCCCGCCGGAGAAACGATCGCCGTCGCTGCCGACCTCTTCTTCCAGCACGTCGGGCGGCAGATCCAGCGCCGCCAACAGCGCCAGCAGACGCTCATCGCCGATATCCGTTCGCCCCTGGGTCAGATTCCAGCGCACGCTGCCGCGCAGCAGGCGATTGTCTTGCCACATCACGCCGCGACCGCCCGCCAATTGCCGCGCCGACAGCGCGCGCACGTCACGGCCGCCGTAGAACACCCGCCCCGCCGTCGGATCCTGCGTGCGCGCCATCAGGCTCAGCAGGCTGCTTTTGCCGGCGCCCGAAGGGCCGACGATCGCCAACATCTCTCCGGCGGCACAGGCTCCGCCTATTTCCCGCAGCCGCCAGCCGCCGTGCGCCGCCGCCAGGCTCAGCGCCTCAAGCGCGATGCCGTCGTCCTGCGGCGCCGCGCCGTCCCGTTCCGGCAGCGGCAACGCGGGCGACGCCAGCGCCTGCCGCAGTTGCGCCCACGCGCTCTTCAACTGACGCAGCGCCTGATCGAGGTGAGAAAGCTGAAGCAACGGCTCCAACAAGCGGGCCAGGACAATCATCAGCGCCAGCCATTGGGCGACGTTCAGGCGCTGCGCCAGCACCTCATGGGCACCGAACCACAATGCCGCCAACAGCGTCAGCTGCAGCCCGGCGCTGAACAACAGGTGATATGGCAAGCTTTGGCGCAGCAGCGCGGCGTGCGCCCGATGATGGTCATCCAACCGTTGCGTCAACGCCTCGGCGGCGGCCGCCTGCCCGTAGCCGAAGCGCAGCAATGCCTGATGACGGGCAAACTGCATCAGCGCCCCTTCAATACTCTGATTGGCCTCCCCAAGCTCTCGCTCTCGCCGGTGCAGCCGGGCCGCCGAACCGCGCAACACCAGCATCAACAGCACGCAGGCCGCCAGCAGCATCAGCGCCACTCCCGGGCTCAGGCAGGCCAGCCCGGCGATCAGCGCCAGCGGCGTGACGACCGCGCCAACCAACGGCGCCAGCAGGTGCGCGGGTGCCGACATCGTCTGACCGATGGCCCCGGCCAACAGACCCGGTGCCTGCTCCTGCGGCGACAGCGCGCGCGGCAGACGGCGGAACAGCGCCCGCAGCAACGCGCTCATCACCGCGCCGCCGGCGAAGAAACCGCGGGAGGCCGCCGCATACTGCACCGCCAGCAAGAGAGGCGTAGCCAGCGCCAGCAGCCCTAGCCAATGGCCGGGATTTTGCTGCCAGTTCGCCACCGCTGCCGCCAGCAGCAAGGCGCAGACGCCATCCAACGCGGCGGCCAGCGCCATCAGCAACAGCGCCGGGGCCAACGCTTTCACCAACTCAAACTTCATCGTCCGCCTCCTGGCGCTCGGCCAACGCCGCCAACAATGCCGGATGATCCGCCAGCTCGGCGGGCGTGCCGACCGCCAGCAACCGCCCCTCCGCCAGCACCGCCACCCGATCGGCGCGGCGGCACAGTTCCGCGTCGTGCGTTGCCACCAGCCGGGTGGCGGGCAGCTGCGCCAGCGCCGTCAGAATGCGTTCGCGATTTTGCCGATCCTGCGCCGAAGTCGGTTCGTCGGCCAACAGCAGCGGCCGCCGCGCTAGCAACGCCCGGGCGATGGCGAGACACTGCGCCTCCCCGCCGGAAAGCGAAGGCGTATCGTCCAACCGATCCTGCAAACGCGCCGCCAGCCCCAGCGCGGCCAGCACGCGCCGCAGCTGCGCATCGTCGGCCCCGTCGACGAACAGCGTCAGGTTGTCGCGCAGCGACATCGCCGGCGGCGTATTCTCCTGCGGCACCACGGCCACCATCTGATTGAATGCCTGCGCCGAGAACGCGTCGGCGAGCACGCCGTCGAGCGATACCGTTCCGCTATCCGGCTCGCTATAACGGGCGATCAACCGCAGCAGCGTGCTTTTACCGCTGCCCGACGCCCCGACAATCGCCAGCCATTCCCCCGGTTCGACGGCCAGATTGACGCCCTGCAGCAACCAGCGTTCGTCCTGCCGGCAACCGAGATCGCTCAGCTGCAGCGCCGCCCCCTGCGGCGCCGAAGCGATCGTCGAGCGCCCTCCCCAGCGTATTTCGGGATGCGCCAGCAGCGCCCGAATGCGGCCGGCGGCCAGCGTCGCCGCACGCAATGCATCGCCGCCGTGCCCCATCGCCATCACCGGTTGCGCCACGCTGCGCAACAGCAACACGAACAGCGCCAGCTCCGCCAGCGTGAGATTGGGCACCAGCCAGCGGGCGCCGAGCAACAGCCAACCGGCCGACAGCGCGGCGCTGAGCAGTAATTGGGTCACGGCGCCGAGCGCGCCGATACGCCGCAGCCAACGGTGAAAGGCGGCGAGAAAGCCCCGCAGGCTCTGCCGCGCACGCGCTTCGATGCCCGCACCGGGAAACTGGCGCGCCAACAGCGGATGCGCCGCCAGCTGCCGATAATCGTCGTTCAACTGCCGAAACGCCCGATCGCGTTGTTCAAACGCCGGCCGCAGGCGCGGCGAACGGATGACGCGAAACAGCAGCGCGGCCGCCAGCAAAGGTATCAGCGCGAACAGCAGCAGCGGCCACTGCACCGCCGCCAGCAGCGCCAGCGCGCAGCCGGGTACCACGGCCAGCTGCACCAACTCCGCCGGCGCATGGGCCACCAGCTGATGCAGCGCCTGAATGTCCTGCGACAGCGCCCGGGCGGCGCCGCTCTCGCCCTGCCGCACAAACCAGTTCAGCGGCAGACGCACCAGCTTGGCGGCCAATTGGCTGCGCAGCCGATGACACAAACGCGCGTCGAGCAGATGAGTGAGGTGCAGCGCCAGCGTTTGGGCGAACAGCCACAGCGCCAGGCCACCGGCGGCGACGCCAAGCCAGAAGGAATAGGCCGCCGGATCGGCGTCCACCAGCCGGGCTATCGCCAGCCAGGGAAACAGCGAACTGACGCCGGCCAGCGCCTGCAGCGCCAGCGCGGAATACAGCATGATGCGGAAAGGACGCGTCAGCGCCCGCAGGTCACTCAGCATGAGATCCTCCACGGCAAAGGCGCTTACTGTAGCCAAAAGCGGCGGACGTCCTCATCCGTAAAGGCTTTCGCCGGCGAGACTTTTTCTTTCGATTGCGTGGCTAACGCTTTTTGACGTCGCAGGGCATGACGCCGAAACGCTTGCGGAAGGCGACGGAGAAGTGCGCCGGCGTATAACCCACCTGCCAGGCGACGGTGGAAACGTGCAGATCCTGCTCGCTCAGCAAGCGCCAAGCGGTTTGCAGCCGGTGCTCCTGCAGCAGGCCGAATACGCTGGCGCCAAACAGCTGGCGGAACCCTTGCGTGAGTTTGCGGGTGTTCAACCCGGCGCGCTGAGCCAGTTGATCCAGGCTCGGCGGCTGCTCCATCTCCGCCAACAGGATTTCGCGCGCCAGCTGCAGGCGCGCCACATCGCGCGCGGCCAGGTGCACGCCAACAGACGGCGCGGCAGCGCTGCGGTTCCAGCATTGATGCAGGCAATGCGCCGCCAGCTCGTTGGCCCTGGCGCTGAACCACAGCCCGCGCTGCGACTCGTGCAGCGGGCAGGCGAACAGTTGCCGGGCCTGGCCGATCAGCGCTGCCGGCGCCGCCAGCGGCACCAATTGCGCATGCCGCCGCCCATCGAGGCCGGGCGGCAGGCGGACATCGTTCTGTTCCAGCCAGGCGGCGGAGAACTGCAGCAGGGTGTAATCGAGCGGTTCGCCGGCCTGGAACAGGTTGTTCAACACAAAGTCGTCCCGCCCGGCGGCCAGCAACAGCGAAGGACCGTTCAGCTCCACCTGCGGCCCCGTTCCGCTTTCACAGCGCAGACGCCCGCGGCGGATCACCACGATCTTCAGGCCCGCGCGGTGGGGTTCATCCAGCTCGATATCGACGTCGGCAGCCAACACGCCGCGCCGCGCACGCAGCATGTCCGACAGCGCATAGTCCTGCGCTTGCTGATGATATTCCTGCAGTAACCGCTGGGGGGACGTAGACATGTTCGCCCCGCCTGTGAATGATGACGCCGTCCGTCGACGAGGTTTTTGATAGTGATTCTCATTAGCAATATAAGGCCGGCCGTCGGGTTTGTCTATTGAGGCGCGGATGGATCATTTACCACCCCAATACGGCCCCGCCGCCACCGACTCGCGCTCGATCAGGCAGGCCGGGAAGCTGGGGCGCTTGCTCAGCTCGCCGCCGTCCAGCATCGACAGCAGGCGGTTGATGGTCTCCTGGATCATCTCGGTGACCGGCATCTTCATGCTCGACAGCGACGGCACGGTATAGGGCGCCAATGGGATGTCGTCGAAGCCGATGACCGATACCGCCTCCGGCACCGCCACGCCGCGCTCCGCCAACCGCTTCATCGCGCCGATGGCCATCTCGTCGTTGCCGGCGACGATGGCGCTGAACGGCTGCCCGCCGGCCAGCAGCGCATCGACCGCCGCCACGCCGCTTTGCGCGTGCCATTTCCCCTCGACGATCAACGCCTCGTTAACCGCGATGCCCTGCTGCGCCAGCGCGGATTTGTAGCCGGAAAGCCGCTCCAGCCCGGTGGGGGAATCGAGCGAGCCGGTGATAAAGGCGATGTCGCGATGCCCACGCGCGATCAGGTGCGCCACCGCCGCCGCGCCGGCGGCATGCTGATCGCTGAAGATGCAGTAGCTGTCGTTCAGCCGCAGCCGCCGGTTGATCACCAGAATCGGCTGGCGGTGCTGGGAGACGATCTCGTCCATTTCCGCGATCGACAGAAAACGCGGATAGATGATCACCCCGTCGCAGCGCAGATCCAGCAAAAACTGAATGGCGGCCCGCTCCTCTTCGGCGGTGTGCTTGCCGTCCGCCAGGATCAGTTGGCGGCCGTTCGCCTCCATGATGCGCGCCGACTGCGCCATCAGCTCGCTGAAATAGTTGCCGCTGTAGAGGGTGTTGGTGACCACCAGGCCGAGGGTTTGGGTGGTGTTGGTCGCCAGGCTGCGCGCCAGCAGATTGGGCCGATAGCCGGTTTCCGCGATGGCTTTATCCACCAACGCGCGTTTCTCCTCGCTGACATAGCCGCTGCCGGACAACACGCGCGACACCGTCGCCTTTGAAACGCCGGCCTTTTTCGCCACCTCGAGTATCGTTGCCATCTGTGCGCCGCCAAAATCCATGGGTTCAGCGCAGTCTACCCAAGACGCCCGGCGTTTGGAACGTTTTCACGCCCCCGCACATCGGTATGCGCTTACCCCTAACGATCCAGATCACGAAAACGAAACGCCAAAAATCATAGTTCTTGCCAACCAAAAAACACCAATACATGATTTTGTGAAACCGGTTTCTTATGGGCGTTTCATACGGATGGAACGACGGATCGCCCAGGCAGTAAATATGCGCCTTTGGGCTATCCGAATTGCTATCTGAGAGACGACACGCCATGCCGAAGAACTACGCAGAGATCTCGCACGCCATCGTGGCCGCCCTGGGCGGCGCGGGCAATATCGAGGCCGTGACCCACTGCATGACCCGCCTGAGATTCGTGGTGAAAGACAAAACGCGGATCGACACGCCGGCGCTGAAGGCCATCGACGGCGTGCTGGGCGTGGTGCACAGCGGCGAGCAGTGCCAGGTGATCATCGGCAACGAGGTGGCCAAGGCCTATCAGGCGGTGCTGGCGCTCGGCATGCCGGGCGCGGCGGCCCCCGCCGCCCCGGTGAAACGCCAACTCACCCTGAAGGGCATCGGCGCCGGCATTCTCGACGCGCTGGTGGGCACCATGTCGCCCCTGATCCCCGCCATCATCGGCGGCTCGATGGTGAAGCTGCTGGCGATGATCCTGGACATGGCCGGGGTATTCGAAAAAGGCTCCTCGACCCTCGTCATCCTCAACGTGATCGGCGACGGCGCGTTCTTCTTCCTGCCGGTGATGGTCGCCGCCTCAGCGGCGCTGAAGTTCAAAACCAACATGTCGTTGGCGATCGCCATCGCCGGGGTGCTGGTGCATCCCAACTTTATCGATCTGATGGCCAAGGCGGCGCAGGGCCAGGCGGTGGAGTTCGCCTTCATCCCGGTGACGGCGGTGAAATACACCTACACAGTGATCCCGGCGCTGGTGATGACCTGGATCCTGTCGCACATCGAACGCGGGGTGGATCGCATCACCCCGGCGGTGACCAAGAACTTCCTCAAACCGATGCTGATCGTGCTGATCGCCGCGCCGATCGCCATTCTGCTTATCGGCCCGCTCGGCATCTGGATCGGCAGCGGCATCTCTGCGCTGGTCTACACCGTGCACGGCTACCTGGGCTGGCTCTCCGTGGCCATCATGGGGGCGATTTGGCCACTGCTGGTGATCACCGGCATGCACCGGGTGTTTACCCCGACCATCATCCAGACCATCGCCGAGACCGGCAAAGAGGGCATGGTGATGCCTTCGGAGATCGGCGCCAACCTGTCGCTGGGCGGCGCTTCGCTGGCGGTGGCGCTGAAAACCAAGAACCGCGAGCTGCGCCAGACCGCGCTGGCCGCCGCCGCCTCCGCCATCGTGGCGGGGATTTCCGAACCGGCGCTGTACGGCGTGGCGGTGCGCCTGAAGCGGCCGCTGATCGCCAGCCTGATCAGCGGCTTCGTCTGCGGCGCGGTCGCCGGCATCGGCGGCCTGGCCAGCCATTCGATGGCCTCGCCCGGGCTGTTCACCAGCGTGCAGTTCTTCGATCCGGCCAACCCGATGAGCATCGTGTGGGTGGTGGCGGTGATGGCGCTCTCCGTAGTGCTGTCGTTCGCGCTCACGCTGATGCTGGGCTTCGAGGATCTGCCGGAAAACGCCGCCGCGCCCGGCCAAACCGCACCGGCGGCGAACGCCGCCAGCGCAACACATTGAGACACCAGAGGATTGCATGTCCGATTCAACATTCCCTAAAGGATTTTTATGGGGCGGCGCTTTAGCCGCCAACCAGGCGGAAGGCGGCTATCGCGAGGGCGGCAAAGGGCTGACCACCGTCGATATGATCCCGCACGGCCCGCACCGCATGGCGGTCAAACTCGGGCTGGAGAAGCGCTTTAGCCTGCGCGATGACGAGTTTTACCCCAGCCACGACGCCATCGATTTCTACCACCGCTACCGCGACGACATCGCGCTGATGGCGGAGATGGGCTTTACCGTGTTCCGCACCTCCATCGCCTGGAGCCGGATTTACCCCAACGGCGACGAGTTGACGCCTAACGCCGAAGGCATCGCCTTCTACCGCAGCCTGTTCGAAGAGTGCCGCCAATACGGCATCGAGCCGCTGGTCACACTGTGCCATTTCGACGTGCCGATGCACCTGGTGACCGAATACGGCTCCTGGCGCAGCCGCAGGATGGTGGAGTTCTTCACCCGCTACGCCCGCACCTGCTTCGAAGCCTTCGACGGGCTGGTGAAATACTGGCTGACCTTCAACGAGATCAACATCCTGCTGCACAGCCCGTTCTCCGGCGCGGGGTTGGTGTTTGAAGCGGACGAAAACCCCGAACAGGTGAAATACCAGGCCGCGCACCACGAACTGGTGGCCAGCGCGCTGGCGACGCGCATCGCCCACGAAGTGAACCCCGCCAACCAGGTGGGCTGCATGCTGGCCGGCGGCAACTTCTACCCGTGGTCCAGCAAGCCGGAAGACGTGTGGGCCGCGCTGGAGAAAGATCGCGAAAACCTGTTCTTTATCGACGTGCAGGCGCGCGGCGCTTACCCCTCCTACGCCGCTCGCGTCTTCCGCGAGAAAGGCGTGAGCGTCGCGATGGCGCCGGAAGACGCCGACATCCTGAAGCACACCGTCGACTTCGTCTCCTTCAGCTACTACGCCTCGCGCTGCGCCTCCGCCGACATGAACGACAACAACAGCAGCGCCGCCAACGTGGTGAAATCGCTGGCGAACCCGCACGTGCCGCGCAGCGACTGGGGCTGGGGCATCGATCCGCTGGGGCTGCGCATCACCATGAACATGATGTACGACCGCTACCAAAAGCCGCTGTTCCTGGTGGAAAACGGCCTGGGCGCGCACGACGAGTTCAATGCAGCAGGCGAGATAGAAGACGACTACCGCATCAGCTACCTGCGCGAACACATCCGCGCCATGGCCGACGCCATCGCCGACGGCGTGCCGGTGCTGGGTTACACCACCTGGGGCTGCATCGACCTGGTGGCCGCCTCGACCGGCGAAATGAGCAAGCGCTACGGCTTTGTCTACGTCGACCGCGACGACCAGGGCAACGGCACCCTCGCCCGCACCCGCAAGAAATCGTTCTGGTGGTATAAGAAAGTGATCGCCAGCAATGGGGGGGATTTGGGGTAGGTTGGGGCGGAGGGGTTGGGGGGCTTAAATTCGTTTAAGCTGCTCCAGCTTTTGCTCTGCTTTTCGTTGCAATATGGCAAAGACCCCTACCGCTGTAGTGCCCCAGCTCTCCGGCATAAATTCATCTGAAAAATGCTCCGCCATGCCCTCGTTTATACGCCCCGCATAGGTGGCCTGAAATTTTTTGGCTTCCTCGAGGATATCGCGGATGACCTGGCTACCGTTTTGCTCAAGGAAGCCGTCAATCACCCCCTCGGCCGTTTCGGCATCAGTAAACAGATCATAATCCTGACCGAAGTAAATACTGAATAAGCTACTGAGCTCGCTAAAGTGATTGCGAATCACGATGGTGCCCAAAGCGCTTTCACTGCAGCGCTTCTGGCCTGTTGCAGGAATGCGGGAACCGTGGTTCCCCATAGCTCAGGGCTGAAGGTAAAGCCGAAACGTTGGTTGAATAATGACTCCACATTATCCTGCGCCAGTAGCTCATCGATCTCATTGACCAAAGCCTCGCGCTGCTGATGAGTCGCCAGACGAATGTACTCTGCGATCAGCGCAGTAATATCGCCCTCTGCATTTATCAGGTCATAATCTTGGCCAAAATAAATGACTATCAGGTCATCAAGTTCGCTGGTTTTCATCGGCTTATCTCGCAGGGAAGGCGCTAAGGATAAAGTAAGGTTTGCCATTATAGCGGGTAAATTCAATCACGACGCCAACCCGATGACATTGATAGACGTCAGTGCTGCCGCGTAACACGCCATAACCCACTGATTCTGTGAAATTGTGATACACGCTCAAACGGCTGCCGGGAGACGCGTACTTCATCCAATTCACAATATCTGCACGGTTCGCCTTTACCGTGACAGATACATACTTTTCGGCCTCCTTTACCGATCTGAAGGTACTTGCCGCGATCAGTTTCGGGCGCCTGGCTAGCCTGGCAATAAGCGCTTCCGGAGCGATGTTTATATGCCGAGCCAATGTGTGCCCGCCCGGATATTTACCGCTAACGGACTCATGCTCAATCAGCTTAACCCGGCCCATGCGCACGGATGCGACTCTGGCAGCACCAACCGCTCCGGCAAAGACAAAAGGCACGGCAATATCGACCGTTAAACCGACGTTATAGGCCGTTTCCCGATCGGCCCCCAGTGTTTGCGCCAACACAACGGCAGACTGATAAGTATCGGTAGTTGTTGGATGCCCGGTAATCATCTGATTGGAAGCGGCCTTGATGCTGTCCAGGCTATGCGTTCCCACCACCACACACCCAACTTTGGTGATAAACGTCGGATCCGGCGCATAGCACAACACCGCCGCCCCCATCAGCTCAACGACACCGCCGGCAAGCCCCAAACCGCCAAGCAGACGGTTACTGAACGTTTCACCTTCAGTGACGCTTTCATCAGACAGTACCGCCGCAAGCTGCACCGGCGACAGGGCAATACGCAACTCATCTTCATTCGCCATGTTCGTTCATCCGTGAATGAGCAAAGCCGTATGATTAACATAAGCTCTAGAAAGGATAAATACTGGAACGGTTAACACTTCGTAGCGCGAATAGAGGATTACCGAACATAACATTCATTTAGGGAATGGAATGATATGAATTATATTCGCCATATATAGGCGACATTACAAATATAAAAGAGCACCATAAATAACTGCGAGCTGCATTCCAATGCTGAAAGCAAATAAACTGTAATTCTATACAGATTATTTTTTCCTTTTACTGATAACGTTATAGTTTTTCCGCTGCGGCAAAATCCGCAGCCGGAGTTAGCGTTCCGAATCTGACATACTACCGCTGTATTATGTAATAATGCAGCAGCTTTAGTTCACTCCAAATAATGGTGGCTCAGGCGGGGGCTTCGCAAGAAGCGCCGGTTCGTATGTCCCGGTGACGCTAACCCCGTCTGAGCTACCACCCGAGTTTAGCGTCTCTGGTGATAGTCATTCGCTAATGACATACGGAGATGCACCCATGACAAAGGTTCCCACTACAGAATCCGTTGCAAGCACCCTCACCCTCTATCGCCAACTGTTTAACCACCTCGATCTCAGCACTTTCAATCCCTCAGAGCTCTTAGACCTGGCCGCACTCTCTGCCGAACAGGCGGAAGGTCTGTGCCACGGCCTGATGCTGTTCGGCCATTTACTGCAAAAACACCCGCAGTTGGATACCGAAGGCTGGGAACAAATGAATCACTACCTCAACGCTACGGCACATCTGATTCCTGCGTTGTGTAACCTGTATGGGCGGGCGTTGCGGGAGATGGAAGCCTGCGGCTAACGTAAATGGCAATTAGGGCGATGCTCATCGCCCTTCCCACCCACGTTTTTCCAATAGATCTGACTGACGTATCACAACAAAAGCATTCATCAAGGTAGGCATTTCCTCCCCTACCTGGCATAGTTAACGCATTCGGTAAATCGATGAGTTAACTGCTGGGTATTGATGCATACTGCTCTCGTCAGCAAGCACATTGCTCAGAGTCTGCTCGGTAATGTGAGGACGCGGTTTTGGCAACTGCAATAGAGGCGTTATCTTCAAAAGAATTCGTTTTAAAAGCCATCGAAGAATATAAAAAAATTGGCCGAGATGAATTCTTAAAACAACATAAAATAAAGCGATTTAAAAAATTCACCCTTATTTATAATGGCGAGAAGTACGACATCCGAGGCATTGCCGCTAGAGCATACAGTGAGCAACATGGCTATCCATTTAAGGGAATCAACGCCGATAATGGAACAGAAAAAGCCATCCAATTTCTCAAAGATCTCGGTTTTGAGACCGTCGAAACACCGCATCCTTTTGATTATTTAACCGAAGGCAAACTATACACACGCAAAGCGCTTATCGAGCTCTACGGCGGGCAGTTGCAAGGCGGTATCTGGACCCCACGGGAATTCCCGGTGATCTTTATCTTCACCGGAGAAAGTGGCGAAACCTACGGCTACAAAGATGGATGGACAGCTGAAGGCAGCTTCTCTTATACGGGAGAAGGCCAAAAAGGCCCTATGGAATTTATTCGGGGTAATAAATCCATCCGCGACCATAAAAAAGACGGCAAAGACATCTTCCTGTTCGAAGACAACAAGAAAGAAAAAGGCGTTCGCTATCTTGGCATGTTTGAGTGCGATTCTTGGGATCACATTCAGTGCTTAGACTTCGAAAATAACATGCGGCAAGGCATTACCTTTAACCTGTTCAAAGTCTCGTCACTGCACGCGATTGAAGAAGAAACAGAAACCGATGAAGCCGATACACAGACAGAGACGCTCGAACAGTTACGCAAGAAGGCACTGCAGTCCTCACAGCAATCGGGCCAGCGCCAACAGAGCGACAGCAAAAAATCCTGGTTCAAACGCAGCGAAGACGTAAAAAAATACGTGCTGCGGCGCGCCAATGGCATCTGCGAAGCCTGCGATCAACCGGCACCGTTCAAGAAAAGGAACGGCGAGCCCTACCTCGAACCCCATCACACCAAACGCCTAGCCGACGAAGGCCCCGATCACCCGCAGTGGGTGGGCGCCATCTGCCCCACTTGCCATCGCCGGATTCATAGTGGGGTGGATGGGAAAGAGGTGAATAAGAAGCTGATGGTGAAGTTGGAGTTGAAAGAGGCTGACGTTATATAGCTTTAATTTTTATAAAATTGAGTAAACTTACCCATTACGTTTACATTGATGTGGGTAAGTTTTCTTAAAGAAAATCACACGATGTTAGAAATAATATACTCCTTACTAATTACTGCCCCATCCAACAGGCCTCTTCCCAAAAAGCTCAACGAACATCAATCAAGTATTTAATATCAACTAGAGGGAATTATTTTGCATCAAGAACGTCTGGTCTTCCTGAGATGTGAAATACGTCAGTCAAGAGTGATAATAGGTGAAATAGTAATAGATGACAGGCACAAAAACCTTTCGGTGGATTCTTGTTCGCGCGATACTTAATGGTGCGAAGGCCGGACTCACCCTTTCTTTTACTTTTTTAAAAATTAATGGATTGTGAGATTTTATTTTTGGGATTTGCCCCTAGAATGGGACATAAAATTGAATGCTGGGTGGAAGATCACAAAGTTTGGTGATTATTTTTCCGATCCGAAAAGCATGCCAGAATAAGGCTTCGCCATGCATTGCGCCAATCGAGATGCTAAATCTCCCACATGCAGCTCCAGCTTGTGTCCATCCGGGTCAAGAAAATAGAAAGATTGCCCTTCGCTTTTATTGGCTTTCCAGACCATCACTTCCGACTGTTTCAGCTTATATGAGAACGGCTCAAAATCTTCTGGCGCAATGCTGAATGCGTAATGTGTGTTGTCGCTCTCCCGCGGTGCCACGTAGTTACGGGATACGTCGTAAGAAAGGCAGATCAAAAGGTCGCCACAGGTAAGGTAAGCGCCAGTATCCCACTCAGCATGTAGCTGCAACCCCAGCAAATCGCGCCAGAAGGCCAGGCTGCTTTGCAAATTACTGACGGCAAGCGTTAAGTGGTTCAGAGATTGAAGCATAAGAGTACCTATATGTTTCATCGTTAACCATTATAGCAGCAGCAATTCAAAGAAGTGGCATAATAAGATGGTACTTATTCTCTTGAGCCATATTGTAGGAAGGATTTAATGAATATAGTTACGTTTGCTCGAGATGAGTGCCGATGCTTTCTCTCCATTCCGAGTCTTCAACCAAACGCATATACTCTAACTGCGCAGGCTGGACCTATAACTAATATTCATAAACAGGGTAATTAAATATAAGATGTTAAGCATGCTCGTATTATCCATTCAATTTTCCATGAATAGATTATGATTTCATTATCAATCAAATATAGCACACCTAAAGAACTTCAACAAAAAAAGTAATAAAAGCAAAAGCAAAAGCAAAAGCAAAAGCAAAAGCAAAAGCAAAAGCAAAAGCAAAAGCAAAAGCAAAAGCAAAAGCAAAAGCAAAAGCAAAAGCAAAAATAATAACTTTACATTCAATTATTGAGGAGAGCAAATGATAACTCTTTTTTTATTTTTTCTTTATCAATGGGTTTTAATCCATTCAATACTTTTTCATAAAAAGCTTTAGACTCCTCTGAGCTTATAATAATCAGAACAATTTTTTTAACCGCACAATACAAATCATCGTAGTCCACACCTGAAGGCGTGTAAAAACCATGGGCCAATAGCATTTTATTTCTTAAAGAGTTTAACTTCCATATTTTTTTCCTCAATTCATTATCTTTTCCTCTGGAAAAGTATTCCTCAATCAATTCACCAACACCACGTATTTCATTAACATTACCTTTGAAAGACAATCCACCATAATCATTTGCTTCAATTACATCATTATCCAGATAGTGGTAAATTAATGCGGTTTCCACAGCTCGCTGCAAATAAAGATAAGCAATACAATATTCATTTCTATTCTTATTAAATAAAGATAAATTCAAGAATAATGCAACGTAAAAAATTAATGCATCAATATTATTCTCTTTAACCAGTATTATATAATTTTCAATGCATTTTACTATATCAAACAAATCAGGGCAGTTTTTATAAGCATCACATAATGCGACATTCAAACGATTAAATATCGTCGCATTTCTTAATGACCTATATAGATCTTTTTCCATCTCATTGTAACGACAAATACCAATAGACGTTTTATATAGTGAAAAAATAACAATATTATAATCAATGTATGGTCTTAGTTTTTTTTCAATACTCGGGATTGAAGAATAATATAAACCTATATTTTTTTGAATCTCTCGGGTATTATAAATGATTGATTCAATATCTTTCGATTCAAGGTAATCAATAAATGACGCAGCCAAAGGATTCTGTTCCTTTGTCTGAATATTATCTTCCTCGTAAAAACTTAAATTATAACCTGAACTTCCATTAAGATGACTTAATAACAAGCACAACCCATTCAAATCACTTTTATTTAATGGTGAAAAACCTACATAAATTTTAGGCATTGTTAATGAACTAGCTATCTTGTTATATGCATCTTTATCTCCATTAATTATGATGAAATCAACTACTTTTGATTTGAGATCCTCCTCGAGGATCTCAAAAACATCAGAATCATTATAAAATCTATTGAGGTTAACACATAACATTTCCATAGAATTCATTCATCCAAAGGCTCGAATTCGCTTGCCTCTTCAACTAATTCTGGAGAAATATCATTTAAACCAAACACATCTAATTCAAGGTTTAAAGCACTTCTAAGATCATTTTGGACATTTATAATATCTTTTTTAACATAATCATCTACTAACGAATCAAATTTACTAGTAATTTGATCTTTGGAGATAATCCCGTCCTTATAATCCTTCATTTCTCTTTTCTTTTTAATTTCTTCTTCTTGTAAAAGATTTCGCAACTCATTATCTATTGAATTATCTATTGGATAATTAGTTTTAAATACCTTTGTTTTGTTTTTACGATATGAAGCCATATACTTGTTAAGACAAGAATAAGATAAATTCCTTAATTCTTCGTTAAAAGAATTTAAAAGCTTATCGTTATCGTTATTAATTACAGAAGCCGATAATCGTTCACGTACTTTTTTATTAGAAAGTATTGATAAAATTAAATATGATATACCGTTACGCACTTCATTAGTAGGATTAATTCTATTTGAAAGAAAAACAAAACTTTGGCAAAAACTTTTTCTAAAATCAATAAGCTCTTCTACTTTATTATCAAGCTCATCAATCAACTGAAAGAAGAAATTATTTGAGAATTCTTTTGTTAAACCAACTCTATTTCCTATTTTTAATATTTCACTCCAGACCAAAAATATTGCCCGTTGGAAAATTGCATGATTTAAAAAGGTGAAACACTGTTCTTTCTTACAGTTTTTAACATCCTCTTCAAATAGCCTTAGATTATGTCTAGCATCTCTATATCTTTCAGTATCAGGAATTGGCATATATTCCAATAAATTTTCCATGACAGGTTTAAATGCAATCCCACCATGAGAGTCTGTTTCGGATTTATCCCTTAATCGAGCTATCTCTTTAATAAAGCAATCATTTGCAGGCTTAAAGAGATTACTTTCGAAAAATAATCTTTCTAATAGTGGAACGACATTTTTCTGAATTTGAGATAAAATATGTTTCTTTTGTGACAAAGAAAACTTATCCCATGAAACTTTTGGGAATTCTAAATGGTCATCATTTTCCGATGGATGAACGACATCTTTAATTTCATCAAAACCTATAAAGTACTCATTTACAAATTTATTTTTACCCAATGTTTCAGCTAGCGCTTTCTCTATTACACCAATGCTAGTCAGATAGTAACTACGATTAATTTCTGTTGAAAGCTTCTTCTTCTTTTGATTCCATTCAATTTGTGCAAGTCCTTCAATACTTCTTTTCGATAAGACAAAGGAACAAAAACTTCGACAGATTAGGCTCCCCATATTACCTTCAGAAAGCAAGATATTAAAATGTCCGCCTACCTGCTCAGCATTTTTATTTACATCGACAAATAACTGTCTAAATATCTCTGGAACTTTTGGTATCACATGCCTAGTCTGTTCAACAGACTGAGCCACCTCTAAAGTCGAGTCAGGTGAAAATAATATACATACAGGTACAGCCATTTCGCTCAGCGAGTCTCCATTTTCAGCATAAACTTCCTGAAGAGCTTTTAAGCGGTGCTGACCATCTATGACTATTAGTTTTATCCCTCGTTCAATTCCATTGGATAGATTAATTTCAATTTGAGTGGGTTCTCTCGCTATGTTAATTGAATTGTCCTTATCCGCTAAAGACGGCGTGATTTTATAATTTCGATCCTCTAAATGAGTAAGTTTGAATAAGCCATCCCATTTCCTAAGATAACCTTCCCGGCCCCCTAAAGATATTTTATCAATGCGCTGTTTGCTATAATATTCTTCCATTGTATTTTTTGATACCGGGATTGCTGCAACCAGTAAAGGTGGGAAAAATATTGTCCGTGATTTAGAGTCGTTGTTTGTAAGATAAGGTTTAATTTCAGTTTCTACTCTAACCAAATCTAAATCGCGCTGTAAAAGTTGATCAAAGTCTATTTTATCCCCAGGTTTAATTTCCCTAGCAAAAGTCAATTGATGTAATTCACTAGCCTTCATTGAAGTTAGAAAATACTCAATTGGAAAACTATTTATTGTAGAAAAACGCCCAAAAGAACCCGTTTTTTTGAAAGAATATATATCTTCCTGATTAAAAATGCCGAATGCATCATTAGTTGACATTTTGACCTCGATTCAAATTTGCAATAGTCACGCTACCGCCCAAGGGTTAGTGGCCATCCCCAGACCTAAGCTAGAATTAATGAATGTTCACTATATGTAAATACAAAAAAATATAATTATCAACATTATAGGTTACATCATTGCGAGGAATCACGCAAAAAATCATTTTTTTACAAGAACTAAAAGAGGTAATTTATGGTTAATCACAAAATCCGCCAGGAATGGCTGACGCTGGACGAGGCCGCAGAAGTCATCCGGCAGCACAACATCACATTGCTGCCCGCCGACCTGATCCGCCATGCCCTGCACGGCGATCTGACACTCTCGGTCTACTTTCCCTCGCCCGTACTTCTGAGACCACTCAATCCTCCTTGCCGCTTTGCCAGCCGATTCAGCAAGACTCCCTTTCCACCGTCACAGTGCAACAAACCCAGCAACCGCAAAGTGATGGCGAACTCGCCGCCATGCAGACGCGACCCGACTCTGCAACTGACCACCAGCCATTTGTGGACTTTACCCTTAAGTGACCCCGAAAAAAGGCGAACCGTTCCTGTGCTGCGACATTGCCGCACTGCGGGGCGAAACCAGTAACGCGGAACACACCTGGTTCGACTGCCGCGTCAGCGGCAAGGAAGCGCAGAAACTGGTGCGCCGCTGTATCGACGCCTACGAGCAGAAACGCAAGGTGCTGATCCAATTCCGCCTCGGCGATCTGTATGCCGACACATTTGAATTGACGGTGAAGAGGTTTACCGGGCAGAACGCGAAGCTGAATCCCAGCCAGCGCCAGCCGCACCGCCAGCAGAGCCTGTACCGCAGTTCTGACGCACAGCATTCACCCTGCCGGGGAAATTCCCCGTCGGGGCGTTTCCCTGGCCTTTTACCGGAGAGACGCATGATGAATACCGTATTGAACTCACGCGAAGAAGCCCTTAACCGGGACAAACTGATTATCCCGCCACGCTGGAAGGTAAAGTGCGTCTTCAAAGCACGGGCGGCGAGGTCTTCCTGCTGGCGAATACTGCGTTCCCGCCCATCCGCATTCAACTACGAGATACCGGCAGTGGTGAACTGATCCTCCTGGATATCCAGGCCATCCAGAACACAACTCCGCTGGAGCCGATGCAAATTAACTATGCGCCGCAGACGCCTGCCACAGCAAAACCGCCCGTCCCGGTGGCAGCATCAACAGAGCTTCTGCCCGTCCTGCTGGTGCGCTATGCCGCGCAGAACCTGTATGCCCCACTGCGTATTGTTGAAGCCCTGCCCGGCGTCACGCCTGCTCCCGTCCGGCTGGCGAAACGCATCACCACCTTACTGCCTCAGCAGCCTGTTACCGCCATCCCGCTGGCGTCATAGCAGGCCAACGCCACCATCGTCACCGCCATCCGCCTGCAAAATAGCAGCGGGCAACGCATCACGCTCGATCCGCACGAGCTTCAGGGGCAGTTCACCGCCGCCGCGTTCCAGCATGACTGGCTCAGCCCGCATGGTCTGGCAGAAGATACCACTGTGGTGTACCTGGTGACGGAAGCTCTGATTTCCCTCGCCCTGCTGATGGAGATGATTTATAGCGAGAACAGAGCTTCGCATTTCAACCTCTACGGCCTACAGAATACTTCTGATGATTTGATCGTCAATATGGTGATGGTGACGATGTTTGTTGTATTGCCCGCGTTCTGGCTAGGAGGGCTGACGTGGGCAGGAGTGAAGGTTGGCGGTGCTGTGGCCGGGGTCATCTCTGCGGAAGTGTAGATGTTAAGAACGGTGCCAAGCAAGTGGAGAGGATGATGGCGAGGTGAGAGTCTATGGTAATACATGTATATAGTAACAAAGTCAGTCACCTACTATAAAAGAGAATTATTTACGTTAAAAAAATTCAAAAACGCCTGCTGATTACGTAAAATATTACGTAATATTTTCCATATATTTTGAAGGGACATAACAATGCAGCCTTTTGACGCAGATTATTGTTACTCATTCCCTGCTGTGCGTGGGATTCAGGCAGGCCGCCCATTTTATATCGCTACCTGCCCTATGCGAATCATACCTAAGATCTTCAACTTCGATGAGAATGAAGTCCCGCCAGAGCTAAGGGCTCAGCGTATCCTGAATAAGTCTCGAATCCCCGAGATGGTGAGATATCTTCTTGAAAATCCGAAAGACTATGTTTTTTCAGCCTTAACCGCTTCAATAGCAATTGATGTCCAATTTGATGAGTTTCCTGGCTCGAATAACCTCGGGATGTTACGCGTCCCTATGGAAGCACAGATACTCATAAACGATGGACAACATCGTCGGAAGGCCATTGAAAACGCGCTGGAAGAACGTCCAGAATTGGGACAGGATAATATCCCTGTACTCTTTTTTGTCGACGAAGGATTAAAACGTAGTCAGCAAATGTTCGCAGACTTGAACAAATACGCGATCCGTCCAAGCCCTTCATTATCAACGCTGTATGATCATCGCGACATCAGTTCTAACCTTGCGCGTTATCTGGCGATGTCGGTTGAACCATTTATAGGGCTTACAGAGCTAGAAAAATCTAGCATCAGTACGCTTTCAAACAAGCTGTTTACCTTAAGCAGTATCAAACAGGCGACACGAGCGCTGCTAGGTAAAGATCCCAAAGATGGCAGTCTTGAAGAGGATACAAGTATTGCTACGCAATATTGGCAGGCGATCGCTCAAGTTATGCCAGATTGGCAACTTGCTGCCAGAAAAGAAGTTTCACCTACACAGTTGAGACAAGATTATGTACACGCGCATGGTATTGGCCTTCAGGCACTGGGAATATTGGGCCGCTCACTCCTGACTGAAGAACCAGACCACTGGCAGCAGAGAATCGCTGCGCTCAAGACTTTTGACTGGCGAAAAAGCAACCCAGAATTGATTAAGCGAGCAATGCAACATGGTAAACTGAGCAAGACTAGCGTATCGATTCAGTTAACCTGTAATGCACTAAAAATAGCGCTCTCCCTTCCCCTCACTCCTGAAGAACAGGAGCTTGAAGCTCAAATGGTTGTCTCATGAGTAAACTGGTACAGGCCTATGATCTGGCCGAATACGAAGATTTTATTAATCAAGAGCAATTCGCAGGAAGACCTCTTTCTGAATATATTTCTGAAATTCAAAGAATTTACTGTGCGGATAGACGCCCATGGGTAATTGGCTATAGTGGCGGTAAAGACTCCTCTGCAGTCATAACGCTAGTGTATCTTGCCCTGCTCGGCTTACCACCTGAAATGCGCAGCAAAGATGTTTTTGTTGTTTCTTCTGATACGCTTGTAGAAACTCCAGTTGTTGTGGATCTGATAAAAAAAACAATGACTCAGATCGAGACAGGAGCAAAACGTAATGGCCTGCCTATAACACAACATGCGGTGACACCCAAAATACATGAAACTTTCTGGGTAAATCTGCTTGGGAAAGGCTACCCAGCACCGACTCGTAGCTTCCGCTGGTGTACTGAACGAATGAAAATCAACCCTGTTAGTGACTTCATTAAGGATAAAGTCAGCCAATTTGATGAAGTAATCGTAGTGCTGGGTTCACGTAGCAGCGAAAGTGCTTCTCGTGCACAAGTAATTGCAAAGCATAAAATTGATGGCTCCCGGTTAGCACGCCATACCACTCTTGCTAACGCCTTTATCTATACCCCTATTGATACCTGGGATGTAGAAGACGTATGGAAATTATTGCGTGGCGCATTCCGCTATTCGCCTGATGACATTGAAGAGTGGGAAAGTCCATGGGGTGGAAATAACCGTCCTCTATGGACGCTGTATATGGATTCATCCGCTCAAGGCGAATGTCCACTAGTTATTGATGACAGCACACCATCATGTGGTAACTCACGTTTTGGCTGCTGGACCTGTACTGTTGTCACCAAAGATAAGGCAATGGAGAGCCTCATTCAGAATGGTGAGGAATGGATGTCCCCGCTCCTGAAGTATCGTGATCTATTGGCCTTCACCACCGATCCAGTAAACAAGGACACCTACCGTAACTACAAGCGCCGTACGGGTAAAGTAAGCTACCAGTATGCGAAGGATGGGGAAGAGCTGACTGCAGAGCGTAAACATGTGCCCGGTCCATATTGGCTCAAATATCGGCAGGAATGGTTAAAAAAATTGCTGACAATTGAGCGTGATATGAATGCTCAAGGCAACACTATTACATTAATTACTGAACCAGAACTGCATGCAATACGACAGGAGTGGCTGAAAGACCCAAACGAACCTGACTGGTACGACACTTTGCCAGGAATTTATCGTGAAGTTTACGGCAAAGACTTGGATTGGGTTATAGATGATCAATCACGTTTCGATGCTAGCGATGCCGAACTTCTTGAGCAAATTGCCCAAGAATTTGATGTCGTCCCTGAAATGGTCATGAAGCTGATCGAACTTGAGGTTTCTATGGAAGGGCTCAGTCGACGCCAGGGAATCTTCGAGAAACTAGGTACGATACTCAAGCAAGACTGGGGAAGCCTTGAAGAAATCAAGCAACAGCAGGAAGATTTGCAGAAACGAAATGAGCGCGATGTTCATCAAGAAGAAGTTGCAAGACTGGAAGCCGAATTGCAGATGTTGCAAAGAAGAATTGCCGATGTAAGCGAACCAAATCTGCTCACCAGTGAGGAAAAAGAACGTGTTGATTAAACAGCTAGTACTACGTAATTATCGAGTTTTTAATGGCCCCCACATTATCGATCTGGCCCCCAAAAAACGCGAACACGATGATAATCTAAGGCCTATCGTGCTATTTGGTGGATTGAACGGCGCGGGAAAAACATCAATACTCTCCGCAATCCGTTTGGCCCTATACGGAAGACTAGCATTTGGTTCAACAACTCAGCAACAAGAGTATGTGAAGGAGCTTAGTGCCCTTGTGCATAACGGTTCATCTTCGGGCGAGCAGCCAGATGAAGCGTCAATAGAGCTCATTTTTACATACAACAAAGGCGGTCAAGAGGCCGAGTTTACTGTTACCCGTACATGGCAAAAAGGAAAACGAGATAAGCTCACACTTCAGCAGGATGGCAAGCTTATTCAGGGCTTAGGCTACGACCAATGCCAAGGATTTTTGAATGAACTGATCCCCCATGGAATTGCTGATTTGTTCTTTTTCGATGGCGAAAAAATTGCTGAACTTGCTGAAGATGAATCTGGCAATATTCTTCGTACCGCCGTACGACGCCTGCTAGGGTTAGATTTGATCGAAAAACTCCGTAACGATTTAATTATTTTCGTTAAACGCCAGCAATCTAATCAACTTGTAGAATCTCAACAGCAAAAGCTGGCCGAACTTGAGAACCAAATTAAAGAATTAGCATTCAAAACAGAAAAGATTCTGGAAAAGGCTGATTTTACAAAATTACGCATTGATTTAATTTCTAAGGAGATTGTACATCACGAAACCCTTCTAAATGCACAAGGCGGTGCTTTCGCTCAAACAAAAAACCAAGAAAAACAAAAAGTTGACACTCTTCTAAAAGAAAAAGATCGTCTGGAGAAAGCGTTGCGTCATGAATGTGACAGCTCCTTACCGTATGCTTTAGCACCTAAAACTCTGAATATTTTGCTTGAGCAAATAGGTACCGAGATACAAATAAAACAGGCTAATAGCTTTGAGAAGGAATTAAATCAATTCCTAACGCAACTCAAAAATGACATCTCATACCGCTCAGTAAGTACAGCTAAGATTGCAGCTGAAGCCATTGAAGACAATCTAAGAGCGTACCTTGCAGATAAACCTAAAGGTGAATTATTGTTTGATATCTCTGAGCGTGAAGCGGGAATGATTCAACAATCCATTAAGCAGGATTCTCTGAAAGCCTGGCAGCGTTTCGATCTTTATCGGAACGAGCTTGAACAAGTAGAAGAGCAACTAGAGCAAGCCGCTGCTAACATTGCCCGAGCCCCTGAAGATGATCAGCTAATGGGTATTTTTGAAAACATAAGAGAGTTGGATCGCCAACGTGAGAATAAACGCCAAGAGTATCGCTTACTTCTGGAAGAAGCCAAACATATAAAACAAAAACAACTTGATTATGCTCGGCAAGTTCAAAAAGCACACGATACAGCTCGCAGTCAACATAGTTATAACAGCGCATTCAATAATGCACGTGAGACAATTAATTTACTTGACCGTTATAGTGAGCTGTTGACTCAGGCAAGAGTAAAAACGCTTTCAGCTAACTTTGAAGTTGCTTATCGCAAACTAGCTCGTAAAGAAGATTTGCAGCTGAATGCCCATATTAACCCTGAGACTTTTGATGTTGAACTGGTCGATGAGCGAAACAAAATTATCAATCGAAAATTACTCTCCGCTGGAGAAAAACAAATCTATGCAATAGCCATTCTTGAAGCCCTAGCCAAAACCTCAGGTCGAGATCTTCCAGTTATTATTGATACTCCACTTGGACGCCTGGACTCTCAACATAGAGATAAATTAATTAACCATTATTTCCCGTATGCTAGCCATCAAGTGGTATTATTATCTACTGATACCGAAGTTGACGAAAGATATTTTGTTGATCAGCTCCGAGATGACATATCTCATGCTTATGAGATTGTATTTAATGCTCATACGAAATCATCCTCACTCAAACCAGGTTATTTCTGGAAACTAACGAAGGAGGCAGTTTAATGCTCCCTAATAGAATGCAACTTAGTCGACAGACAGAAGAACAACTAAAGCGGCTAAAAGGTTATACAGGACTAACGCCAAATGTTGCGGCTAGACTGGCATTTTTTCGATCAGTAGAAAGTGGTTTTAGATATACCTCACAAAAAGATAATATTAAGTTAGATGGTAATCTGGTTCTTGATAAAATAACCTGGCTTGGTGAAACAATGCAGATTACAGAATTAACTCTAGAATTTCTTTATCCCGGAGTCTCAACAAAGGAGATGCTAAAAGCATGGGCTGCTCATGTTGAAGATGGCATATCAGGGGTCCGTAACTTCAGAAGATTACGAGATTTTTGTCTAGCTTTGTAAAATACAGCCCTCACTCGAGGGCTTTATTTATAAGTATAACCCATGTATTCTAAATTGATAAAGGCCAGATGTCCGGGGATCTCATAGCTATTTCCTGCCCGCGCCTATCTATAATTTCCGCATTCCAATACAAACCATTTTCAAACTGTGAGAAAATATCTTTTGTTTCAGGGAAAATCGAATCTGAATATTCCTTTGCTTTCTTATCGAAAGTTTTATTTTTTATACTTTGATTAATTTGCTTATGAAGCAATGTAAAATTACCAATTTTATAGATATAATCTTTAATATAAGCCCCTTTAGGCAGAGAAAATTTTTCGTCTTTCTCCCAGAGAGAACAAACCTGAGGGATTACATGTTCTAAATGAACCTCACCATAGTTGGGAATGCTTTGTTCTTTATTCATAAAAAGATAATACTTAGATAAAATATACTTCGCTATCTGATTATCATGAGCTTTGAATTGACGCATTGAGTTAATGAAAGCTTCATCACCAATTTTTTCACCTTGGGATAAAAATGGCTCTAAAATGGATGCTGTATCTTGATCTGCTTGTAATCTCTTAATAACTTCATCAAGTATTTTTTTTGCTCCACCAACGGAATAATCACCTATAGTGATCCACCGGAATAAGAACGATAAACTCATTTTAGCTAAAGAACCAAGCATTTCTGGTTTATGCTGATGAGTATACATCAACAATGGTAGGCAAGTTGTATACTTGAGACTATTTATTTCACCGCAAAATGCAAGATATTTATCCTTCCCTGTCTGATGAATACTAGTGGGAAAAATAAGATCACCAGAAGCATAAATTGAAAAATCATAAGCAATATCTTTTAACTGTCTAGAAAAAGATAAAATATCGTTAGACTTATCTATGAAAACGCCGATGTTTTTATATAACTCTTTCTTTGTAATATTAGCGCCTTGTATTGCCTCCCAATATACTCGTAAAAAATCAACAGGTGACAATCGACTGGATTCCACAGAGGAAATCATTTCCTCCCAATTATTTAGTAATAATTCGCTGGTGTGCTCATCACCATTGGCCTTCATCAATATTTTATTTTTTAATAGATCTGCCACACTTAAATCCATTCCTTTTGAATTTAAGGACTCAAAAAGTAGAAAAGCATCATAATCAGTTTCAACTTCAATTGTTATAAATTTCAACCTTTTTACAATGTGCACGAGTGTACTATAAATTTCCTGTAGCGCATCTTTACCAGTATATTCTTCAATAATTTTTTGAGTGAATGTCTTCTTCGTTTTGAGAAGCCTTTTATCACTCTTGTTAATCTTATTAAGGGCATCCTCAATACTAAAAGATGTCACGCTTTCATCACGCACTATATATTCAAATAGTTCATTATCCTTTTTATTTAATCGTAAATAATAGTTATCTGGTTCACTGGGTTCTCTTAAACGAGCACGGGCAACTTTAGATAATTTTTTTGCTAACTCAAGAGATGTCGGGTTTCGCTCAACCTGTTCAAGAACTTTATGATTTGAAGAAAAAGAATCACCTAGACTGGCAAAAACTTGAAATAACATCGAAAAAGTGGCCAGTCGTTGTTGACCATCGACGATATCAAATATATCACTATCCTTTTCATGTTTTTTAAGTACAATAGTACCCATGAAATATTCTGATTGCTGCTTGTGAGATATAACGATATCAGTCCAAAGAGTTTCTACTTCATTAACTGACCAAGAGTAATCCCTTTGGTAATCAGGAACAGTATATTTTGTTTCTAAGCCTGTGAGAATTTTTTCGAGGCTCTTGCTCTCTGGGATGATGTTCATCTCAACGATTTCCTTATGACGAGTAATAGTAATATCAAAACTAGGGTTATGAACTACTATACATTATTGTAAGCATCCCGGTAAAACGGACCATTCACTTTTAGAGATCTTCCGACATACTGATTATGTCCCCTGAGGAGATCGTCATGCGTAAAGCCCGATTCACCGAGCACCAGATCATTACCGTTCTGGAGTCTGTCGAAGCTGGACGTACCGTTAAGGATGTTTGCCGCGAAGCGGGAATATCCGAAGCTTCCTATTACAACTGGAAAGCAAAGTATGGCGGGATGGAAGCTTCTGATATCAAAAAGATGAAGGATCTGGAGGACGAAAACCGGCGGCTCAAACAGATGTTTGCTGATCTCAGCCTTGAATGTCGGGCCCTGAAAGACGTTATCGAAAAAAAGCTTTAAAGCCAGCGATAAAGCGTGAGCTCGTCTGTAATCTGGCGGTACAATTTGCCATGAGTATCCGCCAGGCATGCAGGACATTACCGCTGAGCAGGACGGTGTATTTTTTTCAGCCCGATACCCGGCGAGATGAACCGGTGATCCTAGCTTTGAATGAACTGGCAGAACGTTATCCACGATACGGTTTTAAGAAGCTGTTCCAACTACTGCGCAGACAGGGCAACACGTGGAACCATAAACGTGTTCACCGGATTTATTGCCTGCTGAAACTGAATTTTCGTCGCAAAGGAAAGCAACGTCTGCCAGTGCGTAATCCGGCCTCGCTGGCCACACCGGGATCGCTGAACCAGAGTTGGTCCATTGATTTTATGCACGATGCGTTGGTCTGCGGCAGGCGCTTCCGAACCTTCAACGTGGTAGATGATTTTAACCGTGAAGCACTGGCGATAGAAATCGACCTGAATATCCCTGCTCAGCGAGTCGTCCGGGGGCTGGACAGGATCGTGGCAAACCGTGGTTACCCGCTGAAGATGCGGATGGACAACGGGCTCGAACTGGTCTCACTGGCGCTGGCCCAATAGGCCGAAGAACATGGTGTGCGGCTCTAATTTATCAAGCCGGGTGAGCAACACAGAATGCGTTTATCGAACGGTTTAACCGGACGTACCGGGCAGAAATCCTGGATTTTTACCTGTTCAAGACACTGAATGAAGCACGAGAAATCACCGAGAACTGGCTGGCTGAATATAACAGCGAACGGCCTAATAAATCCCTGAATAACCTGACGCAGGAAGAGTACCGGCTAATGGCTGAACACCCGGAAATCTCAAAAAGTGCGTGGAACTAAAGCAGGTAGGCAGATCCCAGGCACAAAAAAAGCCACCCTGAGGTGACTTGATTTCATACTATGGTGCCGAAGGCCGGACTCGAACCGGCACGTATCTCTACGGTTGATTTTGAATCAACTGCGTCTACCGATTTCGCCACTTCGGCACTGAAGTAGTATGCGGAAAACGGGTGCATTATACCTTCCCGCGATCGTCACGCAACACTTATCCGTTGTTCAATGAGTTAAGTGTCGAAAAAAGCGCCGCAGCGCACGTTTGCCGGCCCTTCCTCGCCGCTTTCCCGCCCCGCCCGCTTCACAAACCTTGTGGCGCGTCACATTAATTATCACAACATGGTGTTGCGAGAAAAAACGCCGAGAAAAGCCAATAACAAACAATTAATCATAATATTAAATAACAAAACCGTCCCAATCCCCACGCCGGCATTTGTGATAACTGTCGCTTACTTGTTAATCGCGATGGTTGAAGATGTTCCTCCATAACAAAAAATAACAGCTTCGCGGCGCCCCTGCCGCCGCCGGGGCCACAGGAGCGAACATGATCCCGTCTGAACGCCGCGATTACATCTATCGCTATGTGCATGAATACCAGCTGGCGAGCATCAGCGCGCTGTCGGAGCTGATGAGCGTCTCCCACATGACGGTGCGGCGCGATATCCGCGTGCTGGAAGAGCAAGGCAAGGTGGTCAGCGTCAGTGGCGGCGTGCGCCTGAGCGAGGCGCTGCGCCAGGAGCTGGCCTATTGCGAGAAGGCGCAGCTGCACCATCGCCACAAGCGCGAGATAGGCAAATACGCCGCCGGCTTGGTGGAAGACGGCCAGGTGGTCTATCTGGACGCCGGCACCACCACCTTCGAGATCGCCCGCAGCCTGGCGGAGCGCTTCAATCTGACGGTAGTCACCAACGATTTCTCCATCATCCAGCACCTGATGAATCGCCCGCAGCTCAGCCTGTTCCACACCGGCGGCCAGGTGGATCAGCGCAACTACTCCTGCGTCGGCAACAGCGCCGCCATGCTGTTGCGCAGCCTGAATATCGACGTGGCCTTCATCAGCACCAGCTCGTGGGATCTGGAACACGGCCTCTCCACCCCGCACGAGGAGAAGGTGCTGGTCAAGCAGGCGCTGCTGGAGGTCGCCCGCCGCCGGGTGCTGGTCTCCGACAGCAGCAAGTACGGCAAATACGGCATGTTCCGCGTCTGCCCGCTGGAGGCGCTGAGCGACATCATCTGCGACGCTGCGCTGCCGCCGGAGGCGCAGCAGCTGCTGCGCGAGCGCGGTCTGCAACTGCACAACGTCCAACTCTGATAACAACAACGCTAGGGAAAGGAGCACCATATGAATATCGTCATCACCGGCGGCGCCGGTTTTCTCGGCCAGCGGCTGGCGAAAGCGCTGCTGCACGGCAGTTGCCCGCTGGCCTTCGACACGCTGATCCTGGCGGACATCACCCCGCCGCCCGCCCCACTGCCGGATACGCGCCTGCAGTGTCTGGCGCTCGATCTGTCTCAGCCCGGCGCGGCGGAGCGGCTGATCAACGCCGACTGCGGCGTGCTGTTCCACCTGGCGGCCATCGTCAGCAGCCATGCGGAGAGCGATTTCGATCTCGGCATGCAAGTCAATTTCGACGCCACCCGCCAACTGCTGGAAGCGGCGCGCCACCGGGCGCCGGGCATGAAATTTATCTTCACCAGTTCGCTGGCAGTGTTCGGCGGTGAGCTACCGCCAGTGATCGACGATCGCTGCGCGGTCACCCCGCAATCCTCCTACGGCGCGCAGAAGGCGATGTGCGAGCTGCTGATCAACGACTATGCGCGCAAAGGTTTCGTCGATGGCCGCGTGCTGCGCCTGCCCACCATCAGCGTGCGGCCGGGCAAGCCGAACAAGGCGGCCTCGTCGTTCGCCAGCGGCATCATCCGCGAGCCGCTGCACGGCGAGCAGGCGGTGTGCCCGGTAGACGCCGAGCTGGCGCTGTGGCTCTCCAGCCCGGCCGCGGTGGTAAGCAACTTCATCCACGCCGCCACGCTGCCCGCTTCGGCGTTCGGCGCGCTGCGCACGCTCAACCTGCCCGGCATCAGCGTGCGCGTGCGGGAGATGCTCGAAGCGCTGCGCGCGGTGGCCGGTGACGCCGTCGCCGCACGGGTGCGATTCGAGCCGGACGCCGCCATCAACCGCATCGTCGCCGGCTGGCCGGGCAAGTTCGACACCCGGCGGGCGCAGCAGCTGGGCTTTATCGCCGATGAAAGCTTCGAGCAGGCGATCCGCGCCTTTATCCGCGACGACATGCCGCAAGGCGGGGGCTGATCATGGCGATGTATACCCCAATCATCGGGCTGGCGGTAGCGGTGTTTGCGCTGATTTTCCTGGTGCTGCGCACCCGCGTGCATGCGCTGATCGCCATGCTGATCGCCGCCTCCATCGCCGGCATTACCGGCGGCATGGGTGCCACGCAAACCGTCGACGCCATCACCAAGGGCTTCGGCTCCACGCTCGGCAGCATCGGCATCGTCATCGGGCTGGGGGTGATGATGGGCCGGGTGCTGGAGGTCTCCGGCGCCGCCGAGCAGATCGCTTACAGCTTTATCAAGTGGCTGGGCAAAAGGCGCGAGGAGTGGGCGCTGGCCATCACCGGCTATATCGTCAGCATCCCGATCTTCGTCGATTCGGCGTTCGTCATCCTTTATCCGCTGGTCAAGGCGCTGGCGAAAAAGGGCAAGCGCAACCTGCTGACGCTCGGCGTCGCGCTGGCCGGCGGGCTGATCCTCACCCACCACGCGGTGCCGCCGACACCGGGGCCGCTGGGCGTGGCGGGCATCTTCGGCGTGGATATCGGCGCCATGATGCTGGCCGGGCTGGTGCTGGCCATTCCCTGCGTGATCGGCATCGTGCTGTATGCGCGCTGGCTGGGCGCGCGCTACCCGGACTTTATGCCGCAGGAAGAGGAAGCGCCGCAGGATCTGCGCGCCGCGCATCAGCAGTATCTGGCGGAGAAAGAGGGCAAGGCGCTGCCGAGCCTGATGTTGTCGCTGCTGCCGATCCTGACGCCGATCGGGCTGATCTTCGTCAACGCGGTCAACAACATGCTGGCCAAGCGCGAGGGCATGGGCTGGCTGGCGGAGAGCCTGTGGGGCCAAAGCTTCGCGTTTCTCGGCTCGCCGATGATCGCGCTGGCGATCAGCGTGCTGCTGGCGGTGTACACCCTGATGCCGCACGCCAACAAGCACGACACGCTGGAGCGGCTGGAAGAAGGCCTGCAGACCGCCGGCATCATCCTGCTGGTTACCGGCGCAGGCGGCGCGTTGGGGGCGGTGCTGCGCGAGAGCGGCGCCGGCACGCAGCTGGCGGAACAGGTCGCCGGGCTGCCGATCTCGCCGGTGCTGATCCCGTTCGTCATCGCCACGCTGGTGCGGGTGATACAGGGCTCCGGCACGGTGGCGATGATCACCGCCGCCTCAATATCGGCGCCGATCGTCAGCCTGCTGCCCGGCGTCAATATGCTGGCGGCGGCGCAGGCGGCCACCCTGGGCGCGCTGTTCTTCAGCTACTTCAACGACAGCATGTTCTGGGTGGTCAACCGCATGATGGGCATCAAGGACGTGCGCCAGCAGATGATGGTGTGGTCGGTGCCCACCACTATCGCCTGGGCCATCAGCCTGTGCGGCGTGGTATTGCTGGACTGGCTGCTGTAACGCTTCCCCCAACGTCAACCCCCAGGGCGCGATCTGCCAGATCGCGCCCTTTTTTTCTTCTCCCTTTCACGCCCCTCACCACAAAACCGCAGATCCGATCACAATTTCACCAAATGCTGATTTTAAAGCCATATGAAAGAGAATAAGGTGAATAAATAAAATCAAATGAAAATAAAAGAAGGATAAACGCAATGAATGAAACAACCAGACGCATGGCCAGGTTGATCGACCTGAGCGCGGTGCAAGCCACCAATACCGAGGAAGACGTGCGCCACTGCGCCGCGCTGGCCAGCCGCTATCGCATCATCTCGGTACACGTGCTGCCGTGCTGGACGCGTTTCCTCAGCACCCTGCTGCCGGAGCGCGGCCAGGCGGACGTAATGATTGGCGGGCCGGTCGGCTTTCCCGGCGGCGGGCAGACCACCGATCTCAAGGTGCAGGAGGTGCGCCAGCTGATCGCCGAGGGCGCGCGCGAGGTCGATATGGTGGTGAACATCGGTAAGGTGCTGTCGGGGGATTACGACTACGTGCGCGAAGATCTGCGCCGGGTAGTCGAGGCCGCCGCGCCGGTGCCGGCCAAAGTCATTCTGGAGACGCACTATCTGAACGAGCAGCAGATCCGTCGGGTGTGCGATATCGCCGTCGAAGTCGGCATGGCCTGGGTGAAAACCTCCACCGGCTGGGCACCGACCGGCGCCACGGTAGAGAAAGTGGCGATCATCGCCGATCAGTTGCGTGGCCGCATCCAGATCAAAGGGGCCGGCGGCATTCGCGATCTGGACACGGTGCGCGCGTTGTATCGGCTGGGCGTACGCCGCTTTGGCATGAGCGCGGCGGCCACCCAGCGGGTGCTGGAGCAGCTTGAACAGGATCCAGGCCTGTTCCCGGAACTGAACGATAACTAAATCCTGCGCGATCCCAGCGCACGCTTCTGCGGGTGGCCCGCGCCATCCGCCACGGGAGTGATAACAATGAAAGATTTACTTCTTACCCTTGATATCGGCACCGGCAGCACCCGCGCCGGGCTGGTCACCAACACCGGGGAAATCCTTGGCTTCGCGCAGCGCGAGTACGAGCAGATCACGCCGCTGGCCGGTTGGTCGGAGCAACCGCCTTCACTGTGGTGGCAGAGTGTCTGCCAATGTACGCAGGAGCTGTACGCGCGCTACGCCGAATACTGGCCGCGTATCGCCGCCGTCGGCGCCTGCGGGCAGATGCACGGCACAGTTTTGCTCGATGCCGACGGCGAACTGGTCGTCGATCGCGCCATGCTGTGGAACGACAAACGCGCGCAGCCGCAGGTGGCGCGCTTTAGCCACCAACAGCCGCCGCAGCCCTGGCTTGAACTGTTGAACAATCCCCCCACCGCCGCCTGGCCGGCGTTCAAGTTGGCCTGGCTGCGCGAGCATCACCCATCGCAGTGGGAGCGCATCGCTACGGTGTTGATGCCGAAGGATTACGTCAATTTCCGGCTCTGCGGCGTACGCGCCACCGATTACAGCGAAGCCTCCTGCTATTACCTGATGGACAGCGCCACGCTGCAGTGGTCGCCAGAGGCGCTGCGGCAGTTCGGGCTGCGCGCCGATCAGCTGCCCGCCATCCATCTCTCCAGCGAGGTGATTGGCCACATTACGCCCGCAGCGGCAAGCGTTACCGGTCTGCCGCCGGGGGTGCCGGTGGTGGCGGGCACGGCGGATATGGCCGCTACCCTGCTCGGCTCCGGCGTCTATCAGGCCGGTATCGCCTCCGACAGCACCGGCACCTCCACGCTGCTCACCGTGGTCTCGGAACACCCGCTGCTCTCCGCCGGCGTCAACAACCTGCACCTGGCCAACTCGGCCTGGGGCGGTTTTACCCTGCTCGATGCCGGTGGCGACGCCATGCGCTGGGCGCGTTCGGCGCTGAACGCCGGCCAACTCAGCCATCAACAGATGCTCGATATGGCGGCCGAGGTGCCGCCGGGCGCCGAAGGGCTGCTGTTCCTGCCCTACCTGACCGGCGAGCGGCTGGCGGAACACACCAACTCGCGCGCGCAGTTCTTCGGCCTGCAGCGCAAGCATAGGCAGCCGCATCTCTACCGCGCGGTGCTGGAAGGCGTAGCGCTGGCCTCCCTGCGTAATCTGCAGCAGCTCAGGCGCCACGCACAGGAGCCGGAGGCCATGATCGCCTCCGGCGGCGGCGCACGCAGCCCGCTGTGGCTGCAGATCAAAGCCTCGGTCTATAACCTGCCGCTGCTGCAGACGCGCAATCAGGAGAACGGCACCACCGGCTGCGCGATCGTCGCCGGGGTCGGCGTCGGGCTGTTCAGCAGTTTCGCCCAGGGGGTGAGCCGCACCGTCAGCATCGAGCGCGAATTTACCCCCGATCCGCGCCAGCACGAACACTACCTGCGCTGCTTCGAGCTGTTCGAACAGCTCTACCGCCAGGCGCAGCCCCTCTACGAACAGCTTGACGTTATTAGCTCGTTCTCTTTTTCTCCGGATGAAGGAACACCGCAATGAGCGACTCTCTGATTAACAAGGGCGACATCGCGCAGCACGCCGCGGCCGAAAGTATCGACCGCAGCGCCTATCTGCCCGCCACGCCCTGGCTACAGCTGATGCTGGTCTGCTGCCTGTTCGCCCTGTGGGGCATGGCCGGCAACCTGAACGATATTCTGATCGCCCAGTTCAAGAAGGGGTTCGATCTGTCGGATACCCAAACCGCGCTGGTGCAGTCGATCTTCTTCCTCGGTTACTTCGTAATGGCGCTGCCCGCCGCAGCGATGATCAAACGCTACTCGTACAAGGTGGCGATCGTGATCGGCCTGTGCCTGTACGCACTCGGCTGCTTCCTGTTTATTCCTGCGGCGCAGATCATGACCTACGGCGCTTTCCTGACCTGCCTGGGGGTGATCGCTACCGGGCTGTCGTTCCTCGAAACCTCCGCCAATACCTACTCCAGCCTGCTGGGGCCGCTGGAAACCTCCACCCAGCGCATCAACTTCTCGCAGATCTTCAACTCGCTGGGGATCATTTTTGGCGTCTTGATCGGCCAGCAGCTGGTGTTCGGCAAAAACGATCCCAGCCACGCCGAGCTGCTGCAAATGCCACCGGCGGCGGCCGAAGCGGCACGCACCCAGATGGTGTCGCAGGTGGTCACGCCTTATCTGATCATCGGCAGCGTGCTGATCGTGTTGGCGCTGATCTTCGTGGTGGTGAAATTCCCCGCCTGCAAAACCCAACGCTCGCACCAGGGAGCGGGCAAGCCGCTGATGCAATCGCTGAAGATCCTGCTGGCGCTGCCGCGCTTTCGATTGGGGGTGCTGTCCCAGTTCCTGTATGTCGGCGCGCAGGTAGGGCTGTGGAGTTTCACCATTCGTTTTGTGCAAATGATTGAACAGGGGGCAACCGAGCATTCGGCCACCTACTGGCTGCTGGCCACGCTGGTCTGTTACTCGGCCGGCAAGGTGGTCACCACCGCGCTGATGAAAAAGTTCAGCCCGGCGCGGTTGCTCGGCGTGTTCTGTTCGGTATGCGTGCTGCTGTTGCTGCTGGCCGTCAACATCCAAAGCCTGCTGGCGGTGGTGGCGATCATGGGCGTTAACTTTTGCATGGCGCTGTGCTGGCCAACCAACTTTGGCCTGACGATCAAAGGGCTAGGCGAAGAAACTCAGGTGGCCGGTTCGATCGTGGTGATGTCGATCATCGGCGGCGCGGTGGTGCCGTTACTCATGGGCATCATCTCCGATCTCAACGGCGGCGATATGCAGATCGCCTTCGCAGTACCGCTGGTCTGCTTCGCCTACGTCGCCTTCTATGGCTTCTACTGCGCGCGCAAGGGGATTTGATATGGCACACCGGATTAACGGATTGATGCACGTCGGTCTGCGCTGCGCCGATATCGAACGAGCCGCCGGCTTCTATCGCTCGCTCGGTTTCGAACCCCGGCAAACGTTGGCGCTCGGCGGCCCCGTCGCCGTACAGTTTTTGCAGTTGGGTGAGCTAACGCTGGAGTTATACCAGTTACCTGACGAAGGGCTGACTCGCTCCCCTAGCGCCTATGGTATCGACCATATCGCTTTGCGGGTCATCGATCTGGCGGCCACGCAGCGTTGGCTGGCGGAGCTGGGGTATCCGGTGATTGAAGGGCCGACGCTGCAGCCCAGCGGTGCCAACGGCGTGCGTTATCTGATGATCGCCGGGCCGGACGGCGAGCGGGTGGAGTTCAGCCAGCCGCTGTAATGTTTCTTCCCCCATAGCACAAGGCCCGATGGCTGTGATAAGCCATCGGGCCTCATTCGATTTTTTGTCAGCACACGAGCCTTTACCGCCATAGCCATGCGCCTTATCGGCCATCGCCCACATTCCCTCAAGCGCCCTACCAGGCTGCGCCAAATAATCCCCAACCGCAATGGCAACACTGCAAATAATTGCATATCCATGTGTCAGCCAATAAAGAATAAGTTTACTTAACATTGCAGGAACAATATTTTTTCATTTATGGTAGTCATGACTGGAATAAGCCAATGGGAACGGGGTTGTCAGGGGATAGATGTTATTTCTTTAGATGGGATTTTATCTGGAACCAACAGAAAATAGCGTGCATACGTAACAAAACAGCAACCCAAAGCTAAAAACCAGCAGAGAACACTTGCCTCTGCTGAGTTGATAGCTTTAAGATGGTGTAAGAAAATTTTCCCTGGTGTTGGCCGATCTTGGCAGCCTGACCCTACGAGGTCAGGTTTTTTTTATGTTTTTTTCGTCGAAAATTGACTAGAAAAGTGTATCGCCTTAGGGAGTTAGAAGCTAGTTAGACTAAAGTATAGTACCCAACTAGACCTTCATCAGTTCAGTTGGGTTATTATTTCACATAGCAGAAATCGGGTGCCAGCACTATTTTTCGCTCTGTATCTCAGCAGCCACGGCGTCCTACCATGGCCACCATACACCGCTCATTTTACTCAGCAACCCAACATTCCTGCAGAGCCGTCGAGAAATAGCACCGGTCCTGTCATTAAAATAATGTGATCTCTATCAGATATTTTTAATATCGCATTTTACCACTGCATGAAGACAGGTCCGAGGACGTACTGTAGAAATCACACCAGCCGCTCTTTTCACTCCTATTCCTCTGCCGGACGGCAAATCCATGCCCTATCGCCCCCCAGTAACAAATAGTAAGAATTAATTTATTAAAATAATAAAATCCCCCTAAATTATAACGTCAATAATTAATATTTCACCATGGCAGATACGGCTCGGCAGTCATTGATAGTCAATCCTCTCCAGCCTTTAATCGGCCAAGCCGTTCAATCTCGTCGACCTGCTTTGTTCACCGTTCAATTGCCCTGAAGCTGCCTCGCCGCACGGCATAATAAGGTTAGCGCCGATCGCTTAAAAAGCCTTATCATTCTCATGCACCGGCATGCTCGTAGTGAAACTTCTCTGATGTTACTGGATAAAGTTATTTCTCTTAATTTATTCAAAGGTAACATTATGTTTAATATTTACAGCACCAACTACGCATCAATGAGCACCGAAAAATCAGCAGATCTTTATGTTTTAAGGAAAAACGTCTTTAAAGACAGGCTGCAATGGGCCGTGAACTGTTCAGACGGCAAGGAGCTGGATGAGTTTGATAATGATAAGACAAACTATATATTTGGCGTAAAGGACAACATGATAATTTGTGGTACGAGGATGATTGATATGAAACACAAGAATATGCTGAACAGCGCATTTTCCTCTTTCTTTCATGACGTCGTCATTCCAGAGGGGAATTTCATCGAGTCCACACGATTTTTCGTCGATAAGGAAAGGACCCAGTCTCTGCTGGGCCGCCGGTTCCCTGTGACCCTGGCGTTGTTCTTGTCGCTGATCAACTATGCGCGGCAACACGGTTATGACGGCATATTGGCAGTCTCCAGCCACCCGATGTTCCATATCATCAAAAGCTCCGGCTGGAACGTCACGCAGTTGAAGACAGGCATGTCGGAAAAGAACGAGCCCGTTCATTTGCTGTTGGGCCACGTTGACCGTCAGAGCCAGGAGGCATTAAAAAACAGAATATTCAAAAAGTTGAATACGCAAGACGAACACATGCTAAACGCCTGGCCGTTGAGCGACGAACCTGCGTTCTAATCACCCCACCGGTTTAATCAGCTGAAGTTCCATCCCTAAACGGATAGCATGCCGGGCATTCGCCACCCCCAGTTTTTTGACAATGTTCCCCATATGAAACTTGATGGTGCAGGTTTTGATCCCCAGGATCATGCCCATTTCCTGGTAGGTTTTCCCCACGCTGGCCCAATAGAGGATCTCGTTTTCTCTCTCTGTGAAACGGGCGTTTTTTTCCTGGCGCGCGGTGTTTTTTTCCGACAGTGAAGTCAGCGTTAAATACATCTCATGGGTCGATGCCAGCAGCAACGAAATATCGCCTTTATGCTGATTCAGCATCTGCATGGTTTCCGCCTTGCGCTCGGCAGCGAGGGTAAAGGAAAGGGTCACCAGATTATTATTAAAGTCATGCAACACGAAGGTATAGCCATCGGCTACGCCGAATTCGCGAGCTTGCTCGAACAACTCAGAAAAACGGAAGCCGGCGCCAGCCATGAGATTCTCATCCCAGGCGAAAGGTGTCAGGCGATTGAGCGCCGTAATGACCACCGGATCGGTATATTGCAGCCCTTGCTCTTTATATTGCTTTACCCATTCACCGGGGTAATTGGTGACGCCAAAGATACATGACATATCTTTCTTAGATAACACCACGTAGGCCCAGATAAGCTCGCCGAAATCGCCTAATGCTGCTTCCAGATGCTTGCTGATAATGTGACTGATATTTTCTTCATATTCCATTAACTGCCTGCCCCGCTACCCAATACACCGCAGGGTAGACTATACCAAAAAGGATCGGTGCGCCGTAACCTTCGCATCTCGCGCGGATAATGCCCGCTGGAATATTGCCAGCGGCGGCCGGCAAGCGCTTTGCCTGCCGCCGATGCGCGGGGTATATTAGCCGCACGTCCATTGTGCCTGTCAGGAGTGAATGAGTGAGCATGTTCGCAGAAGAGCGCCAGGAAAAACTCCTCGCCATTCTCAAGGAGAAGCGCAAGCTCTCCGTGGGGGAAATGAGCTCGCGCTTTAACGTCTCCGGCGCCACCATCCGCACCGATCTGCGCATTCTGGAAGACGCCGGCATGCTGACGCGCACCCACGGCGGCGCCATTCTGCGCACCCGCGCCAGCTTCGAGGTCGGTTCCGATCAGCGTGAAGAGGTGAACCTCAGCGCCAAGGAGCAAATCGGTCAACTGGCCGCCGGCCTGGTGGAAGACGGCGACATCATCGTATTGGACACCGGCACCACCACCCTGCAGATAGCCCGCCATCTGCGCCAGCGCCGCAACCTGACCGTAGTCACCAACGATTTCATGATCGCCAAGAGTCTGGAAGACGTCGAATCGATCCAGATCATCCTGCTGGGCGGCATCGTCAAAAAGGGTTATCACTGCGCGGTCGCCATCAACGGCCGTTCGCTGCTGGATACGCTGAACATCGACAAGGCGTTTATGGGCGCCAACGCGCTATCGCTGAAACAGGGCGCCTGCGTGGCCGACATCATGCTGGCCGAAACCAAGCGCGCGATGGTGGAGCATGCCAATCAGGTGATCGTGGTGTGCGATCACTCCAAGCTGAGCAACACCTCGCTGGCGCAGTTCGCCTCCCCTGCCCAGATCGACACCCTGGTGCTGGATCGCCTGCCGGAAGACGCGCAGGCCTATCAGGATGCCGGCATTGCGCTGCTGAGCGTCAGCTAATCCCACCAACAAAAAAGGCGCGGCCCCGCGGCCACGCCTTTCTTCACTACCGATCGCCCCGCTACTTGCGTTTGAGCAGCATATACACGCTGATCAGCAGGAACAGCATGCTCGGCAGCAGCGCGCCCAACACCGGCGGCATGCTGTACACCAGGCTCAGCGGGCCGAAGATCTGATCCAGCACGTAGAACAGGAAGCCGAAGCTGATGCCGGTCACCACGCGGATGCCCATCGGCACGCTGCGCAGCGGGCCGAAGATGAACGACAGCGCCATCAGCATCATCACCGCCACCGACAGCGGCGAGAAAATTTTGCTCCACATGTTGAGCTGGTAACGGCTGGCCTCCTGGCCGCTCTGCTTCAGGTACTTCACGTAGTTGTGCAGCCCGCTGATGGAGAGCGAATCCGGATCCAGCGCCACCACGCCCAGCTTGTCCGGGGTCAGGTTGGTTTTCCATTCGCCGGTCAGCGTCTGGGTGCCGGTCACCTGTTTCGGGTCGGTCAGATCCGAGGTATCCACCTGCGAAAGCTGCCACACCCCGTTCTCGAAGCTGGCGGTGGCGGCATAGCGCACCGTCTCCAGGCGACGCTGATCGTTGAAGTGGTAGATGTTCACGCCGGAGAGTTCTTTATCGCCGGAGACGCGCTCGATGTAGATGAAGTCGTTGCCGTCCTTCGCCCACAGCCCGCTCTTGGTGGAGAGCAGCGAGCCGCCGTACATCTGCTGGGCGCGGTAGTTGCGCGCCATCTGCTCGCCCTGCGGCGCCACCCACTCGCCGATCGCCATGGTCAGCAGCACCAGCGGAATGGCGGTTTTCATCACCGAGCCGGCGATCTGCAGGCGGGTGAAGCCGGAAGCCTGCATCACCACCAGTTCGCTGCGCGTCGCCAGTTGGCCCAGGCCGAGCAGCGCACCGAGCAGCGCCGCCATCGGGAAGAAGATCTCGATGTCTTTCGGCACGCTCAGCAGGGTGTACATGCCGGCGCTCAGCGCGGTGTATTCGCCCTGGCCGACCTTGCGCAGCTGATCGACGAACTTGATGATGCCGGACAGCGACACCAGCATGAACAGCGTCATGATGATGGTGTTGAAAATCGTTTTACCGATATACCGGTCTAATACGCCAAACATCAGGCCGCTCCTCTCAGGCGTGCGCGCAGCTTGCGCATCGGCACGGTATCCCACAGGTTCAGCGCCAGCGCGATCGCGAAGTAAACGCCGTTAACCAGCCACAGCCACAGCATCGGATCCAGCTTGCCCTTGCCGGCGTTGGAGCGCAGCGAGGTCTGCAGCAGGAAGAAGATCAGATACAGCAGGATGGCCGGCAGCATGCTCAGCACGCGGCCCTGGCGTGGGTTCACCACGCTGAGCGGCACCACCAGCAGCGCCATCAGCGCCACCGACACCACCAGCGTCAGGCGCCAGTGGAACTCGGCGCGCGCATCCGGATCGTCGGACTCCCACAGCGTCTGCATCGACATCTGTTCGGATTCGGTGTTGTCCGCCGCCACGGTACGGTGGCCAATCACCGCCTTGTAGTCGTTGAAGTCGGTAATGCGGAAGTCGCGCAGCAGCGCGGTGCCTTCAAAGCGGGTGCCCTTGTCGAGCGTCACCACCTGCGAGCCGTCTTTCTGCTGCACGATGTTGCCGTGCTCGGCCACCACCACCGACGGGCGTTGGTTGCCGTTAGGCCGCAGCTGCGCCAGGAACACGTCGTTGAAGGTGCTGCCCTTCACGTTGCCGATAAACAGCACCGCATTGCCGTCCTGCGAGGGTTTGAACTGCCCTTCCGCCAGCCCGGCGATGCTCGGGTTGGCCTTGGCTTCGTTCACCACCACGTCCTGATAGCGCGAAGCCCAGGGGCCGGCCCAAAACACGTTCACCGCCGCGATCGCAGAGGTGAACAGCGCCAGGATCATGGCGGCGATAATCAGGGTGCGTTTGCCCAGCCCGCAGGCGTGCATAACGGTGATTTCGCTCTCGGTATACAACCGCCCAAGCGTCATCAGCAAGCCGAGAAACAGGCTCAACGGCAGGATGAGCTGCGCCATTTTCGGCACGCCCAGCGCCAGCAGGGAGAGGACTAAGTTTGTCGGGATATTGCCGTCCACCGCATCGCCCAACACCCTGACCAGGTTCTGACAAAAGAAGATCAGAAGCAGGATGAACAGGATGGCGATTTGGCTCTTGAGCGTTTCCCGTACCAGATATCTTATGATGATCACGCTTATTACGCCTGTGAAAACTTGTCTTTTTGCAGGAAAATCGATAATTTCATCGCTAATCCGCCATTTATTCTCATCATATGGCAACCTTCACAGCTAAAATAGTATTACAACATCAAGCCGTTTGGGTGTCCTATAGGAACTTGCTTATAGTCGCCAAAACAGAGCAATTTACGCCGTTCAGGTTAACATAATCCGTTAACTCAAATGGCGGGAGATCGTTACGGAGTCGGTTATTCTAGCCGTAGCGTCCGCCTTTGTCTTTAAGATTCAGGAGAGTGCATGGAGTTCAGTGTAAAAAGCGGTAGCCCGGAAAAACAGCGCAGTGCCTGTATTGTAGTCGGCGTTTTCGAACCGCGCCGCCTGTCCCCTATCGCAGAACAACTCGACAAAATCAGTGATGGTTATATCAGCGCATTGCTGCGCCGTGGCGAACTGGAAGGCAAGGTCGGGCAGACGCTGCTACTGCACCATGTGCCCAACATTCTCTCCGAGCGCATCCTGCTGATCGGCTGCGGCAAAGAGCGCGAGCTCGATGAACGCCAATACAAGCAGGTGATCCAGAAAACCATCAATACCCTCAACGACACCGGCTCGATGGAAGCGGTCTGCTTCCTGACCGAGCTGCACGTGAAAGGCCGCAATACCTACTGGAAAGTGCGTCAGGCGGTGGAAACCGCCAAAGAGACGCTCTACACCTTCGATCAGCTGAAAAGCAACAAGGTGGAGCCGCGTCGTCCGCTGCGCAAAATGGTGTTCAACGTGCCGACCCGCCGTGAGCTCACCAGCGGCGAGCGCGCTATTCAGCACGGCCTGGCGGTGGCTTCCGGCATCAAGGCGGCCAAAGATCTCGGCAACATGCCGCCGAACATCTGTAACGCCGGCTACCTGGCCTCGCAGGCCCGCCAGCTGGCGGACGCCTTCAGCACCCACATCACCACCCGTGTCATCGGCGAACAGCAGATGAAAGAGCTGGGCATGAACGCCTATCTGGCAGTCGGCGCCGGTTCGCAAAACGAGTCCTTGATGTCGGTGATGGAATATAAGGGCAACCCAAATCCGGACGCTAAGCCGATCGTGCTGGTAGGCAAAGGGCTGACCTTCGACTCCGGCGGCATCTCGATCAAACCGGCCGACGGCATGGACGAGATGAAATACGACATGTGCGGCGCGGCGACCGTGTACGGCGTGATGCGCGTGGTGGCGGAGCTGAACCTGCCGCTGAACGTGATCGGCGTGCTGGCCGGCTGTGAAAACATGCCGGGCGGCCGGGCGTACCGTCCGGGCGACGTGCTGACCACCATGTCCGGCCAGACCGTCGAGGTGCTGAACACCGACGCCGAAGGCCGTCTGGTGCTGTGCGACACCCTGACCTACGTCGAGCGCTTCGAGCCGGAGCTGGTGATCGACATCGCCACCCTGACCGGCGCCTGCGTGATCGCCTTGGGCCACCACATCACCGGCCTGATGTCGAACCACAATCCGCTGGCGCACGAGCTGCTGGGCGCTTCCGAGCAGGCCGGCGACCGCGCCTGCCGCCTGCCGATGGCCGACGAGTACTACGAGCAGCTGGACTCCAACTTCGCCGATATGGCAAACATCGGTGGCCGCCCTGGCGGCGCCATCACCGCTGCCTGCTTCCTGTCGCGCTTCACCCGCAAGTACACCTGGGCGCACCTGGATATCGCCGGCACCGCCTGGCGTTCCGGTAAAGCCAAGGGCGCGACCGGCCGCCCGGTGGCGCTGCTGTCGCAGTTCTTGCTCAACCGTGCAGGCCTGAACGGCGACGATTAAATACCCTTCATCTTTCAAGCTGCAGCGTTGTTGGCCGCATTCGTTCACCCCAGTCACTGACTTGATGTCAGCTCCTGGGGATGAACGAACTTGCCGCCTAGCTGCAACTTGAAATCTATTGGGTATATAATCCTCTCAGCAGCGAAGGGGTAGAGTTATCTGCTCCGTTCCCTAAAAGGGCGCAACCTACATGTTGTGCCCTGTTTTTTTTATCGGCAGCGGTGGATCCTTAATGAAACAGGCGACGTTTTATTTGCTCGACAACGCGGAACCGTCAGGCGCGCTCAGCGCCCATGAGGCCGTGGCCTGCGCCGTTGCCGCCGAACGCTGGCGCGCCGGCAAGCGGGTGCTGATCGCCTGCGAGAGCCAGGAGCAGGCTCAGCGGCTGGACGAAGCGCTGTGGCAGCGCGAGCCGCATGAATTCGTGCCGCACAACCTGGCCGGCGAAGGGCCGCACTACGGCGCGCCGGTAGAACTGTGCTGGCCCGGCAAGCGCGGCAATGCCCCTCGCGATCTGCTGATCGCCCTGCTGCCGCAGTTTGCCGATTTTGCTACCGCTTTCCATGAAGTGGTAGACTTCGTTCCTTACGAAGACACTCTGAAACAGTTGGCGCGCGACCGTTACAAGGCCTATCGCAGCGTCGGCTTCCATTTGACCACGGCTACGCCGCCAACTCACTGAATACGATAAAGAATGGAAAAGACAAACAGTCAGCTCGACACCGCATACGACCCAAAACAGATCGAACAGAAGCTGTACGATCATTGGGAGAATCAGGGTTACTTCAAGCCGAACGGCGACACCAGCCAGGAAAGCTTCTGCATCATGATCCCGCCGCCGAACGTCACCGGCAGCCTGCACATGGGCCACGCGTTCCAGCAGACCATCATGGACACCATGATTCGCTATCAGCGCATGCAGGGCAAAAACACCCTGTGGCAGGCGGGCACCGACCACGCCGGCATCGCCACCCAGATGGTGGTGGAGCGCAAGATCGCCGCGGAAGAAGGCAAAACCCGCCACGACTACGGCCGTGACGCGTTTATCGACAAAATCTGGCAGTGGAAGGCGGAGTCCGGCGGCACCATCACCCGCCAGATGCGCCGTCTGGGCAACTCCGTGGACTGGGAGCGCGAGCGCTTCACCATGGACGAAGGCCTGTCGAACGCGGTGCGCGAAGTGTTTGTCCGTCTGCACAAAGAAGACCTGATCTACCGCGGCAAGCGCCTGGTGAACTGGGATCCGAAGCTGCGCACCGCCATCTCCGATCTGGAAGTGGAAAACCGCGAATCCAAAGGTTCCATGTGGCACCTGCGCTACCCGCTGGCCGACGGCGCGAAAACCGCCGAGGGCAAAGACTACCTGGTGGTCGCCACCACCCGTCCGGAAACCGTGCTGGGCGATACCGGCGTGGCGGTCAACCCGGAAGATCCGCGCTATAAGGACCTGATCGGCAAAGAGATCATTCTGCCGCTGGTCGGCCGCCGCATCCGCATCGTCGGTGACGAACACGCCGATATGGAAAAAGGCACCGGCTGCGTGAAGATCACCCCGGCGCACGATTTCAACGACTACGAAGTCGGCAAACGCCACGGCCTGCCGATGATCAACATTCTGACCTTCGACGGCGACATCCGCCAGGAAGCGGAAGTGTTCAACACTCTGGGCGAAGTCTGCACCGACTACTGCAACGAGATCCCGACCGAGTTCCGCGGCCTGGAGCGCTTCGCGGCGCGTAAAGCGGTGGTTGCCGCCTTCGATAATCTGGGCCTGCTGGACGAGATCAAACCGCACGACCTGACGGTGCCTTACGGCGACCGCGGCGGCGTGGTGATCGAGCCGATGCTGACCGACCAATGGTACGTGCGCACCGCGCCGCTGGCCAAGGTGGCGGTGGAAGCGGTCGAACAGGGCGAAATCCAGTTCGTGCCGAAGCAGTACGAAAACATGTACTTCAGCTGGATGCGCGATATTCAGGACTGGTGCATCTCGCGTCAGCTGTGGTGGGGCCACCGCATCCCGGCCTGGTATGACGTGAACGGCAAAGTCTACGTGGGCCGCAGCGAAGAAGAAGTGCGCAGCGAGAACAACCTGGGCGCCGACGTGGTGCTGACCCAGGACGAAGACGTGCTGGACACCTGGTTCTCGTCCGGCCTGTGGACCTTCTCTACCCTGGGCTGGCCGGAGCAGACCGAGGCGCTGAAAACCTTCCACCCGACCAGCGTGATGGTCAGCGGCTTCGACATCATCTTCTTCTGGATCGCGCGCATGATCATGCTGACCATGCACTTCATCAAGGATGAAAACGGCAAGCCGCAGGTGCCGTTCAAGACCGTCTACATGACCGGTCTTATCCGCGACGACGAAGGCCAGAAGATGTCCAAGTCGAAAGGCAACGTGATCGACCCGCTGGACATGGTCGACGGCATCTCGCTGGAAGATCTGCTGGAAAAACGCACCGGCAACATGATGCAGCCACAGCTGGCGGAGAAAATCCGCAAGCGCACCGAGAAGCAGTTCCCGAACGGCATCGAGCCGCACGGCACCGACGCCCTGCGCTTCACCCTGGCGGCGCTGGCTTCGACCGGCCGCGACATCAACTGGGACATGAAGCGCCTGGAAGGCTACCGCAACTTCTGTAACAAGCTGTGGAACGCCAGCCGCTTCGTGCTGATGAACACCGAAGCGCACGACTGCGGCTTCAACGGCGGCGAGAAAGTGCTGTCGCTGGCGGATCGCTGGATCCTGGCCGAATTCAACCGCACGGTGAAAGCCTACCGCGAAGCGCTGGATACCTACCGCTTCGATCTGGCGGCCAACATCCTGTACGAATTCACCTGGAACCAGTTCTGCGACTGGTATCTGGAGCTGACCAAGCCGGTGGTGAGCAACGGCAGCGAAGCGGAACAGCGCGGCACCCGCCACACGCTGATCACCGTGCTGGAAGCGCTGCTGCGCCTGGCGCACCCGATCATTCCGTTTATCACCGAAACCATCTGGCAGCGCGTGAAGCCGCTGACCGGCACGACCGCAGACACCATCATGCTGCAGCCGTTCCCGGCCTACGACGCCGCGCTGGAAGACGAGCAGGCGCTGAACGATCTGGAGTGGATCAAGCAAACCATCATCGCCGTGCGCAACATCCGCGCCGAGATGAACATCGCGCCAAGCAAAGCGCTCGACGTGCTGCTGCGCAACTGCAGCGCCGACGCCCAGCGCCGCGTGCAGGAGAACCAAAGCTTTATCGCCCGTCTGGCGCGCCTGGAATCCATCGCGCTGCTGCCGGCCGGTGAGAAAGGCCCGGTCTCCGTCACCAAGCTGGTGGACGGTGCCGAGCTGCTGATCCCGATGGCCGGTTTCATCGACAAAGACGCCGAGATCGCGCGTCTGGCGAAAGAGATGGGCAAGCTGGATGCGGAAATCGCCGCGATCGAAGGCAAGCTGGCGAACGAAGGCTTCGTGGCGCGCGCGCCGGAAGCGGTGGTCGCCAAAGAACGCGATCGTCTGGCGGCCTGCAAAGAAGGCAAAGTGAAGCTGCAGGAACAGCAGGCGACCATCGCCGCGCTGTAATCCACCGGCTCACGCCAACGCCTGAAAAACAGCGGGGTCTTCCCCGCTGTTTTTTTATCGCCGTTGCATCCGGGCCGGGTTAGGTGTTATTACAAGATATTACTGCTGCAGGGACGCCGCCGGGAAATAATCCCCGGCGCGTTTCGTGCTGCGATAAAAACGAAAAACGAACGTGGTCTCTTTCAATGGCGAGTGTAAACATGACAACAGCAACCCCGGCGCGCCTGCTGGTGCGCCCCATCACGGCGGAAGACAATGCCGCCATTGCTCACGTCATTCGCGAAGTCTCCGCCGAGCACGGCCTGACGGCGGATAAAGGCTATACCGTCTCCGATCCCAATCTGGACGCCCTGTATCAGCTCTACAGCCTGCCGCGCAGCGCTTACTGGGTGATCGAGGTAGACGGCCAGGTCGCCGGCGGCGGCGGCATCGCGCCGCTGCAGGGCGGCGCAGACGATATATGCGAATTGCAGAAGATGTATTTCCTGCCGGTGTTGCGCGGCAAGGGATTGGCGAAACGCCTGGCGCTGCAGGCGCTGGATTTCGCCCGCCGGCACGGCTTCCGCTGTTGTTACCTCGAGACCACCGCCAGCCTGACGCAGGCCGTTGCGCTGTACGAACATCTGGGCTTCGAACACATCGACCACGCGATGGGCGCTACCGGCCACGTCGATTGCGAAGTCACCATGCTGAAAACGCTGTAATCGCCCCCGCCTCTCTATCATGGCGCAGCTTGCTGCGCCATTTTATTAATATCGCAATCAATCAGTAAAATTCGCTATAACGCAGTTTTTCAAGCAGATAAACTGACGTTAAAAACCACGATGTAAATTTAATGTGACGTTCGTTAATAAATTAACGATCGCAAATTGACCGCTTTTCCCCCCGCGTTACTCTGCCAGTATCCCAATCGCGCACGGAGAGCTGTCATGTCGGAAAATACCTTTGATTACATCATCGTCGGCGCCGGTTCCGCCGGCTGCGTGCTGGCGGCGCAGCTGATCCGCCGCACCCCGGCGCGGGTGCTGCTGCTGGAAGCCGGCGGCGACGACAATAACCTGTTCATCAAGATGCCGGCCGGGGTGGCCAAGATCATCGCCAAAAAGAGCTGGCCCTACGAGACAGAGCCGGAACCGCACGCCAACAACCGCCGCATGCAGATCGCACAGGGCAAGGTGCTGGGCGGCAGCAGCTCGGTCAACGGCATGATCTACCTGCGCGGCCAGCCGCAGGACTACGACGACTGGGCCGAACGCTACGGCTGCACCGGCTGGAGCTACCGCGAGGTGCTGCCCTACTTCAAACGCGCCGAGGCCAATGAAAGCCTGTCGGACGACTACCACGGCGCCGACGGGCTGCTGCCGGTCAGCGAAAACCGCTACCGCCACCCGCTCAGCATGGCGTTTATCCGCGCCGGCCAGGAGCTGAACCTGCCCTATCGCAACGACTTCAACGGCGACAGCCAGCACGGGGTCGGTTTCTACCAAACCACCACCCACAACGGCGAACGCGCCAGCACTGCCCGCACCTACCTGAAGGCGGTGCGCGACGAACGGCGGCTGGTGGTGAAACTGAACGCCCTGGCGCACCGGCTGACCTTCGAGGGCAACGTCGCCACCGGCGTGGTCTACAGCCAGAACGGCGGCGCGGAAGTCACCGTGCGCGCCACCAAAGAGGTGATCGTCAGCGCCGGCGCGGTCGGTTCGCCGAAGCTGCTGATGCTGTCCGGCATCGGCCCGCGCGACCACCTGCAACAGCTGGGCATTGAGGTGCGGGCGGATCTGCCGGTGGGCAAAAACTTCCACGACCACCTGCACATGTCGATCAACGTCAGCACCCGCGAGCCGATCAGCCTGTTCGGCGCCGATCGCGGCCTGCAGGCGCTGAGCCACGGCGCGCAGTGGCTGGCGTTTCGCAGCGGCGTGCTCTCATCCAACGTGCTGGAAGGCGCCGCCTTCACCGACAGCCAGGGCGACGGCCGGCCGGACGTGCAGATCCACTTCCTGCCGCTGCTGGACAGCTGGGACGACGTGCCCGGCGAGCCGCTGCCGAACATTCACGGCTTCACGCTCAAGGTCGGCTACCTGCAGCCGAAGGCGCGCGGCGAAGTGCTGCTGCGCAGCAGCAACCCGCGCGATCCGGTCAAGCTGCACGCCAACTACCTCGGCCACCCGGACGATCTGGCCGGCAGCGTGCGCGCGGTGAAGTTCGGCCTGGATTTCCTGCAAACCGCGGCGCTGAAGCCGCTGATCAAAAATCTGCTGATGCCGCAGCCGGAGTGGACGCGCGACGAAGCGCAGCTGGAAGAGTTCGTACGCAACTTCTGCAAGACGGTGTATCACCCGGTGGGCAGCTGCCGCATGGGGCCGTCGCCCCAGGACGCGGTGACCGATCCGCAGCTGCGGGTGCACGGTTTTGAACAGCTGCGGGTGATCGACTGCTCGGTGATGCCGCAGCTCACCAGCGGCAACACCAATGCGCCGACCATCATGCTGGCGGAAAAGGCGGTGGATCTGTTGCTGGGCGCGCCGCAGTAGGGGCGCGCCTCAACCTCAGGCGGCGGCGGGCACGCCGCTGTGGAAGCGCAGTTCGCTGTCCGGCGACAGGATCAGCTCAGCCTCGAGGCGGCCGAAATGCGCCACCCGTTCGCTGATGTCGCCGCCGGCGATCTGTTCCGCCAGCGTCAGGTAGTCCTGATAGTGCCGCGCTTCGGATCGCAGCAGCGAGACGTAAAAGCGGTTCAGCTCGTCGTCCAGATGCGGCGCCAGTTTGGCGAAGCGTTCGCAGGATCGCGCTTCGATGTAGGCGCCGCAGATCAGTTTGTCGATCAGCGTCGCCGGATCGTGGGTGCGGATCTCGCGGATCATCCCCTTGGCGTAGCGGCTGGCGGTGATCTTGCGATACGGGATCCCGCGCGCCTGCATGATCTCCAGCACCTGCGAGAAGTGATGCAACTCTTCCTTGATCAACAGCACCATGCGATCCGCCAGATCCTGGCCGTAGGCCGAGCCGTTTTTCGGCAAGATCTTGCGGGTGAACTGGCCCTGACGAAACAGCGTGTCCGGCGCGCCCTGCGCCTCGTGCAGAAACGCCTCGTAAGGGCGCAGCAGCGCCAACAGCGCGTCGCCGCTCTCTTTGTCCGCCACGTAGCGGCGGATCAGCCACATGCCGGTCTGCGCGGCTTTCAGCTCGCACACCAGGTGGTCGGTCAGCAACAGCTGCAGGTTTTCCGGACGGCGCGCGGCGTCGATCCAGGCGTCGGGAGTTTCACAGTGCAGGAAGCTTAAAATCGGGGCTAACAGGGATTGGTATGTCATGGCGTCATTGCCCTATGTATTTCAAGTTGCAGCTAGGCGGCCAGCTCACTCATCCCCAGGAGCTTACTCAGGTAAGTGACTGGGGTTAGAGAGTGCAGCCAACAACGCTGCAGCTTGAAAGACGACGGGGATATCAGGGGCCGGCGAAAGCCAGCCCACAGGTATTGATCGGAGAGGGATTAGTGGCGTTTACCGTCGTCGTCTTCGTCGATGTAGTCGCCGTCTTCGTCATCCTCACCGTCTTCACCGTTCGGATCTTCGAAGTAGGTGCCCCAGCCGTCGTAGTTGACGCCGCAGCGTTCCGCCAGCGCCACCAGCTGCTCGACCTGGGCGTCGATCAGCTCGGCGTTCAGGCCGACTTCGCTGATCACGTCGCAGCACATCACCATCGAACCGTCTTCCACTTCCAGCTCTTCGGCGTCGGTCACTTCGTAGCCCAGCTTGAAGGCTTCAACGGCGGCCTGCTCCAGAACCTCAAATTTCTCGGCGGACAGATGGTGCTCGATGGTGTAGAGCGCGTCCGGATCGCTGCCGTCTTCCAGCAGTTCTTCGATGATCAGGCGGGTCTCTTCACGTTGTTCTTCCAGCAATTCGCGGTTTGCCATGCCTATATCCTCAAGTCAAATGGCCTTCATTCCTTCTATTTTCACACACCGCCGACATTGCTTCCACGATAAACGTGAAAGATTTCCTCGCTGGGGTTGAATTTGAATATTCATACATATAAAGTGAATTTTAATTCAATTAAGCAATCAGGGAATCGGACTATGAGCACCGGCAATGCGTTCTACCAACGTCACTTTCTGAGGTTAATGGATTTCACCCCCGCCGAGCTGCAGGCGCTGCTGAAACTGGCGGCCGATCTGAAGCAGGCCAAGAAGCAGGGGCAGGGGCAGGAACAGCGCCGGCTGCAGGGCAAAAACATTGCGCTCATCTTCGAAAAAGACTCGACCCGCACGCGATGCTCTTTCGAAGTTGCCGCATTCGATCAGGGCGCGCAGGTCACTTACCTCGGCCCGAGCGGCAGCCAGATCGGCCATAAGGAGTCGATGAAAGACACCGCCCGGGTGCTGGGCCGCCTGTACGACGGTATTCAGTATCGCGGCTACGGCCAGGCGCTGGTGGAAACCCTGGCGCAGCACGCCGGCGTGCCGGTGTGGAACGGCCTGACCGACGAGTTCCATCCCACCCAGCTGCTGGCGGACCTGCTCACCGTGCAGGAACACCTTCCGGGCAAGGCGCTGAGTGAGGTGAAGCTGGCGTACGTCGGCGACGCGCGCAACAACATGGGCAACACGCTGCTGGAAGCCGCCGCGCTGGCGGGCATGGATCTGCGGCTGGTGGCGCCTAAGGCCTGCTGGCCGCAGGCGGAGCTGGTGGCCGAGTGCCAGGCGCTGGCGCAGCAAACCGGCGCGAAACTCACCCTGACCGAAGACATCGCCGAAGGGGTGCAAGACGCCGACTTCCTCTACACCGACGTCTGGGTGTCGATGGGTGAACCGAAAGAAACCTGGCGGGAGCGTATCGCGCTGCTGCGGCCGTATCAGGTCAACATGGCGATGCTGGAGCTGACCGGCAACGCGAACGTGAAGTTCCTGCACTGCCTGCCGGCGTTCCACGACGATCAAACCACGCTCGGC